>Ga0316231_1004940_pt1 | contig 10841 bp, 18 predicted proteins | sample TBH18027metaG_FD_206002 | JGI IMG/M metagenome (GOLD analysis project Ga0316231, IMG submission 206002) | Freshwater microbial communities from Trout Bog Lake, Wisconsin, USA - TBH18027 | ecosystem: Environmental > Aquatic > Freshwater > Lake > Hypolimnion/Profundal zone | place: USA: Wisconsin...
AAGACGGAAGAAGACGATTGCTCAAATCACCGAAGAAGATCCAGCCGAAGAAAACCCCATCTTCAAACCGGCTGGTTTACCCCACTTTCGGATCGGCCATGACACCGCCCCGTGGAAACCGATCAGGAAGCCAAGAGCATTGGGCAGGAGCAAACCTTCGATGTGGACTTGGGCGATCCCGATGGCATCCGAAGGGTGCTGCGGGAACAGGTCGAGCAAGTCGCACGGCGGCTGCGGAAGCACGGCTTTTCCGCCAGAAGCGTCACGGTGAAGATTCGGTTCGGGGATTTCCAGACCATCACCCGCTCCAGCACCTTGAACACGCCCACGAACACGACACTGGAATTGGAGAACATTGCCATGGCGATCTTCGACAAGTGGGCCAAGGGGTTTCAGCCTGTGCGGCTAATTGGTGTGACCACCACGCAATTCCGCACCGGCGAAGGGCAGATGGGGCTGTTCGCTGATCCCGATCACGAAAAGCAGCAGCGGCTTGATGCCGTGGCCGATGAAATCAGCAAGCGGTTTGGCGGCAGTGCGATTCGGAGGGGCGGGAGTTTGACGTAATCAAAAGCACTACCCCAGAATGAGAAATCGGCGCACAGTCTTGACCGTGGTAAGAATTGACCCCATTGCGAGGCCGACTTAATATTCCCCTTCAGACCCACATGGGCGGAAAGGTCGAGAAAATGACAGCGAAAAAGACGAAGAAGCCACTGAAAGCGGTTATGCAGGACGACACGAAGTCCACCCTCAATGGTTTTCCAAATTATGCATACCTGCAAAGCAAAAGGGAAGCACTTCTGCCAGAACTTCAGCCGTTCGTGGCAAGGGAAGTGATGTATGAAAAGTTTATGCATGTGTTAAGGCACCCGCTGCTTATAATGGACCTTGACACCATTCCACCCAGCCCCACTGGTAATAATAACGCTACATGTAACTTTCTGTATCGCAATCGTAAAGCAGCGTCAGAAAAGGCACGGGCTGAAAAGGAATGGTTGTTGTTTATCCTTTACCATGAACGTCCGTATCAGATCATGGCACTGGCTAACATAGCCCATGAATTGGCAGATCGGGAATATTGGGAACTGCTGGGACAAGTCTACATGGAAAGCGAAAATATCTTTCAACAGAAGGGACGCATCGCTAAATTGCTCGCTAGTCAACGCCGCCACCGGCACTGCATTATGTCAAAGTCAGAACAAAGGGTGCTGAGGGCAATGCCGGAGAAGTTGACCATCTACCGTGGGTGCAAGAATTCAACAAACAGCAAACAGGGGTGGTCTTGGACGTTGGACAGGGGAAAGGCCACACTGTTTGCGAATCGCATTAGCTTCTCCAATCATCGCAGGCCCTTGGTTCTGACTGCCACGGCTGACAAGAAGAACGTGATAGCGTACTTCAATGGACGCAAAGAGAAGGAAATTTTGATCAATCCTAAGCACGTCACAGTCATTGAGGAAGCCGATACCAAGAAAGCCCGCAACGCATAGGGCTGACCACCTTGCTTTTCTCTCAGTCCAACCGAACATACGTTCTCAGGGTTCCGCTCGTCGTTTTCACAACAAAATGAGTTGCGTCCACGTCGATCAGTTCATCCGTATCCTTTGTCCCTACTGGGAATCGTGCCTGCGAAGAGGCAGTGTAATCATACCCGAGTGTGTGCTTTTCAAGCCTCCATTTCCCAGAAAAGCTCCACACACCTATGCCGTCCCGTTCGACTCTTCCTGCAAATGTGCCGTCTGATGAAAAGGTGAGGTCCGAGTAATTCTTGGCATCGAGAGTGTACCGCCAGTGGCCCACCAGCTTGTCGCTATCCGTCCGCACAACCGGTTGTGTCTCAAGGTGCGATACACAGCCGGGGAGTAACGCCAGAAGAAAGAAAAGCCGCAGAATGCAACAAAGCTTTGTAGCCATTTGACGCTTCCCATTTGTCTTCTATTCAGGTGAACCGAAGCACGTTTACTTTGCCGTGTAAACGCTGCCCCGCCCGTCCTTGATCTTCACCCGTTTCAAGGTCTTTTCCCCGACCAACTTGTACAGTGTATTGTCAGCATTTCCACCCCGGCCCGCCTTCTTCCACGCCATATTTATCGCACCGCTGGTCGTGGCCTTCTTCGACTTGATTAGCCCCAGCACGAATTCTGCCGCAGTCTGTTTGAACGTTCCACGTTTGGCGGGCTTGACCGCAACGCCACCATCAGCCGTAGGCTTGTTCAATCCCAATCGTTGCATGGCTTCCCGTTTGCCGAGGCCACGGATGGCAAAGAACTTCGCCAACTGGGCTTTCCGGGGATGGGACTTTCCCGCTTCCCACTTATAAATGGTGAGGTCAGACACGCCGACCAATTTGGCATAATTCGCAGCCGACAGGCCCAGCTTGGCCCGATGCGCCTTCACACTGCCAACCCGATAGCGGGCCTTCTCCAACACCTCTGGCGGTGCGGTGATCTCTGTGGGCTGCTTCTTCTCCACAACCGCCAACCGTTTGGTCAGTTCGGCCACTTCCCTTTTCAGGGCGGCGATGTCACGGCGGTAACGGGTTGCCGCTTTCTTGGTTGTGCCGGTCATGGCCTTAAGTTCCTTGCGAGCGACCTTAGCCATCTTCTCGTTCAATGCGGACATGAGATTTGCCATACGGGCTTCCTTTCATTGGTTATGATGTGGGGCGGCTGAATCTTGGGATTGACGAAACTGGGTGGTATTCTACCGCACTGTGGCTTTAGCGGAAATAAGGAATGCTATGGCGAAGAAGCAGGACAAGGAACGGGAAGACCGCATCACCATGGAGATCGTAGTTGACGCTTACGGTCCAGAAGAGCGAGCCATGGGATGGTACTGCTATCTGGATGGCATCCTTGCCTTCCCATTTACCGCCCGCTGTACTGGCACACGTTCGATCTCACCCATTAAAAAGGGCGATGAGGTGGAGGTGACCGGCATGGCGGATTCCGACGAATGCCAACACGAAATGTTCGTGATGATCCGTTACGAGCGTAAAACAGGCTTGGCGGTGCCACTGGCTCAATTGAAGCCGGGCAGTGATGCCAATGAGGCCACTCGGCAGGCCGTTGAGGACTGGTTGTATTGGGTGAAGATGGGGTATGAGTTTTGAGACCGCTTCAGATTTCATTTGGGCTTTTCTGGAGGAAAGAACGATGATTCAACCCAAGAACCCCGCTCCTTCGCCGCAACGCAAGATGTCCGAGATCATGAAGGAAATGTCGGAGCGGCTGTTGCGGAACCCTGCTGCGACTCTATCGTCGGAAGCCGCCCATATCGCACTGATGTTCGCCAACATTGCATGGAACGAAGCGGTCGGCCTTACCCATGGTCGAGAAGGCTACCGCTCGGCATGGGAAACGATTGAAGTCGAGAATCCAGAAGTGTGGAGCGAGTTCAAGTCGAACGACGTGAACGCCATGATCGATGAACTCAAGGCGTTCAAAGAACAGCGTTACCCCGACGACCAACGACGGATTCTGATGTGCGGCATACCTGATGGCAAAGTTCGGGTGGAGTGGTTAGCTGCCGCTGCTCCGGGGGTCGATAGCAAATGGGAAATGCGGCTATATGGGCTGGTGCGGTCGAATGAACGGGAGCAGGCGATCCGGTTCGTGCGGGAGACTCGCCGCTTATCACGTAGCGATGCAGCGGCAATGGTGGCTGCTGCCGCTGCCGAATTGGGGATGCGGTAATCCACCGCAGGGGGTGATGTTGGGAAGCTAGACCGGATCACTTTCATGAAGCCGCAGCCTGTTGTTCCCGCCCCAAAGCAAAAGCCCCCGGCATGATATGCCGAGGGCTTCTTTTCAGACCAAACCCGTTTTTATTCCGTCCGGTTAAACTTCCCTTTATACCAGCCGGTTTTCGAGGTCATTACCAAGGTGCCATCAGCCAATAAGCGGGCGTCATAGACGCAAACGTCTCGGCTGGTACTACCGTTTCCGATGGAAACTTCCGTGAGTTCAATGTGGTTCTTGTCGATTCTTCGCCAGTGTTCAACCTGCATTGTGGCAGTGCCGATTGCTGCGGCCTTGCCATCGGCCTTGAGTTCAAAGCCGAAAGAACCGCCATCGCCCAGCGTTTCTTTGCACATCCATTTACCGAGCAAAGGGTCAGTCGCACTGGCTGCAAGTAAGGGCAGGGCGAGCAACGCAATCGTTGAAACCGAAATGAACAGGGATCGCCGCATGAGAACTCCTTTTGAAGGCATTGGCTTGCTACACATACGTGCCACCTGATCTTCCACGCCACCAGCGACTTGAGGATCAACCCCAGCGTCGGGATGTAAGCCATCCAGCCGTTCCAATACATGTAATCCCAACCGCCCCGTAAATGACCTTGAAGAGATGCCGTGGATCAGCCCCCGGCTCAAAGCTGGCGAGGAAACCGAAAACGCAGACCGCTACGACCGGCAGAAGCATAATATTGCCAACAACGATCAGCAAAATCCGCCACGCCTTCCTCTGCTTTGGCGGCGGGGCGTATTCCAGCGGCAGGGGCGGTTGGGGTTCCATGATCTTCCTCCAGCAGATTCCCGTTTAGGAAACAACGAATCAAGCCCCTTCGACCGTCACGCTGTACGGCGGGAGGGAAATCTTCAGCTTGCCATTGGTGGCCTTGGCATTGCCTGCCAACGCATACATGACCTGTTTGCCATTCCGCTTCGCCACGATAACTCCGTTCATACGCAGCAGACCCAAATGGTGGCTCACCAACGGTTGGAGTTGCTTGAGTTCTTCGACAAGGCTGCCGACGTTGCGTTCGCCCTTCGCCAACAGCAACACGATCTGCAAGCGGGTCTTGTCGGACAAGACACCGTAGAGGTCGGCAAGGTCTGAGATAGATTTGTCTTTGGCAGTCATGGATTCTCCTGCGACAATGTATTTATGAACTGGGATAACTGTACAGGTAAGAGGGATGGCAGGCAAGGACGGAATCCATGTCATGGCGGGGCTGTTGGCAACCCAACAAAACAGCCCGCACGCTGGCGGGCTGGGGCAAGGCAGGCGGGCATGACTTGGCGGCGGCAAAACACAACCGTTATCCAAGCTTAAGGCCCACCATTTTGCCAAGCTGACAAATCGCACGGTATTGCTCCGGCTCTCCACGAAATGTCACGCTTTTGGGATCGGCGACACTGTTAAGCGGCACGGCAGATACGATGGTCGTGCCATAATTCGCACCTTGACGGTACATTACGTGGTAACCAAGGCGTTCAATTTGACGGATGATCGTTCGTTCATCGGAAATCGTTTGCATCACAATTCTCGCTCCACGGGCATCAAATAAAGGCGGGTGGGCAAGTCTTGGCGGTATCGCTTTCACCGGCAAAATCTCTACCCGCAACCCTGTAATCTGGCGGATTGCCACTCTGGAAAATACAGCTATAAGGTGCATCAAACATTGTAACTATCAACCGGGATGCAAAGCAACAGAAAGCGACCAGATTGTCTGTTATCATGCGGTAATCTTCACCATAACCAACGTGCCCACCCTAATCAGGGGGGATGCCGCCCGCCCGATATTTCTTGATATCGAGGTGCTTTATTGCCCGATAGAGGACTTGCCAGTCCCAATTCGAGCGGCGAGGTAACTGATGAACATTGTGGTGGTGGATGATCAGGAATTGGTCTATGAAAGTTTCGTCATAGTGCTGTGCGCTGCCGGTCATAAGGCGATGGGCATAGTGGGGAATACGCAGACGCTGGAGAAGCTCCGGCACCTCAAACCAGACCTCGTGCTGCTGGATGTGGACATGGGACCGGTAAACGGATTGCAATTGTTGCGCCAACTGAATAATGACCCCACGCTACGACACCTGTGGGTGGCGATGCTCACCAGTACCGTCGATGCCGCAATCGAGGCGATGGCCCGCAGTCTTGGGGCGTTGGACTATTTGCAGAAGGGCTGGGACTGGGGGCATTTGCTGCCCCGCATCGAAGGTTTGCTGAAACGGTGAGTCTAGTTTCCAGCCAAGCAGTTTTGGAAAAGTGCGCTCAAGCGGAGCGGGACATTGAAATAGCATGCATAGGCAGGCGAATTCAGATGTCAAACTGCAATGTGTCCGTCCAATTTCATGGCAGGATTGGTTTGTCGGTCCAATGAGCGGGCATATCGGCATTCCCGGCTTGGGCTGTCACAGCGTCCACGAATTCCACGCCGCCTTTATAACGCTGGGCGGATAGAGCCGTACAATGTCGCACCCGGCACAGCACCAGCCGATCATGGACGTTGGCGAAATGGAATCGCACGACAAACCGCTCATTGAGACGAAAGTCATACGGGCTGGAGAATCCCAAACCCTTGCCAGAGATGTCATGGCACCTGATCGAGACAACCGGCTTGCCCGGCTTATCCAGCCGCACTGCTTCCAGAGAAATGGCGGCTTTCGCACGGGGGCAATTCCGTTGTTCGCCAGACGGCTTGGGATCGATAACCTTTCGGGCGGCTTTCAGAAGCATAGTGATCCACCTTTGCCCAAGCCAACTGCCACAAATGCGGCATACAAGAGCGGGCAGTATTGTTTCCATCGGTCAAAATGGGCCTCGACTACGGTAGACCTGCGTAAGAATCCGCCACTGCGTCCTGCGGCCCGCTGGCGTGATCCGAAAATCAGGGATTTACCAGCAGTTTCGGAAGAGTGCGATCAAGCGGGGCGGGACATTGAAATAGCACGCAGGCGAATTCAGATGTCAAACTGCAATGTGTCTGTCCAATTTCATGGCAGGATTGGTTTGTGTGCCCAATGAGCAGGCATTTCGGTACTCCCGGCTTGGGCTGTCACAGCGTCTAAGAATTCTACGCCGCCTTGATAACGCTGGGCGGCTCGGATTAAACAAAACCGCACCCGGCAGAGCACCAACCGATCATGATCGTTGGCGAAATGGAATCGCACGACAAATCGCTCGTTGAGACGAAAGGCACGCTGGCTGAAAAATCCCATTCCATGGGAGCAGGTATCTCGGCACATGATCAAGACAATCGGGTTGCCCGGCTCATCGAGCAGCACTGCTTGAAGAGGCATGCGGGCTTTAACCCGGTAGGAGTCTCTTTGCTCGTCAGAGGGCATGGGGCCGATGAATAGTTCAGCAAATTTCTGTTTAAGCATAGTCATCTGCCTTCGTTGCAGGCCACCTGACACAGAAAACTACGACGGCGTGCTAAAAAGGTGGCCAGCATTTTCATCTATCGGTAAGAATTGACCTCGACTACGGTAGACCTGCGTAAGAATCCGCCACGGCGTCCTGCGGCCCGCTGGCGTGATCCGAAAATCAGGGATTAGCATTATATCGTGATACATTGTAAGATCATCTTTGTCACACACGGCCACAAATCCATCGGAGCAATCATGAAAGTAACGGAAGTCCAGATTACCGCCGCCGTGACCACCAACCCGAAGAATCGCTTGCTGGGTTTCGCAAAGATCGTCCTCGATGATGCTTTTCTCGTCGGCGACATTAAGATCGTCTCCGGGCCGAACGGTATCTTCATTGCAATGCCGTCACGGAAACTTATGGACCACTGCCCTGCCTGCCGGACCAAGAATGCCCTTGGTTCCAACTTCTGCAATCAGTGTGGCGGCAAACTATCGCCTGTCAACTACACGCCGGAGGATCGGACCAAGCTGTTCGCTGATATCGCCCACCCCATCAACGCAGAAACCCGGACCATGATCGAAGCAGAGATTATTAAGGCGTATCACGCCCAGACAGCCGCAGCACCGGCAGCACCGATACCGCCTCAGTCACCGTTCTGGCCTCCAACTTCAGTATTGGGAACTCGTTCCACCCCGTGATGTCACATTCCATCGGGAGTTTCACGCTAACCAGCGTGCCCAACCGAGTTCGGTGTGACGCCAGCCCAGCTTCAGGAGTTCTCTGGCTTCTTCGGCGGGCAGCAAGGTGGGATCATCCATACCCGCATGGATGGCATCCTGCTTGGCGGCGATGTGGCAGTTGGGGTACTGGGCGAAGATCGCCAACCCTCGTGCGACCTGCTCGATCAATGTCTTCTGTTCGGCCATTTGGCTTATGCTCGGCATCTGTTTCAATTCGGTCACGTTCGCACCATGCTAATTTTGGTCCGCTACATTTGCTTTCCCCAGTGAAAGTTGGCGGGGATTCTACAGGCTTCGAGTCGCAATGCAAGAGCATTTGGAAAAATGTTTTGATCTTTCAACGGCACAAAACAATCCTTTTTGCGGACATCTGACACAGTGTGTTCCACCCACTAGACAACGCACGGTTCTGAACGACACCACTAATAACCACTTACGCTTTTGTGGGGCTGGTTTTCGTGCCGAGATGATGGTTGGTGGTGGTTGGAATGGAAGTATTTCCCCACCGAGTCCGATGGTTAATAACGTGGCGACATTTTCTCTTGAAGCAAACGACTGGTCATCGCCGCCATTGTTGACCATAATACCGCCCATGAGCATGGATGACCTGCTTTCCGAAGTTCCCGAGGACATGCACGACTTCTTCAAGAAGCTTGTCGCCCTCACCGACACGTTCTGCGATGCCCACCTGAACGCCGACTACAAGCAAGTGTGTCGGGACATGGCGATGGCAATGTGCCAGAAAAATTCACCTATCACGAAGGGCGAGGTGGAAGGCTGGGCGTCAGGGATCGTGTGGGCAGCGGGTTGGGTCAACTTCCTTACCGATCCTGAGCAGAAGCCACACATGACGGGCAAAGATGTTGCCAAAGGGTTCGGTGTCTCAGTGGCAACCATGCAGGCCAAGTCGAGCATGGTCAAAGCAGGGCTTGAACTACAGCCCTGCGATCCTGATTTCACACTGCCCAGCATGATGCAAGACAACCCCTTAATTTGGATGGCCGAATTAAGCAACGGCATCATCGTAGACCTGCGTTCCGCCCCAAAGGCCGTACAGGTGGAGGCTTTCAAGCGGGGGCTGATCCCATTTGTTCCGGCAGATCAAGCGGAGAAGGAATAGGACCAGCAGATGCATGCTGGAGAAGTGCCCGATTACAGAAGTGTCACTTGCCACAAGACCAAGGGTGGTGATGAATAATCGGAACGGGGCCACTGCAAGCCAGTTAACTCATCTTTGTGCGGTGGTCCAAGTTCCGACGATAACAGCAAAGCCCGTGTCGGTTCAATGACTTCTCACCCACGCTTCGGCCTCAGCGGCATGGCTGCGGTCGAAGTATCGCACCTCGGCGTCAGTGAATAAACGGCAGAACTTGCTCGACCAGTCCTGCCACGGTTTCTCTCCAACCAGAGCAAGCCGTTCCATATCGTGGCGGTGCTTGGCCCCAAACTGGAAATCTGTCCACATGCTATCGACATTCCAGCCGTGAAAGTCGTGCATGTCGAAGAGCATCCGAATCCTCCCGTGCTGCTGGATGAACCGCTCCATTTCATGGGCAAACCATGCATAGTCCTCGCCCATCAGTTTGCCGGTGACCTTGACCTCTACTACATGGTTAGCGGTATCTTCGTTAAGTAACACTGACATATATACCTCCCTGCTGCCCTTCCAGCAGCATCATAACCCAACACTATTTTACATTGGCTCAGGTCTGCCGCCCTATGAAATTCTGACCATTTTCGGCGATACGAACATGGATAAACCTGCTTGTCTTTGTACAGCATTGGGGAACAATTCAGTTCTGCCGGATGCCGTTTCCCACCGACACAACTACTTGCGTTGTAATCGTTTATATGAAATGGCGGAAATCACATTTTCTGCCCACTTTTTTCTTGGTCCCACTCGGCCCAAGAGCTATACTGCACTCCAAATGGCTCTTTAACATGTGAACACTGCGGCGTGACCGAATGCATTGCGGCATCCCTTCGAGGAGGAATACCTCAAATAAGGAGTGATGTTTGATGCATCAGCAACTAAACCCACTTCAGGGAGTAGCTGCTGATCTATTTCGAGAGTCTCAGGACGCTGATAGATGGCGAACCGCCAGTACCACATATGTATCGTGGTCGGATGTCTCGCCATGCTTGTGTGGTCTTGAGCTTGTTAAATATAACTCTCAATACACTCGTCGGGGACCAAATCCCAACTGCATTCCAGTCGAAACTCGCAGTGTTCAATGGCACCGGCCCAGACCCATGTCTGGGCCGGTTGTGTTTTTGCGGGGACAATACGGGGCAGTTACCATGGCGAGTCGGTTACTTGGCTTTGGTGCTGGCGGCTTCACCTTGGGCATTTGCGGCGGTCTGGTGGGCATCCTTATCGTCTATATCACCTTGAATCCGAAGTGGGCGATGACCCACAAGACGAAGATGCCAGCAAGGACAAGCACGATCCGGCGGATCAAAATGGCACGAAAGTTCACGCCGCAGTAGGGACACATGGCAGGTGCCGCAGTCACGAGTTTTTTACAGGCGGGACATTTCCGCACAGCCATTACCCATTTCCTTTAACGTTCACAACAACCAGCGTACCTAACTCAAATTGGGTTCATGCCATCCCATTTGCAGGAATTCTTTGCTTTTTCGATGGGGGCCATGGTTAATCAGTAAACCCTGTAACGCCACGGTTGCTTCTGTTGGCCTCGGCATTCTTGCCGGTAATTTCTGCGAGTTCTTTCCCCAGTTGGGCCACCAGTTGTTCCAAACGCTTCTTGGCTTTATGGATCGTCTTGATTAAGGGCTTGATGGCGTTGGCTTCTACGTCTCGCCTTTTCTTCTCCAAGGCCTTGAGCTTGGCGGTGTATTTGGCGGGGCCAAATGCGGTGGGATTCTTTGGCATTTTCTGCACTCCTAAAGGCCGCTGAATGATGCCTTTCGCACAGCAGTTGGACAACATGTTCTTTTCAGGAATGGCGAGAAGCATCAAGCTCTTTCCGATGTT
>Ga0316231_1004941_pt1 | contig 10839 bp, 5 predicted proteins | sample TBH18027metaG_FD_206002 | JGI IMG/M metagenome (GOLD analysis project Ga0316231, IMG submission 206002) | Freshwater microbial communities from Trout Bog Lake, Wisconsin, USA - TBH18027 | ecosystem: Environmental > Aquatic > Freshwater > Lake > Hypolimnion/Profundal zone | place: USA: Wisconsin...
ATTTTCCTCCCCCCCTCGGGGGGAGGAAAGGGACAACAACAACCAAAAGCGGACAGATCACTTGTCAGTAAAAGCGGCCAACTTCATTTGTTATCGACACAAGGCGGCCGGGGAAATTATTGATGGGGCGCATGCGCTCAAACGAAGGGTTGTAGATGGGGCGCGGTCTGGTTAGGGTGTTTCGATGAACTCCCAACAGCCTTCACCCGGGTTGCCCCTCGCGCTTGCTGCGGTCGACGAGCAGGCGACGGAGAAAAACGTGTTGGCGGCGCTGAACCCGAAAATCTATTCCGGTTTCTTCTCGGTCTGTGCGGATGGCTTTGGTCACGGCTCCGACAATCCCTTCCCCAGCCTCGACTGGGGGCAGTCCGCCGAGAACTCATTCCGACCAAAGACTGCGAGCGGCAACGAGTTAGTGATGAGGCGCGACCGCGACAGTCGGCCTTCATTTGCACAGGGTCTTTTGCCAATCGTGTTGGTGGCGCTGGCGGCCTTTGCTGTGCCGGCGCTGGCGGAGAAACGCTACACGCTGGAGAACGCCGCCATCCGGATGGACTTTGACAACATGGGCCGCCTCGTGGATCTGGTCAACAAACAGACCGGTGCCAGTTACCTTTCCGCTCCGCACGAGGGCCGAGCCGCCCAACCCATGCCGTTCATTATTGACGCTTACTCGGCCAATCAGTCCATCTATATTCGCGATCCGCTGGAGGCGCAGGGCGGTGGCTTTTCCTCCGCCAAACCCGAGCTACTCACGGCCGTGGACAAGTGGGATGTTGTCAAGGACACCTCTGATGGCAAAACCATCACCCGCATCACCATGCCCGCTCGACGCGAGAAGGACGCGGACCTCTACCATCTCACCGGCTCAGCAGACCTGCCGCCCACAGTCGAACAATCCAACACGAACGGCGCGCAGACCCTTTCGTTCACGTACAAGCTCCCGGCCGACATTACGGTCAATTTCTCTGTCTCGCTCCAAGACGACGAGAACGTCACGCGCTGGAAGATTCGCGTCGAAAACGGCCTGGCCGAGATTCCGTGGGACCAACTCCGCGTCTATCGTGTCGCGTTCCCGGTGCTGGCGAACCTGAGCGTTGGCGGCCTGCCGACACGCAACTACCTCGCGCGGCCATTCGCGCAGGGCGAACTGATTCCGGATCCTTCTGCCGATTGCTTCGCCCGACCCAACCGCGGGAAAACTCCCACGAACGTGCTGACCTACCCCGGCTGGGCGTCCATGCCGTGGATGGACCTGTACATTGCCCCGCCAAGCGGCAAGGCCAGCGGTCTGTACTTCGCCAGCTACGATCCGAGCTGCCAGCAAGTTGATATCGAGGCGATCCCTGATCCACAGGGCCGCACCATGACGCTGGACATGCGGACCTACGCCCAACTTGAGCCGCAGAACAAATGGGAGAGCCAGACATTTCTCGTCGCGCCGCACAACGGCGACTGGCACTGGGCAGCCGACCGGTACCGCCAGGATTCCGCCGCGTGGTTCATCCAGCGTGATATTCCCGAGTGGATGAAGGAGTGCGACGGCTGGCTCGGCAGCGGGGGCCCGAGCTACAAGTTCACCGAATTACCCAAGATGCTGGAAGACGCCCGCTGGCTGGGCCTCAACTACATCCAGTGCTGGTCGGAGATGATTGAGAACGTCGGCACCAACAAGAGCCGCAAAGCGTACTACTGCTTCTTCCTGCCGGACCCCGCGCGCGGCGGAGAGGCCGGCGCAGCCGAGGGGATCCATAAGGTCCGGGAAATGGGCGGGCACGTCGGTTTCTACAGCAACTTCTGGACCTGGGACGCCGCCCTACCCACCGGCTTGGAGCAGTGGAAAGACCAGATCCCGACGGATGTGCCACAGCCGGACTGGAACCACGAGTTCAAGAAATATGCCTCCGTCTATCCCGACGGCCATATGGACGCCGGCGACTACACGCACGGCTACGCCGGCATGTGCCCCGGTGCCAAGGGCTGGCGGGATTATCTCAAATTCTGGATCGTGGACAAGTGGGTCAAGCAGTACGGTTGCGATTCGTGGTACTTGGACAGCTTCCCTGTGACGATGTTCGGGGCCGCGCGGGTCTGCTTCAGTCCGCACCACGGTGATGCCCAGCCGCACGGGGTCGGGCGCGGGCTGCTGGAGTTTGTCAAGTTGTTGCGTGAGTCGGCCGCGCCGCTCAAACTCGCCCTTACCTCGGAAACCGTGAACGATATCTTCATGCAGTACAACAGCCACGCGCTGGGCATTGAGATGGTCGGCGGGATTTGCACGCACCCGAAGCCGGAAATCTACACCTACACCTTCCCGCACCACGCCATCTTCAGCGGCACGTGCAACAACCAGCTTGGCCTCACCTACTACTATCCCGACGAAAAGACCTTCAGCCGGGAGTGGTCCTGGCATCGCGTGTTTCTGATGGGCTACCGATTCGATATCCTGGGCTGGCCGCTGGACAAGAAAAATCTGCAAATGCAGTATCTTCAGGCCCTGATCGCGCTGCGGAAGAAGATCGGGCCGGACCTGTACAACTCCTCCTTCCGTGACGTAGACGGCCTGGGCGCGCTGCCGGAGAAAGTGGAGGCGAGAGTGTTCCGTCATGACGCGGGCAAGTCACTGACGATCACGCTGATCGACCGGCGCGAGACGAAGGACGCCTTCAAGCTAACGATCGATGTCTCCGTCTTCGGCTTCAAGGGCCTGACGCAGGCGGCGCTTTACACCGTGGACGGCCAGTCAGCAGATGTGAGGGTCCGAACGCTGGAAGCCGGCACGGTGGAATTGACCATCCCCGCCCACGAGGGCATCCCGGCGGCGATTGTTGGAAAGTAAAGAAACTGCCGGTATCGCGCCGTTTCTGCTGACGGCTGCGGCTATCCGATCCATCGCTTCGGCCACGGTAGTTGGATAGGCATCTTGCCTGTCAGATTGAATCACAGACAGGCGAGACGCCTGTCCTGCTAATAAACGGGCGAGACGCCCGTTCTACTTGGCGGGACCGCTGGGATAGAGCAGCGGAAAATCATCCATGCGGCAGGACTCCTTTCTGGACAAGACCGGGGGAGACGGTAGGATGGTGAAAGCATGAGTTTTGGAAATTCATCGCCGCGAGCGTGACCATGACGATCCGACAGCGATTGGAAGAATTCTGGCGCGGTGGGCGACCGGCGAGCATTCCGTACACGATCTATTATTGGTCGTGGAAAGATGTGCAGACAGATCCGGGTTGGAACGCGATGTACAGTGCGGGGTTGGGCGTAACGCATCACCTCGGCCCGACCCGGGAGTCGTGGCAGGAGGTGCAGGTCGAGAATTTCCAAACGGGGACGGACCGGTCGCGGCAGATTTTACACACGCCGGTTGGCAAGCTTACTTCCTCCACGCACGCCGGCTGGCACGATGAGTATCTGTTGAAAACGGCCGCGGATTACCGGGTGATGACCTGGATCGTGAAAAACACAGTAGTCGAGCCGGGGCTGGATCAATACCGGCACGCACTGGCGGAGTTGCCAGCCCACGCCGTCCCACTGTTGCAGATCGGCCGCACGCCATTGCAGGAGATTCTGGTGGACTACGCCGGGTTGGAAAACTTCGCGGTCCATCTGTATGAATTTGAATCCGAAGTGCGCGAGCTCTACGCGGCGTTGCTCGCCAAGTTTCGCAAGCGGGTCGCAATCGCCGCCCAGGCACCCGGAACTTTTGTATCGAACCTCGAAAACTTCACTGCCGAGTCGTTGGGACCGCACCGCTTCACAGAATTCCTGTTGCCAGTGTACCGCGAATGCTTCCCGATCCTCCAGGCGGCTGGGAAAATTGTCGGGTGTCATTTCGACGGACGCACCGCCGCGTGTCGCGAGGTGATTGCCCACGCCCCGATCGATTTGATTGAATCCCTCACGGAACCACCGGAAGGCGATCAGACCATTGCCGAATGCCGTCAGGTGTGGCCGGATAAATTATTTTGGATCAACATCGGCGTGTCGTGCTACCAACTCCCGCGCGCGGAATTGCGCGACAAGATTTGGTCGCTCTACAAGGCCGGAGCCCGGGACGGGCGGCTGGTTGCGTTTCAGGTGTCGGAGGATTTACCGACGAACTGGCGCACATCCATGCCGATGGTAATCGAGATCTTGCAGGAGATTTCCCAAGCCGAGAAACACGGTCTTAAAACGGACTAATCGTCGGCATCGTGTAGTTCCCCTGCCCCAGCTTGATTTTACTCTGAAATACGTCCAGCCGCTCGAAGCGCAGGAAGATGCCCCAGGCGGCCCGGTGGTTTGTCGCGAGAGCAACCAGAACCGTATGCTCACCAGCGCCAGCAGCAAAGCGGGTCTGGCTCTTACCGGGTTGGGCGGGATTGGTCCCATTGGGATCGTGGTAGATCGGCCGACCATCCACCCACAGTTTAACCGGTCCATCGTATCCCAACCACGCCGCCAGTTTCATCGGCTCAGGACACTGCACACGGCAGGCGTAGTAAACGACCGCATCCTGTTGAGAACCGGCCATAATCTCTTCGTGCAGGTTGCTGAAGTCGGCCGGAAAGGTTCGCGGCGTCAACTTCAATACCGCCAGATCCGGCGGGCAGCCCAGGTCGTGCAGCTTTCCGGCCGATGGCTGAAACGCTGAGACGCTGATGACGCGAGTAAAAGGTGTCATCGCGCGCAGTTTGCCAACTGGCAGCGGGCCAAAAACCGGCAGCGAGCGATCGGCTTGGTCAGTGATGTTGCAGTAGGGGGCCAAGCCAAACCCGTAATAAAGCTGATAAGCCGCCACGTCGTAAGGTGACATTATTGCATGAAGGATGGCGCGATTCTTTTCCAGATCAATGCGGAAAATGCGCGGTGCGAAGGCATCGGTTCCGATGATCTCAAAGCCCGCGGGCCGGCCGCCGGCCTGGAGCTTGCCAACGACATTTTCGTACTCGACCACGATGTCGGCCAGACCGCTGACCGGATTTGTTTGTACGGAAACCTTTCGCAAGACAATGGGAGGCGGAAGCTTCTTGCCTTGACCGTGCAGGACCCACATGGCTTCCGCCAATCGCCGCCCGAGGCGGTTCTGATCTTTGCCCGCGATGTGAATGGGATCCACCAAATCCAAATCGATGGCCGGTACAACCAAGAGATTGCGAATGCTCTCACTGAGGCGGCGCTGTTGGTCCTGAATCGAGTTCCAAAGTGCAGCAGCTGAGCCCCAGCCCACAACCCGCGAGATTTGCACGACAACGATTGGCAGGTTCGGGTGGTGCAGGTCCTGCCGCACGGCGCGCACGAACTCCTTCATTTTCTGGGTGTAAATCGGCGCGGCTTCTGGCGATGCATCCGAACAGCCCTGATACCAAACCATGCCGGCGACTTTTTGCCCGTTCTTGTTGAAGCGGCGGACCATGGCACCATACAGGCTCTTCCCGCCTTGATCTTTCAACGCGGGCGACCATTGGGCCATGCTCGTGCCGCCGTGGGCGCACGCGATCAGGCCTTGCGGGATGCCAGAGAACTTTTCCATGTGCACACCGAAAGCAACACCGGGGCCAACGCCCCATTGGCGATTAGGATCGCCCGCGACAGGACCGGTCGGACCAGTATGGACCTCATCCACAGCGCACCAAAGCGTGTGAACCGGATCCTTGGCAACCTGCCATTGATCGGTCATGTAGAAACAGCGAACGCCGCGCGAAGGCGGCTGCGCCTCGTGGAGCAAGCCCACCCCTTCCATGTTTGACTGACCGGCCAAAATCCAAACATCGCCAACCAGTACGTCGGCGACCTTCACAGTTTCCAACACATGGCCCGCGCGATCCTGAATTTGCAAATCAATGCGGTAAGGACCACCAGTGGGGATGCCCTGAAGTCTGGCCGCGAACCGCCCGGCCGCCGCCTTGCCAACTTTGGCCCAGTTCAGGCCTTTGACAATTTTGGCACCACGGGTCACACGCGCACACACAACACCGGCTGCCTGGCAAACGCCAGTAACCTTACCATCGCTGACACCAGCCTGATTTCGCTGGAGCACCATGTGTTCAAATAAACCATTTTCGATATTCATCCGATCATTCCCCTGTTAGTTAATATGTTCTTCAGGCAGACCCAACGCTACCCGCACACCCGCGACTGTCGCGAGATGTTGAAATTAATTTGTCGGCATTTTATCTTCGCGGACTGAGTCTACAAGATAATTTGCCTCATTCCAAAGAAGGCCCCCATGTTCTATGCTAAAACTACAGTGTGTCGATAACTCCCGGTGGGTCAGATCACCCCAGCCGGCGTGGTCGAGATTGCGGAGAACCGCGTCTCGTCCGACTCGGCTCCGCGCCCTACCCCGATTTTTCCCGGTAGGGCGGGCTGTCCCTAGCCCGCCGTTCGCATCGAAAATAATTCTTACCCGTGGATCATGGCCATTTGCCGAAGCTCATAAAGACGCGTATCATCGTGGGTCTCATGCCAGCCTTTTGCCTTCGCGTTGATGCGCACCTCCAAAGCCATTTGGTCTGCGCTGGACATGGGTAGAAAATCACGCACCGCCCGCACGTTTTCGCGAAGCTGTTCCGCGGACGAAATCGCCGGGATCACCGTTGTGACCGGCTGGCTGAGGGCGTAGCGGAGCAGCGCCGGGGCGTCGGCTGTGCCCGGCGCGTTCCCGACCAGGGGGCCCCGCCCGCCGCCGAACGTCTTCATCCCGATCACGCCCATCCCCTTCTTCTGGGCAATCGGCAATTGGTTTTTGAAAAATGGCTGACAGAAACGCGCGGGGTTGACGAAGCCCATGAACGTGTCCCACTCGTACAACGCCAAAGCTTCCTGTACCTGCGGATAATTGGGGTGTCCTGTCATGCCAATCCATCGGACAACCTTCTGATCCTGCAGCTTCCGCAACGCCTTCAGCACACCGGTCTTCTTTCCGAAATCCGCGACCGTGTCGCGCGGGCAAACGTAATGAACCTGAATCAGGTCGATCCAATCCACCCGGAGCCGTTCCAGACTGGTGGCGACCTGCTGCAGGGCTCCGTCATAGGTCCGATCCTCGCACTTGGTGGCCAAGAACACCTCCCGGCGACGCGGCGTGCCCATGATCAAACCCAAGTTTTTCTCGCCCAACCCGTCCTTGCCATAGTTGAAGGCGGTATCGAAATACCGGATGCCGGCGTCCAGCGCCTCGTGCAGCAGTTTCTCTACAGCCGCCTTGTCGGCGCTGGGTTCAGCGATGGCGCCGCCCAAGCCCAGGATCGTCACGCGCGCGCCGGTCCGGCCGAGGATGCGCGTCGGGAGCTGGCTTGACATTCCGCCCGGAGCGGGTGTTGTGGCTGCCGGCGTGCCGGCCCGGTTGCCAGAAAGTGCAGTGCATCCGGCCAGTGAGGATATAGCCAGCGTGCCCAGAGCCGCACCGGCTGACACTTTCAAGAACTCGCGGCGGCTGAGTGGCTGTTTCATCCGCAGAATATCCATTCAAATGATGCGGCGTAACCCATTCATGATGGCGGAAAGAATATCACGGGAAGGCGGCGCCGGTCGAGAACGGATCACACATCATGCCGCACCTGTTCAGCAGTTGACCGCGGATATCACGGATGCCACGGATACGACGATGGGCCGAAGGGATCTATCGCCAATCTCCGTGCCATGCTCCTGCATCCTTCATATGTTGAACCCATACGTCGTAAACTGCCTTTTACACTCGGGAGCCGAAGCCACTGCTCCAGGAGGGAGCAAGCTGTTGCCGAAGTCGAGAAAAGGCTTGAGAGCACCTTCAATAAAAGATAAAATCACCGTCAATGATACTGAATGGCCCGTGATCGTCGGGGAGCCGCAGTCCCTAGGGGAAACGTCAGCTCACAGAGGAGAAATCATGAAACAATCCATCGGGTACTTAACGGGAAGTATTTTTTTGTTGTGGGCATGGGTCGGAACTGCCGGCGCAACGCCATCCGGGCCGGCCCGCGAGGTTTTGGCCCGGGAAGCTTTAAACGCGATTACGTGGGCCACGGCCGGGTTGCACGAGACCATACCCTCGGACATTCGCCGGAATATGACGTATCTGCGAGAGGATCTTTTGGATGAGGGCAAACAAGCGGCAGCAACCAGTGCCGCTTCTTACAAACTGGGCACGCAATTGTGCGACGCGCTGATTGCGGCGTTGGATGAACACGAGCGGATGGCAGTGCGGGTCGGTTATCGGGCAGCGCTGGCCAACAACAACACCAAAGTGGAGGATCCGGATTTGCGCGTGCAACGCAACTATCTGATGAGTTGGACGCAATATGCGCACGAGCAGTCTTTACGTACGGAGCTTGAGCGTCGACAGACCAATCAAGCCAGTTTGGCTAATCAAAGCGTGCTTGTTGAATGGAGCAATCAGTGCGATGGCCTGCGGTTCAAGTTGGACGCGTCATATCGGCGTTATCGGGAGGCCTTACGCCAAGATCCGGGTTACAAGCCTGGTCAGACAGCGACCTCGGCGCTGCCGCCTACTCCTGACAAGAAACCGGCTCCAGTAGCCGCAACGTCGATGGAAATGCCGGCGACGGTGAAGGAGCTATTCACATCGGAGTTTCGCGCTTTACCGGAGGATGAACAATTCAAGCGGGTCGCCGCCAAGCTGAAAGAATTGAATCCTGAATTTGATGGGAATCTACCTAAACCTAATAAATGGGGTGTTGCGCATTATGCTGGTATCCCCCTAGTCAATCTATGGCCGTTACGCGCATTGATTAGCATATCAGAATTGAGATGTCATCGGACTCTTTACGATCTTTCACCTCTGGCCGGTATGTCATCGTTACAAGTTCTGAAGATTGCCCATAGCAGAGTAACTGATCTTTCACCACTCACCGGACTACGGCTAACGGTTTTAGACGTATGCGATACTCGAGTAGCTGATCTCACACCATTGGCAGGAATGCCGCTGGAGGAGTTGGGTTGTCACCGAACAAAGGTCAAGGATTTGTCATCGTTGAAAACCATGAAGAATTTGCGCAATCTGATATGTGATTTCGTACCGGCTCGCGACGCCGAAATTCTCCGCTCAATTAAAACTCTGGAAACCATCAACCGCTTGCCGGTAGCAGAGTTTTGGAAACAAATGGATTCTGGCAAGGTTCCGTGACCAGACGGCAAGAACGATCGAAAATACTTGACCGTTGTCAGCCGGCAACGCGGATCGCAGCCACGCGTCCCTGATGAGCCAACGTGATGGTGGCCCTGCCAAGCGTGAGGGTGACATTCGCCTCACACCGAACCGACCGGTTGGTCCGGCATTCAACGTTGGAAGTTGAACGTTCAAAGTTCAGGCGTTTCCCCTTCCCGCCGGCGCTCTGGTCGCGTCACATCTCTTCATTAGATTCTGTTGAAAAATCTCCGCGCAGCGGTCAGCGGGGCCGCTGACCCTCCCGAAAACTAACAATTCTACGTGTTTCTTCAAGGGGGGACGGCGGCCTCGCCGCGGCTTTTTTCAACAGCCTGTTATTAGGTGCGAAGCACCCTTCGACCGGCTCCGGGTGCCAACCGGCAAAAAAAGCAAGATCGGGATGACCGGCCTCGCTTTTTGATTTGATGGAACAACTGGCCACCATTCTGTTAACCAAGAGCGGTGCGACTGCGGAGCAGTTGCACTGCTTTCTATCGAGTCAGTCGCGCTTCGGTCCTTGATAACTGATCCCTTGTGCCGGCAGTCCATTGGCATCCGCCAAGCGGAAGTAGAGCCGCCAGGAATCGTAGCCAATGTCGCCCATCTTGACCCCATGGCCCATCTTGATCAAAACCGGGTTCTCACCCTTCTTCAACTTGACCGGCGTCCAATCCTGGTCGCGATAGGCCTGCCGCCAACCACGGTTGAATACCACGCACTCGCTGTTGATCCAGATGCCCAGTCGTTCGTCGCTGCCGGTCAGCAGATAAACCGTCTGGTCCGTCTCGGAGACGATGGTGGCCGCGAGATATGCAATGACTCCCAGCGGTGCAGGCTTGAAGTGTTCACTCAGCGATGCCGCTTGATCCGATAGGACCGGCTGGCTCGCCGCCAGCAGCGGTTCCCAGCGCACCAGCGTCGGCACGAATCCGTTTGTTCCTTGCGCGACTCCTTGGTAGGAAGCCTTCAAATCCAGTCCTTTTTCAGGCCCGAAATCTTTGTGGAGGAAGTTGGACTCCGCGAAGTCGCTGTTATCGAAAGACCCGACCGCATACCAGTCTTGGAAAAACAGTGGGGGCGCTCCGGTCTCCGTCTTCGTCTTCGTCCAGAGTGCATCGGCTGCCAAAAGGCGTGACATAACATCGCGTTCCCGAATTTCTTCCCGCAACGGAACAATCCAGCTCTGGCGATGATTCAGCGAGATGCGGTTTAGTTTGCGTACCGGCCGGTCGTTCAAGACGACTGACGGCATAACGCGGAAGCCATCCAGCACCAACGACTGAGCCAGATCCGTCCGTTGCTCCTGGCCCGGCTTGAGGCGATAATCGATCCACAACTTGTTCTCGCGAGGGCGCGCCTTGACACGCAACAACCCAACCCGTCCATCCGCGCGGATCTGTGCCCCGCCCGGTAGGGTGAATCGCCAGAAAATTGGATCAGGGACGGGATTGTAAGCGGTGTACGTGCCGCTCGTGGTCTCGGCCAGCAGATAAGTCCGATGGTTCTTCTCTGACTCGATCACCGCGCCGGCTTTTTCAATCCGACCCCCCATGCCCTGCACGCTCCACGGTGTGTCGCGTTGAATACTCAGCGGATAGCCGTAGTCCGAACGTCCATTGACGCGGATGTATTTGGGACCGGCATCTCCGCCCGCCAAGGTCTTCCCCTGATCCCACACCCGGTACCCCATTTCCAAGTTGTCTTTCCCG
>Ga0316231_1004942_pt1 | contig 10837 bp, 7 predicted proteins | sample TBH18027metaG_FD_206002 | JGI IMG/M metagenome (GOLD analysis project Ga0316231, IMG submission 206002) | Freshwater microbial communities from Trout Bog Lake, Wisconsin, USA - TBH18027 | ecosystem: Environmental > Aquatic > Freshwater > Lake > Hypolimnion/Profundal zone | place: USA: Wisconsin...
TGGAACCATTGCAATGCGGAGTACATTATGCAGTTGGAGGCCCTATACCAAAGCCACGCTTGGGACAAGTGGTGGTCAACCCGCTATCTGCTGAATTGATCGACTCCCGAAAAGATTGGCAGACCCCCTGGAAGGTGCGCCCTGCATCACCCTGGAAAGCGGCAAAGCCACCACGATCATGGATATCGACGGTCCCGGCGTCATCCAGCACATTTGGATCACCGTGGATATCAGGGGCTATCGCGACCTCATTCTCCGCATCTACTGGGATGGCGAGGAAAACCCCAGCGTCGAATCTCCCCTGGGCGATTTTTTCTGCAACGGTTTCAAGACCCGCTGCAATATCATGGCTCTGCCCATCAACGTCAATTCCTCCGGCGGGTTCAATTGTTTCTTTCCCATGCCCTTCCGCTGTCATGCCCGGGTCACCATTGAAAACCGCAACCCGGTGGAGCAGAAGGGTTTTTTCTATGCCATCAATTACGCCTTGACCGAGGTCCCTGCTGACGAGGCCTATTTCCACGCCCAATTCCGGCGCACCAATCCTCTGCCATATAAGCAGGACTATGTGATCCTCGACGGAGTCGAAGGCTGCGGCCATTATGTCGGAACCTACATGGCCTGGCAGCAGAACGCCATAAATTGGTGGGGCGAGGGCGAATTCAAGGCCTTCATCGATGGCGACAAGGACTATCCCACTATCTGCGGCACCGGCACGGAAGATTACTTCGGCGGCGCCTGGGGTTTCGGCTCAGGCTACACTGCGCCCTTCTTCGGCTACCAGGACCTGACCGCCATGGCTCAGCCGGGACGTGCGTTTAACCAGACGGGCGACCGGCACAGCCTTTACCGCTTCCACATCATGGACCCGATCCGCTTCGAGACGAATTTCAAGGCCATCATGCAGGCCCTCGGCTGGCGCAGCGAAAGCCGCTATCTGCCGTTGCAAGATGATATCGCATCAGTCGCCTACTGGTACCAGACCGAGCCGCACGTCAGATTCCCAACTCTCGGCGACCGCGATGTCCTGGAAATGCTTTAAATAATGGCGCGGACTGGTGGGCTGGGTGGCTTCCCGTTCGCCATTCAGTGTTTTTCTCCTAATTTCTTTGCTCGGGATTGTGGCCAGAGGCTTTTATATATATTGTGGCCCGGTCTATCCTAGGCATTGCCGGTGGCGGACCGCAGTGCGATCATCCAGCGGAGCTTTCAGAATTTGGAGGAGAAAGCATGTCAAAGAAAAACGTTGTTCAGAGACTGATTACGCGCATTTGTCAGGACAAGGCAAGAAAAATGCGGCTAGCCGCCAGCGCTGCGCGGCCGTCGTTATTTGTCGGCGCGGAACAACTCGAATCCCGTGTCATGCTCAGCGGCGCTTCCAGCCTTCCCGCTGCCACCGTAACTCCGCTTTACGGCACCAGCACGCCGCTGACAAGCCTGATCGCAAGCAATATCAACACGCTCGTGTCCTTTGACGACACCAATGGCAGCGCTCCAAACCGTCTTATTATGGACTCCAGCGGCAATCTGTATGGCGCGACTTCCTACGGCGGCCCGGATGGCGCAGGCCTCGTCTACGAGATTGCCAAGGGGAGTAATGCCATCACGGTTTTGGCGTCGTTCAGCGGCAGCGACAGCAACGGATATCCTTCCCCGCAACTGAGCTTCCTGGACGGCAGCGGCAATCTTTACGGAACCACCCAGTACGGCGGCGCTGATGATCGCGGCACGGTCTTCGAGATCGTCAAGGGCAGCGGAGTCATAACCGCGCTGGTATCATTCGACGGTACCCACGGGTCCCAGCCCATGGGCAAGTTGGTAATGGACAGTTCCGGCAATATTTTTGGCACAACCAGAATTGGCGGGGCCAACAGCGACGGCACGGTTTTTGAGATTGTCAGCGGCAGCGGCAGCATCACGGTTCTGGCATCATTTGCCGGCGCCAACGGCAGCAATCCCCGTGGCGGCGTGGCCCTCGATGGTTCGGGAAATATCTATGGCACGGCCTCCAGCGGCGGTGCGTATGGCGACGGTACGGTCTTCAAGATCGTCAAAGGCAGCGGCAGTATCACGGTTCTGGCATCTTTCAACGGCACCGACGGATCCACCCCGTTCAGCCGCGCCAATCTGGATAGCAGCGGCAATCTCTATGGCACCACGCGCAGTGGCGGCGCCAATGGCGACGGCACGGTATATGAAGTAGTCAAAGGCAGCAATGCCATCACCACCCTGGCATCCTTTGACCTTGCCGATGGCGAAGACCCTAAATCGGGAGTGATCCTGGACAGCAGTGGCAACCTCTATGGGACAACTTTGCTGGGCGGCGCCAACAATAACGGCACGGTCTTCGAGATTGTCAACGGCAGCGGCACCATCACCACGCTGGCTTCGTTTGGCGACAACTGCGGAGAGCAGGGCGATAACCTGGCCATGGATTCCAGCGGCAACTTCTACGGCGTTACGGCTCTTGGCGGCGCGTATAACGACGGCACAGTATTTGAATTGTCGCCCGCCGGAGCAGCCAGCCAACTGGTTTTCGCAGTCCAGCCGACGACCACCGTGGCCGGTACAGTTATCGACCCAGCCGTCGTCGTCAGGGTTGAAGATGCCAATGGCCGTATCGTCACCACCGACGATTCCCTGGTCACTCTTGCGGTTGATACCGGCCCTGGCGGCCTGGACGGAACTCTCACGGTCGCCGCCGTCAACGGCGTCGCCACCTTTGACGATCTCGTGCCGGATACCTCCGGCGCCTATACCCTCGCAGCCAGCGATACCGCCGATTCCCTGGACCCGGTGGCCAGCGACAGCTTTACCGTCAGTCCCTCGGGAACCTCTACGCCCGCTCTGCAAATGCGGCAGGCGTTTAACGGTTCTAATGGCGAAAATCCTGACAGCATGGTCATGGGCGCCAATGGCAATCTCTATGGGGCCACGGATTTTGGCACCATATACGAGATTTCCCCAAGCACCGGCGCCATAACTACCGTGGCATCATTCAACACCGGTGGCGCTCCCACGCACGGGAGTGTCGATTTTGTAGACAGCGGAGGCAATCTCTACGGCACACTGGAACAAGACGGGGGCGATGGTTACGGCATGGTCTACGAGGTCGTCAATGGCTCCGGCGTCGTCACTACCCTGGCGACGTTCAGCGACAGCAACGGAAACGATCCCAACAGCCTCACCGTTGACGGTTCGGGCAACCTTTACGGAACCACCCTGGGAAGCAGCGGCGGCTATGGCACGGTTTTCGAGATCGTTCACGGGAGCGGCGCCATCACCACCCTGGCGTCATTTACCGGCATCAATGGCGCCAATCCCATCGGCGGCCTCATTCTCGATGGCAATGGTAATCTCTATGGCACGACCGAAAACGGCGGCGCCAATGACGATGGCACGATATTTGAAGTGGTCTCCGGCAGCGACGCCATTACCACTCTGGCGACCTTTGACGCAACCAATGGATCGTCGCCCCAGGGCGGCGTGGTCATGGACGGCAGCGGCAATCTTTACGGCACGACCGAGTACGGCGGCGCCAATGGCGACGGCACGATTTTCCAACTGGGCATCGGCAACAGCACCATCACCACTCTGGTTTCCTTTGATGGCAGCGACGGCGCCATGCCCCTGTGCGGCGTGCTTGTGGACAATCAAGGTAACCTCATGGGCGCCACGGCGTACGGCGGCAGCGGTTATGTCGCCGGAAACCCGGCCAGTGGCGAGGGCACCGTATTTGAGTTACCTCAGGGCGGCAGCACCCTCACCACGCTGTTGTTTGACGGCGCCGATGGTCAGGCCCCGATCCGCCTGGTTCAGGGAAACAACACCTTGGACGGCATTGCGCGCTATGGCGGCCCGGCCGACGATGGCGTCTTTTTTGAAGCGGAGGCAAACCGGAACGCAACCCAACTCGTCATTACTCAGCCGCCGGGTGATGCCACCGCCGGCGTTGCCCTGACTTCCTCCGGCGGACCGGTGCAGGTTACCGCTCAGGATGCCATCGGCAATACTGTCCTCAGTGATGATTCCACCGTTACTTTGAGTCTCAGCAGCGGCACTTTTGACGACGGACTGCATGTGGAGACGGTCGTGGTGTCCAGCGGCGTGGCCACCTTCGGAGACCTGATCATAGATGCCGCCGGCAGCAACTATAGCCTTACGGCCAGCGATGGCTCGCTCACCGCAGCTACCTCCGGTGTCTTCAACATCACTGCCGCCGCGGCATCGAAACTTGTCGTAACCGGGCAACCTGCCAGCGCAGCGGCCGGTGTGGCGATCAATCCATCCGTGGCGGTAACGGTTGAAGATAACTTTGGCAATCTGGTCACGACCGACAGTTCGAGCGTGACTTTGACCCTCAGCGGCAGCGTATTCGCCAGCGGAGGAAATACCCGGATGGCTGCGGCCATCAGCGGCGTGGCCACCTTCGGCAACCTGATCATAGATGCCGCCGGCAGCAACTATAGCCTTACGGCCAGCGATGGCTCGCTCACCGCGGCTACCTCCGGTGTCTTCAACATCACTGCCGCCGCGGCATCGAAACTTGTTGTAACCGGGCAACCTGCCAGCGCAGCGGCCGGTGTGGCGATCAATCCATCCGTGGCGGTAACGGTTGAAGATAACTTTGGCAATCTGGTCACGACCGACAGTTCGAGCGTGACTTTGACCCTCAGCGGCGGCGTGTTCGCCAGCGGAGGAAATACCCGGACGGCCGCAGCCATCAACGGCGTGGCCACTTTCAGCAATCTGGTCATTGGCGCCGCCGGCAGCAATTACAGCCTTACGGCCAGCGATGGCTCGCTCACCGCGGCTACCTCTAATGCCTTCAATATCACTGCTGCGTTGGCTGCCAAGCTGGCCATCATCGGAGAACCGAGCAGTGCGGTTGCGGGCGTGGCCATATCTCCGGCGGTGACGGTCGCGGTCCAGGATGCCTTTGGCAACCCGGTAACGACCGATAGTTCGACGGTAACCCTTACCCTCAATAGCGGAATGTTCGCCGGTGGTGGCAATACCGTGACGGCGGTGGCCGTCAATGGCCTGGCTACTTTCAGCGGTCTTGTGGTTGATTCTCCTAATACTTATAGCCTCAATGCCACTGACGGCGCGCTGACCGGCGCCTCTTCCGGTAGTTTCACCATCACCACCACGACCGGGACCATCAGCGGCGAAGTTTTTAACGATACCAAGGGCAACGGCGTCCTGATCCATAAAGATAAGGGCCTGTCCGGCGTAAAGGTGAGTATTCAGTTGAAGAAGGGCAAGAAACTCAAGGGCAAAGCCACGATTCTCACCACCAACGCTAAGGGCCAGTATAGCCTTGCCGGCTTGGCCCCCGGGGTCTATCAGGTCAGTGAAACTGTGCCCAGTGGTTACAAACAGACTGCGCCTGCCAGCGGCGTCTACATTGGCACCGTAGTTGCCGGGCAGATACTGACCGGCGAAAATTTTGGGAACAAGAAGGGATAAGAGAAGTTCAGGGTGTTTTCGCTGCCTTCGCCGAGCCTTCGGTGGAATTTACAGCCCCCAGCGCAGCTCGCGCAGCCAGTCCTGGCAGGCGCCTGTCCAAGTGCGGGCGCTGCCGGGATGATCGCGGCCCAGCCCTATGCCGTGTCGGGCATCGGGATAAATGTGCAGTGAAAACGGCACCCGCGCTGCGGAAAGCGCCTGCGCATAGAGCAGGCTGTTGGACACGGGGACCGCCTGGTCGTTGGCCGAATGCCACAGGAAACTCGGCGGGTTATTCGGCGTCACGCTGTTCTCCAGGCTCATCCGTTCCGTCAGGGCCAGGTCCGGGTTTTCGCCCAGCAGATTCTGCATGGATCCGCTGTGAGCATGCGGGCCGCATGAAATCACCGGATAGCAGGCGATCAACGCATTGGCCCGCGAAGGCTGGCGCAGCACCGGGTCGGTGGGTGCGGCAGCGCCGTCATCCCCGAAATTCGCCACCGAGCAAGCCAGGTGCCCACCGGCGCTGAACCCCAGCACGCCCACCTGTCCCGCCTGCACCTGCCAGGAATGGGCATGATGGCGCACCAGGCGCAGGGCGCGTTGGGCATCGTTCAGCGGCGTGGGATGATGCCAGGGGAAGACGCGATAGTGACATACCGCCGCATGCAACCCCAGGCCATTGAGCCATTGAGCCACCGGATCGGCCTCGTGCGGCGCCCGCTTGCTGTAGCCACCTCCGGGCAGCACCACCACCAGCGGCAGCGGGGTGGTTGTTTCCAGCAGAAACAGTTTCAGCACAGGCGTTTCGCGGGCCAACTCATGGAGTTCCTGGTTGGGCGCAATAACTCCCGGAGGCGTACTGGGCCATAGGGGGATGGTTTGGCCTTGTGTCGGCATGGCTCCAGTTTTAGCCAGGAAGGCGGCCGCGTCAACAAAAACCCCCTCCGATGGGGAGGGGGATAATGAGCGGGCGAAGGGAGTCGAACCCTCAACGTCAGGCTTGGAAAGCCTGCACTCTGCCATTGAGTTACGCCCGCATATAAGCCTTTATTTGACAAGCACTTACAAGCGTTACTTTGTAATTTTGGTCAGTATTTGACCCGATTTTGCCGATTTTGAGTACGATGCCTCAAGGTTGAAGCACTCGAAGCACTGACCAAAATTGACCAAAATAGGACACGGCACAACTTAGTAGCATAGCGAAAAGGCCCCTCAATGGCAAACAGTAACCGAGGTCGGAAGAGCAAACCGCATCGCATGGCGAACGGAGAGGACATCAAAGGGCTGTATCATCGGAAAGATAAACGCTGGCGAATTGTGAAAACCGGGAAGATTTTCAGCGCCAAGAGTGAGGACGAGGCGTTGAAGATTTTCCGAGCATGGGAAGCCGAGAACAAGCCCCAGCCTGTTATCATCAGCACCGACCACGAGGGGGACGTGAACGCCCCGAACGTTGCTGCCTTTCTCAACTCGGTGGACGCCGACCTAGAAGCCGGGAACGTGAAAATCGACGGCGCAACGGGCAAGGTGAAGATCAGCCTCCCAGCACCACCCGCCATTCTTTGGCCGTGGCTTGCGGACATGCTCACTAATCAGCCCGAGTTGATCGCCAAGATGACCGGAGTACAGGCCGTGGCCGGATTGCGGTATCTGCCCTTGCCTCGTCCCAGCTTGAAGCTTGCCAGCTTGCTCGAAACCTACAAGACCCATGCCGACGTTAAGCGGGAGACGAAAGAATACGCTGCCAACATCTTTGAGATTTTCCTGAAGAAGACCCATGCCACCACCTTAGACGACCTGAAAACGGAAACATTGACCGCCTACCGGGAAGATATTATCAGTGGCACCAACAGTGTTGGCAGTACCAACGGCCCCGGAACCGTCGCCTGTTATTTTGGCATCATCAAGAACGTGATCCGCTTCGCTAAGACCGAAGGAATGGACGCCATACAGATAGATACCGCCTTATCACGACTTGCAGTATTGAAAGCCCCCAAAGACCGCCGTGCCCACCAGCCCACGCCGGTAATGCCCCAGAGAATAATTCTCGCCACCGAACGTCTGCTGCTTCGAGATTTCGTCGAGGATGACTGGCAGGCGGTCCATGAATACGCCGTCGATCCCGAGGTGGTCCGCTTCATGGACTGGGGGCCGAACACCGAGCAGCAGACCAAGGATTTCGTTGCCCGGACCATCGGCCACCGGCATGAAGAACCTCGGCGGGCATTTGAACTGGCCGTCGTGCTGAAGGACAGCAACCGTCTGATCGGTGGGTGTGGTCTGCGTATCAGCCGCCCGGAACATCATTGCGGCGACTTCGGCTACACCTTCCATCGCCAGTTCTGGGGCCACGGCTATGCGACCGAGGCATCACGGGAGATTGTCCGGTTTGGGTTCGATGTGTGCTCCCTGCACCGCATCTTCGCCACCTGCGATGCCCAGAACGCAGGGTCGGCTCATGTTCTTGAGAAGTTGGGAATGCGCCGAGAAAGCCACTTCCTGCATGATAAGTGGCAGCGAGAACAATGGCGGGATTCATTTCTTTATGCGATTCTGGTGGATGAGTGGAAGGCGAGAAAGGCCAAGGTGTGATTGTATGGACTTTCAAGGAGACGCCAATGCCTAAGACCGCTCCGTGGCACGACGACGACAAGTTCTGGAAGGCGCTGGCCCCGTGGATGTTCACGGAGAAGCGATGGTCCAACGCACCGACAGAAGTCGAGCAGATACTGAAGCTGCTGGCCTTGCCGCCAGAGCCGACCATCCTCGATCTTTGCTGCGGACCGGGCAGGCATTCGCTGGAACTGTCCCGCCGAGGGGCGAAAGTTGTCGGCGTGGACCGAACCGCCGACTACTTGGCCGAGGCCAAGAAGCGGGCGAAGGCTGCGAAGCTCAGGGTCGAGTTCGTGAAGGAAGACATGCGGCGGTTCCGCCGTCCGAATGCGTTCGCTGGCGTCATCAACATGTTCTCGGCCTTCGGCTACTTTGAGAACCCCTCCGAGGACCGCCGGGTGCTGGTGAACGTTCACCGCTCGCTGAAGCCGGATGGGAAGCTGCTGATGGACCTGATGGGCAAGGAAGTGATGGCCCGCATGTTCCGAGAACGGGACTGGCATGAGGAACGTGGCATTATGTTTCTGGAAGAACGAAAGCTCAGTCAATCGTGGGATTGGATAGACAACCGGTGGATACTGCTGAAGGGCAGCCAGAGGAAGGAATTCCACCTCTCGCACCGCATCTACTCGGCCAAGGAGTTGTCAGATTTGCTGAAGGACTGCGGCTTCGAGAAGGTTCGAGTCTTCGGCAACTTGGACGGGGCTGACTATGACCACAACGCTAAGCGATTGGTCGTGGTGGCAGAGAAAAGCTAAGGAACTTCGATGAAGCAGAACATCTATAATAACCCAGCATTCTTTGCCGGTTATCAATCCCTGCGCAGCATGGAATCGGGTCTAAACCAAGCCATTGAACAACCGGCCCGTTGCGCTCTGCTGCCGCCACTGAAGGGGAAGCGCATTCTCGACCTTGGCTGTGGCTTCGGCCATTTCTGCCGTTATGCAGCCCAACAAGGAGCCACTGAGATCACCGGCATCGACATCTCCTCGCACATGCTCGAAGAGGCTCGGCGGCAGACCGTCCATCAGGCCATCCGGTACATCGGCAGTGCCATAGAGGACTATCGGTGCGAAGCCGATTCTGTTGATATTGTCGTCAGTTCGCTGGCCCTGCACTACGTGAGTGACTTGCCTCAGGTGGCCAGCGAGGTTTTCCGCTGGTTGGCCCCCGATGGCTGGTTCGTCTTTTCGGTGGAGCATCCGATCTGCACGGCGTTGCTGCGGGGTTGGTGCTGCGATGCCGAGGGCCGCAGGCAGCACTGGCCGGTGGATCATTACAAGGACGAAGGGCAGCGGCAAAGCCGATGGTTCGTGGACGGCGTGATCAAATACCACCGGACGCTCTCCACATACCTGAACACGCTCGTTGACCACAAGTTCTCGATCAGCCGAGTGCTTGAGCCGGAAGTGGCCGAGGAGTTCCGATCTCAACGTTCCGACTGGGCTGAAGAACGCCGCCGACCACCGATTCTGCTGGTCTCGGCCAGAAAGAATCTTGGATGACCTTGGCCCCGGTCCACTACTACAGGGTACCGCAAGCCCCGATCATGGCGTGCGGCTGCCATCGCCGGTGCGATCTATACCATCCTGCTTGCGGTCTTGGGTAAAGTTTGCTCTACGGAGACCTTGCTGCATCTCGTCGGTAAAGCTTGCTCCACAAACCCCTTGATGCATGTCGTCGGCAGCCCAGAGGCTGCTCTTGCCGTCTTCATCGTCTGCGCCATGTCAATCCTGATCGTATTTGCCCGATTCTTGATGATCAGAACTGCTACGGCCCCATGACCCGCAATGTCTGGGCGTTGCCGATGGGGGCGATCTAAAAGTTGGAACTGGGACGCACCCACGGGCGGCAGCACTGGCACGCCGTCCTTGGCCTCAAGGCCGATGTGGCACAATTCACGGAATATATCGTCCAGGCGCGTTTTCGGGTCTTCTGGCGGATACTACCGCCTTGTTATTCGACATCAGCAGAGTCAGCCGATGGATATTTACCGGCAAAGCGCCTCGCGGCAGGACGGCGCTGGTCGACGCCGACGCCGGCATGGTGCACTGGCGGCTCCATGCCGCGCCAAGCAGCCGCACGGCCATCGGCTTCGGCCGCCTGAGTTCCGTATGGCCGATCTGGGCATCGCCGGTGGCCAGTGGCGGCAAGATATACCTGGTCGCCGACTACATTCCCACGTTCGGGGCTCAGAACAACAAGGATGCCAAGCCGCCCGGCCTGGCCAGCATCGTTCCGTCGCGGATCAGCTTTTACAACTGCACGGCCGGCACGTTCGCTCCGGCCACGCAGTCGGGCGTGGAGTTCGTGAACTGCCTGGCCGGTCCCGGCGGCAAGGGCTTCCATGACGCACGCTATCCAGAGCCCGGCATCACGATCCGCTGCGTGTCGACCGACGAAACAGCCACCTGCTGGGACTGCGGCGACGGTTATGAGGGCAATGCGGCTGGGCAGGTGGTGAAATATGTGGACGCCGCCGGGGGGGGGATTGGCGTTTGTTGCCCAGTGACAGCGGCGCCCATGACCGCGGCGGGCCTGCGCTCGGCGCCGACATTGAAGGGCAAGGCCGCTCCGGTCCGACCTTCGACGCCGGTGCTTACGCAGTTGGCAAGCGTTGATCGCTCCCAACCATCATCCCCAGAAATAAACGCGCGCGGGCTGGGTAAAGCGGCGCGACTGCGCCGGCGCGGAACGCTTATCTGTCGACTTCGCCCATGACGATGTCGATGGATCCGACAATCGCCGGGACATCAGCCAGAAGGACGTT
>Ga0316231_1004946_pt1 | contig 10831 bp, 7 predicted proteins | sample TBH18027metaG_FD_206002 | JGI IMG/M metagenome (GOLD analysis project Ga0316231, IMG submission 206002) | Freshwater microbial communities from Trout Bog Lake, Wisconsin, USA - TBH18027 | ecosystem: Environmental > Aquatic > Freshwater > Lake > Hypolimnion/Profundal zone | place: USA: Wisconsin...
AATGGGCCGGCCGGGACCAGTGAACCAGAAGACCGGCATCGGCGCGGACGCCGGCGGCGCAAATTACTCCGGCTACCGTCTCGCTGAATTCACCTATCCAATTTTGCCGAAGCACCAGGGCGGCGCAATGTGGTTTTATTCGTTACCGGAACACGACCACCTTTGCCGGCCGGCGGAAAAAATCTACGCCGACTATCTCGGCGCGGTGCAATACGGGAATATTTTCTCCCTTGATGTCGGGCCGGATTATAATGGCAAGCTGCGGGCGATTGATGTCGAAACCTTGCACCAAGTTGGCGATATGATTCGCCACCATGCTCCAGCGCCAACCGTGCCAGCCGCCGAATCGGCAAAATAATTTTTCCACCGCATGAATAACCTCGGTGCCATTGATTTGATCCTCATCGTCCTTTCCCTCGCCGGCATCGTCGGCGCGGGCGTGCGGGTGGGCTTGCATAAGCGCTGGTCGAAAAGTGGCATGAGACCGTCGCTGGCCATTGCTTTTGCGTGTTTGGTTGCCGGCAAACTGGCGGCGCAAACCAACGAGCCGCCGCGCGCCCCCAGCCGGGAGTCGTTGGTGGCGACGCCGGCGGAGCGTGACGCCCGGCTGGGTTGGTGGCGCGACGCGCGGTTCGGCATGTTCATCCACTGGGGCGTGTATTCCAGCTTGAGCGGCACATGGAACGGCAAGGCTTATGGCGGTTACGGCGAGCACATCCAGCGCATGGCGAAAATTCCGATCCCGGTTTATCGCAAAGAGGTGGCGGGGAAATTCAATCCCGTGGACTTCAACGCGGAGGAATGGGTTCGGCTGGCAAAGGAAGCCGGCATGGGCTACCTGATCATCACCGCCAAGCATCACGATGGCTTTGCGATGTATGATTCGCAGGTCAGCGACTACAACATCGTCAAGGCAACGCCGTTCGGGCGCGACCCCATGAAGGAACTGCGCGCGGCCTGCCACAAATACGGCCTCAAGTTTGGCTTCTATTACTCCCATGCGTTTGACTGGGGCGAAGCCAACGCGCCCGGCAACGATTGGGATTACGAAAATCCCGGCGGCGATAAACTCCTGCACGGTTCTGACTGGTGGAACAACGATCCTGAATTTCTGCCGAAGGCGCGAAAATACGTGGATGAAAAATCCATTCCGCAGATTCTCGAACTCATCCGCAATTATGCTCCGGACATCATGTGGTTCGACACGCCACACAAGCTGCCGGACGAAGAGAACCGCCGCATCATGGCCGCCGTGCGCCAGGCTAAGCCGACGCTCGCGGTTAATGGCCGGCTGATTTATGGCATGGGCGACTACGATTCTACCTGCGACCGGCCGGCGGAATTTCCGCCCCACGACGGTGATTGGGAAGGTATTCCCACCACGAACGAATCCTACGGCTATAACAAGAACGACCGTTCGCACAAGCCGGTGTCGTATTTCATCCGGCTGCTGGCCAAATCAGCGGCGCGGGGGGGGAATGAACTGATGAACATCGGCCCGATGGGCAATGGCCGCATTGATGAAGCGGATGTCCACATCCTCAAGGGCCTCGGTGTTTGGTGGAAGGTGAATGGCGAATCCATCCGCGGGACCACGCGCACCCCGCTGTCCGTTCAGGCTTGGGGCGAATCCACCCGCAAAGGAAATACTCTTTATCTTCACGTCTTCGACTGGCCGCAGGATGGCAAATTGGTGGTGGGCGGATTGACGACCGAAGTGTTGCGGGCGCGGCTGCTTACCCAGTCCGGTGGTTGGTTGAAGATTTCGCGAGCGGGACTGGATTTAAACCTCGAAGTTCCCGCCACGGCACCCGACCCGGCGGACACGGTCATCGCCCTCGAATGCGCCAGCGAGCCCAAGGCGGATCTGGCTCGACTGCTGGCCGCCAATATTGCGACCAATTGCCTGCGCGGTTTTGACGCCCGTTTGGAAGGAAACCTGCGCTTCGGTTCCGGCGAGAAAAACAATGATACCGTGCAGAACTGGACGAGCACCAACGCCGCCGTCGCCTGGCCGGTGCGCGTGAATGAAAAAGCCACTTTTGATGTGGCCATCAATTACGATGCGCCCAGAACCAGCAAGGCCAAAAAAATTGAAGGCGATGCTGGCAAACAACTGGCGCCCGCCAACCAAGGGGCGGGCGGACGGTATGTCGTTAAGCTGGGCGAGTCAGAGTTCTCGGGTGAGGTTCACCTGGGCAATCAAGTCGTGGAAATGCTGGGGCAAGTCACTTTGGAGCCGGGTAATTATGAGATTCGTGTTGCTGCCAAGGAAATTAGCGGCGAAGAATTGATGCGTCTGCGCAAGCTGATTTTGCTGCCGCACGAACGGCTGGCTCGGAAGAATTGAAAAACCAGACCTGCGCACAATAATTATGAAATCTGCTCTCCCCTTTCTCACCGCATTGCTTTTGTTGTCAACCGGCTCTTTGCGCGCCGCCGGCAAAGAGCTGCCCGCAGCCACCAACGCCCGTATGGCATGGTGGCGAGAGGCGCGGTTCGGGATGTTCATCCACTATGGCCCGGTGACGCTGACCGGCCAGGAAATCAGTTGGTCGCGCGCCAATTCCAATCCGAAATGCCCGAACCAAGGCAAAACGCCGGTTGGAATCTACGATCATCTTTACCAGGCCTTCAACCCGACGAATTTCAACGCCGCCGACTGGGCGGGCGTGGCGAAAATGGCGGGGATGAAATATGTCGTGCTTACCGCGAAGCATTGCGACGGCTTCCTGCTGTGGGATTCCAAGGTGGACGCCTACAACATCACGGCCACGCCGTTCCACCGCGACCTCTGCGCGGAGCTGGCCAAGGCCGTGCGCGCCGACCGGCTCAAGCTGGGCTGGTATTTCTCGCCGATGGACTGGCGCGATCCGGATTTCCGAACGGAGCGGAACGCGGCGTTTGTCACGCGGATGCAGGAGGAATTGAGCGAATTGCTGGGCAACTATGGCCGGGTGGATCTGCTGTGGTTTGATTATGACGGCCGCGAGGCAGTTTATGACCAGACCCACACCTACGCGCTCGTCAAAAAACTGCAACCACGAATCATCGTTGATAACCGGCTTGATCTCGGGGTTAAACAGGGCAACCAGCTCATGCTGAACCCGAACGCGGATTACTACACGCCCGAGCAGCAAATTGGCGCCTATGAAGACCAGCGGCCGTGGGAAACCTGCATGACGATTTGCCAGCAGTGGTCGTGGAAGCCGGCTGACAAAATGAAATCGCCCGCCGAAGTGGTGAGCATTCTCTGCCGCGTGGTGGGTGGCGATGGCAATCTGCTGCTCAATGTCGGCCCGATGCCGGATGGCCGCATTGAACCGCGTCAGGTGGAAGTGCTGAAACAGGTTGGCGCGTGGATGCGGGTGAACGGCGAAAGTATTTACGGCACGCGCGGCGGTCCGTGGAAACCGACCGCCGCCCTCGCCAGCACGCGCAAGGGCAGGACGATATTTGTCCACATTTTAAAATGGCCGGAGGGCGCGGTGAAGTTGCCGAACATTCCGGCCAGAATCATCAGCGCCAAAATTCTCGGTGCTGGCAAGGCCGAAGTTCACCAAGCGGAAAGCGGGATTGAAATTTCCGTCGCGCCGGCCAAGCGCGAGCCAAATGGCACCGTGGTGGTTTTGAAGCTGGACTCCGATGCGTTGAAAATTCCGGCCTTGGCGGTGCCGGCAGAAGGGATGCCGCCGAATTCCTGAGGAATGATTTTTTGGCAAGGCAAAGCATGAAGCTCTTACATCTCTTACCCACATCACGCGTCTCGCGTTTGTTTTTGACTCTGCTCCTGCCGGAATTGCTTGGCCGTGGCACCGCGTGGGCGGCGATCGGAGGCGATTTGGCAAACCACAATTAGTCCATTGAAAAATATGAAACGAAATCCTCAACTCAGCCGCCGCAAATTTGTCGGCGGGATGCTGCGCGGCGCACTTGTTGCCGCCGTGGCCCCGAATTTTATTCCGCTCCGCGTGCTCGCGGGCGAAAACACACCGAGCAAGAAGATCCAGCTTGGCCACATCGGCGTGGGCGGCCAAGGCACCAATGATCTGAGGAATTTTCTCACGGTGGAGGGTGCGGCGTCTGTCGCCATTTGTGATCCGTTCCGCGAGCGGCGCGAGAACGCCGCCAAGTTCGTGCTGGACGCGCAAAAGCTGGAGCCGAAACGATACAACGATTTCCGCGATTTGCTCGCGGACAAAAGCATTGACGCCGTGGTCATCGCCACGCCGGATCATTGGCATGTGCCCATCGGCCTCGCGGCGGTGCGGGCGGGCAAGGATGTTTATATTGAGAAGCCGCTCGGCCACAGTCTCGAACAAAATCAGGCCATGCTGGCAGCGGTGAAAAAGCACCAGCGTGTTTTCCAATACGGCACGCAGCAACGCGCGCAGGAAATGCTCAAGCGCGGCGTGGAATTGGTGCGCAACGGCTACCTCGGCGACTTGCAACGGCTCGAAGTCTGGGCTCCCGGCGGCCAGGGCGGCGGCTCGCTCGATGCCATTCCCGTGCCCGACGGACTCGACTACGAACTCTACATTGGTCCCGCGCCGATGAAACCCTGCACCAAGGATCGCATCACCAGTCATGGCTCGTGGTTTTGCTCGGATTATGCGCTGGGCTTCATCGCCGGCTGGGGCGCGCATCCGCTGGACATCGCCATTTGGGGCATGGATTCGGACACCAAAGGTCCGATTTCATTTCGCGGCACCGGCGATTTTCCGACGCCCAACGCGCTGTTCGACACCTGTGCGACGTGGGATGTGGAAGTGAAATTTCACGATGGCATCCCGATGCGGTTTATGAGCACCAATCACGCCGCGCCGATTGTAAAACAATATCGCGATGACAATCAGGGCGATGGCACGACCTTTTTCGGTTCCCAAGGCTGGGTGAGCTTGAGCCGCAACGGCGTGGCGGCAAGCAATCCCGACTGGCTCAAGCTCAAACAGTGCGAAGGCTCCAAGCGCGTGCTCTACCACAACCATTATTACAAATCTTTCGTGGACAGCGTGCGCGAACGCTCGCCGTCCGTCGCGCCGATTCAGGACGCGCTCCGCTCGGACGCCCTCAGCCATCTCTCGCTCATGGCCATCAAGACCGGCGGTGAAGTTGTCTGGGATCCAAAGAAATACAAAATCAAATCGCCAAAAGAATTGAACGGCCAGATGCACTGTCCGGTGCGTGGCGATTGGAAACAAAGCTAGTTTCAGCGAAGTGCCAAATTTAACAATAACCCCCATGAAAATCGGCTGTTTCGCCCTCGTTGAACCGTTCACGCCCATGGAACGGCAGTTTGAACTCATCCGTGGCCTGGGCATTGATTATGTTGACCTCACCGACAACCACGACGGGGCGTCGCTCGGCGTGGAGTTTGGTTTCGCCGCGTCGGTGAGCCTCGACGGCAATCCGGCAAAGATCCGCCAGCTTGCGGCAAAGCATAAACTCAAGTTAAGCACCGTTTGCGCGCACGCCAATTTGCTTGACCCCGCAGCGCCGGACGTTTACGGCACGTTTCAAATCATCAAGGCCATCCGGCTCGCTGCCGACTTGGGCATTCCCGAAGTCATCACGACCGAGGGCGATCCGAAAACCAAGTTCGGTCACGCGCTCACGGAAAAGGAATGCCTGTTCACCATCTGTGAAAAATTGCAGTCACCGATTGAGTGGGCGGAAGAACTGGGCGTGAAGCTGCTGCTCGAACCACACGGCATGGTCACGGATTCCGTCAAGCACATGGGTGATTTGCTCGAACGACTCGGGCACGAAAAGACTGTCGGCATTTGTCTCGACACCGGCAACAGTTGGCTCGGCGGCGCGGCTCCGCTCGATTTTGTGAAGACTTTCGGCAAGCGCATTCAACACGTCCACTGGAAAGACATGCCGGAAGCGTGGCTGCCGAAACGCGGAAAAGTCTTCGGCTGCGGCATGGCGGTGATTCCGCTCGGCGACGGCGTGGTTGGCATTCCGGCCATTGTGAAGGCGTTGCAGAAAACGGGTTTCAAGGGAACGACCACACTGGAAATCGCCGGCGCGGAAAATGTCAAAATCTCCGCCCGGCGATTGCGCGAGTGGGCGGGCTGAAACTGAACTCTGCTGGACCAAATCAAAATGAAAAACATCAGCGCCATTGACCTCATTATCATCGTCCTATACCTGGCGGGCATCGTCGGCGCGGGCGTCTGGGTGGGCCTGCGCAAACGCAAAGGCGGCGAGGCGGGAAGCTACTTCCTGGCCGGCAACACGCTGGGCTGGACTTCCATTGGCCTGGCCTTGTTCGCCACGAATATTTCCTGCCTGCACCTTGTCAGCCTGGCGCAGGCCGGCTACGACTCCGGCTTCCTCATGGGCAATTTCGAGTGGCTGGCGGCCTACACACTCATCGTGTTGAGCCTGTTCTTTGTGCCGTTTTACATGCGCGCCAAGGTCTCCACCTTGCCGGACTTCTTGGAAAAGCGCTATTGCAGCCAATGTCGTGATTGGCTTGCCGGGCTTTCCATGATCACGGCCATCATTTTCAATATTGCCTTTCCGCTCTCGACCGGCTGGCTTGTGTTGCATGGCGTGTTCGGCATTGATAAATGGGCCTGCATCCTCACGCTGACGACCCTGACGGCGATTTACACCATTCTCGGCGGTCTTTCGGCCGTCGTGATGACCGAGACGATTCAGGCCGTCATCTTGCTGACCGGTTCCATCATCATCACCGCGCTGGCCTTCACCAAGGCCGGCGGCTGGCACGGCATGACCGAGCAGCTTCACGCCAGCGGCGAGACCATCAAGCTGACCATGTTGCGCTCCTCCGCCGATGAACCGGGCCTGCCGTGGTATGCGGTGCTGCTGGGCTATCCGGCGTTGAGCATCTGGTATTGGTGTGCCGACCAGACCATCGTCCAGCGTGTCCTCGGCGCCAAGGACGAGAATCACGCGCGCACCGGGCCGCTGTTCTGCGGCCTCATCAAGGTGTTTCCCGTGTTCGTCTTCATCCTGCCCGGCCTGCTGTTCCTGACCATCATTCAAGGCGGCAAGCTGGACGGACTCGCGCAACTCCGCATCCGCAGCGAACAAACCATCGGCGCGGCCGGCAAACAATATCAACTCGAGCTGGCCGGCAAGTCGTTGGGAGGGCCGACGCAAAAAATCAGTTTCACCGAGGGCCAGGCGCCGCTGGATTTGACCAAGGAACTTGCCAACGGCGGCCAGCCCCTGACGTTGATGTCCGGCTTTGACCAAAAAAATCTGGTGCTGCCCGCGAACGTCATCGTGATGTCATCCAAGGAAACCTATGGTTTGATGATCAAGAATCTGATGCCGGTCGGTTTGTTTGGGGTCATGGCGGCCGCGCTGATGGCGGCGCTGATGGGCAATCTGGCCAGCGCCTCCAATTCCATCGCCACGTTGTTCAGCTACGATCTCTACCGCCGCTTTCGCCCGGCCACGCCCGAACACCGGCTGGTCTTCATTGGCCGGCTGGCCTCGCTCGCGGCCTTTCTGCTGGGCATCGGGCTGGTGCCGTTGCTCGATAATTACAAGAGCATTTTTGCCGGCATCAACGACATCATCGCGCACATCGCGCCGCCGGTTTCCTGCGTGTTTGCCTTGGGGGTGTTCTGGCCTCGCGCTTCGGCCTTCAGCGCCAAATGGACCATGTGGGTCGGCTCGCTGACCGGCGCGCTGGTGTTCACCGCCAAGACGTTGCATGTCTGGCATCCGGAAGCATTTGGCTGGATTCCGGCGTTCCTCTACACCACGCCGTTCATGCTCATGGCGTTTTATCTGCTTTGCTTTTGCATCGTGCTGCAAGTCACGTTGACCATCGCCCGGCCGAAGCTGGCGGCGGAAGATCCGCAAAAGCTGTACTGGGAACATCCCTTCGATGCGTTGAAATCACCCGGCTGGCCGGGTTTGGCCAATTACAAAGTGCTGGCTGCACTTGTTTTTATAGCCATGTGTGTGCTGTATTACATTTTTGCCTGAATTAAATGAAACCGTCCGAACTAACCACTTGGTTGTTGGCAGTCGGGTGCATCTGCCTGACGCTGACGGGATTTGGCGGGGAACCGCTGATTTGGTTCAATCAGCCTGCCACCAACTGGACGGAAGCCCTGCCGCTTGGTAATGGACGCCTCGGGGCGATGGTTTTTGGAGGAGTCGCCAAGGAGCGATTGCAACTTAACGAGGATAGCCTCTGGGCGGGTTGCCCCGTCGAAGTTTATCCCGAAGACTTTCCCAAACACTTGGCGGAAGTGCGCCGGTTGATCCTGGCGGGCAAGAACGCTGAGGCCCACGCCTACGGCATTGAACATCTTACGGCCACCCCCACGTCTTTCCGTTCGTACCAGCCGTTTGGCGATCTGTGGCTGGATTTCGGCGGCCCGGGAACGAACACGGACTACCGGCGTGAGCTGCAACTGGCCGATGGCAGGGCTCGCGTCAGCTATCGCATTGGCAACGCCACGATTACGCGGGAGGCTTTCGTGTCCGCGCCGGATGATGTGCTGGTGCTGCGCGTCGCGACGGATCAGCCAGGCACGCTCGACTTCAAGTTAAGCCTCACGCGCGAACGCGACGCCACCGTGAAGGTGGACGAGACCGGAGGTTTGCGGCTCAAGGGCCAGATCGTGGACACGGAAAATCAGGACGGCGGGCATGCCGGCAGACCCGGCGGTTCCGGCCCCGGCGGAGCGCACATGAAATTCGCCGGGCGCTTGGTGGCCCGCGTGAGTCAGGGCGCCGTGGTGGCCGAGGAAAACCAGCTCCACATCCGGGGCGCGACCGAGGCCGTCCTGCTGTTCACTGCCGCGACGGATTATAATCTCGCCAAGCTCGATTTTGACCGGGCGATCGAGCCGGCGGAAATTTGCGACGCCATTCTTGCCAAAGTGGGCGCGAAAACGTGGACGCAACTGCTCGAGTCGCATCTCCAGGAACACCGCGCCATGTTCAACCGCGTCTCGCTCCAACTCGGCTCACCCGACCTCCGATTGGAAAAAATGCCCACGGATGCGCGACTCGCGGCGGTCCGCAAGGGTACGGACGATCCTGCGCTGGTGGCATTGCATTTCCAGTTTGGACGCTACCTGCTGATGAGCAGTTCGCGGCGGCCAGCGCGTTTGCCGGCGAATTTGCAGGGCATTTGGAACGACAAGATGCCGGCGCCCTGGCAGTCGGACTACCATCTGAACATCAACTTGGAGATGAATTACTGGCCCGCCGGAGTGGCCAATCTGTCGGAAACCATCAACCCGTTGATGGATTGGTTTGAGCTGCTGGCGCAGCGCGGTCATGAGTCGGCCCGAAGACTTTATCAGTCCGATGGCTGGGTGGCTTTCCTGGCCACGAATCCGTTCGGCCGCGCCACGCCCAGCGCTTCCACCCGCGAATCGCAGTTTGTCAACGCTTCGATTGAACCGCTCTGCGGGGCGTGGATGGCGGCGGAGTTGTTCGACTTTTATCAGTTCACCGGCGACCGCAGTTTCCTGCAACGGCTTTATCCCGTGTTGCGGGGCTCCGCCGAGTATGTATTGGATACGCTGGTGGCCGCGCCGGATGGAACGCTCGTCATGGTGCCGTCCACGTCGCCGGAAAACAGTTACATTGACCCGGAAACCAAGCAGCACATCCGCATCACCGCCGGTTCGACGTATCACATGAGTCTCGTGCGGGCGATTTTTGACGCGACCGATCGCGCGGGGGCGATTTTGGGCTCGGACGAACCCATGCGGCAACGCCTTGCCGCCGCGCGCGCAAAACTCCCGCCGCTCAAACTTGGCCCGGACGGCCGCATCCTCGAGTGGGCCGAGCTGTATGCCGAAGCCGAGCCGGGCCATCGGCACATCTCGCACCTCGTTGGGCTTTATCCGTTCGACCAGATCACACCCGCCACTCCGGAGCTGTTCGCCGGCGCGCGCAAAGTGTTGGATTACCGCCTTGCCCATGGCGGCGGCGGCACCGGCTGGAGCCGCGCCTGGATGATCAGCCTCTTCGCCCGGCTGCAGGATGGCGATTCGGCGCGGGAGCATTACCTGACACTGCTCCGCCGCAGCACCCTGCCAAACCTGTTTGACAATTGCCCGCCGTTTCAGATTGACGGCAACTTTGGCGCGTGCGCCGGCTTGGCGGAGATGCTGTTGCAAAGCCAGGAGCATCCGCCAGGTTCACAGCCGGCGGATCAACAATTCATACTGCATCTGCTGCCTGCGCTGCCCCAGGCATGGGCCAGCGGTTCAGTCACTGGTCTTCGCGCCCGTGGAAACTTCACCGTGGACCTCACTTGGGAAAACCGGCAGGTCACCCATTACCGCATCACCTCCCCCAATCCGCGCGAAGTGAAAGTGCGCCTGAACGGCGCCGTCCAGACCATCATGGCCGAACGCCAGCAACAACCTTAACACCACAAAAATCAATCCATTATGATGAAAAAACTCCTCTGCCTCATGTCCGCGGTCCTGCTGGCCGGTTGCGCCACGCAGCCAGCGCCGCACCGCTACGCCTGGGTCACCGGCCTCAAACCCGAAAAGATCGAGCGTTACGAGTATCTCCACTCGCATCCGTGGCCGGCCGTAAACCAGATGATCAAGGCCTGCCACATCCAGAATTATTCCATCTACGAGCGCGAAATTGACGGCAAAACCTATCTTTTTTCGTATCTCGAATACACCGGAACCAATTTCGACGCCGACATGAAACTGATGGCTGCCGACCCCGACACGCAACGTTGGTGGAAGGAAACCGACCCCTGCCAGCAACCGCTGCCCGACGCCGCCGCCAAGGGAAAAATCTGGAGCGATGTGAAAGAGGTCTTCCATCTGCCATGACATCCTCCATGCAG
>Ga0316231_1004949_pt1 | contig 10824 bp, 8 predicted proteins | sample TBH18027metaG_FD_206002 | JGI IMG/M metagenome (GOLD analysis project Ga0316231, IMG submission 206002) | Freshwater microbial communities from Trout Bog Lake, Wisconsin, USA - TBH18027 | ecosystem: Environmental > Aquatic > Freshwater > Lake > Hypolimnion/Profundal zone | place: USA: Wisconsin...
CCCGTTGACAGGTCAGAGGCGGCTTGAGTAGGATGCGGTTAATGCCTGACACCCTTGCGGATACAGATGGCTTGACCAAAGACCAGCGCCATGACCGGCTAAAACCGGGGACCGCGCGGATGGTCCAACCTTCCGGCATTGAACTCCGTTATCAACCCCATGATTGAGCTATGAATGATCAAGACAAACAACCGGCGGGCCAACTCCCTTCCTACATCACCAGCGCCATTCCCAACCCTCCCGATAAGCGCGCGCCCTGGTACTCCAACACCGCGCCGACCTACGCCGGCATCTTCCTCTGGTTTGTGTTCTGGCAGGACGCGGTCAATGCCCCCAACGCGGGCGGCATGCTTTCGCACGGGGTGGGCTGGGCGCTGTTGAGCCTGGCGCTCGCCGCGTTGATCTGCCATTTCCTATTCTATTTGGTTCCGGGATTGCTCGGATTCAAAACCGGCCTGCCGCTTTACATCGTCGGCACGTCCACCTTTGGCGCGCAGGGCGGTTTTCTCATGCCGGGATTCCTCATGGGCGCGCTGCAATTCGGCTGGCTCGGCGTGAACGCCTATTTTTCCTCCTTCGCGCTGGCGCATCTGATCCCCGTGCCGCCTCAGGTCATCATGGTGGTTTTTGCCGTGCTGGCCGCGTTCGTCGGTTTGAAAGGCATCCAATACGTGGCCAAAGTGGCGACTTACCTGCCGCTGATTCCCCTCGCCATCCTGCTGATCCTCCTGGCGAAGACGGCGGGCACGATTGGCAGTTTCGACCCGCAGAAGTTCATCGAGCTGCACAAAAGCCTCTCACCGCAGGCCCCGCCGGCGTTGAGCGCCTTCGGCGTGCTGGCGTTCATGATGACTTACGTCGTCGGCTTTTTTGCCACGGCGGGGGCCGCCGGAGTGGATTTTGGCACCAACAGCCGGAACAAAAACGACGTGCAGATGGGCGGGCTGGTTGGCGTGGCCCTGGCCATTTTTGTCACGGCGGGCATTTCGCTCCTGGTGGTCGCGGGCGCTTACGGCTCGCCCGAATTCAGCAAATCCGCCGCCGCGGCGGGGGCCGTGGCAAATCCGCCGGGCCTGATTCTCCAGACGCCGGGTTTGATCCCGGTCCTCAAGCACCGGAGCGCGGATGTGATGATGTTTCTTCTGGCGCTGACCGCCTTTCCAGGCGCGTGTTTTTCCTCCTTTATTGCCGCCAACAGTTTCAAAACCACCATGCCCAAGGTGAATCCCTTCATCTCCGTCGGCATCGGCGCGGCGGTGAGCATTGCGCTGGCGCTCAGCGGCATGGCTGGCAAGGCGACCATTGTCTTCCAGATCATCGGAGCCTCCTTCGGCCCCATCTGCGGCGCGATGTTGGTGGACTATTTGCTGGCGGGCGGCAATTGGCCCGGACCGCGCGCGGGTTTCAATCCGGCCGGCTGGGTGGCGTGGCTGGCTGGCTTCGTGGTCGGCATCCTGCCCATCTTGAACCTCTACGCGGTCCCCGCCGCGCCAGTCGCCGCGTTTCTGGTTGGCGCCGTCGTTTATTTCGTGTGCGCGAAGCTGGGCCTGCAATCACAGGTCGTTCCGCTGAACCGGCCAAATCCCCAAGGCCGCTAATTGGGCGGCGGCTTTTTCCTCCCAGCCGCGATTGGCGGCGGGAGAGGCGGGGCTGGGATGGAGAATCTGTCCCACTTGGATGGGCAAACCGGCGGCCGCGATTTCCGCGCGCGCCCTGGCAAATCCGCCCACGCCGACGATCCACTTGGGGCGCAGGATGTCCAGGACCCTCCGCAAATGGGCGTCGCAAATCCGGTCCAGCTCATCCCGTTCGGCGGGAGCGAGTTTGTCGGGGGTGAGGTTGCTTCCGGTGGCGGAGAGAAACGCCAGGGGGCAGTCATTGACGACAAAGTGGCGGGCGAAAAACTTTTCCGCCGTTCCAAACCGGCGCGCGAACAATCCCCAAAGCCGTTTCCCGCTGATTTCCGAGCGCGGGCAGTCAAAACCCAAAACGGGCCGTTTGGGATGCTCCTTGGGAGGCCGGCCAATGTCGGCGCGAATTTGCATCCAATCGCGGACGGCGGAGATTTCGCCAAAAGGCACGCCAGTCTGCGCCATGCCGAAGGGTCCGGGATTCATGCCCAGGAAGATCACTTCCTTGGGCGGCGCGCCAAAGCGGCGGAGGTAAATCTCGTGGGCGTTCCAGGCATAGAGGAGGGGGTTGTAAACGCAAGCAACCGGCGCTCCGAAGCGGAGCCGGCCCGCCTGCTCGGCCAGTTCGCGGGCGGCCGTGACAAGAGGAGGCGAATCCACCGGGATCAGCGGAGGAGTTGCTTTTCCAGGTAGTTGACGACCTGGCGGACGTTCGAGTCAACCTCCATGCGGTCTTTGACCAGGCGGCAGGCATGAAGGACGGTGCCGTGATCGCGTCCGCCAAAGGCTTCGCCGATGGTGTTGAGGGAGCTTTCGGTCATATGGCGGGAAAGGAACATGGCGATCTGCCTGGGAAAGGCGATGTTCTCCGGACGGCGTTTGCTGATCATGTCGGAGATGCGGAGGTCAAAATGTTCGGCGACCTTTTTCTGGATGATGTCAATGTTGACGGTGAATCGCCCTTCCTCGTGGAGCACTTCGCGGAGGAGCCCCTCAACGGTTTGCAAGGTGACTTTTTTGCCGGTGAGGGAGGCGAAGGAGGCGACGCGGATCAAGGCGCCTTCAAGGCGGCGAATGTTGGTGCGGATGCGGCTGGCCAGGAAGTTGATGATGTCCTCGGGCAATTCCACGCCCATGGCTTTTTCCTTTTTGCGCAGGATCGCCATGCGGGTTTCAACGTCCGGCGGCTGCATTTCCGTGACCAATCCCCATTCAAAGCGCGATACCAGGCGGTGCTCCAGGTTCTGGATTTCCGCCGCCGGGCGGTCGCAGGACAGGACGATTTGTTTGCGGGCCTCGTGGAGGGCGTTGAAGGTGTGAAAAAATTCCTCCTGAATGCGTTCCTTGCCGGCCAGAAACTGGATGTCGTCAATCAAAAGAACATCGGCCTGGCGGTATTTGCGGCGGAAACGGACAAGCTGATTGTTTTGAATGGCGTCAATGTATTCGTTGGTGAATTTTTCCGAGGAGAGATAGGTGACGCGCGCGGTTTTCCTGCTGGCGGCGACATGCTGGCCGATGGCGTGGAGCAAATGAGTTTTGCCCAAGCCCACCCCGCCGAAGAGGAAGAGGGGGTTGTAGGATTTGCCGGGGGCCTGGGCGACGGCCATGGCGGCGGCGTGGGCGTGATTGTTGTTTTCACCCACCACGAAGCTCTCAAAAGTGTTTTTGGGATTGAAGGCAAGCTCGCGAAGCGGCGGGGCGCTGTGTTCAACGGGTTCCGGCAGCGGTTTGAGCTTCGATTTGGATTCGGGGGCGGACAACCCGTTGGCGCCCGATCCGGCCGGGTTGACTTGAAATTTCACCTTCAGATTCTGGCCGGATACCTGCATCAGCACGTCGTGGATCAAGCCCAGATAATTGTCCTTGAGCCAGACCTCGCAAAAATCGTTGGCGACTTCCAACGTGAGGGTGTCGTGATCCAACGCCGGAGCTTGGATCGGAAGAAACCACAAGTTGTAAATATCGGTGTTCAACATGGCGCGCAGTTGCTGCTGCGCCGCCCCCCAGACAACGTCGGCGGATGATTGCATGTCTTTTTAGTGAGAACAGCGACAAACCCCTGATTCTCAACAATTATTCACCGGCACGTTCCAAGCTGTCGTGGAAGGCTTGCCCTGCGGGACAAAAACGGCCTTCATCGCCTCGTATTGGAGTCCACAAGAACCATCTTGTGCCTCTTGCCGCGGCAGCCCCATGAGAATCGCCACAAGTTCTTTATATTGAACGAATTGCATCGGAAACGGTTTGTCAATTATTTTTTGTTTCGTGCCGGCCCTGAAAATGTCTTTTCCATCTCTGTATGGCGGGTGTGTTTTAATCAAATCGCGCCCGCTTGACTAGAAGAACATATTAACTCTTATTCACGACTTATTCACATTGAGAGAAACCCTTGAAAATCAGGCGGTTCGTTGCGTTTCCTTGCGACAAACCACCTGTTTTGGGCATTCGTAAAATTAGACATCGTAATATAAATACATTTCGTACGGATGAGGGCGCAGCCGCAGCGCGTCGGCCTCTTTGTGCTTGTGGGTCGCCCACATTTCCAAAAAGTCCGCCGTGAACACGTCCCCCTTCAACAGAAATGCATTGTCCTTTTCCAGATAGTCGAGCGCCTCGTCCAAACTGGCGGGCACTTGGGGAACCTTGGCCAGCTCTTCCGGGGGCAGTTCATACATGTTTTTGTCCATCGGTTCGCCCGGCTCAATCTTATTCAGAACCCCGTCCAAACCGGCCATCAACAGGGCGGTGAAACAGAGGTAAGGGTTCGCCGAGGGATCCGGCGGACGATATTCGATGCGCATGGCCTTGGGACTGTCGCTGAAGGTCGGGATGCGGATGGCGGCGCTGCGATTGCTGGCGCTGTAAGCCAGGTTGACCGGCGCCTCGTAGCCCGGCACCAGGCGCTTGTAGGAATTCGTCGTGGGACTGCACAAGGCGCAAAGAGCTTTGGCGTGTTTGAGGATGCCGCCAATGTAGTAAAGCGCCATCTGGCTCAACCCGGCGTACTCCTTCCCCGCGAACAACGGTTTGCCTTTCTTCCACAAACTCTGGTGCGTGTGCATCCCTGAGCCGTTGTCGCCAAAAAGCGGCTTCGGCATGAACGTGGCGGTCTTGCCGTGCTTCCTGGCGACATTTTTGATGATGTATTTGAAAAGCATCATGTTGTCGGCCGTCTTGACCAGGGTGTCGAAACGAAAATCAATTTCCGCCTGGCCGCCGGTGGCCACTTCGTGATGCTGGCGCTCCACCTTGATGCCCAGTTGCTCCATGATCAGGCACATTTCGGTGCGGATGTCCTGCTGGGTGTCGGTGGGGGGAACGGGGAAATAGCCCTCTTTGAAACGGATTTTATACCCCAGGTTCGGCTGTTCTTCCCGGCCGGTGTTCCAGACCCCTTCCTCGGAATCAATCAGATAAAAGGTCCCGTTTGTTTTGGATTCAAACTGAATGTTGTCGAAGATGAAAAATTCGGCTTCCGGACCGAAAACGGCGGCGTCAGCCAAGCCGGTGGAGAGAAGGTACTTCTCCGCCCGCTGGGCGATGCCGCGAGGATCGCGGGTGTAGGCTTCCTTGGTCCCCGTTTCGGCGATGGTCGAGGTCAGCGACAAGGTTGGCACGCTGCAAAAGGGGTCAATGAAGGCGGTGGTGGGGTCGGGCATGGCCAGCATGTCCGAGGCTTCGATGGATTTCCAGCCCCGGATGGACGAGCCGTCGAAGCCGTAGCCGTTGGTGAAAACCTCCTCGGTCAATTCCGAGACCGGCAGGGTGAAATGCTGCCAGATGCCGAAGGTGTCAACGAATTTAATATCAACCATCTTGGCCCCCTGTTTGCGGGCCAATTCGATCACGCTTTTTGGATTGCTCATAGTCTTGCTGCTGTCATTTCATTTGTTTCATTTTCGCGGACAAACGGCCCCCGCCGGATGAAAATTCCGGCGCGGAACCAAAATCAAACTGCCTCTTCGCCTGATTCCTCAGTGCGGATGCGGATGGCGGATTCAACGTTGCTCAGGAAAACCTTGCCATCGCCGATCTTGCCGGTGCGGGCGGCATGCACGATGGCATCCATTGCCTGCCGGGCCATGGAATCAGGCACGACCACTTCAATTTTCATTTTCGGCAGGAAATCAACCGTGTATTCGCTGCCGCGGTAAATTTCCGTGTGGCCTTTTTGACGCCCAAATCCCTTCACTTCCGAAACCGTCAGGCCTTGCACGCCGACACCCGCCAGCGCTTCCTTGACTTCTTCAAGTTTGAAGGGCTTGATTATGGCTTCGATTTTTTTCATGGGCGTCGAACACTGGGCCGATACTAGCAATCGTGAAGACGGTGTAAATGGGAAAGTGAAAAAAAAGTGAAAAAAAGACGCATTTTTCTTTGAATGTTTTTTATCAAAAATAGTCTTTGACTTTGAACGAAGGTCGTGTATGGTGAGTGAGGATAAGGTTTAAATGACTTTAAAGCGGGCGAAGCGGTTGGAATTGTTCTTTGATAGCCCGCAACGATTTCGGTTGGTGTCTTGTACAAGCATCGGCCGAGAAACCCCTAATCCTACGTTTGTACTAAATTCGAAAATTCCCCGGGCTTCTTGGTCATCCTCTGATCACTTAGCCCGGTTTTTTTTGCCCTGATTATGGCGGCCTTCTTAACTCTGCGGGATGTGGCCAAGTCTTATGAATCGGTTTTGAATGGCCCGCCGGTGTCCGTGCTCAACGGCATTGACCTCGAAATGGCGGAGGGGGAATCGGCCGCGATTGCCGGCCCTTCCGGCTCGGGCAAAAGCACCCTGCTCAACATCATCGGAACCCTGGACCGTCCGACGCGCGGACAAGTGTGGTTGGAAGGGCGGGACCTGGCGCAACTGGACGAACGCGATCTGGCCTCCGTTCGCAACCGGCGGATCGGTTTCATCTTTCAGGCCCATCACCTCCTTCCGCAATGCACCGTTCTGGAAAACGTGTTGATTCCCGCGCTCGTCTGCAACGACGAGCCGCTTCGCCTCTCCGCCCCCGATCGCGCCCGCCGTTTGCTGCAACGGGTCGGTCTGGGTTCGCGTCTTCACCATCGGCCCGGCCAGCTTTCCGGTGGTGAACGCCAGCGCGCGGCGGTCGTCCGGGGGTTGATCAATCAACCCCGCCTTCTCCTGGCCGACGAACCAACGGGCGCGCTGGACCGCGCCGCCGCGGAGGCACTGGTCAAACTCCTCGTCGAGCTGAACCGCGAGGAGCGCGTCACGCTGATCGTGGCGACGCACGCGCAGGAATTGGCCGGGCAAATGGGACGCCGCTTCCACCTGCGGGATGGACGCCTGGAATGACCTTTGCAGGCCCCGCTGCGGACGGATCATCGCGCCGGGGAAACGCCAGTCTGCTCCCAAGTCAATTGTCGCCATAGTTCCTTCAACGGCTCCAAGTCGCAATGGGCGGGCAGTCTCCGCCCATAAGCGGCGTGGGCGTAGAGGAAGGCCAACTGCCGGTAAGGCCCCGCCAAGCCGGGCCAACGCTCCGCCATGTCCCGGCAGAACTCGCGCGCGGTGTCATGGGCATTCGGCTCAACACCCTGTTCCCGCGCCCACGCCTGAACAAAGTCATACGTGTAAATGATGATTTCCGCCGGTTGCCGGATGGTCTCCCGCCCGGCGTAAAACGGGTTTTTATATTCGGACAGCGGGCGGAGTTTGGACCGCGGCGGGGCGGCTTCGCGCGGCGCGGCCGGCCTCCGGCGGGGCCGCAAATCCAGCAAATTCTGGAAGAAACCCGCGATGGCCGCGAACAGGGAGCGGGCGATTTCCAGCAGCAAATGCCGGCAGCGAAACAGCCACCAACCGGCGAAAAATGCCGCGGCGAACATGAACGCCGCCCGCAACAATGGGTAGATGGCCGCAGCCTGGCCGGTGAGATTGGAGGCGGGAGGGGATTGCGCGGGGGCCGTTGACGGCTGCCCGGAGGCGGGTGTTTTGGTTTCGCCTTGCCTGCCGCCGGTTTCATTCCCGGCGCGGCCTTCCCCCTTGCCGGACGGATTGTTTCCGGCCGCGTATTGGCTGGCCTGGCGCAGCCGGTTGTCCATCTGATGACGCAAAACCGTCCACACTTGACTGGCGCCCGGACGCGGCAGAAGAAGGGCCGACGCGAGAATGACAAACGCAACGCCGCCTCCCAGTTTAAGCCAGGACAAGGCGACGGTCGCGGGCATCCGCAGATAACGCTGGCGCAAGTAGCGGCGAAGGCCGAGAAAACTGGTCGTCATCAGAAGGCCGAGGGCGGCGCTCATGTAAAGCACCACCAGTACCAGACCCGCCCTGCGCGAACCGGCGGCGCCGGCGGGCAGAAGGGCCTGGCCAACGCCAAAAAGCGGCAGCGCGGCCAGCGAAAAATAAACCACCCACAAACCCGGCGAACCCGGCGCGGCGCGTTTGCGTTTGGACTTGGATTTGGGTTCGGGCGCGGGCGGCGCGCGGTTTTGCAGAAGTCCCTGCCCGGAGGAATCCTCGTCCTCGTCAATGAGCGTGCAGTTCCAAACCAGCTTGTGGGCGCAAAACCAGACGATGGCCAGCAGCGCGACGCACGGCAGATACGCCGGTTGCATGCGAGCGAGGTAAATCCAGACCGCGACGGCCAGCGCCAGGCCATACAAGGCTGCGTGCTCGGAAGATTTTTCGATGGCGATGCGGGCGACCAAAACAATGGCAATCACGAACCAAAACATCACCCACCGCGCGCTTCCCTCCATCCGGCCGCGATAAAAAATTTCGATCAGAAAAAAACACAGGCTGCCAACCAGCGCCATGATCAGCGCGGGACTCAGGGCGATCACCATGAAGTCCGCCGCCGTTTTTTTGGGTTTGCCGGGTGTCATATCATCGGATGATGGCCTCCGCGCAAAGGTTGCCGACCGCCTCCTCGCTGTTGACCACGCGGAAATCAATGCCTTGCGCCAGCAGCATCTCCGCCCAGTCTGGCGGCCTGGCCCAGTCCGGCACCGCCTCCATTTCGGTGGAAACCACGATGGCCGTGATCAGCAACCCGCGCCGCGCCGCGTCCCCCAGCGCAACGGCAATCGCAGGCGTGACCACCCCGAGCACCGCGACGACCGTGGTGTCGCGGGAAATGTTATGGGCGGCTTCGCGAAGCATGATGGCGAAATCCATGCCGTCGGTGTGCTCCAGCCGGGCCAGGGCGGCGAGGATTTCAGCCAGTTGATCCTCCCCCTTGGCGGCTTTCAGGAGGACGGGGCGCAGACGGGTGTTCGTTTGCGGTTCGGCGGCCCGGACGCGCGCGTCGTGGCGCGTGAGAAAATCGGCCCGCCATCCTTCCTGGCGGATGCGGTCGGCGGCGTCGCGCCCGTTGGAAACAAAACCGATCTGCTGGCCCATCAGACAAACGGCGTTGGCCAGGGAAGCGACAGCGATGGCGGCCAGTTCGGCGGAAGCAACCGCGGCGGGGCCGGTGAAACTGCGGGCGTGGAAGTCGAGCACAAAAGTCGCCCCGGCGACGCAGGAACTTTCATACGCGCGGCTTTGCAACGCCCCCGACCGGGCCGTGGCCCGCCAGTGAATGCGGTTCAAGGGATCCCCATGCTGGTAGGGGCGGACGCCTGAAACACGGGTCGGGTCTTCGAAGAGGCGGTGCGCCAGGCGGATTTCACCAATGGGGCGGCGGGAAGAAAGATTGTAACCCTCCAGGGCCACGATCCGGGGAGGCACCTGCGCGAAGGCCGGCTCGGTCATCACGCGAAAACGGCGATGCAACCCGAACACATCGCCCGTCTCCGCCAGCAGCGGCCCCAACTGGTAATAGCCGCGCATCAGGAATTGGACCCGGTAGGCGAGCACTTTGCTCTCGCCTGGAGCCAGGCGCGCCACGGAAAGCCGCACTCCCTGGGCTTGAATGTGATGGGGCGGTTGCGTCAACGCTTCCCGCGGCAGGGAGTCCTCCAGGAGCAGCCACGGAACGGCCAGCCGGCCCGCGTTGCGGACGGCGATTTTGACCTCGATGCTCGCGCCGATTTCCACCGCCTCATCGGCGCAGAAACGCCGCGCCTCAATCCCCTCGGTCCACGCGCGGGTGAAGACGCGGCTGAGCAGAAGCGCGCCCAGAAGGACGTACATGGCGTAGATGAGCAGGCTGAGTTGGAAAACCAGGCCCAGTACCAGCAGCGCAATCGTGCCGGCCAGCCATTTCATCGCCCGGCGGCGGCGTACGGCGCCAGGGGCGCCGGCACCGCGTTCAAGACCTCGTCCAGCACGCGGCCCGCGGTTTTTTTGCGCAGGCGGCTCTCCGGACGCAGGATCAACCGATGGCCCAGGACATGCGGAAACATTTGTTTGACGTCGTCCGGCATGACGAAATCGAATCCGTTGACGGCGGCGAAGGACTGGGCGGCGCGCAACAGCGCCATGGACGCCCGGGGGCTGCCGCCGAGGGAGAGATCGGGATGATCGCGGGTGGCCTGGATGAGTTCGACAACATAGCGGCTGACCTTTTCATCCGCAAAAACCCCGCGCACCGCCTCCTGGCAATCGAGCACTTCCTGCGCGGTGGCGACCGGTTCGAGGCTGGCGATGGGATGGCTCCGTTGGAGGCGTTGCAACATGGCGATTTCAGAATCGGCCTGCGGATAGCCCAGGCTCAAGCGCATGAGGAACCGGTCCAACTGCGCCTCCGGCAGGGGAAACGTCCCCTCGTGGTCAATCGGGTTCTGCGTGGCAATCAGAAAAAAAGGAGGAGCCAGGTCATAATTGACGCCGTCAGCGGTGATCTTTCCTTCCGCCATCGCCTCCAGCAGCGCGGATTGGGCGCGCGGAGTGGCTCGGTTGATTTCGTCGGCCAGCACAATCTGGGCGAAGAGGGGGCCGGGACGAAATTCGAAGTCGGCGGTTTTGGGATTGAAGATGGAACTGCCGGTGATGTCGTTGGGCAGAAGATCGGGGGTGCATTGGATGCGTTTGAACTTGCAGCCCAGGCTCAGGGCCAGGGCGCGGGCAAGCATGGTCTTGGCGACGCCCGGCACGTCTTCCAGCAGCACGTGCCCCCCGGCCAGAAACGCCACCAAAGTCAATATGATTTCATCCCGTTTGCCAACGATGACTTTTTCGATGTTATCCAAGATCCGCGCGGCCAGGGGCGCCGCCGGTGAGGATCCAGCCTCGCGTTCGGCGGGGTCCGTTTGTTTCGGGATGCGGATGGCGGGC
>Ga0316231_1004954_pt1 | contig 10814 bp, 5 predicted proteins | sample TBH18027metaG_FD_206002 | JGI IMG/M metagenome (GOLD analysis project Ga0316231, IMG submission 206002) | Freshwater microbial communities from Trout Bog Lake, Wisconsin, USA - TBH18027 | ecosystem: Environmental > Aquatic > Freshwater > Lake > Hypolimnion/Profundal zone | place: USA: Wisconsin...
TCAGCGTCCCGTTTGGCACTTCATAAAACCGCGCCTTGATATGAACTTGCGGCGGTGCCGGGTCAACTAGTGGCGGCGCTTCGTTTAGAATTTGCAGGGCTCGCTCCATCTGATCTAAATCAGACTCGGTGGCTTTAACAAAGAGATAACCTTTCTGATCATTGAAGTAAACTTGCTTGCCGGGCGGTGAATTCCAGTCCACGCCCAACTGGTGGAAAAAAATTCTCGCCGTCGCCAATACGGATGAACGTGTATCCGCAGCACTTGCCGTCTGGCCGGCCTGCGCGCGCACGCTTTCCACTGCGGAATAAAGGACATTCGTATCCACGCGGAAGGTCCGCATGAAAAGCTGCGGCCTTTCTGAATCCCGGACGGAAACCACGACCCCATCATCCTGAATGGAATATTTGATGGGTTTGTCGGCGACCAGGACAATGGCATCCAAAACATCTGCCAGTCGGACATCGGTCAAAGAAGGCAGCTTGACTATCACAGAATCTATTTCATCCCATTGGCTGGACACAGAATTGGTGGCAGTGGAGATGCGGACTCCGACTTTCTCTGGGTCATTTTGCTTGGCCAGCTCGCTCAGTTGGCGTGCAACTTCTTTCAGGTTTAAGTCGTTAAAACTGACCAGAGGCAGGTGGATGCGGTCAATCTGAGTGATGATCTGTTTACGCCCCGGAACATTTTGAACTTCTTTGCGGCTCATTCGCACCTCTTCGTCACTGATCAAGCGCAAATAATAATTTGCGCGGGCATCGTCCTGATTCAACGCCAGGACGGCGTTGAATTTTTCTTTCGCCTGGTCATATTTACCCATTTCGTAAAACACTTTGCCAGCTTGCACCAAATGATCCGCAGAAGCCGATGGGCTCTGGTCTTGCAGGCCCGGTTGAACAGACTTGGCAGCCGGCGCAGCTTGGTCCAGACGGCCGCTGCCACCGGCGTTCTGACTCGAATTGGGGGAACCGCCGCCAGCGCCAAAGGCATTTACCACCCCGACCACCGCGCCATTGTTTTGGTTTTGCGCACCGCTACCACCGCCGCCGGTGCTGCCGCGGTTTTGGACGGCGCCGAAGTTTTTGGCGCCGACCTGATCCAACCCGGAATCGAACGTGTTCGGATCCACCCAGAATGTGCGCATGGCGAGTGGCGGCGTTGCGGCATCCCGGGCGGAAAATATGACGGCAAAATCCTGGATGGAATATTTGATGGGATGGTCCGCCGTGAGTACCACGGCATCCAGGACATCGCTCACCCGGACATCGGTCAAGCTGGGGATTTTGATGATGACCGAACCGACGTCCAACGTCGTGGATGCCGCCGCAGGCTGGCTGGACAGGTTGGGATTGTCGTTGAGCAAGAAGTTGACGCCCTTGTGTTCTGGATCGAGCAGTTTGCACTGTGCGGACAACTGCCTCAGCACTTCGCTCAACGGCAGGCTATCGTAAGAGATGCTTCCCAGATGGATATTGCCTAGCTTGGCCATGATCGCCTGCCGGCCGGGTCCGGTGTAAACGGGCGGATTGAGGGCGGCTTCCGCCGGCGGCGTTTGCCGGGCAGGCATCGGCCATGGTTGGGATCTTGCCGCCGGACCGCTGGCGGGATGGTCCGCGCTCAGGGACCAAACCAAAGGTTCGGAGGGCTTGACCAATGCCCCAGTCGGCCCGTTGGTGAGAGTTGCCACGCTCAAGCACACAACCGCATTGCTTGCACCGTCTCGAAGGCACATCACCATGCCGCCATGGTTCGGCATCAAGGCATTCATTTTGAACCGGTTCGTCGCGGCAGTGGCGGCTGACTGGTCTATTAACTCGCCTTGGATGGCCAAATTCACCCGACCGTCCTCGACTGCCGGCAGGCAGTCAAGCTCCGTTGAGTTTGTTCCATTGCCGACAAAAAAGTCCGCCGGTTTTCCGCTGGAAGTCAGAATGCGCGGGCGCAGCAGGGGAATCTGGCCGGATTTTTTCAAGTCGTTTGATAGTTTGGAGTACTCTTCCGGAGAGGCCGACCACCAGCCCTCCCCGCCCGCCTGGCCGGGGTTGAAGTGCAAGTCGGTCACGAATTTCTTCAAATCATCCGCTTGCATTTCGTAGATCTCGGCCACCACCAAAACCGCTGGTGGATTGGTGCACTGGGCCGAGGTTGTCGAGGGAATGTCCGCGCTCCGCATCTCGGTGTCCGTCGCCATATCCCTTTCCACCCTTGCCGGCGCCTCGCCCATCGGCAATGCCACCGCGCTGAACACAAAAATTCCGCAGAGCGAGGCCAGCGTCAGTCCCGCACGGCGCGGCGCGCGGAAAGCCAGCAGCCGTTCGATGCGCTGGCGCAGCGCGCTCCGCGATTCCAGAATACCCACCAGACCCAGGCTCAACAGCGGACGCCGCAGCGCCAGCCGGGCTACTTCCAGCAGGGTGGGCGCGTAAATCTCCGCCTCGGCGTCCAGCGCCAACATCACCGCGTCGTCCACGGCCTCCTCGCGCACGCGGCGGATGCGGGCGTTGGCCACCCAGACCAGCGGCTGCCACCAATACGCGACTTGCAGCAGGGCCTGCGCGCAGTTCACCCAGATGTCCCAGCGCCGGATATGAATGGCCTCATGCAGCAGCACGGCGCGCAGTTGCTCGGCGGACAATTGGTCAGCCAACGTGCGTGGCAGCAAGATCACGGGCCGGAACAGGCCGCAGACCGCCGGCGACATCCGGTCCTCCGCAATTCTCACGCGCACCGGCCCGCGCAAACCGGCCAACCGCCGGGCCTCGTCAATCGGGCCGGAAAACCCGCCTGACAGCTTGGCGCGGGACACCATGCGGACAACCTGGCCCCAGCGAAACAGCAGCCATAACAGCAAGCCCGCACTCGCCGTGCCGGTCGCCAGCAACGTCCAGCCAGCCCGGTCCAGTTTTGGCGGCGGCGGCGGCTCGACCAAAGGAACGGTTGCCGGCACGAAAGCCGGCAGCGGGGCGGCATCGTCATAGGTGACGACCAAAGTTCTCGGTACGGTCGTTTTGGCCACGGGTTGGGCGGGAAACAGCCACCACGCCGCACCGGTGGGCAGCGCCAGCGTGGGCGGCAGCAACAATTTGACCAACACCACCAGCCAGAGCGCATGGCGGACACTGGCCCGGATTTTCCGGGCCAGCAAAAGGTCCACCGCAAAGACCAAGACGATAAGCAGACTGGATTGCCAAAACATCGGCCAGGCGAAATCCAGGAAATAACCGCCCAGTTGATTCATGTTTTCGATGAAGGAATTCATGGGTGCCGTTCAGTTCAGAGTTTGATGAAGCCCGGATCCGCCCTGCGCGACCGCAGTCGCGTCGTCTGGCTGGACGTGCTTAAAAAACTTGGAAGCGCTTGGGGGCTTGGAGCTTGCTGCGGCTCACAGAGCCGCGCTCCAAGCAAGCAGAATTGCCGACGCCTCATATGGTCATTTCTTCGCGGTTTTTTTGCGGCTTTGGAAGAGCGCCTCAATCTTGGCGAATTCCTCCGCGTTCAGATCGTGATTGTCCAGGAGGCATTGCACCATGGGCGTGAGCGCGCCGTTGAAGGCGTGCTTGAGCGCATAGAGCAGCTCGCCGCGCTGCGCCTGTTCGCGAGTCACGGCTGAACGGTAAATCGTCAGTTTGCCGGCCTTTTGTGCGGCAAGCACGCCCTTGGTCACCATGCGGTCCATGATCGTGCGGACGGTGGAGTAGGTCCAGCCGGTGGGCTGGGCCAGCCGTTCCTGGATGGCCGGCGCGGTGCAGGGCTCGGCATCCCAAACGGCCTTGATAACGGACCATTCGGCTTCAGTGAGTTCGACGGTGGGTTGCGGCATGAGGTGATGTTCTCTACAAATGTAAATAATGTCAAGCGGATTATTTACAAATGTAGAGGCCAGCAGTTTGGTCATTCCCGGCCGTCGCCAAATTGATTTGAGCTGCCGGGTGTCTCACCGCTAGATTAAGGCCGTGAAAATCATTGCTTCGGCCGGCGCCATGCAACGGCTGGCCAGACGCTGGCGTCGCGCCGGCACCGACATCGGTTTCGTGCCCACCATGGGCTACCTGCATGCCGGCCACCTGAGCCTGGTGCGCGAAGCCCGCCGTCGCGTCGGAACAAACGGCCGGGTGGTCGTGAGCATTTACGTCAACCCGACCCAATTCGCACCCACGGAAGACCTCGCCAAATATCCGCGGGACCTGCCGCGCGATGTGCAGCTTTGCCGGGCGGCGGGCGTGGATGTGGTGTTCGCGCCGGCCGACGCCGAAATATATCCCGGCAAGCAGGAAGGCCGCTACAGCACCTATGTGGTGGAGGAAAACTTGGGCCAGGTGATGGAAGGCGCCTCCCGGCCCGCCCATTTCCGCGGCGTCACCACGGTGGTCGCCAAACTTTTCAATCTTGTTTTGCCGGACGTGGCCGTGTTTGGGCAAAAGGATTTTCAGCAGGCGGCCATCCTCCAGCGCATGGTGGCCGATTTGAATTTTCCGCTGCGCCTGGTGGTGGCGCCGACCCATCGCGAGGCGGATGGCCTGGCCATGAGTTCGCGCAATAAGTTCCTGAACGCCGAGCAACGGGCGCAGGCCGTGATCCTGTTTCATGCCTTGCAGGCGGCAAAAGGGGCGGTGGCCAGAAAAACGATTCCGGCCACGCGGTTGAAACGGGAGCTGCGGGAATTCTTCACCGCCGCGCCGCTGGCGCGGCTGGATTACCTTGAATTCTTTGATCCGACAACCTTGCAGCCGGTCCGGTTGGTAAAACGCGGCGATCATCTGGCGCTCGCGGCCTTCTTTGGCAAGACCAGGCTGATTGACAACGCGCGATTATGAAGTGGCGCGCATTGGCGAGGTAGTGGCAGCCATCCTGTACCGCAGACTTCCAAGTCTGCTGTATCGCGGGTATCAAAACCCGCGGACGCCTCGCCTTTTCGACGCCCTGGCGATTTGGAAATCGGCGAAACAGCAGGTTTGGAAACCTGCGGTACGCCGGTTTTGCCTGCGTCCGCTTGACCGGCTATGAATATCCGGGTTAGAGAGGAGCTGGAACTTCCACCGGCCGGCTGGCTTGCAGACGGTAGGTCGCAATGAAATTGGTCAGGCCTTCCGTTGGGTGGGCTTTCGCTTCGTCCAAAATCAGCGCATTTCTGAACCGGCCAAGGTCCAGATAAGTTTGATAGGTCTTCGGAACGTCGGCAAAGGAGGCCAGCGGTTTCAGCCCCGCGTACACCGGTGCCACATCCCGGCTCCCTTGCTCCATCTGCCGGCTCAATTGCACCGGGTCCGCGTCACTAGATTTATTGATCATGCCTGGGAACAACCGCCCAAAGTAGTTGGTGTATAACTGGCCGACTCCCCGACTGATTTCATTCGTGGAAAAGCCGGCGATTTGCCGCAGGAGATTTCGTTGTCCGGGCGTGACCAGCTCGATGCGGCCGACCATCACGCGGCTGATATCCGCCGGCTGCGAGATTTCCAGCGGCAGATAAAAATCCGTCCACGCGCGCGGGACGAGGAAGAAAACCCGCAGCCCAGTGCTTTTGAAATAGGACAGCTCCCACGTATTCAACAGCGCCCGGGCTTCGTCGTCGAACAACCCTTCCGCCACCAGGGCCGCCAGCAGCGCCGCTTTCAACTGGTCCAGATTGCCGGCCCGGAAATCGCCGGGCGCGAACTCGGCGGGAGTGTGGGCCAGATATTTCCTGGAATTGTGCTCGAGCGCAAGGGACGGCAACGCGCGAAAAGCAGTCTTTCCGCCCGGCTGGATGTCCACCAGCCAGAGGGAATGTATCCTCAAAGGTCGGCCATCCGGCAGGCCCGCCAACTGGCTCTGGAACAGCAGCTCTTCCGAATTCGCGTCCCGGGAAACCCGCAGTGGCGCGTTGATATGCGCCACCCCGCGATAAAACAGGAACTTTTCGCTTTCGCCGTTGGTGGTTTGCACCGAAGCCGCCTGCACGGCGCGCGGCGAAGTCCAGACATGCGCGGACGTTTCCGTCACCGGCCAGTTGCCGCCGATTTGCAAACCATTCCATGCCAGACTGCTTTCCGTGTCTGGCAGCAAATGGGGGATTCCATTGGTTCGACCCACAAGACCGGGCGCAGCGGCCTCGGCGCCAGGGTAAAATTCCGTGAGCCAGCCGCCATGGAATTTCACCCGGACGACGGCGGCTTGGAGGCCGGTCACCGCGGCCGGCGGATGAAAATAGATCACCGGTGTTTCCAGCCGCATGGTGACATCGGGATGCGCGTTGCGCGCGCCTTTGTTGAAGGACGGAGGAACTTCAGACGGGCTAAGCAGAACAAAGTCATCCAGCCGGTGAACGAACGGCGGCACCGGCTCATCGTCGGTATTGATGCCCCCGATAGCCCGCCCAGATTCATCCTGCAGCGAGGTGAAGGTGCCCCATTCGTGAACCGCCCATTTCTCTTCCGCGCCGGCGGGAATCCGTACCAGCAGCAGGACGGCTCCCATGGTCCATAAGATTTTGTTCATGTGTTCATTATACGCCATTGGACAGGAAAGTTGTCAAAAAATTGCAAAAAGTTGCCTTGGCACGAAGCGGAAGCTGCGACCCAGGAAGCCTATGGCCAAACCAACAAGCGATAGAAGCGGATGGTGTCCGAAGCCGCGGCATCGGCGGCTGATCCGAGACTGTTGGTGGCAGTGACGGTGCTGCCCAAGCCAGTCCAAACCGGCGAACCGAGGTTCGTGGTGTATTGCAATTGGTAGGTGCGATTGGATACCGCGTTCCACGTAAAAGAGAATTGACCGTTCGTTTGGTTGGAAATCTGAATTGTCGGCGGCACGATAACGGTGAGTGAAACCACCGAACTCGTCACGCTCCCGTAAGGGCTGGTGACGACCACGGAATAGTTGCCTGCATTGGCGAGGCTCAGATTGGTCAATGTGAGGGTCGGAAAACCTGCAAAATGAACCTCGCGGATGCGGTGATTACCCCAGTCACCAATGAACAGATTGCCAGCCGCGTCCATGGCCACTCCTTGGGGCTCACAAAGGCTGGCATTAGTGGCCGCACCGCCGTCGCCCGCGTAAGCCTGGATGCCATTGCCTGCCACAGTGGTCATAATGCCGTTGGTGTCCACTTTGCAAACCCGGTTGTTTCCAAAGTCACCAATGAACAGGTTGCCGGCAGGGTCCATGGTCAGGCCCAGAGGCGACACGCCGGGAACCAAAGTGGCAACGCTCCCGCTGGTGCTTAGTTTGCGGATCCGGCCACCCAACCAATCTGCGACGTACAGATTGCGCGCGGCGTCCAGGGCCACACCGCCGGGATAAGAAAGGGTTCCAGCCGCTATTGTGGTGATCATGCCATTGGTGTCCACTTTGCAAATGCGGTTGTTGTATTGGTCCGCAACGTACAAATTGCCGGCGACATCCAAAGCCACCCCGTAGGGACTATTGAAGCTCGCGTTGGTGGCCGCTCCGCCGGTACCGCCGGAACCCCCGCCCGCCACCGTGGTGATCACGCTGTTGGTATCCACTCTGCGAACTCGGTTGTTAACTTGGTCAACAATGAACAGATCGCCTGCTGCATCCCAAGCCATATTCGCCGGAAGAGCGAGGCTGGCATTGGTGGCAAAGCCGCCATCGCCTGAAAAGGCGTTGGTGCCATTGCCCGCCACGGTGGTGATGAGATTGTTTGGAAAATTGGTGCCGTTAAACTGCCATTGGTACGTAAAGGGCCCAGTGCCGCCCGCCGTGACACTGAAGATCACGTTGGTTTTCGAAAGCGCCGTTTGGCTGACGGGTTGGGCCGCCAAGGTAGGTGGAAAGACGATCGTCAACGTGGCCACCTGGCTCGTCACGCTGCCATAGGAGTTCGTGATAATGACCAAGTAATTTCCCGCGTTATTCGTGGCGACGCTGGGCAGCGCGAGCGTGTTGTTCGTGCCGCTCTGGATCAAGTTGGTGCCACCAAGGAACCACAGATACCCAAACGGACCCGCGCCGGCGACCGACACGGAGAGTAGCGAACTGCTCCCCATCACCGCGATTTGGCTGGCTGGTTGAAAGGTTACGATTGGGGGCGCCGCCACCGTGAGAATGGCCACAGCACTCGTCACACTGCCGAAGGAATTGCTGATGACTACCGAGTAATTGCCCATATTGAGGACGCCCGCATCGCTGACGGTGAAAATGGGATACCCGGCGTAGAGCAGTACTTTGCGCACCCGGTTGTTGTTGGAGTCGGCAATGAGCAAATTGCCGGCGGCATCCAAAGCGACGCCGGCGGGACCCGAAAGGCTGGCGCTGGCGGCCGGACCGCCGTCGCCGGCGTATGCCCCGTTGCCATTGCCAGCCACCGTGGTGATGAGTCCGGTGTTGTCCACCTTGCGAATGCGATTATTTGAGGTGTCAGCAATAAACAGGTTGCCGGAGGCATCCACCGCCAAGCCATGAGGCGAGCTCAGTTTGGCGATAGTTGCGGAACCACCGTCACCGGCAAAGCCGGAAGCGTTGGTTCCCGTCATGGTGGTGATGACGCCATTCGGAGCCACCTCCCGAATCCGATTATTTGAGGTGTCAGCAATAAACAGGTTGCCGGAGGCACCCACCGCTGCGTCATAAGGCGACTTTAGCTGGGCATTGGTGGCAGACCCACCGTCGCCGGAAAAACCGGCCCCATTGGTGCCCGCCACCGTGCTGATGATGCCGTTCGGTGCCACCTCCCGAATCCGATTATTCAAGGTGTCAGCAATAAACAGATCGCCGGAGGCATCCACGGCCACGCTCCAAGGGTTCTTCAGCATGGCATTGGTGGCGGAACCGCCGTCGCCGGAAAAGCCGGAGGTGTTCGTCCCCGCCACGGTGGTGATGATCCCGTTCGGGGGCACCTCGCGAATGCGACAATTGGAGGCATCCGCAATATAAATGTTGCCGAGGGCATCCACGGCCACGCCATAAGGCGCATTCAATTTGGCATTGGTGGCTGCCCCACCATCGCCGGAAAAGCCGGCCCCATTGGTTCCCGCCACCGTGCTGATAATGCCGTTCGGTGCCACCTCCCGAATGCGGTTGTTGGCGGCGTCGGCAATATATATGTTGCCGAGGGCATCCACAGCCACGCCATAAGGCGTGTTCAATTTGGCATTGGTGGCTGCCCCACCATCGCCGGAAAAGCCGGCTCCATTGGTTCCTGCCACCGTGCTGATGATATTGTTTGGGAGATTGGTGCCGTTCAACTGCCATTGGTAGCTCAACGGGCCGGGGCCGGAAACCGCCACGCTAAAAATGGCGTTGCCGCCATTCCCTACCATCTGATTTGTGGGCTGAGTGATGATGACGGGCTGGGCGACACTGACAAGCCCCAAGAGCAAAGCCGCCACAAGCAAGCAGGTCAACTTAAAGTGTTGCGCCGTTTTCATGCCCTAAGTTTATTAACCGAATGGCGGTCTGTCCATTCGTTTCCGAAGCCGCTAATTTACTATTTACCTTCCATTGGGGCCGTCCGGATAGCACCAGAGTTCGTTGGCGTTGCCGGCTGTCGCTTTGGCCGTCCAAGCCGTGAGTTGCATCAGCGCCGCCGAACCGTCAAACGCCCCCAGGATGGCGACTTTGCCATGTCGGCCGCTCGTGTTTTCATCGGGGCTGCTGGCGCCATCGTTGAACAGTTCCTGGTTATCCTGGACGGTCGCGTTGTTGCATTCCCAAAAAGACACGCCGCCCGGCGACAAACGCGTCAATTTCACCGGCGGATTCAATGCGCGGTCATAGCCACAGACCGCTCCATTCATCACGTAGCTGGAAATCTGCTGAGGCCGCTGTTGAAACAAAGCGCTGTTGGTGTCATCGCTCGGACAAAAATACATTTTGGGAATCTTCAGCACCGGCCAAAACATGCCGGTTTGCACATCAAATTGCCCCGTCCCGGTGGCGGTGAGATTCCGGGTATAAAGCCAGCCCGGGGGAACCGGAGCGGATTCCTCACCAGAAAGCCAGTTGGCCCAGGGCAGGAAATCCTCGTTATCCGAGGCCACCAGATTCATGGTCACGCCAAACTGCTTCAGGTTGTTCAGATCCACCACCCGGTAGCCACGTTGTTTGGCGCCCGCCAAGGCCGGCAACAGCAGCGCGGCCAGGATCGCAATGATGGCAATGACCACCAAGAGCTCCATCAGAGTGAAAGCTCCGGCTCGGGCATTTGCTCGCGGTAAGATCTTCATGTCGGTTCTCCCGTGGTGTACGTTGGATTGCTTGCCTGACCACACGGTTCAGGCGTTCTCCATCCATACTGCTGACCGCGTAAAATCTTGCGGGATATTTTAGATTCAGGCAGAGCCGCTGGCCGCGTAGCTTCCTTGCTGCCCCGCATTACCGATCACGCATCACGCCCCAACGCCTGCTTGAGCGCCGCCAAACATCGCTCATTCTCCAGCCGCGTGCCAATGGAAATCCGCACCCATTCCGGCAATTGATAACCACCCATGGGCCGCACAATCACCCCCAGCTTCTGCATGGCATCAAACACCGGCTGCCCCTCGCCCACGCGCACCAGGATGAAATTGGCGAAGGACGGAACATATTCCAGCTTCAACTCCCGCAGCGACTGGGCAAAGAAGTCCAACCCGCTGAGATTATTCGCCCGCGTCTTGCGCACGTGATCATCATCATCCAGCGCGGCCAGCGCGGCGGTTTGGGCCAGCAAATTGGCGTTGAATGGCTGCCGGATTTTCTCCAGCGTCGTGATGAGTTCCGCGTCGGCGATGCCGTAGCCGAGGCGCAGACCTGCCAGGCCGTAGATCTTTGAAAATGTCCGCAGCAAAATCAGGTTCTTCCGCGCGCCGAGCCGGATGAGCGGGATCAAA
>Ga0316231_1004956_pt1 | contig 10811 bp, 7 predicted proteins | sample TBH18027metaG_FD_206002 | JGI IMG/M metagenome (GOLD analysis project Ga0316231, IMG submission 206002) | Freshwater microbial communities from Trout Bog Lake, Wisconsin, USA - TBH18027 | ecosystem: Environmental > Aquatic > Freshwater > Lake > Hypolimnion/Profundal zone | place: USA: Wisconsin...
GATTCGACCTTTATCTTCGCCCAGCAGACAGCCCCCGGCATCAAGGAAATATTCGAGATGGACCGAGATGGCCGCAACCAGAGGCAACGCACAACCTACGGCAGCCTCACCATCCACCCGGTCGTTTCCGGCGACGGCAAGCTGGCCTTCGTGACCTACAAGGGCGGACCACCCCAGATTTGGGGTCAGGTCCAGCCCGAAGGGCCCCGCCAGCTCCTTTACCCGAAGGATGGCCAGGCGGGCATGGAGCTTTCGGACCTGGCGTGGTCCCCGGATGGCCAGCGCCTGGGCTTTGTCCAGGGAACCCGGAAAGGGTTGGCGGACATCCAGGTCCTGGATCTGCGCTCCGGCCGGGTCTCGCTGCTCACGCCAGGGGGCCACACCAGCAGGAGCCCTAGTTGGAGCCCGGACGGCAGCGCCGTCGCCTTCCTTTCGGACCGGGATGGGGCGCCCCAGGTGTTCCTCATGGCCAGCGACGGCAGCCACTTACGGCAATTGACCAGCGACCCCGTTCCCAAGGCCTGTGTGGCCTGGAGTGCCATGGGGGACCGGATCGCCTACAGCACCCGGGCCGAGGGGCAGTCCGACCTGTTCACCTGCGCCCCGGACGGGACTGGAGCCCGGAAGTTGCTGTCCACCCCTGAACCGGTTGGGGCCCTGTGCTGGGCGCCGGATGGGCGCTCGCTGCTCCTCGGCTCCACGGCGGGAGGGGATTCCCGCCTCCGCATCGTGGCGCTGAACGGCACGGTCCAGGCGCTCGGGGGAGGCCCCGACGGTCGCCAGTTTCCCCAATGGATCCAGACTCCCGAGCGCACCCCGGCCGGTGATTCCAGCCATTACCCGGTTCCGGCGCTATTGGGCGCGAACCTGCTCCCGTAAACCCGGTGGCCCGGCCACCCTTACCCCGATGGTGAGCAGGTGGCCTATAGCCTTGTTGCAGATGAGCTGTTCAAGATGGATATGAATATGCGTGGTCCAGCATGGAAGTCCAAGCAGGCCCTCTTGGCCTGTATCCTGCTCGGGGAGCTGCTCCCCCTGCGGGGAGCCTCTCCTGAACCGGTAAGGATCGCCCAGGCGGAATTGCCGGCCCCGGCCCTTGTCGAAGTATTCAAGAAGGGGCCCATCTCCTTTTCGGCCAAGGTGACCCGGACCCTGGGCAGCGGAGAACAATCGGAACTTCCCTTGTTCCAGGTGCCCGTGCTGAAATTCAAGGACAAGATGGAACTGTCCTTCGCCGGGGAAGCGTTCGACCAGCGGGTGACCGACGCAGACTGGTCCCTCATCGTCGTTTTCCTCCCGCGAACCATCGCCCCCACCGACCAGGGCGTGGTGAACTTCCGGCTGAAGCGCAAGGACGGCAGGATGGTGGTCCCCCCCATCCTGGCGCCGTACGATTCCATCCCCATGATCTTCCTCATCCCCGACAAGAACGCCCGGAAGAAGGTGCTGAAGGACCTAAACGACCACCTGGGATCGTTCCGGACCCTGTGCGCCAAGATTTCCGACATCTCCAGCGAACGGGCGGCAGCGGACAAGTTCATCCTGGACCTCGACGCCATCGACAAGAACCTGTCCCCGCCCCAGTATGACAACGCCCTCGCCAGATTCCTGCACGCCTATGGCGACCCGGTCTCCTCGGATCTCCAGGGATTCATGGGCACCTCCAGGTCCAACCTGGACAAGTGCCAGTTCCTCACCCAGGAGTTCCGCAACACCAACATCCTGGTGCCGGCCCCCGCCGCGCCGGTGACGGCCCAGGTGGCCGTGGGCACCGGCGGGGAGCACCCGGTTTCCGCCTACGTGTCGATCATTTTCGATCTGGCCGCGATCATAAACAATCTCTGGCCTGGCCATCAATACCAGTATCTGCCCGCGGTGGCCCGGGATTTCCATAATTCCAGCGCCGATCTGTATTACAGCGACTGGATCCGGACGACGGGCGACGTCCGCGGCGCCCTCATGTGCTGCCCTGGAAAATGGGAGGACCAGGCGCCGCCTACCTTTGATCTGGAGTTGTCCCCCGGGGAATCGCTCCTCAGGAAGCAGACCCTGCTGACCGTCCGCCCCAAGGAAAGGGACCGGAACCCCTTCTCCCTGTATGGTCACGACTGGAAACTGCTGGTGGCCGGTCCCAAGGGCGACAGCCTCCCGCCGCTCCCGCTGACCGTCAGCCCCAATCGCCAGGCGTTCGTGGCGTCCCCCGCTCCACTTCTGGAAGCCCTACGGCACCTCGGTTCTCCCAAGGTGAAGGCCCGCATCGTGGGCCGCTGGGGGTTTACCAGCATCGCCATGGGCCCCACGGAACTCCCCGCCGGATGCGACCCCGCCTGGATGCCGACCCGGGGGGAATCCGCCGGCTTCGAGATCGGGAAGGCGTGCACGTTCAAACTGCCTGGCGCCTGGGCCGGTTCGGTGGAGCGGGTGACCTTCCGGCCTTCAGCCCCGGGCGCCGCCCTCCTCACCGCCAGGCTTACGGAATTGAAGGACGGGGCCAGGTCGGCCGTGTTCGCGCCCAAGGCCGGGGATGCGGGGCCTGGCGCCCTGGAAATCATCGCCTTTGGCGCCGACAAGCCCGCCCTTTCCCGCCCGTTGAGCCTTCGGGAGACGCCGCCGGAGGCGGTGGGCCTCGAGGCCCGTCTCGGGGAGTCCGCCGTGGTCCTGCGCGGCCGGCATCTGCAAGGGGTCCAGGCCGTGACCATCGGGGAGCGCCACTTCCGGGCAACCACCCAGAAAGCGGGGGATGGGACCTCCAAGGTCTTCCAGGCAGAGGATGGGAAACCCATGGAGGGCCCGGTAGGTAGGGTCTTTCCCGCGGGAACGGTCGGTCCGGATGGCGAGCAGGCTGCCCTGGGAGCGGTGGTCCTGCTGCCGGCGCGCCCGCGGATTGGGGAAGTGCAGATCATCCCAGTGGCCGGGAAGAACAATGGTCTGGCGGTGAGTTCGACCATCCCCATCGCCTCCACCAACGACCCCAGCCAGATCAGCCTGCTCACCCCCAAGGGTTACCAGTTCCCCCCGGACGGAGCCTTTCGGGCGGCGCTCCGGAACCCCGAAGAACCCAATGAAATCCGCGTCATCGCGGCTTCCAAGATCCGGGTCATGGGGCACAACCGGAAGGCCACCTTCACCTTCATCCCATCGGAACTGCTGGGAGGGCGGGCCTCGGGGAAACTGGAAATCCAGGTGCAGGATGACCACGCCGGCCCCAGTGACTGGTATCCGCTCCCGGCAACCTTCATGGACCTGCCTGCCATTGGCGCTGTCCAGGAGACGGCCACCGGCTTCCGCCTCACCGGCACTTCCCTGGACCAGATCGAGGCCGTGGCCCCTTCCCCTGAGGGGCCCTGGCAGAAGGCCGGGCTCACGATCGAAGATGGCCGCGAGGTGGCCGAATTCAACACCCCCCTTACCGGGAACAAGTGTTTCCTCAGGCTGTTCGGCTGGGATGACCTCGCGGTTGCGGTGACCTTCCCACCGCTTCCTCCCGCCCCGAAACCGATCGTGGGTCCGCCGCCTTCCAGTCAAGCGGTTATCCAGGCAATCCCGCCGCTCAGAGATTGATTTTCTGATGACCTTTCAGGTTCAGGGTTTCGTCGGAATGGCAGGGGGCACAGCTTTGCTTGGACCGCATGTTCTCCATGGGGCCACCCTTCTCATGGCAGCCCATACAGGCCTTGGTGCGAGCGTCCACGGTCGTGACCGGCACAAACTTTCCGGTCGCCTGCGCATTCAGCAGGATGGCGCAGTGGCGAGCCGCTGACGCGGCCAGGACGCCGCAACGCTCATCCCGTTCAGCGGAGTAGGCCTTCTTGCCGGAAGCTTCACACCACTTGGCGATTGACGGATGGCAGAGCGGCGAACCGGCGCGGCTTGGCACGGTCTTGAACTTCATGCCCTTGGGCTCGAAGTCCGGCAGGAGGGTGTTCTCGTACCAGCGGAACAATTCGTCAACCACCGGTCCGGGGTTCGGGCTCAGCACCTGGATCGCCGCGGCGCAGCCGTTGAGCGCGCCGCAAAGCGTGCCCCAGCCATAAACGCCGCCCATGCCGTAGATGAACATGTCGAAAGGGAAGCTGGTGTAGGGGGCCCCAAGCTGCTCGGCAACGGTGCCCACGATGGCATCGAAGGTGCCGAACATGCAGTGGCCCTTTTTGTAGCCTTCGAAGGCTCGCTGGCCCGCGGCGTCCGGATCCACTTGCCGGTAGGGCCAGGGCAGGTGCGCCATGGCGTTGGCCGGAGCGGCCGTCGGCGCCGCGAGGGCTTTGCCCAGCAGGGCTGTGCCGCCCAAGGTGACGGCACCTCCCAGGCCCGCCAGGAACCCGAGCGCGCGTCTGCGATCGAAAGTGTCATTGCTCATGAGCGGCTCCATGACTGCATTCTGTGAAGGATTTCCCAATCATATCGACAATAGCCCCAACCGGACAGCGCCCAACCCAACCGAGGCGACGATCAGCCAAAGCACCAACCCCTGGATGAAGGGGCGGAACCCTACGGTCCGCATCGCCTCCCGGCTTAGGCCGGCCCCGATGAGGAAGAGGGTGAGCACCAGGACATGGTGCGCCCCCATGGCGACAAAATGGCCTGCGGGCTGCAGTCCGGGGATCCAGGTCACCAGCGCGGCCACTAGCAGGAATCCGCCGATAAACCAGGGCTTCTTCACCGGCGCGGCATCGGCCTCGAGCCCGGACCCGGGCTCCCCTCCGTGCCTTTGCCGCCTGGCGACCATGAAGCCGAGCATCAGGGTCATGGGCACGATCCACAAGGCCCGGGCCAATTTCACCGTGGTCGCCACCGCCAAGGCCCGGGGACCATAGGCAAGCCCGGCGCCCACCACCGAGCTCGTGTCATGGATCGCGAGGGCCGCCCAAAGCCCGAACGCGTTCTGGCTCAGGCCAGCCAGATGGCCAATGGGCGGGAACAGGACCAGCGCGACGCCGTTCAGCAGGAACACTGTGGCCAGCGCCACGGAAACCTGGTGAGGACGCGCCCGTAGGACGGGCGCAGCAGCCGCGATGGCGCTGCCACCGCAAATGGCGGTTCCCACGCTGATAAGAATGCCCGCATCGCGGTAGACCTTGAGAAACCTGCCCAGCAACAGACCGGCTGACATGACGAACGCAAGGCTGATCGCCGTGTAGCCGAGGCCATGGAGCCCGACCCGGGCCACCGTGCCCAGGTTCATTTCCGCGCCCAGGCCCACCACCGCCAGGGGCAGGAGCCGCTGCGTCCAACGATGGGTCAAAGAGTGGACCGGGTTGCCGAGGGTCAAGGCGAGGGCCGCTCCCGCCACCAGAGCCATGGCGGCGGAAGCCAAGGGCGTCAAGGCGAGGACGGCGCCAAGCGCCAGGAGCGGGAGGGCGAAGCGTGAAACGGGGGAGGGTGGGGTCACAGGGCTCATATCATTGACGATAGAGCATCAGAAGACTGGCGTGGGCACCCTGTCAGGCCGTGGCGAGAATAAATGCAACTGAGAAGAAAAGAGTTGCTTCGTCCATCTAGTTTGAGGATATTGATATCATCTATTCAAAAGCCATTGCCAAGTAAGCCGCCCTGCTCCCTCGGGGCTGCCTCAAGGTGCTTGCATCTGGGGACCTGGCTTTTCCATGGGTGATATCGGCTATTTGCGCATTCAGATAAATCGTTGAGCGTAAACGTTAAGGGGAGGCTCCATGAAAAAAACTGGAACCAGCATAACCATGGCGTTGGTCATGGCATATGCGTGTGTGGTGGGCAGCGGCGGATACCTCCGCGCGCGGCAGAACCCGGCCGCTCCAAACGATCCCAAGGTGGCGGCGAAGGCGCCGGCGACCGCCGCCAAGCCCGAAAGCCCGCGCACCTTGGGTGGCTATGTTGAACAGGAGAAGGACTTTTTTGCGTATCTGATGAAGAACCACCCCATGATCACGGTCTACGAAAAGCAGGGCCGCATGGTCGGGAAATACCACATCAGCGACCGGGAAGAGGAATTCGTGGAGGAGGGCGGCGGCGCAGCCTTCGCCAAGACCAACCACAAGGCGGCTTCCATCACCTACCGGCTGCCCATGGAATCCATCCTGGACCTGCCCAACAAGTTCGTGGGGCCGGAAAAGTGCGCCGAGTGCCACCCGGCACAGTACGAGAAGTGGAGCCGGTCCAGGCACGCCAAGGTGGTCCGGTTCCCGGATCAGATGGTGGAAATCCCCGGCATGGACCTGAACAAAGGCTTGTATGGCAGCCAAGCCTCCGTGCTGCCGCCCGGCATCACCGCCGATTCGGTTTACGCCATCGTCGGCACTCCCCGGACCAAGTATGGATTCCTGGATCCGTGGCTGGTGCGCGGCACCTACCACATCGAAGGGGGGACCCTGCGCGATCTGACCGGCACCCTGGTGGCGGGCGGCAACCAGTTCTCCCGCAGCTGGTCCGAATCGCTCACCCCGGACATGGCCAAGAAGATCGCCGGGTTCGTTCCCGGATTCCCCACCAAGCTCGCGGATTTCGGCGACAACGGATCCAACATCTGGGGCATGAATTCCTACGGAGCCAAGAACCGCAAGGTCATGCTGTTCCAGCCGGCCTCCTCCTACTGCGAGGTCTGCCATTCCTTCAAGTTCGACTTCAAGACTACGGACGAACTGGTGGCGGCGCTGGGCCATCCCGAGGAACTGCGCAAGCACACCATCTCCAAGGGCATCACCTGCGAGGAGTGCCATGGGGCCGGCGGACACATGGTGGGCGCCCGCGGGGCGGGAATGCCCTCGAACTGCGAGCGCTGCCATCAGCGGTTCGCCTGGAACGCCGAGGACGCCGCCAAAAATCCCACCAAGCCGTTCAACTCGTTCTTCAAGACCGCCTGCCCCGCCTGCGGAACGGAAGGGTCCCAGAGTTACTACACCACCCACAAGGAACACGGCATGGATTGCAGCACCTGCCACGACCCGCACGAAGTCACGGCCAATGACTGGAAGGACCCCTACACCATCCCGGGACTCAAGAAGCAGTGCCAGGATTGCCACAAGGATCAGGCCGCGTTCTTCGCCAAGAACACCATCCATGGCACCAACCGTTGCACCAGCTGCCATATGCCGGTCATGGGGAGCTGCGAGAACTTCGGCACCATCCAGTATCCGGACAATGGCGGGTTCGACACCCAGCGGGCTTCGCACATCTGGAAGATCCTGGTCGATCCTGTCGCCAGGACGATGAACCCCCCGCCCGGCAAGGGCCGCGACTACCGCGACGGTGCCTGGCGGCTGGAAAAGAAGAATGGCAAACCCTACATCGACCTGATGTGGTCCTGCGGCCGCACCAGCTGGGGCGATCCCGACCTGGCCCAGACCGGCGGCTGCCACTCCCCGGCCATGTCGCAGCTACCCAAGGAATACCAGTTCACCACACAGAAAATGATCTACGACAAGGTGGTGGGCTGGCAGGGACCGGTGAAAACCGGGGTGGCAGAGGTCAATGCCGCGCTGGACAAACTTCGGCCCGCCTTCGCCAAGTCCCATGCTGCGGTTTCCGCCAAGGCCCAGGCTCAGCTCATGGCCAACCAGGCGCAGGACATCATCAGCGCGGTCCAGAAGGATGGTTCCTGGGGCGTCCACGCGCCGGACTACATGCTTCAGAAAGTCAAGGAAGCGAAACTGCTGGTGGATGGTGCCAAGGCCACCCTCGGGAAAACCAAATAACAGCAAACTAACCAGTTGAAACTACCTGAACACCCGGGCAAGGCCGCTTTGAAATGCCCAAGCTGGCATCTCAAGGCGGCCCAGGCCCCCGGGTGCCGGTTGATCCCGAAAAGAGCAATCGTTGCCCTGGCCATCGCGTCCCGGAAAGAAATCCCGGGAATGAGGGAGGAATTCCCTGGGTTTCGTCCAGCCGCAGAATAGTATGTATCTTGTTTCCAATGCTTCAAAATGTATGGTGATTGGCATGGCCCATGCTCCAGTCCGGGCACCATCGGTAGTGACACCGGTGGTTCCAGGAGGTCGAACATGAACAAACTCGTTGCTTTTCTGGTGGCAGCGGTGCTGATTGGGCCTGGCTTCGTCTACGGTGCCATTCCGCCTGAACTGAAGGACGAATCTCGTAAAATCGAGGTTAAGAAACCGAGGGTGAGCAAGATCAGGACAAGGAAAAAGCCCCAGGCCCTACCGGCGGTGTCACGCCTGCACAACCCGGACTTCCCCTGGCAAATGCCTGCCTGACATTCAATGGTAGAAGGTAGAACCGCTCGCCTCTCCGGACGTTGCGGGTGGGTGCCGTGCCTCTACCCCCTCCCGGAGTCACCATGAGCGGTGCCAATAGCTTACAGGTCATGCCTTTGGGGGTGCGCAAGGGCTTCCTGCGCGACAACCTCGAGGTGGTCTGTTTCGCCACGTTGCTGATCATGTTCTTCAAGACTTTCGTTGGGCAGCAGTTCTCCATCCCGTCGGCGTCGATGCGCAATACCCTGATGATCGGCGACCACCTGCTGGTGAACAAGTTCCTGTTCGCGGTGCCCCAGTGGTCCTGGGAGGAGCGGCTGTTCCCCATGCGCGCGCCGGTCCGGGGAGACATCATCGTCTTCCGCTACCCCGGCGACCGGGAGCAGGACTGGGTCAAGCGCTGCGTGGCGCTGCCCGGGGACACGGTTCGGATTCGGGACAAGCGTCTGTTCGTGAACGGCCGCCTGGTCACTGGACCTTGGGAGTACCACATCCTGGACTCGGCCCAAGGCCCGGTGCCCGGTCCCTGGCCGCCGGGGCGGGACGCGGGCCCCTTGGAACGTATCCCACACGGCCTGGTCCGGCCCTCCTGGCCCTACGCCGACCCCGGGGTGAATCCTGCGCGCGAGATCGTCTTCGGATTCCGGGACAACCTGGGTCCGGTTACCGTACCCCCGGGCCACCTGCTGGCCCTGGGCGACAATCGGGAGAACAGCGCCGACGGCCGGTTCTGGGGATTCCTGCCGCTGGATCACCTGCGCGGCCGGCCCTTCATCATCTGGTGGAGCTTCCGGGAAGGCGGCAACGACGACACCGAAGCAGACATGCCGCGCAATCCCGGGGACGTCCTCATGAACTTCCTGGACGGCGCCCGGCATTTCCTGACCTGGACCCGCTGGGAGCGTACCGGCAAGGTTCCCAGATAACCCCAGCTAGCAGGAACGACTCAAGAATAGGCTTGCTAGAACACCGGGGTCGGAACCCGGCCCCAGCCGGTGTCGGTGGGCAGGTCGTGGATCTGCTGCACCACGAGGGTGTGCATTTCCACGTCGGCCACGAACAGCGGGCTCCGGTGCAGGTTGATCCCGAACAAGGCGGCTGGTGCCGGTGAGCCGCCGAGCGCATCCACCCGCAGGAAAATCAGGCGCCGGGTCATCCCGTTCTGGGCCCCCTGCCCCATCCCCATGCCGTGGTGCATCGCGGCGTGCCCGTTCTCCAGGTGCCGGAAGGGGTGCAGGATCCAGTCCGAGATCATGGCCAGAGTGTGGTGCCGCTTGTAGAGCTGCCACTCCCCGCCCGTGTCGGCAATCATCCCCTGCATTACATAATCCTTGGGCATCATGTAGGCGAGCACGGGGCCCTGTGATGCCAGACGGGCCTTGATCTCCGGCAATTCAAGCGCCAAGGCCATCCGGTTGTCGAGCATGGCCATGTCGCCGGGCAAGATGGCGAGCACGCTGACCGGTCCGTTAGACCAGATCGGCAAGTGTGCCAATGTGTGGCCCCTCAGAGCGAAGGCGCCGCCCAGGGACCCGGCGGTAAGGATCAGGAATCCCAGCCAGGCCCGCAGTGGAGGCGTGCTCGGAAGCACCCTGGCGAAGGCGGCCTCCCATGACTGCGGCAGGAACATGCCGGTGCGGTCCATGTAGCTCCGGTATTCGTCCCCGAACTGGCGGAGCATGCGGCCCTGCTCGTCCCGGGCCAGGAGGTAATAAACCCCCACCATAAGAGCCCAGAGCGCGACCACCAGGATCCGGGGCCACAGGATCGCAAGCCCCATGCCGGTCAGTGCAAGTCCGAGGTATTGCGGGTGACGGATGTAGGAATAGAGCCCGCGCAGCGCGACGCCCTTCCTTGCGAATTTATTGATGTAGACCTGTCCGGCGCAGACCAGGAACACCGCCGCTCCGGTCAGGAATAGCACGGAGCCGGCCACCCGGACAACCTGCAGCAGCAGGTCTGGCGGGGAGACCATATGCGGCAGAAAGAAGGCGGTCAGCCACCGGGTCGCCTGGCTCTTGTTCAGCAGGAGCAGTAACGGATTGAAGGCGGCGTAGAAGAACCCGGCCGCCGGGCTGATCATGATCAGGACCTCGAGCCCGATCATGAAGTAGAGGACGATCGCGCCTCCGCACCAGGCCTTGGCCTTGTTCATCGAATGGTCATCGGGCGCGACCGTCTTCGCGTTCATGGAACACCTCCGGGACCCTCATGCCGTTACTTTGCCATAGGTTTTTATTTTCCTGGGCGTCACCTTCATCCAGACGTTCATCACCGCGGAGCACACCAGGGACGTGCTGGACGCCCGCGCGGGGGCTTGGGGCAACCTGCTGGCAGCGTTTTTCGGCATCTTCACACCTTTCTGTTCCTGTTCGGCCATTCCGTTGTTCATCGGCTTCGTGCGGGCGGGAGTTCCACTGGGGGTGACGTTCAGTTACTTGGTCTCGGCACCCATGGTCAACGAGGTCGCGCTGTTCATGCTGCTGGGCATGTTCGGGTGGAAGATCGCGGCCATCTATGCGGGAACCGGGGTCGCCATCGCCTTCGTCGCAGGCTGGGTCCTGGGCAAGCTCAGGATGGAACGCCACTTGGAGCCATGGGTCATGGAGATCCCGTTCCAGGCGA
>Ga0316231_1004962_pt1 | contig 10805 bp, 10 predicted proteins | sample TBH18027metaG_FD_206002 | JGI IMG/M metagenome (GOLD analysis project Ga0316231, IMG submission 206002) | Freshwater microbial communities from Trout Bog Lake, Wisconsin, USA - TBH18027 | ecosystem: Environmental > Aquatic > Freshwater > Lake > Hypolimnion/Profundal zone | place: USA: Wisconsin...
GATTTTGGATCAGGATTAAAACAAGGTCATGAAATTCACCTCACTGGCCCTGTGTTTGGTGTGCTGGGTTGGGCTCAAAACCAGTGCTCAAACCAAAGATTTCGTCCACGCCCCATCCGGCATCACGTTTCCTGCGAACATCGAAGGTCGGTTCCGGCTTGGGCCGATTGACGATTCTGCGACGACTTCCAACAACGTGAGCTTTTATTACCTGTATCCAGATGGACGGCGGGTGATTGTGAAAGTTTATCCAGCTCCAAAGGATGCACGTGGGCCCAACCTACAGGATGGCGATTCCAGAAGTGAAGCAAGTCCAGCGTTCATGAAGGAGTTTGAGAACATCAAAGACAGAATTCTGGCAACCGACGACAGCATGGCCGTGAATTCTCAGATGCGATTCAGGGCCGCTCCGCAACGAGGAGGCGTCTATGGGATGAAGGTCACCCTTGCTGGTGTCAAACTGATCACCGACTTATCATTGTACGCGCGCAACGGATACTTTGTCTGCATGTCCATCACCTATCCCTCCAATCAGTGGATGTCCTATGGCTTGACCTACACTGACGTTGCACATTTCACTAAGTGGCCAAAGGAACAATGAAAATTATGCAAAAAACAATTATCATAGCTCTGCTTATTTTAATAACTGGCAATCATTGCGTTTGTTTTGATAGTGACTCGCTCCGAGAACCCATCATAAGACCGAATGCCGAGACATTAAAAAGATGGCTGTATAACCAGACTATTATCATCCATAGACATTCCCTTTGGTTTAATTCCACAGCGAACATCGAACCTTCAAAGGTTACCAGTTTGGCGGCTCAAGGTGGGTTTGTTTTTCAGAAACCGCCTCCTTTTGCTAATTACGCTACATCTATATGGTCATTTGAATATCCAGATGAAAAAAACATTGAGCAAAAGTACATCGCCACCGTAACATATTCATGGGCATTTACTTTCTCCGGCATTAATCGGACGGTCAATAAAGTGATTATAACTGGTCCGTGATTTCCCTGCTTTTTGGAAACACCCACAAATGCAAAACACCACTTGCTCTCCTCTGATTCAAAAGACTACGTGAGAAAGACATTAAATCTATGAAGAACCCAAAATTCATTGGCCTTGCTGCGAAGATTCAACTCTTTCTGAGCTTTCTATTGTTTATCGGATGCTTCATGGTCTGGTTTATATATCATTACTCACTCGGTGAGTTGTCAGGGGCCATGGCTGATTCCATCCTTTCTGCATCAGACGTGATTAACGAGACTGCCCAAACGATCAAAACCCGGCAGGATTTGATTGATGACACCATCCAAACCCTGCTGGCGAATCGCAAACTGGTAGAACAAGCACGCCAATCGGTCCAAATGCAAGGCAAGATGCTTCCCGCATACGCAGGGAATTTTAGAGATGCCGCGCTAATCCTAAGAGATGTTGGTGTCACCATCACGGGACTAGGTGGGCACCTGTTTTTCACCATGCCAACCGGCATGCATTGGGACGGCATCAAACCTGTAATTGAATGGACCGCTCCGCTTGAGGCCCAAGCGAAGGCGTTACAGACCGATGGCAAAAGCATCTCGAATCTCGGCATAACACTAAATGGAATGGCAGCCAGCTTGACGAATGACGCGCCAAGGTTGCAGGCGGCTTTCATCGAATCTTGTGAACAGACTGTAAAATTGTTTGATGACACTGTGAAATCCACGGAAACTTTGAAGTCAGATGCCCTTCCCAAGGCTATGAGTGCCTTGGAAAATACGTCAAAAAACCTGCGGTTGTGTAGTGAAAAAACGCGTGGGGTGGATCATCTTTTATTTGGACTATTATTGGCTGGTTTGGCGCTTGCCTGCCTTTGTGCCTGCAACAGTTTTATTGTCCTGATGCTGGCGAATTCCAAAAAAGGGGTCAACCCATAGCATGGTTCGTTTTTCATACCTGTTCGGGCAGGGGGTGAACCACCTTCTGTGGATTCCGCATCCATTGGTGCCGCCGGGCATTGGCGCTCTTGGAGGTGCCCAGATGCACGTGCGCGGCGATGACCCGGAGCGCAAGCGCGGTCTCACGGCGCGGCCAAGAGCGGCGGTGAACGCGCCGCACTCCAAGACGCTGGCGCGAATGGCGCTGGCCCCGCATGCGCGCCAGCGTTTTGGAGTGCGCCAGCCCCCTGGCGCTTTCGGGCGCACGGGACGCGGTCGGGTAAATGGAAGCCTTCGGGCGGATGAAAGCGGTGGGTGCCCTCACCCATCACCCAGAATTCTCCAAACGCTCCTATTCCACGCGCAAAACACTGGCCGGCTGTTTCGCGCCGCCAAAATCGAGCAGCGGCCGGTCGCCAGTTTTTTTGCCCAGGAGCTGTCCGCCCAAGGGCGACTGCGGGGTGATGACCAGGATTTCCTTTTTGTCGTGCAGCACCTCGGTGCCGCCGGCGCGCGGGCCGAGGAAGTAAAATGACTTTTCGCCGCTGTGCTCGAGTTCCACCAGCGCGCCCAAGCCGATGGCCTGGCCCTCCGCGAACGGGCGCGCGTCGAGCCTGGCAAACTCGGCGATGGCGGCTTCCAGTTCCGCCGCCTGTTTGGACTGGCCGCGGGCGAGATAGGAGGCCTCCAGGCCGCGGGTGTCATATTTGTTCTCGGCCTTGTTCTGCTCATGCGTGGCCTCGGCGCGGGCGTATTGCGCGGCGCGGAAATAGACTTCGAGCTCGCCGGCCAGTTTGGCGGTGATTTTTTTGATGATGGCGCGTTTATTCACAATGGCGAGGTGATGATGATGGCGAGTACGCCGTTGCTAATTCTATTTCCGCCTCCACCCGCCACCGCCCCGCGGTTGGGATCGGTTGGAACCCGGAGAACGATGGGGACGCGGGGGCACTTTGCCGGGCAGGCCTGGGCGCTCTCCGGCCTTGGCGGCCAGCCGAAAATCCACCTGCTTTTTGAACGCATCCACTTTGGCGACCTGGATTTCCAGTTTGTCGCCGAGGCGGATGATGCGGCGCGTGCGGCGGCCAATGAGGTGATTGCGCCGCTCATCATAGATATAAAAATCCTCCTCAATGGTGGACAGCGGCACGAGCCCGCTCATGGCGAGGCCTGGCACGTCCACAAAGAAGCCAAAGTTCCGCAAATCCGTGACCAGGGCGGGATAACGCTCGGGTTTGCCGGAGGCAAGCTGGGCCTTGAGAAAGGCAAACAACTTCACGTCCTTGCTGTCGCGCTCGGCATCGGCGGAATTTCGTTCCGTATCCGAAATGTGTTCGGCGGTTTCCTGGAGCGATTTCGCCGGGTGGTGCGGCTGTAAGAACAAGGCCCGGTGCACCACGAGGTCGGCATAGCGGCGGATGGGCGAGGTGAAATGGGTGTATTTGGGCTTGGCCAGGCCGTAATGGCCCAGCGGCTGCACGTCATACCGCGCCCGCATGAGCGATTTCAAAAATCCGATCTTGAGCGCCTGGCCCACCGGCAGGGTGCCAAGTTTCTGGAGCAGCTTCTGGACTTCCGCCGGCTTGGTTAAATTGCCGCACGGCACCTGATGGCTCAACACCTCCTCGCGATACTCGCGCAGCCGCCGTTCGTCCGGCTGCTCGTGGACGCGGTAAATGGCCGGGAGATTCCGCCCCATGAGGCGCGCGGCCACGGCTTCGTTGGCCAGCAGCATGTATTCCTCGATCAACTGATGCGAGATGTCATTCTCGGTTCGTTCGATGCGCGCGATGCGCCCCTGTTCATCCAGGCGGATCTTGCTTTCGGGAAAATCCAGGTCGAGTGAACCGGCCTTGAACCGCAGGCGCCGGATGCGCTGGGCGAGGTCGTTGGCGTCATGCAACATGTGCTCAATGGGGCCGACCGGCTGGCGATGCAACAGCTCCAGCACTTCGCGGTAGGCGAACCGCCGCTGGGAATGAATGACCGCCGGATAAAACCGGGTGGCCAGCACGCGGCCGTCGCTGGACAACGAAAACTCGACACACTTTGTCAGCCGGTCCACGCCGGGTTTGAGCGAGCAAAGTTCGTTGCTCAAGGCTTCCGGCAACATCGGAATGACGCGATCCACGAGGTAGGTGGAATTGCCGCGCTTGCGGGCTTCGTCGTCCAAGGCCGTGCCGGGCTTGACGTAATGGGACACGTCGGCGATGTGAACCCACAGCTTCCATTGGTCGGCGGAAAACCGCTGGAGACAGATCGCGTCGTCAAAATCCTTCGCGTCGTCCGGATCAATGGTCACGACCGGATGCGCCCGGCAATCCTCGCGTCCGGCCAGGTCGCGCGGGGACACCTGACTGCCGATGGCCCGCGCCTCGGCCAGCACGGTTTTCGGGAAGTGAAGCGGCAGATCGTATTGGCGCAGCACCGACAACATGTCCACGCCTTCCGCATCCGGCGCGCCGAGCACTTCGATGATTTCGCCCTCGGGGTTGGCATTGCGCGATTCCCACTCGCGCAGCTCCACCACCACCTTGTCGCCGACGTAGGCCGGGCGGCCGAGGTCGCGCGGCTCGGGCACGTAAATGTCATGCTGCATTCGCGGATCATCGGGCACGACGTACAGAAAGCGGGTGCTTTTCTGGAGGGTGCCGACAATTTTCGTCCGGCGCCGTTTCAACACGCGGATGACCGTGCCGGTGTTCTTGCTCTCCGGCCGGTCGCGCCGCACCAGCACGTGATCTTCATGCAAGGCCGTGAGCGTGGCGTTTTCGGGAATGGCGATTTCCTTGATCGCGGAGTCGTCGGGCTGCAGGAAACCCTTGCCGGCGCGGTTGATGCGGATGCGGCCGGGAATCAAGTCCGCCTCGCGCGGCAGGATGTAGCGGTTGCCCTTGATGCGCGCGATGCGGCCGGCCTGTTCCAGCCGGTGCAATTCGCGCTGCAACTCCTGCTGCCGGTTGCGCGCCAGGCCAAGTTGCAGCAGCAATTCGGGAATGTTCGCCGGCGCGTAGTCACTGCGCGCCAGTAATTTTAAAATTTGATTTTCCATGACGGATGTTGGATCGAGTGTAACAGAAGTGAAAGCGGGCGTTAAGACAAACTTAAATGGAAATAGCTCCCGCCCTCATTCTGGCTTTCTCCACCAGCCGAAGCGATTCTGTTTAACCACCGACCCGCTGCGCCAGCGCCAGCGTGGCAAGTGAACACAGATGGACACAGATAATAACCAGGCGGAACAGATTCAAAAAAACGCCGAGACGCGGAGAACGCGGAATGCCGCAGAGGCAGATGGAAAACTTCGCGTTCCACTGCGTCCGCTGCGTCTCTGCGTTTAATCTGTTCATTTGTCCGCCTCATCCTGGCCTCCTCCCCCGGGGAAAAGGGGATAAAATTATTGCTTCTTCGACGTTTGTAGTGGGTAAGAATGCGGATTGTCGCGAAGCGACGTTGGATATTAGCCAGACACGTCAGTGTCTGGTTATGCGAGCAAAATGATTCGTCCTGAAGGGACGATGGAAAAGGGCTTGCAATTGCGGCGTGATCCTGTCCACCGTCCTTTCAGGACGCGCGACCGTTTGCTTCCCTCCCAGCCACCGCGTGGCTGGCTAATATCCGAAGTCGCTCTGCGACCAGTTCCAAATACCCATTACAAACGTCGAGGAACCAAATTATTCAATGCAAACCCAAGGTGGCGCTCCCGCGCAACCTTGGGCTGGATGATTCAATCCCGTTGGGATGGCGGCATTGGACGGTGGCGGAGATGGGAGAATGTAAAGCTGGTGGAGGATATAGATGGCGGCGGACGCCAGTCCGCCGCTACGGGGCACGGCCGCGCCAACCAGAGAAAGATTGGGGCTGGGTTTCGACTTGTCACATCCTCGCCTAAAATCAGGGCGCTCCCGCCTCACGTCCGCGGTTAAATCGCCTGCCGGAGATCGCGGGGGGAAAGGATGGCGATTTTGTGACCATCTTGGATTCTTTCATACGCCGGGCTGGTCACCGGACTGACGACAAAATTCCTTCCCTTGGGATACTGGGCGCGAAACGCCGCCAGCCCGCGCATTTCAAACGCGGCCGCATTCCATTTGCATTCGATGGCATCGGCGGCATCCCGCCCGCGCGGCACCACGAAATCCACCTCGTGCTGCTGTTTATCGCGCCAGAAATGAATATGGGTTAGACCGGCGGCGATCAGCGTGTCCAGGACTAGATGTTCCCACAGCACGCCGCAATCCTCTGTCCGCAGATGATCCCAGCCGCGTGCGTGACAGACCAGCCCCGTGTCAAATCCGAAAACCTTGGGTTGCGCCACGATTTCGCGGCGTCCGCCCGCCGAAAACGGGCGCACCAGATGCGCGACGTGCGTGATCTGATAAACCTCCAGCCAATTTGTTACGGTGGGCCGGCTGATCTCACTTTCAGTGGCGAGCTTGGACACGTCCAGCATCCCGCCACTCTGGCGCATTAGCAATTCCAGCACCCGCAAGAAGCCCGCGCGTTTCTCCAGCCGGAAGAGCTCCTGCACGTCGCGCGCAAAATAGCCATCCAGCCACTCCGCGTAGAATTCAGGATCGTGCGTTTTAGCCAGCAGGGCGGGCGGCAACCCGCCACGCAACAAACGCTCCCGCAAGTCCACCACGCCGAAGGCCGGCAATTCCTCATGCAGCACCGGCACCAGCTCGACCACCCGTTTGCGCCCAGTCAGGCTGTCGCGGAATTTTTGCGTGGCGGCCAGCGTGGAGGAACCCGTCGCCAGGATTTTCAACCTAGGAAAAGCATCCGCGCCGATTTTTAACAGGCGGCTGGGATCCGGAAGCTGATGCACTTCGTCAAACACCACCAGCGGTTGCTTCACTGAATGAAAGAAACTCTCCGGATCGCGGAGGCGTTCCGCCACACTGGGCAGGTCGCAGTTGAGAAACTCCGCCTCCGGCAGACTTTGCGCCAGCACCGTCTTGCCCGCGCGCCGCGGTCCGGTCAGCCAGACAATGGCCGCCTGTTTCCAGGCGGCCGCCAGGCGTTCCCGCCAAAAAGGCCGGTTAATCATTGCAACCATACTTTACATATAGACGGCTAAATGTAAAGTGTGGTTTCATCACCACAATTCCTTAACCCCAGATGGACATGGCTTTGTTACCACGGATTTCACGGAAGACACGGATAAAACAAGACAAGTGAGGATGAGCATGAGCATGAGGATGATTTCCCCTCTGTGTCGCTGTGTCGCTGTGGTTCGTTGCTTATCCGTGCCATCCGTGCCATCCGTGGTTCATTTCAATTTCTGCTCACAACAATTCCAAAACGCGGTGCAGCTCGGCGTCGGTGTTGTAAAAGTGCGGCGAGAAGCGGAGGTAGTTTTGGCCTTGGCGGTCCACACGCAAGGACGCGATGACACCGGCCTCCGCCAGTTTCTGGCAGGTGGGCGCGAGATCCCGGCCGGGCAGAAATATCGAGGTGATGCCGCCGGCACACTCCGGCTTGGGTTCGGGATTGAGCACGCTGAACCCCTTCGCCTGCAAGGCGGGCACGAACCACGCGCGTTTGCGAGCCAGTTCGGCGGCGATCTGGTCCACGCCGATTTCCAAAACCAGTTCGAGCGCGGCCAGCAGCCCGAGCAGGCCGACCAGATTGTGCGTGCCCGCCTCGAATTTCGCCGCGCCGCCGCGGAACTCGATGGTTTCCTGCGCGACAAAATCCGGGTTGCGGACATTGTGCCAGCCGTAAATTGGCGGATTCAGCTTCGCCTGCAAATCGCGCTTGACGAAGAAAAGGCCCGCGCCGCATGGGCCCAGCAGCCATTTGTGCGCGTCGGCGGCGAGGAAATCCACGTGTTCCATCGTGGTCGGAAACGCGCCCAGCGTCTGGATGGCGTCCAGACAAAACAGGATGCCTTGCTCGCGCAGGAATTTTCCGATGGCGTGGTATTCGAGCCGGTGGCCGCTGACGAAGTGGCACGAGGCCAACGCCACCAGCCGCGTGTTTTCATCCACCTGCCCCATCACGTCCACCGGGCGGATCGCCCCCAAACCGCGCGTGTTAAGCAGGCGCACTTTCACCCCCTTGGCGGCCAGGGCCATCCACGGATACACGTTGGACGGATAATCATCGTGATAGATCAGGATATTGTCGCCCCGCCGGAATTCCAGACCGGCGGCGACCAAGCTCAAGCCGAGCGAGGTGGGGCCGACGAGGGAAACCTCCTCGGGCTGGCAGTTCAACAATTTCGCGCCGGCGGCGCGGGTTTCGGCAATCCGATGCAGGACGAACTGTTCCTGGTCGCCCAGGGAGCCCTCGTGGGCGCAGTCGGCCATGGCTTGGGCCACGCGGCGCGGCAGGGCGCACACACCGGCATGGGCGAGAAAGATCTTTTTTCTCGCCACGGGAAATTCATGCTGGCGCAGTTCTTCGTTGGACAATATTTCTGTTATCGTCATAAAAAATTAAACCTTCGGCCGTAAAAAAACATTCATTTAAGCCACAGACCCGCTGCGCCAACGCCAGCGTGGCGAGTGAACACAGATGAACACAGATAAGACAAAGGACTGTTGGATTGCTGGATTGCTGGCCAGCGCGTCGGTATCCATTAATCCATTTATCCACCCATCCAACAATCCAATCTGGTTTTCATCGGTGTCCATCTGTGGTTAACTTCGCCTGGCTCCGGCTTAGAAGCCGCCCAGGGCTTGGGCGAAATATTGCGTCCAGAAGCGGATGATGAAAATGCCGGCGATCATGGCCATGGTAAAATAAAGCCCATAGCCGAGAACGCGACAGAAGTTCTGCAGCTTGTGAAAGCCCTCCTCCTCGAAATAGGTGTGCAGCCGCTCCAGCGTTTCGTCCGTCTTGCCGCTGATTTCGCCAGACTGGTAAAGCTGGGCGAACATTTCGGGGAAATACGGAATCTGCGCGACCATGTCGGCGGGCGTGATGCCTGATTCCAATTGGGGCGTCCATTTGAAGATTTCCTTCTTCAAGTGGGGCGAACCGCAGGAGCCGGCGGCCAGTTCCCACGACCGGATGACCGGCACGCCGGCGCTCAACAGCGCATCGAGCGCCATCGCCAGCCGGGCGACCGCAAGATATTTCACGGCGGAACGCAGCCCGGGAATCAGGTTAAAAACAGCTTCGACTGCGGACCGGCAACCTTCCCCGCGGTTTCCCTGGGTGGCAAAAGTCAGAAACCCGCCCGCACCGTAAATCAGGCCGAAGACGGCGATTTTTTCGAGGATGAACGGCAGACACTCGGAATACTGGTTGTTGATGAAGCCAAGCACAAAACGCTGGAGAAAGCCGATGGGAAAAACGAGCAGGAATACATGCATGGTCAGGATGGTGACCATGGAGCCGGTGATGGTGTCGCGAATGATCTTGGCGCGCGCAATGTAGTAGCGGGCGAGCAGTTTAAAGGTGGTGTCCAGCCGCCCCGATTCTTCGCCGGCGGAAAGCAGTGCCACGTCGAAATCCGAAAGCCAGCAGGCTCCGCTAGGCTTAATCGAGACCTCCACTCCGCGCTTCTGCCCGCTGACCAACTGCATGGCGTCGGTGAAGGTATGGCCCTCCTGCAAATGGCGGGTCAGTTCTTGGAGGACCTTGCGGGGAACGCCGATGGAGCGATTTTTGCCGGCCATCTCCAGGGCCTTGGTCAAGGGAACCCCCGCCGCGATCATGGCGGCGAGTTGCTCAAAAAAAGCGGCGCGGCGATTGAGTTGTCCGGGTGTGAGCATGGACGGGTGTAAATAAATGGCGAACCTAAATACCTCAAGTGGATCTCAAAAAACATTCAACATTCAACATTCAACGCCCAACTTCCAACCAGTGCCCCGACGGGGTGCATTGGTGGTTCGACGTTGAATGTTGAATGTTGAATGTTTCGACCGCCTCAACCCGCTCAGGCCGTGGCGCGGTCGAGGCTGGCCTTCAAATCACGCTTGCTCTTGGCGCCCACCATCTGCTCGGCCACCTGGCCGTTCTTGATGAGGAGCAGGGTGGGAATGGCCGTGACCCTGAATTGGGCCGCCAGCCCCTGATGTTCATCCACGTTCACCTTGCCAATCTTGACTTTGCCCTGATATTCGCCGGCCAGTTCATCCAGCACCGGGGCGATCATCTTGCACGGGCCGCACCATTCGGCCCAGAAATCCACCAAGACGGGGGTCGCGGATTTCAAGGCTTCCGTCTCAAAGTTGTCCTGCGTCAGCGTAACGATCAAAGGAGATGCCATGTTCAAATCTTAAGGTTGAAAATTATCAATCAGCGGTTTCATGACGAACCAGGAAACGTAGCCGTAAAAGCCCACCCCGCCCAGCACCGCCACGGTGGCAGAGATGATCAACGCTTTGTCCAGCGTCTTGATGGTGGGAGCGGCAGACGCGGCGGCGGGACGCTGCTGCATGGAGACCGGGCGCTGCTGGGCCGCCGCCGTGGGCGCACTCTTGGCAATGGAGGTGCCGGGCGTCCCGGAGGGCGGTTTGGGCGGCGCCGGTGCGGCGACGTGTGCCGGAGCCGGAGCCGCACTGGGTGCGCCAGTCGGTCCGCCGGGCGGCAGCGTCGGCAACTTGATCGTTGGCGCGGCGGTCGGCTTCGGCGGCAAATTAATGCGTACGGTTTCCTTTTTGGGCTGCACCTTGCCGGTTTCTTTTTTCGGCGGCTGTACAGCACCGGTGGGTCCCGGCGGCGGATTGGGCGGAGGAATATCGGCCATAATTCTATTCTATTGTCTGAGGAAAGATATGCGGCTGCGGGCCACTGTCAAATGTTTATTCCAGAAACCATCAGTGGCATAGGACGCACCGTTTCAAATTTCTGAACGCCACGAAACCGGGGAATTTGAGAAGATCAGCGCTTTTAAGCGTTCCGGGCCGCCATCGCAATGGAGAAAGCGTT
>Ga0316231_1004965_pt1 | contig 10800 bp, 6 predicted proteins | sample TBH18027metaG_FD_206002 | JGI IMG/M metagenome (GOLD analysis project Ga0316231, IMG submission 206002) | Freshwater microbial communities from Trout Bog Lake, Wisconsin, USA - TBH18027 | ecosystem: Environmental > Aquatic > Freshwater > Lake > Hypolimnion/Profundal zone | place: USA: Wisconsin...
ATCCACGGCGTTGGGCGGGCGGGCCGGGCGACGGTCTTCCCGGCCGCCATCGGTCTGGCGGCGACGTGGGATGTGCCGTTGCTGACGCGCGTCGGCACAGTCATCAGCACCGAGGCGCGCGCGAAACATCAGGAAGACCCCACGGCCCGGTACCACGGGTTGACATATTGGGCGCCCGCCGTGGATTTGGCGCGGGACCCGCGCTGGGGCCGCATCGAGGAAACGTATGGCGAGGACCCGTATTTGGTAACGCAGATGGGGTTGGCGATGGTCAAGGCGTTGCAAGGCGATGATCCGACGTATTTGAAAATCGCGGCGACGCTGAAACATTTTGCGGTGCATTCGCAGGAGACCGACCGGCATTGGAAATGTTTCGACGTGTCGGAGCGGGCGCTGCACGAGTACTACCTGGCGCCATTTCGCGCGTGTTTCGTCGCCGGCAAAGCGGCGTCGGTCATGTCGGCGTATAACGGCTTCAATGGCGTCCCCTGCACCGCGAACCACTGGTTGCTGACCGAGTTGCTGCGCGGCGAGTGGGGGTTCGATGGCGCGGTGGTGACGGATTGGGGCGCGCCGCGCAATTTGCGGATGCAACACAAAATCGCCGCGACCGACGAGGATGCGCTGGCGCTGGCACTGCACGCGGGCGTGGATGTGCTCTGCCAGTACGATTCCTGCGAGGCCGCCGGCCTCTACGACAATCTTCTGACCGGCGTGCGCCTGGGGCGTGTGACCGTGGCGCAGCTCGACACAGCCTTGCGCCATTCGTTGAAAGTGCGGTTCCGCCTCGGGATGTTTGATCCGCCGGAGCGCGTGCCCTACGAACAAATTTCGCCGGCCTGGCTCGGTCGGCCTGAACACGTGGCGCTGGCGTTGCAGGCGAGCCGGGAAGCGTTGGTGCTGTTGAAAAATACCCGCATTCCCGGCCACAACAATCCAACCCCGATCCTGCCGTTGGATCGCCGGCAACTCGAATCCATCGCCGTCGTCGGCTCGCACGCCAACCGGATTTTTCTCGGCGCCTATCCCGGTACCCCCGCCACACCCCCCGTCACAACCTATCAGGGCGTCACCAACCACGTCGGCGATACGCTCATCGTCCGGCAAGTGCCGTGGCTGGAGATTGATGACCGCAAAAAGAAGACCGCGCCGCTTGATGAACAGAAACACAACATCGAAGCCGCCGTCAAAGCCGCGAGCATTTCTGATGTCGCCGTCGTCGTGCTCGGCTTGACGCCGCGCATCGAAGATGAAGGCCGCGACCGCGCGAACCTTGATCTACCGAAAGACCAGCAGGACTTCGTCGAAAAAGTTGTCGCCGTCAACCCGGCCACCGTCGTCGTCCTCATCAACGGCGGTCCGCTGGCTGTCACCTGGCTGCACCGCCACGTGCCGGCCATCATCGAAGCGTGGTATCCCGGCGAGCAGGGCGGCAACGCCATCGCCGACGCGCTCTTTGGCGATTACAACCCCGCCGGCCGGTTGCCAATCACGTTCTATGCGTCGCTCCTCCAATTGCCACCGCTGGACGACTATGAAATCAACGTCGGCCGCACCTACATGTACTTGCCGGACGCACCGCTCTATCCGTTCGGCCACGGCCTGAGTTACACGAGCTTTGCCTACCGGAACCTGCGTCTTGACCGGCAATCCGCCGGCATCACCGCCAGTGTGGACGTGACCAATACCGGCGCCCGTGATGGCGATGAAGTCGTCCAGCTTTACGTCCGCACTGACGTGCCGGGCGTGCTCATGCCGGCGCAACAGCTCCGCGCCTTCCAGCGCGTCGCCATCCCGGCCGGCGCGACGCGGACCGTCAGCTTGCCGGTCCAAACCGCCGACCTCGCCTACTGGGATGAAACCCGACACGGCTTCGTTGTCGCGCCCGGCAACTATGAATTCCGCGTCGGCGCGTCTTCCGCCGACATCCGGTTGCGCGCAACAATCCGCGTCCAGCCGTAATTCAGTTGGCGTTTTTTTCGAGCCGCAATTCGTCGAACACCACGCCGGCCTCCAAATCGTAGGTTGTGATCGTCACCGCGTTGGAGCCAACGGTGACGATGGCTGGCAACAGCATCCGCTCGCGCGGTTGCGCTTTCACGGTGAACCAGCTCCCGGTGGCGACCGCCGAATAATTGATACCCGCGCAATTGTAATAAGTGGTCCCGGCCGCGGCGGAGTGGCCGGCCCGGATCGGCTGGGTGGTTTCAAACGCATGGGTGTGGCCGCTGAACACAACTGTCACATGGGTCGCGTCAAAAATCCGGCCCCAAATTCGGGCCAGGTACCGGGTGGCATCGCCATGCGGGCCGGACGAATAGATCGGCACGTGGAAGAACACGAATTTCCAGGGCTTGGCCGTCGCTGCCAAATCGTGTTGGAGCCAGAGCGTCTGGCGGACTTCGGCCGCCTCCCGCATCGGCACCGGCCCGCCCACGGGAAAATTACAGAGCCCGACAAAATGCGCCGCGCCATAATCAAACGAATACCAGTAGCCGTTGTAGCCGGGCACCCCGTTGGGCGGAACCGCAAACTGATCGAGGAATAGTTGGGGCTTCAATTCCGGGTACCGGTCCCGGTAACAATCGTGATTGCCGATGATCGGTTCGACCGGTGTGGTGGCAAAGAGTTTGGCGCCATCGGCAAAAAAATTATCCCATTCCGTCTGAATCAACCCATGTTCCACCAGATCGCCGAGCGGCAAAAAAAAGGCCGGTCGCTGGCCGGTCAGCCAGTCCGCTGTCCGCTGCCACTTGGCACTCGGACCCATGCCCTGCACATCGCCCAGCACGGCGAATGAAAACGCCGCGGCGTCCGCCGGGGCGGTGGCAAAGGTGCCGCCGGCGCTTGCGCCGCCCGCCTGAATCCGGTACTGGTAGGGCTGGCCCGGTCCCAAGCCTTGCAGGCGCGCCCGGTAATCACTCCCGGTTGCCGATAGCGTCACCTGTGCCTGCGCGCGCTGGCCCACCAGTTCAAATTCACACTTGCCAGCCGCGCGCCAACTGACGGTCATGGTCGTGGCGGGATCGGGGCCGAAGGCGAGATGCAGATTGCTGACTGGCTCCGCCAACCCAATCGTGCCGGCCAGCACCCAAACACAAACCGGAAAAATTCGCCGCGTCACTGGGGTCATTTGTCCGCGACCGGCTTCTTGGCTTCCAGCGCCTGCTTGGCGTCGTCGAGGATGTCGGCGCCGGGCACAATCACCGGCATATAGCCGGCGCCGCCACTGCCGGAGAACAGACTCGCCGCGTTCGCCTCGCCGCCGGTCGATCCATTGCGAATCAACACGATGCCGAGCGGCGCGCCGGTCAGCGCAAAGACCGGCGAACCGATGCCGGAGGAGCCACCGGGACTGAGCACGTAAAACGGCCGCGGCTTCGTCACCAGCGCATCGACGCGCTCCAACGACACCGTGACGACCCGGTTGGCAATCTTGCCGAGCCGGTTGAGGCAGACGACTTCGTCGAGCACCTGCGGCTGGCCGGACCTGGCCAGGTCCAGCGCCGATAACGGCTTGGCCGGCTTCTCCGTCGGGCGCAAATAAGCGAGGTCGAGGTCCTTGTCGCGCAACACAATTTCCGCCGGCAGCTCCGTGTCGTCGGCGAGGACGATTTTGACGTCCTTGACCTCGGTCTCGACTTTCAATTCCTGCGGCGTCGCGCGTTGCCGGGTTTTCATCATCGCACTCGGATCAATCGTCGTCAGCGAAATCACCGTCAGCCCGCCCGGATCAATCACCGTGCCGACCGCTTCGGTTTTGGATTCGCTTTGCTGGTCGCGCCCGCCATAGGACACGTTGTAGCTGACCACCAGGCGGACCGTGACGACCGCGTCCTGATTTTTTGCCAAAATCTTGCGGCCGGCCAGCGCGCTGTCGTCGGCCACCGCGCCGCCGGTCACGGCGAGCGCTAGCAAGCTAATCATGAGAGCACCGCCGACAACTCTCAGCCGTTGTCGGCCGATTCTGTGGAGTCGAGTCCGACGAATCGAGTCGGACGAGAAGCGGGCACGCAAACCCACACGCTGTACTCCCGTGGCAATCGGCGATTTCGCAACGGATTCCGCCGCTTCGCAGAAGCGGCCTACATTAGAACCCAAATTATCGGAGGTCGACATAAGTAATCCTTTCATTCGTCCGTCTCCTACTTACCGGCATCCCAGTTGGATTGGAGTTCGAGATACCGGGTGTGAATGCCGCGCAACACGCGGAGCACGACAAATTTCGTTTTCTGGTCGCTGACCGCTTGCATCTGCGCGTGTAACGCGGCCACGTCGGCCACCGGCGCGGCATTGACGAATTGGACGATGTCGTTGACCTGCACATCGCCGAGCGCCGCCCAGCCGCCGTCCTTGACTTCAGTAACGAGCGCGCCCGGCGTGTCCTCCGGCAAGTCGTCGTGGACGCGGTCGAAGAAACTTAAATCGCGGGCGGCGAATTCAAAGTTGAGGTCCTGATATTTTTTCATCTCACGGTCGAGCTTGGGTGACCGGACCAGTTCAACCGGCACCTTCAGCACCTGGCCGGCGCGCACCAGCGTGAACTCCGGTTTGTCGCCGACCCGACATTGGCGGATGCGGCTGGTAAAAACCTCCTCGTCGCCCGGCTGCGACGCGGGAATCTTCTCGCCGTCAATCGCCAGCACCAGGTCCCCGGCTTGCAGCCCGGCCGCGGCGGCGGTGCTGTGCGGATAAACCTGCGTGATGCGCACGCCGGTCACGCCGTTGGTGCCCAGCTGTTCGGCCATTTCGTGCGTGATGACCTGTACCGCGACCGGCAGCCAGGCTTTCCGGGCTTCGAGGCCGGGATCGTCCTGGTCGCGGATCCCGACTTTGACAACCGTGAGAAACCGCTCGGCCCGGCGCGTGAATTCAACGGCGACCGGCACCGGGACTTTTTTGTCCTTGGTCAACTCGTGCGTCAGGGCGGTCAAGTCGGCAACACTATTGACCGGTTTGCCGGCGACGGTTTTGAGCACGTCATTCGGTTGCAAATTTGGTTTGGCCTCGCCGCCGGGGCCGCCGGTGCGGAGCGAGGTAACGAGCACGCCGTCGCGGCTCGCGAGTTTCATTTCCTTGGCGGTCATGAACGAAATATTCTTGGCAGTCAGCCCCCACTGCTTGAATTCGGTTTGCCGGAAGACGGCCGCCTCGCGTTCGGCGGTCCGGATTTTCAGCGGCACTTCCTGGCCGGCGCGCACGACAACCGCCGCGACTTCCGTGCCAATCGGAATGCTGGCGACCATCAGGTTGAGCACCGGCAACTCCTCGTCGAAGCGGACGCTGATGTCCTGGCCGTTGAGCCGCACCAAAATATCATTCGACTGGAAACCGGCTTTCGCCGCCGGTGAATCCGCCACGACCCCGCCGACCAGCGCGCCGCGCGTTTGCCCGGTGCCTTTCAACAACGGTTGAATTTCGAGGCCGAGCCAACTCCGTTGCACGGCGCCGTGGGCGATGATTTGCTCGGCGGAGTCGCGCGCGAGGTTGCTTGGGATTGCGCCGCCGAGGCCGAGGCTGATTTCGTTGACGCCGATGACGGCGCCGGCCAGATTCACCAGCGGCCCCCCGGAGTTGCCGGGGAAAATTTGCGCGTCATGCGCGATCCAGCGGACGAGCGAGCCGACGTCCTCGCCTTCCATCGCGAAGCCGCCGAAGCGGCGGAACATCGCCGGCATGGTCATTTTGGAATTGCTGATGATGCCGCGCGTGACCGATTGCGATAACGCGAGCGGGCTCCCCATGGCCAACACCGTGTCGCCGACGGCGATCCCGGCGGAGTCGCCCCAGGCCACGATTGGAAATTCGGCATGCTTGGCAGTGTCGAGTTTCAGCACAGCGATGTCGGTCAACGGGTCGGTGCCGACGAGGGTGGCTTCGATCTCTTCGTTGTTGGAAAACACGCAGACGGCCCGTGTCGCCCGCCCGGCCACGTGGTGGTTGGTGACGACAAAGCCTTCTTTTTTGATGATGAACCCGCTGCCGCTGGCTTCGTGTTTGACTTCCCGGCCCTGCGAGTAATCCACCCAGACGACCTGAATGCGCACCAGGGCCGGCTTCACGCGGGCGATGGCCCGCTCCATGGCCGGCCGCATTGGATCGAGCGAATCGTCGGCGAACGTGCCGACCGGTAAGAGCAGCAAACAAATGAGCGCGAAAAAGCGATTCATGGTGTATTCCTTGCCATAGCTTGCTGCCCGGCGAAAGTGAATTCGCGGCCGGCTCCATGTTGTGGCGCGGTCTCCAGACCCCGCCACAGCGGCGATCGGCGCCGTTTCCGTTGCTCCGACTGATTCAAAATGCTGTTTTGGTCGGAGTTAGTCGGATTGACTCGGATCAGGTCGGATGCGCTCGGAGCGGCCGGTGCGGAGTGCAAGTTTCTGGCCAAAGTTGTCGGTGACGCAAAGCGTTCCCATGTCGGCGGAGTGTAACAAGACCGAGCGCCGGGGACAATCCTCGGTTTAAGTGAGAATGGGGCTCAGCATTACCGCACGCAAACCGCCGCATCGCAGAAGCGGCCGACATCAGAAGGGAGCAACCGGACGAACCTTTTACTTTTCGTTGGCCGGGGCTGGCACCGGTGTGACAGCCGCCGGTTGGGCGGCGAGCTTCAACTTATTCTTTGCGGCCTTGCCATCTTTCGTGCCGGGCCACCGCTTGGCAACGTGTTCGAGCAGTTGCCGGCCAAACTTTTGTTCCTCACCGGTGCCTTCGCTGAAATGGAAGCCGATGTAAAACAGGTCGGCGGCATCGAGGCATTTTTCTTTCTTCAGCCGGTCGAGCAGCTTGAACGCCTTCTCCGTCAGGAGGGGCTGGAAGCCGCGCAGGGCGTGGTCATCGGCACGGAAGTTCGGCGCGATGTCCTTGGCGGATTGCTTGAGATTGCAGACACTCAATTCAAACCGGAGGTCGTTGGCAAAACCCTCGGCGCGGATGAGTTGCTTGAGACAGTCGACGGCCTTGGCCCACTTCTTCGCCTGCTTGAACTTCCGGCCGGTGCTGGTGAGCACGTTGTCCACGATGGCCGGGTCAACGTTGCGCAGAAAATAAAACACCGCTTCGTGCCGGCCGGTGCCGGTGGCGAGTTCGCCGGCGGCGAGCGCGGAGAACTTTTTGACGGTGGCCTTGTCCACCGTTGGGCTGTGCGGCTTGAGGATTTTGGCCAGCCGCCACGCGGCTTCCGAATTGCGTTCCTTGGCGAGGGCGTCGAGCAGGAGCTTGGTGGATTTCTTGTGCCGGGCGAGCGCGCCGGCCGCGATCTCGCTGACGGGCGTGTCCGGATGCGCCAGCAACGCCATCATCAATTTGTTGTTGGCGGGGCTGTCGACACTGGCCAGCTTGCGCGCGGCAAACACGCGGACCGTGGGATGCTTGCTCCTGAGCAATTTCGGCCACTGGCTGTCCAGCGCGGCGACCGGCGGTTGTTTCTCGATGATGTCGAGCGCCAGCTGGACGATTTGCGGGTCGGCCTCGCTGAGGTACTTGACCATCTGTTTGACAACCGGCGCGGATGCGCTGCCGGTCAGTTGCAGGCCGGTCAGACCGATGAGCGCGTTGCGGCGGATGTAGCCGGGATTCTTTGGCGCGGTAAATTTCAGCAAGACATTGGCTGCGTCCGGCGCGCCGATGTTGCCGGTCAGCAAGAGACAGGAAGTCAGCACCCGGTCGTTTTTCCGGACGCGGGAGCTGGTCATGAACTGCACGACCTGCTTGTGCAACGCTTGCCGGTTTCCGGGCGCGGCGTCTGCGATATGCCGGCGCACGGCCTGGCAGGCTTCCTTCACAAGTTCGAAATCGGGATCGAACAACACGTCCAAAATCAACTGCATCGCTTCCCGGCTGTGCATCCGGGCCAGAATGTCGATCAGCAGGCGTTTTTGTTGCGGGCTGGCCTTTTCAAATTGCCGGCGCAACTCGCCGATCATCTCGCCCCCGGCGCGCGCGATGATGCCGGCGGCGCGGAGTTTGGTCTCCATGTCATTGACGTCGAGCAACGGCAGCACAAACGGCACGACCGCCCGCGAACCGATGGTCTCAAACGCTTCGAGCACGTACCGGGTGAGGAGTTGATTGGAGTCCTTGAGCGCGGCGCCGAGCGCCGTGACAACGGCCGCCTCTTTGGGAGCGAGTTCGCCGAGCACCATGGCAGCGGCGCAACGGCGCATCCCGTCCGGACTTTGTAACATGCCACAAATACGTTTGATTGTGCTATCCATAACGCCGACCACCTTACCAAACCCGCGCCAGACTTGCAATAAATCAGACATTCCGGTATTCTTCCGCCCATCGCGTGAAAAACAACACCCCCACCATTATGCCGGCGGCATCAGTGCAACCTGTTGATTCCACGGGACAAGCGTCGCTGGAGCAACTGCGTCAAATTTACTCACAACCGCTGTTTGACCTGATCCAGCAGGCCCGCCAAGTTTATCTCCAACACTGGAAAAACAACGAAATCCAACTTTGCACATTGGTCAGCCTCAAGACCGGGGGATGCAGCGAAGATTGCTCGTACTGCGCCCAAAGTACCCGGTATGACACCCACGTGGAACCGGAAAAATTGCTCAGCCTTGACGAAGTCCTGACGGTGGCGCGCCGCGCCAAATGCAGCGGTTCGTCGCGCCTCTGCATGGGGGCCGCGTGGAAAGGCGTCCGTGAAGGCACCCGGCAATTCGAATCCGTTCTCGAAATCGTCCGGGCGGTCAGTCAACTTGGCTTGGAAGTTTGCGTCACGCTCGGTGCGCTGACGCCAACCGCCGCCCGGCAACTCAAAGCCGCCGGCGTCACAACCTACAATCACAATCTCGACACCAGTCCGGAATTTTACCCGACGATCGTCACCACGCACACGTTTCAAGACCGGCTCGACACGATCCGCCATGCGCAGGATGCCGGGTTATCGGTCTGCTGTGGCGGCATCCTTGGCCTGGGCGAAAGCGTGGTCGACCGCCTGAAAATGCTGGTCGTGCTCGCCGCGCTGGACCGACCACCGGAAAGTGTGCCGATCAACTGCCTCGTCCCGATCCCCGGCACGCCATTGGAACAACAACCGCCGGTCGATATTTTCGAACTGGTCCGCCTCATCGCAACTGCCCGGATTACTTTTCCGCGGGCGAAAGTTCGGTTATCGGCCGGGCGCGCGCAACTTTCCCGGGAAGCGCAGGCGCTCTGCTTCCTGGCCGGTGCCAACTCCATTTTTTACGGCAACCGGTTGCTCACGACCGGCAACCCCGACACCGCCGCCGACCAGCAACTACTGGCTGATCTCGGCTGCACGCCGCAACGTCCGGTCAGCGTCGCTGAGCACTGACACCATACCCCGGTGTATCACCCTGAGCGAAGCGACGGGCCTGCAATCGCTTGGAAGTTCAACTTGCAGCCGGTTGAGAGGTTTGCCGCAAACGATAGCGGCAGCTCGTCGGACTTGGTTTCGCTACGCTAGAATGACAGCGCTTTAGAATTTTGTGGATGCGCTCGCCCGCAGGCGGGCACAGGCCTTCGGAACCCCGCGTTTCGAAAACGCGTGCCGGCTTAAAATCGCGGCGTGCCCGCGTAATGGAAATCGTTGTGTGAAAACGGCGGGCGGCCCGACACGGATGTGATCGTGTTGGAGAGGGCATTCGCCACGCGGAGAGCGTGCGTAAAAAATGCCTGGGCATGCTGGGTGTCGCCCGCGGTTGCCAACGCCGCGGCAATGTTCCCCAGCGCTTGCGCGTTGCCGAGCGGATCGTCGCTAATGGTATCGGCGACTTGCAGGGCGTGCTTGGTATCGCCGGTCGCAACCAGGCAGGTGAACGCCTCGAACAACTGAACTTCTTTGGTGACATGCTTCTCCAAGTCGCTCAAAAAGTCATGCATCGCCGACCAGAGTTCACCTTTGCACTTGGGTAAATTAACCCGTTGGAGTAACACATTCAAACGGTTCGCCTGCGCCAGGAGCGTCGCATGTTCCTGGCAAAGCACGGCGCTGACTTGCGACTCTTTTTTACCGGGCTGGCCGGCGAACAGCAATGGAAAAACCCGGCTCTCTTCGTCGGCAAAATGCTCGGGAATCTTCGTGGTGATGAGTTGCTGGATGTCGGCAAATTGTTGGTTTGCGTCTGGCGGCCGGGCCCCCGTGAACAATCTGCGGAAATTCTCAATGCTGAGAAAAATCAGGTCGTGGTCAGCCTGGGCGCTGCCCAAAATGTGGAAGCGCTCGATTTGCGGAGTTAAATTAAGTTGGTGCATAATTCCCGCCGCGTTGTTAAGCAGGAGCAATGCCAACCGCCCGAATATCCGAGTTTGCGCCGCAATCCGCGCCGGTACCGGCGCAACGCGAAGATAAACCGCACCGATTGGACTATTTTGGCCGGTCAAATTTGTTCAACTTACCAGCCCACCTCACCAGTCCGTGCGCGCGCACCCGGCAATGGCGAGCCGGGTAATTATTCCATTATCGTGGTCGTAATCTAAATCGCCAGGGCGCGCCGGATGCGCGCGACGGCCGCGGCGGGTGCCGCCAGCGCGTCAACAACGACGGCGTTGGCCGGTTCTTCCAAGGTGGCAAATTGGCTGGCGAGCAATTCCGGTTTGAAGTAGTGCCCGGGGCGGGTTGTCAGGCGTTTGTGCAGCGCGGCGTAGTTGCCTTGCAAATACACGAACCGGACCCGGTGATCATTGGCCCGCAATTGGTCGCGGTAGGCCTGCTTCAATGCCGAGCAGGCAATCACACCGGACTTGCCGGCGGCGATCAACGCGTCGATCAAATTCCGCAGCGCCGTCAGCCAACTGGCGCGGTCGGCATCGTCCAATGGGTCG
>Ga0316231_1004969_pt1 | contig 10794 bp, 7 predicted proteins | sample TBH18027metaG_FD_206002 | JGI IMG/M metagenome (GOLD analysis project Ga0316231, IMG submission 206002) | Freshwater microbial communities from Trout Bog Lake, Wisconsin, USA - TBH18027 | ecosystem: Environmental > Aquatic > Freshwater > Lake > Hypolimnion/Profundal zone | place: USA: Wisconsin...
TGCCTGTCGCTTTGTGCAAGCGAACCATTGGCCGCTGACGACAATGCGAACAGCAGGGTTATCGTACAGACGAAAAATCCAATATGTGTCATGTTCAATCACTCGTACGCTTGACTGGCAGGAGAATTACTTGGCAAACGCAACACCGGACGTAGGGAAGAAGTTGTACTCGACAGGCTCCGCCATAATCGGCTCTCCGTCTGTGCTTGCGATTAGCTTGTTCTTCCTGCACAACTCGAAATGTTGAGACCCGACATGAAACGGGATCGCGAACGATGTATAACCGGCTGGCGCCTGGTAGCGGGTTTCAGTTCCGCCAGTGGTTACACGCAGCTCTGCAGGGGCCTTGAGCATTGTGGTAACGAAGATGTCATCCTGCACATCGCTGCCCATATACTTGACCGGCAGCGTCTTGAAATTCGCCGGAGCGTCCGCAGGCGGCGTTGAAGAAGCAACGGCCGATTTGGGATGCACGCGGTAGATATAGACAAGACCATCGCGGCTGATCTTCGGCTTCTTGCCGGTCTTGTACCAGGAAATAAAGTACTTGGACAACTCCAGGTATCCGGCGTGCGGGTGGCGTACGGGATAGCGCAGCCAGTGTTCGTACTTTTCTGGGGAATCGATCGGCGTGATGTAGGATTCATTGAAATCGTTCCAGGTCACGATCTCGACAAAGTCAGGGGCGTTGGAAATAATCGACATCCACTGCCGCTCAACTCCGAATCCGCCGTGTGTCTCGTAGAATCTGCGGTCCGGCTGCCCTGCGCCCCAATAAAATGGCGTGTAGCTGGCCATTACAAGCTTGTGAGCCTCGCGCGCCGCCTTGACATAACTCGCGTTGCACTGCGTAAGTTGTGCGTCTGTTCCGGCTGCCCCGAAGAAAAAGAAGCCATCCGCGATATCGCTCCAGCGTGCGAAATGCGCCTTCACGGCCTCATAAGACGGCAGTTCTGTCACAGGGTCGGGATAGAAGAACGGCACGAAACAGATATTGTATCCATCGGCCTTTAAAGGATCGACGATGCTCTTCCAGTCGACGCCTCGATCTCCTGCGAACGTCGATACGACTGGTCGTCCCTGATAGTGGTAGTAAAAGGGATCGTTGACATACGCTCGCAGGATTTCAGGAATATACTGGGGCTTCAGCGTCGCCAGATCGAGCGAAAATATAAACTTGAACCCGGTGTTTAGCTCCCGAGCCGCCTGAAACAGCGTTTTTGTGCGGCTCACATAGTGTGGCTCATTGTCCCAGGCGCCCTCGTTGAGCGCAAATCCGTCGATGCCGGCGGCCTGTGCCTCTTGGATATCTCGTTTATACCCGTCGATGTTGTCGCCATATGTGGCGAAGCAGACCATGTAATGTGCGAAGACCATGTGTTTGTGGTTTTCGGCGGCCGATGCCTTGGCGCCTGTTGCAAGCGACAGGCATGCCAGAGCGAGAGTGCAGGATAGGCACATCTTCATAAGTTTCGATACTTTCTTGTTACAGCGTGCCGTATGTTGCGACCAGGGTTTGATCCGAGCACTGGGTTCCGGCGTACTCATACCAATTGCCGCCGCTCGGGCAGAATGTCGTGCTGCCGGAACCGCCATCGCCTCCCGTTAGCTGTGTTGGGAGCAGCCACTTGCAGTGCCCGTCGGCCATAACGTAGTTCGCGCCGCTGTTATGACGGCCAAGGCAGCCCCCAGGTGTGTTGGTATTGGCCTTGCAGGTATCAACCCCTCCTGCCTGGTCGTTTCTAAGCTCACCCGTGGCGTAGGCCTGGTAGTTGCTGAACATAGCGTTGCCCTGCCACAGACCGCACCCCGCAGACGATCCGCCGTCGGCGTCAAATGGAGTTAGCTGATGATTCATCGTGTTGCCGGCCTTGTACGATTCGGTCACTTCAAATATGGCGACGGTCTTCGTGGGCATCGTCAACATCGACATTGTGGCCGGATTATGCATGTTGTCCGTCGCCGATGTGTAACCGTCGTACCACGGGTAAGTCGGCGTGTTCTGAGTATAGCCGGCAAGAACATTGTTATATCCGTAAGACCAACCGTGGTTGATGTTGCCGGTAGGGTCCGACGGGCAGACCATGAGGCCGGGGCTCTTGAAATACGGGTAGATCTGTCCTGCCCAACCTTTACCAGGGGCCCCGTAGAGGTCCACGGTTCCCTGTGGGTACATTTCGTCATAGTCCTGCACGTACTGCATGAGTGCAATGCCAAACTGCTTCTCGTTGGACAGGCAAGCGGTCATGCGCGCCTTCTCGCGAGCGGTGGCAAAGACCGGAAAAAGAATAGCTGCCAGAATCGCTATAATTGCTATAACGACGAGCAATTCGATGAGAGTGAAAGCTTTTCGCTTATTATTAACGTTCATTTGTCCTTTTCCTCCTCTGGAGTTGTGTTGATCAGAAACATCCGCTTGTCGATGCCCTAGCGATAAGGTGCGAACTCAGGCAGACCCGCTGATACGTCGGATCGCCTTCAAGCGCGCGCACTGTGAGCCGCGCGGCGGATGCGCCCATCTCATCGACGGGAGGGCGCATGCTCGATATGCCGTGCGCTCGCGTTTCTTCGCGGTCGTCGAAGCCGACCAGCAAGAAATCGGATCCAGCCGTAAGCCCGACCTGTTGGGCCGCCAGAAGAACGCCTTTGGCCATGTGGTCGTTAACGGCTACGATGCCTTGCGGGATGCAATCGGCGAACGTCTCCAGGGCCGCCCTTCTGGCAGCCGCAACACGCAACAAATCGTTTTCGTCTTCATTTTCCTCAAATCGCGTTAAGAGATTTTCTTGGACTATACCTGCTAGTTTCATGGCCTCCTGCACGCCCAACAGGCGCTCGTCCGCCCATTGGAAGTGTTGTGACGCGAGATAATATAGAGACGTGCAGCCCTTTTCAATGAGATGGGTTGCAGCTTGAAAACCAGCATCGATATTATCGTAATAGACGCTCCACATCGGCCTGTTTGCGCTGACAGACGATACATGAATGATTGGAACAGCGGCGCCTCCGAGCATTGCATCGAACTCATTGAACTGTGGTGTGCGATCATTGTAAGTGAGGGCGACTATCGCTTCGCAGCGTGCATTGAGGAGATCTGCTATGGCGGTGTCCATTGGTATGAGGCCCCTGCCGCGAGTGGTCCTGTTGATGTAGGCCACACTTCCGCCGGCGTTCGACAGGGATTTCTCAACACTGCGCAGGATCGCTTCTGTTTCAGAACTCGGAGGGTCATCGGTGGTCACGATCCCGATCGTACGCTGGCGGCTTAACTTTTCTCCCCAGTGGGAAACGGGAGTAAATGCCTCCTGGCGCTCCTTCGAGACGTCCGCCAGGGATTTTGCAACGAATGTTCCGCGCGTCCCTTGGGTTTCAAGCGTGCCCTCATCGACGAGGGCCTTGATTGCTCTTTCGACCGTGCGGACATGGACGTTGTACTCTTCGGAAAGGCGCTGCCGTCCGAGTATCATAGCGCCGACTCCCCATTCGCCGGTTTGGATGCGACTACGCAGATCGATCTCAAGCCGCCTGTAAATAGGCGTCGATTCGCCGTTGAGTTTTCTACTCGAAACCTGTTGCCCGTTCTTTAGTTTTGGAGGCTGTTGCGTATTCAAATCAATTTCGTGATAACTATGGCATACGAGGCTGTAAGTACCCCATAATAGCATTCATATAGGAGATTGTCAAGGACTATACACCCCGAATTCCTCGACGGCGCGGTAGAACGCCTCGATATTCTCCCAGGGCACGTCCCGCTCCAGGGAATGGGTCGGTCCGATAACATAGCCGCCGCCTTCACCAAGCGCAGAGCAGTATTGCCTGACCGTGCACCGCACCTCCTCCGGCGTGTAGAAAGGGAACACGGTCTGAGTGCCCACGGCGCCCCACAAGGATAACCTGTCGCCGTAACGTCGCTTCACCTCGAACGGATCCAGAGCTTCAGGCTGCACGGGATTCAAAATGGTGACTCCGACCTCGATCAAGTCATCGATTACGGCGCTGACATTCCCATCGCTGTGATACAAGACCGGCATATCCGGTTGGATCGAGCGGGCGGATGCGATGATCGATGCCAGTCGCGGTTTCAATGTCGCCCGCCACAACTCAGGCGCTATCATCATGCCGCGCTGATCGGCGATGTCGTCGCCTAACCGCAGGATATCCGCCCCGGCGCTGGCACAGTGGGAAGCGCTTACGATGAGGCGCTCTGTGATTTTGTCGAATAGCCGCAATGCCACATCAGGATCGGAGACGAGCGCCATCATCAACCGGTCCATTCCGAACATATACCAGGAGTACTCAAAGATGGAGCCTCCGACGCCAACGACCGCTAATTCTTGACGATGTAGGTCGTCCACTTGGGCGCGAAGGTCGGTAACACATCGAACGGATCCGACATCCGGCCAAGGGAACGCCTCAATGTCGGCTATATTCTCTGCTTTCCGGAGGGGGCCGACTGTGCGCAAAGACTCGCCGGACGAGCTAAGCGATCTGGCGACGCCCCAGCCATCAATCCAAGTGTCGGCCGGTAGGTCAATATCATGGTAATACTGCTCGCGCACTGTGGCCGGCGGCGCTGAGTGCCATGGAGCGACCGTATAGATGTCCTGGCGCATCGGAAGATCTATCGGAAGTTTGCCGTAACGTTGCAAGATCACCTCTGGTTGCTCATACGCCAGGGTGACAGGTATGCGATCGGGCTCCCGGTGGCTAAGGGCAGTCAACACGCGCTCTCGCGATGTCACAACACATTTCATTCCGGAATAACTCGCACCAGAACAGTCTGGGCATGCTTGATTGCAGGCAATGAGATCCCGGGTGATTCCAGTTGGGCGCCAGTGAACTGGCCAATCGCTCTCGATTCTGTTAACGAATCGAACGATACTCGGTATCGCGCTTGCCCGGGTAGAGGAATGCGCAGAACCGCTGCAGAGTCACTACCCGGATTATACAAATAAACCAAATTGGTCCGGTCTTGCCGGCGCAGACAGGCGTAATAGTCAGCGTCGACGGTGAACAAAGGCGCAATTCCCGCCCAGCGCATCAAGTCGCGCATCATCGGGCAGACGATCTGACCCTGTTCGTTTACCGCGTCGCTAAACGTACTATCATTCGCTTTGCGGACGGCAGGATCGGCGCTGTGCGCTAATTCGGAGAAGGTTGCCGCCGTAATGGACCCGGTCGAGCCTGCCAAGAGGATGACGCTTCCTGTCCCAACTGTCCACTCGACGGCGCCGGTCAAGCCGTTGATTGTCCCGAGCACGCTGCCGCCCTTGGGCGTATTGAGTACGCGATAGTCGTACACGGGGAGCGAGCCCAGTTCGCTGAACACGCCGTTCTGCTGGTGGAACACAAGCTGCGCGACGCCCGGATTGACCGTCGAGAGGCTGCTCACGTCGCCGTATCCAAGCGCCCGGAGTAGGGGATAGGTCGATGTTGGTTCGCCGGCCAGCCGCTCGCCGCTGCCGGCTAATAGCACAAGCTTGCCGCCGCTTTTCGTGAAACGAACAAGGCGATCGATCGTCGACTGGGACATGATCCGCGACCCATCGTCGACCACGACTTGCATCGTATCCAGCTTTGACAGATCGCCACCCTCAGAGAACGGCGTGAAGAATCGACCAGGCTCAAGCATTGCGCGGCTGAAGCCGTTCATGACCCACCAGCGGTAGGCGCTGATTCCGTTCAGGACATATTCTCCCTCGTGCGTGTCAGTAACAAAGGAATGCAAATCGGCAATGGGCAACGAGACAATCGACGACGCTGCGGCAAGCTTCACCATTTTTTGTGCGCGGGGATTGGAATACATCAAGTCAAAAAATGGACTGGTATCCCAGGTCGGGAATGCGTAATTGAATTGATTCGCGCCGACAAAACACGCCTCAAAGGCATCCCAGTTGCTGTGCTCGGTAAAGTCGACGTTTATCCGGCCGGGCGTAACTGGGCTGCTGTCCTCATACCGCGATGGGATTCCATATTGCAGCTTCGGTATAAAGCGGCGGATGTATTGCTTGGATTCGATGTTCTCATCGCCTTCGCTCCCGCCATATTTTGCAACATCCGCCAGTGTTTGGTCGGCGGCGCCGACCCCGGCTGATGCATCGGTCCCGTCAAATCCACGATTGGGATCGAGGGATCGGACCAAGGCGACGAGCCCTTCACGCCATCGAAGGATTCCGTCCTCATGGAAGAATGTGAGGTAATCTTCCCATTGCGGTCGTGTATCCAGAACTCGCGTGGCATCAACGAAATCGTTCCTTTCGTCGAGATCGCGCCAAAGCGGGTCTGGCATGGGAACGTCCGACCATTGGGAATAGGCGCAGCCGTAGGCGGCATTAAGCCTGGCTATCCCGCCATACCGCTTCTGCAGGAACTGGCGAAACGCTGTCTGCGCGAACGTAGAATAGTCTTCGATGCCAGCGTTATCGTGATCCACTTTGCCAAAGGGATGCGGATACCATAGCCAGACACTTGGAGAGTTTATATATCGCTTGACCAGCACCTCGACGGCGCGATACGCATGCTGATTATATTGGGGTCCCCAGAAACTGTAAAGGTTCTTCCATCCGGCGCCGGTACTGCCGTCGTGCAGTTTAATGATCTCGTCTTTGAGCCAATACTGGTCGGGAGCGCCAAATTCCCAGCGCCACAGGCCTGCGTCAAGACCCAGATGGTTTCGGTTGGCCACCTTCACCATCCAATCGAAATAGGCGAAATTGTATACGCCTGGAAGCGGCTCGAAATCGTTGTAGCAGAGGAACGCCCCGATAACATCCGTCCCTGCGTGCTTGAGGACGTGAAACGCCTCGTCGCTGGGCCGTCGATACAGACAACTGGGACACTGGCACAACTCCGCGGTCCAAATGCAGCCGCATTCCTTGAGATGCTGAGCGTAGGGAACAATCGGCTTAGTGGCCGGCTCGAACGGCGTTACCTCACCGGCATCGAATATCTTCGGATCGCGTACGCCAACAAGAATTCGCTGTTTCGCAAGCAGGATGTTACGCTGATCGGTATAGATCGATACATTGGCGCAATAAGGGCCCTGCTCCCTGGCCTTGAGCGACATCCTGAATGTGTGTGTCGCGCCCTTTTCGATCACGATATTTTCGGTGGTTTCCGGCTGCCCGGCAGTATCGTCATACGTATTTGTCCACGAACTTACTACGCGAAAGCGATTCGTCGCGCCGGCCGTATTGCCGATAGAAACGTCGACAGTGGCCGGGGTTCCGATATCGAACACATTCCACTTCGAAGCGCAGGAAAGGGTCAGATCTTCGGGATCGTATAGCTTCGCACCGGCAGGCGGATCACCTTGAATGTTAAACGCAGTCAAGTGCAGGACATCGTGGTCGGTGTTGCCGATCTGCGTCACGAGAATGCGAAGCGCCGACGTGATGACTGGATGCTCGAACTTAACGGTCCTGCTGCCTGCAGGCCGACCCGACATCGTTGGCAATTGGCCGACAGTTTTCCACTCGGTCCCGCTCCACGCCTGGATCTCGCCCTTCCGCGGAACATCGAATTGCGCCCAAAAGCTAATGGAGTTGATCGTCGCCGGCTGTACGGAAACCAGATGTCTGCCATTACGGGCTGGCTGAACGGCGTGTTGTCCTCCCACGGCTGCGTTGCAACTGGCAAGTACTGGTTGCAGGCTTTTCCTTCGTTAATCGACACGAAGTTATGCACCAGGTAGCCCTTTGCTGCCAGGTTTTCGGCTCCAACAGCCGGTAATTGTGACAAAAAAGTGAAGACGAAAGAGAAAAGGCATAACAGGACTTGTACATGCGAGCACTTCGATTTCATAAAAATCTCCAATACATAAAGTTTCAGTTAGCGAGCGATCCGGGCAAGGTCGACTTATGCGAACGTGGGATAGAAGTTCCCCGCCTCTGCGAGAGTATCTTCAATAAACGCCAGTGCTGCATCGGGGTTTCTCATTGTCGGATCGAGCAATATCGACTGTCGTAATATCTGCTTGGACCCCGTCGCTGCGGCCTCAACATGGAGTTGGCCTATGGCGACCTGCCGTCGAACCAACTCGGCGACGGCGCTCGGCATCGGCCCAACAGCCAGCGGATAGGCTCCTGTCCGATTGGATACGCCGGGCACTTCGACAATCGCGTCATCCGGCAGGTTGGAGACGGCTCCATTATTTGGAACATTGAGGGCCGGGTTGTAGTGCATGGTGTCGGTTTTGAAGAGAGTCTTAATAATCTTTCCGTTGGGATCCTCTTTATCCTCATCGATAAGAGTCGCGAGGAAGTCGGTTGCGGACATCTGGCCGTCCCGCACTTTGCGCATATAGCCGGTCCATCGCTTGTTTCCTTCCGACTTTGATTTGAGCCTGGCCTTGATCTGGGCGGCACCGACATCCTTGCGGAGGTAGTCCAGGAACGGATCGTAGTTCTTGTCCGAGAGACAGCGCTGAATGTCGTATTTCTGCCAGGTCTCCTTCGAGAAGAAGCCGAACGCATCCGGAATGTGTGTGGGGCCGTTGCCCGGGTAGAGGCCAAAGTGAGAGAACATCGTTCGGCTCATTTCGCCATCCAGGGTCTTATCTTCAAGTATCCGCGCCAGTTCGGGGTAGAAGTCGTCGCCGGTTTGGCGAGACCAGAGCTTCAGATACCAGATGAAGTGGTTGGCTCCGGCGACGATTCCGTCGATGGTTTCCGGCGGTATTCCACCGGTCTTTTCAATGTATCGGAGCGTTGCGGTTGCTCCATGACAGAGCCCGATGCATTTCTCAAGTCTGGCATAGCGTGTCGCATAGTCGACCAGATGCCGAATCGGATTGGTGCTGACCACGCACCAGGCGTTTGGGCAAACGGATTTCATGCGATCCATTATCGGCATGGCCACGTTCAGGTGACGGATGCCTTGCAGCCCCCCGCCAATTCCTATGGTTTCGCCTTCAACCATCGGAATGCCATGGCGGTCTGCGCGCGCATAGTCGTCCATCGTCGACTGCGGCCAGGACACGGCGAATGCGAAAACGACCATGGTCGCATCTTCCAGAACGTCAGTAGCATTCTGTGATGTCGTAATCTTAATGCGCCGCCCCGTCTCCTCGTTCAGGGTTCTACAAGTCACTTCAACTGCGCTAAGCCGCTCTTCGCTGATGTCGACGAAGCGCAATTCTTCGATTGTTGGGTAATCATTTATGTAAGCGCGAGCTAAGGTGTGCGGCGTGTGTTCGCCTATTCCGATTTGGACCACTCTATCCCGTGGCGATTGTGTACTCATTACAGGATCATATCCTTTATCATTCAATCAAATCCGATTTGACCGCTGGAGTGCATCGACGAAGCAGCGGTAGTTGTCGAACGAAATGTCGGAAGAGACCGAGTGATCGATGGCTGGGATAAAGCCGCCTTCATCGATCATGGGCTTAAGGCGCGCGAACTCCGCCTCGATCGCAGCCTTCCCTTTCGCCACGATCCTCTTGTCGAAGCCGCCCACCATTCTCAATTCGCGGCCGAACTGCTTCCGAAGAGCGAGTGGGTCCATGCCCGCCGCGACCTCGCATGGAACCACGCCGTTGATTCCAGCCTTGAGATAGTCGGGCAGCAGAAGGCGTAGATCGCCGTCGCTGTCGTACCATGTGAACTCAATGCTGCATTCGTGCGCAAGGTCCATCGCTTTCTTGTAGCGGGGCAGAATTAATTTGCGGAACAGGGAAGGAGACATCAGCGGACCATTTCGGCCCGCGATATCTTCCCCGAACCCCATAACGTCCACCTTTACCAGAGGCGTGACACGGCGCAGTCCCTCCATGACGACCGCAAAATAGCGCTCGAATAGCTCTTCGACCGCGCCTGGCGCATCGTAGAGCAGGTATGACGCCGTCTCCACGCCTGCCAAAGACCTAAGGGTCCAATAGTAGCAGCCGGCGTCGAGCAGCACCACGCTGTCGGTAGTTATCGCTTTCTGAATTCGCTCTTCCCAACTCGCATCAAACCGGGAGTCGAAATCCGAAACATCGAAGTGCTCGTCCATCAAACGTCGTAAATCCTCGCCTGTCTTGACCGGGAAATCGATCCATTCCGGGAACGAGGTGTGATGCTTGAAATTCCTTACGGTTCGGCCGTAGGAATCAACCGACGTGATCGTCCGGGCATCCTCGCTCAGCACTTTCTCTTCGAACGCTGGATGAAGGCCCGCAATGCCGGTTACATTGATAACGGACAGCGGAGTTACGCCCAGATACTGGTGAACATCTGTCACATCGTCAGGCAGCCCCTCGGCGCGCCAGCGAACCAGAGTGTCGAACCATGGACCAACCAGATGCAGCGGACGGTAGTCGGTCTGCCCGTAGCGCATGGTTCGTAGAAACCTGTCCTTCTCTGTCATTGTGTCCCCGTCATTGAGTTAGCCGCGGCGCGTCATACCAGCCGTATTCACGAAACGCCGCGCACATGGCGGCAATATTTTGGGGAGTATGATTAACTGCCTCCGGTGTGCTGTACGCCATGCTAATAAATCCGCCTCCGTGCGCTCCGATGGTTGCGATCATGCGCCGCACATAGGTGCGAATATCGTCCGGCGTGCCATCCACCATCGTTTTTTGAATATCAACCGGACACCAGAATGCCATGCGGCCGCCAACGGCTGCATCGAGCCTTTCAAGCCCCATATTCTCCTGCTGATCCTGCTGGATGACATTGAGGCCGGCATCTGCAAATGTCGGGAGCAAGTCGATGATGTGTCCGCAGGAATGCAGCCATGTGTCCATTCCCAACTCATGCGCCAGCGCCCAGTTCTGCCGGTAATGTGGAATGAAGAACTCATTAATTA
>Ga0316231_1004978_pt1 | contig 10778 bp, 8 predicted proteins | sample TBH18027metaG_FD_206002 | JGI IMG/M metagenome (GOLD analysis project Ga0316231, IMG submission 206002) | Freshwater microbial communities from Trout Bog Lake, Wisconsin, USA - TBH18027 | ecosystem: Environmental > Aquatic > Freshwater > Lake > Hypolimnion/Profundal zone | place: USA: Wisconsin...
ACCGGTTTTTCCGGGGGCAGCCGCCCTTGTGGTTGAACGAAGGTATTGCGGAATACTTCAGCCAACGCAAGATCGGTACCTTGCCACAGTTCCGGCAACAGGTGATCCTGACGCCGCCGTATCATCTGGGTCAGCTGTTTCTAGCCGTGGAATACCCGGAGCGGCCCGATCAGATTCAGGCCTTTTACACCGAAGCGGCTGTCGTGGTCGATTTTCTGACGCGGACATCGGAGCGAACAGCCAAGTTACCCAAATTTGTGGACGCCATGATCGCTACCAATGACATCACGGCAGCGTTGCAACTCTATGGCTACAAGGATTTCGCGGAATTCGAAAAAGCCTACAAGAATTACCGGCGCCACTTCTAAGCGGAACGATGCAGTTAACGACGCCCCCTCACCCTGCGCCAACGCCACAAACGACGGTGGCATTGGCACCGGCCTCGCCCCTCTGGGGAAGAGGCCGGCCCCGCGGTCCCGCGACTGCGGGAGGGCCGGGTGAGGGGCCGTTTGATCTCCCAACTGCATCGTTATTGTTGACCTAGGTCAACACGGCGTTTTCCAGCCTCGACTAGATTGGCGACAGAACGCTGACATCAACAGTCAGACATCGAAAAAGCCAAATCAACAACGGAATGCAGGAGAATAAGCAAATGGTAACAGCCACTGAAAAATTCAAAATTACGGATCAAGTCGGTTCAATCGTGACGAACTGGCCAGCCGCTTCGCGCGTATTCGAGCAGGCTGGCATTGATTACTGTTGCGGCGGCAAGATTCCCCTCGACCAAGCATGCCGGAACCAAGGGATTGAGCCCCAGCCAATCCTCGCGGCATTGGAAAAATTGGTGGCGGCAGGGACGGAGCCCGTTGTAAATGCAACCGCGCTGACCTTGACCGCATTGGCAGACCATATCGAAGCGACCCACCATGCCTATTTGCGAACGGAACTGCCTCGACTATGCACGCTGACCTCCAAGGTCGCGTCTGTGCATGGCGACAAAGATGTCCGGCTGGCAGCGGTCCGCGACACGTTGGCCGCCTTGGCCGCAGAAATGGGCCAACACATGATGAAAGAAGAACGGATTCTGTTTCCGATGATTCGGCAACTCGACGCGAGCGAGTCGGTACCGGCATTTCATTGCGGATCGTTGGCCAATCCGATTGGTCAAATGGAACTCGAACACGACCAGGCCGGCGCGGCCTTGGTGCAACTTCGCGCGTTGACCGATGGGTTTAACCCGCCGGAATGGGCCTGCAACACCTATCGGGCAATGCTGGATGCCCTCGCACATCTTGAACAGGATCTGCACCAGCATGTCCACAAGGAAAACAACATCCTCTTCCCCCGGGCGATTGAACTGGAGATCCAGCGCCGGGCCACTTGACGCGGATCATTAATCCAGGTCAACCTACCCCGGCGTGGGAGATGGATCGGGCGCATCTGCGCACTACCACCATTTCAGAATTTGTCACCCTGAGCTTGTCGAAGGGTCTCCTCCGTCGTTCCGTCGTACAGCAGCGAATAGAACCTGAGATCCCTCGACAAGCTCGGGATGACAGGGCTTTGGCAGATGGTGGCAGTGTCAAGACGCGCCCTGATGGATCACCTGAACTGGTTTGAGATTGGAGTGACGACAGTTGAATAATAAAATGCATTTACCGCGCGAGCACGGCGCGTGGGGAATTTTGCTGATCCCCTTCGCAACCGCCGCCGCGATCGCGGGCGTCTTCAACGCGCCGGTCGCGTTGCTGCTGGCGAGCGTGCTCTGTTTTTATCTGGCGCGAACGAGTTTTCTAAAGGGCGATTACCGGTGGATGGCCGGCTTGCTGGCCGTCAGTTTGGTCGCGGCGGCGCCGGTGGTGTTCGTCTGGCACCGGTGGTGGCTCGTGGCATTCGGGGCCGGCGTGGCGCCTGTGGCGCTGCGCCAGACCGACCGAGGCGTCGCCTTGCAATTGGCAGCAGTCGCCGGACTGACCTTGACCGCGCCCATCGCGTGGTATGTGGCGACCGGTTCGCTGGGCTGGCCGGCGTGGCGATTGTGGTTGTTGAACGCATTGTATTTTGCCGGCCGCGTGTTGTACGTCAAAATGCATATCACCGCCGCCATTCAACGCGGCGCCTGCCGACTCCGGCTCAGCGCGCCGACACTGGCGTACCACGGCTCACTCGCCGTCTTGGCGGCATGCTGGTGGCCATTCGGCTTGGCGTTTGTGCCGGACGTGATCTCCGCGTTTATCGGTGTGGCGCGGTTGACGCCGGTCTTGCGGATTAAACGGCTCGCATGGACAGAAGTGGCCGCGTCGGTGGTGTTCGGTGTGAGTTTAGTTGCTGTAACGCGCGTTGTCCGTTAAAACAGGCATCGGGTGAAAACTCTTTTGATCATTCTCACCGGTGTCCTAGCTGGCGTTGGTGGCTACACTTTTTTCTACGCGAACGGCCTGTCTTACCTGTCGAACGATCCGCGCGCATGCGCCAACTGCCATATTATGCGTGAGCAGTTTGACGGCTGGCAGAACGCCAGTCATCACGCAGTGGCAACATGTAACGACTGCCACGTGCCGCACGATTTCATCGGCAAATGGCTGACCAAGGCCAGCAACGGCCATCATCACTCCGAGGCGTTCACACGCCAAAATTTTCACGAGCCAATTCAGATTCGGCCCGGCAACGCGGCTGTCCTCAACGCGAATTGTCTATACTGTCACCGGGATTACGTGCGTGAAATCACTGCGCACCGCACGCCCAACTCTGGGGAATTGGAATGTGTCCATTGTCACGACAGCGTCGGGCACGGACCGAGACGGTAAGGAGATCGCTATGAAAAAATTCGGATATATTCTGTTGGTTGTGCTGGCTGCCGCCGCAACGGTTGCCGGTCTGTTGTTAAAGGAAAATATCGCCACGCGCAAGGCTGAGGCGAAACAAGTCGTCTTTAAGCTCGTCGATCTCACGGAGCGGATCACTGACCCCGCTATCTGGGGTAAAAATTTCCCGCGCCAGTATGACGGGTACCGGCGCACGAGCGAACGCACCGGCACGGAGTACGGCGGCGGTGGTTCCGATACGCTGGCCACCGACAAGCTCAAGGCGGACCCCCGCCTGGTCACAATTTTTGACGGCTACGCCTTTGCGATTGATTACCGGGCGCGGCGCGGTCACGCTTACATGCTGGACGACCAGCGCACGACCAAACGTGTCACACAAAAGCCCCAGCCGGGTTCCTGCCTGCATTGTCACGCGGCCAACACCGTGGCATACCGGAAAGCCGGCTTGGAAAACGGCGCGCCTGGCACGTTGGAAGATCCCCTTATCAGCGCCACCGGCTACGCCCAGCTCCAAACCGGCTTCGAGAAAATCTGTGCGCTCAGCTACAGCAATGCCACTCAGCTTGTCGAACATCCGGTCGCCTGTGTGGATTGCCACGACCCGGATTCCATGCAGCTCCGCGTCACCCGACCTGGATTCCTCAACGGAATCCGCGCACTCGCTGCCTCCACCGACCCGGTCCCCCATCTCGCATCCATTGAAAAATGGCGACTTGGCGACCGCCAGGCCCCTTACGACCCCAACCAACTCGCCACAAGGCAAGAAATGCGGTCGTTCGTCTGTGGCCAATGTCACGTCGAGTATTATTGCGGGCCAAAGACAACCTTGTTCTATCCCTGGAACAACGGACTGAAGGTGGAACAGATTGAAGCGTTCTATGACAGTTACAAATTTCCGGATGGTCACCGCTTTTATGACTGGAAACACGCGACAACCGGTGCGGAAGTGTTAAAAGCGCAGCATCCCGAATTTGAAATGTGGAGCCAAGGCATCCACGCTCGCAGCGGCGTCGCCTGTGCCGACTGCCACATGCCTTACCGGCGCGAAGGCGCGATCAAGATCAGTGATCACTGGGTGCGGAGTCCCTTGCTCAACGTCGCCAACGCCTGCCAGGTCTGCCACCATTTCCCCGAAGACGAAATCCGCGACCGCGTCGCCCTGATTCAGGATCGCAACCATGCCCTCCTTAGCCGCTCTGAAGATGCGCTCGTCGCCCTGATCAATGCCATCGGCGGCGCAATGAAAAGTGGCGCGACCGACGCGCAATTGGCGCCGGCGCGCGACCTCCAACGCAAAGCACAATGGCGCGTGGACTTCGTCAACGCCGAGAATTCGATGGGCTTCCATGCCCCGCAAGAAGCCGCTCGCATCTTGGCCGAAGCCATCGATTATGCCCGGCAAGGCGAACTGGAAGTGGCCCGGCTCAAACCATTACCCACTGCAATGACCAAGTGATCCCCAGCACCGGCTCGATCACTTGACGGCACGGCGATAGAGCGTCCGCGAAGAAACGCCGAGCATTTTAGCGGCTTTCTCTTTGTCGCCCCTGCAAACAGTCAGCGTTTCGTCGATCAGCCGGTCTTCGGCATCGGCGAGCTTGATGCCGATGGGGAGTGTAATCGATGGGCCGTGCACTGCGGCTCCCGCCAGACCGGGATTGGCGAGCAATTGGAAATTGTTGATCACCGGCTCCGTCGCCACCGCCAACGCACGCTGGAAAGTGTTTTCCAGTTCGCGGATGTTCCCCGGCCAGTTGTGGGTCAGCAATTGATCCAGCGCCGGGCCGGCAATGCTGCGCACGTCTTTCTGCATCCGGGCAGCGTACTTTTTCAGGAAATGATCCGCCAAAAGTGGGAGGTCGTCCTTGCGATAACGCAACGCCGGCAGCCCAATGTGCACGACGTTCAGGCGGTAATACAAATCTTCGCGAAATTTGCCGGCGGTTATCGCCTTTGGGAGATCGACGTGGGTGGCGCTGATCAGACGCACATCCACCTGGATCTCTTTGTTGCTGCCCAGCCGTTGAAACCGGCCATCCTGCAAAACCCGCAGAAGTTTGGCCTGCAAAGCCGGACTCATCTCGGCCACCTCATCCAGAAAGAGTGTGCCGCCGTCCGCTTGTTCAAACTTCCCAGGCTTGGAGCCAGCTGCACCGGTAAACGCACCGCGCTCGTACCCAAATAGTTCACTTTCGAGCAGTGTCTCCGGAATCGCCGCACAACTGATTTTAACCACCGGCCCAGCGCGGCGACCGCTGAGCGCATGGAGAATGTCGGCGACAACTTCCTTCCCGGTGCCACTTTCGCCCTGCACCAAAATACTCACATCCGTCGGCGCCACCTGCCGGATTAGTTTTTTGACAGCCACCATTGCCGGCGTGTTGCCAATCAGCGAATCCTCGGTCCGCTGTTGCTGAAGCTGCTCGCGCAGTTGCTGGTTTTCAGTGGCGAGGTGTTGCCGTTCGACCGCTTTCCCGATCGCTTTGAGCAGGTGCGCTTTGTCGAGTGGCTTCTCAATAAAATCATAGGCGCCGAGCCGGGTGGCTTCGATGGCTTTCTCGATGCTGCCGTGACCGGTAATCATGATCACTTCCACGGCAGGCCGGAGTTGTTTGGCACGGCGCAGAACTTCGATCCCGTCCAGATCCGGCAACATGAGATCGGTGATTAACAGGTCGGCACCATCAGCCTTAAACCGGGTCAGCCCTTCTTCCCCTGTGGCGACCGCCGTGACTTGGTAACCTTCCTTGATCAGGATTTTTTCAGCGGCGTTTCGCAACGCTTCTTCATCGTCCACCAACAAAATATTAGCGCGTCTGGCCATGCCGTGGGATTCTACTGTGTCGGCAGCTCAATGACAAACGTTGTTCCGTGACCGGGCACGCTGTCGCAGCGGATGGTGCCCGCGTGTTCGGTGATGACCTGCTGGGTCAAGGGCAGTCCCAAGCCGGTGCCGCCCACCTTCGTGCTAAAAAACGGCTTGAATAACTGAAATTGTTCTTCGGCCGTGATGCCCTTGCCGGTATCCGCAATGGCCAACACCACCCAGCCATCGCGTGCAGCGGTGCGCACGGTCAGCGTGCCGCCTGTTGGCATGGCTTCAATCCCATTCCGAATCAGGTTCAGGACCGCCTGCCACAACTGGCCTTCGTCGGCTTGGATGACCGGTAAATCCCCGGCAAATTCTGTTACCAACTTTACATGCGTTGCCGCAAACAGCGACGCCATGAAACCCAATTGCTGGTCCAGCAGTTCGTTGAGCACGACCGGCTGGCACCGTGGGCGCGGCAGGCGCGCAAACTTCAGGTAATCCTCCGTCACCCGCTGCACCCGGCGCACTTCGGAGTCCAGCGCGCGGAGCAACTCGCGCGATTCCCGGCCCGTCTCCGGTTTTTGCTGCGTCAATGTCTCAATCTCGTCCCGGACCAGCTCGACATTGAGCGTGATCGAACTGAGCGGATTGCGAATTTCATGAGCCAACCGGGCCGACATCGTGCCGATGACAGCGAGGCGTTCGGAGCGGAGTTTTTCTTCTTCGAGGCGGCGGCGCTCGGTGATATCGCGCAAAATCGCCGAGCGCCCGATCGGATTGCCCTGCGGATCGCGCAGCAGCGAGACTGTGACTTCGACCGGCACCTGCCGGCCATCTTTGGCAAGCCGGACGGTCTCAAGATGGCATTGGCCGTGGGCAAGAATCGCGTGTTCGATTTGCGCCAACTCGCTTTGCTGAAGTAATTCCGGCGGGACAATTTCGCTCAGATGCCGGCCAATCATTTCCTCGGCACGCCAGCCAAAGACGCGTTCGGCGGCCCGGTTCCACGACCGGAAATGGCCTTCGATATCGAGCGCAAAAATCACATCAGCCGAATCGTTGACAATACTTTCCAATTGCTGCAAATGCCGGTAACGGTCGCTGGCAATATAGGCTTCGGTGGCTAGCGAAGCGTCCAGCATGAAGACTTTACCCAACGCCGCCATGGTGGCATCCGCGCGGTTCACGTCACCGCCGGATTGTTGGCGGATCAACGGTGTGAGCAGGTTGAAAAGCAGGCTGTATTCCAGCAAATACCAGCGGGAGGTTAGGCCCACCCGCTCGTGCGTCTGGCCGATCCGGAGCCGGTCGGCAAAGTACGCCTCGTCAAAATTCCCCTCCGTTATGCGGAGCAGATAGGCCCGTTGCGCCTGTTTGATCCGGGCGATGATCGTCGGGTCACGCAGTAGTTCCGCCGTGGCCGGAAACTTCAGCAAATGCTCATAGAAGGCATCGACAACGGCGTCCCCGTGCTGCGCCAGCACCGGCCGCAGCGCCTGAAGCAACCCCGCATCGTGCGGAGTCAAACCAAGAAATGCCAACCGCTGTTCGCGTTCGCCGTGAGTCATTGTTGGATCAGCCTACGAAGGCAATGCTGGATTGTCAATTGCGGCTCAGCTTGGTGGCACAGCTTGGAGGGCGAGGCTCCCGCCGAGCCGCGAGTGGGCCTTGATGGTAAACAGCTCGGCGGGAGCCTCGCCCTCCAAAAACCAGTGCCAGAACACTATCGTTGCTCGATTGCCCGTTTGGCGTTTTCGTATTCCGCGGTGCTCATTGGCTCGATCGTCACATTATCGAACCAATAGACACCGGCCGGATAATAGGCATAAAGCATCACCCGCATCTCCGTGACAGCGGGCCGGTATTTCGTCGGGAAAAAAACTTCCTGGTAATGCATCCAGTCCGTCCCCTTCTTTTCACAGAACACAATTTTCTCGTACAGCCGCCGTGTCTCACCTGCCTGCTGGCCATAGCACCGCACCCAAATCTTGCCCCCGCCCGGCGCGCCTTTGTAATCAAAACTCACCCGGTACGCCTGCCCGGTTTTCACCGGGATTGCTGCGGAGTAAAACGACAACCCATAAGTTTCGGCAATGGCATTGCTGGCAGCGTTGGGGATGAACCACGTATTCGTCAGCCCCATCTTTGTCCACTGCTCATCCATCCGGATTTCAGAAATCTGTGTGTCCATCCGGATCGCCTTGCCGTGGTCGGACTGTACCCACTGCACACCCAGTCCATCCGGTAAATCCCAGCCCAGCGGCCGCCGGGAGTCCACTGGATCAGGCTGCTCAAAATCGCCGTTGGGAAGAATCCCGGCCAGGCAAGGCATTGCGAAGAGCAACAGCAGAACGGCAAAGCGCCGACAAGTCGGCGCACTCCATTGCTGCTTCGGTTGGGTGTAGGTCTCTGACCCCGCACGTGGATTGGACCGAAGGTCTCGCGGACCACCGGGAGACCTGACGGTCGCCGAAACGGCGCGGTCGGAGACCGCCGCCGAACTGGAATGGGCCATCATTTCCCAGCCCCCTCCGCCAACGCCCGAAAATATTCGCTCACCATTTCCTCATACCCGCGCGGCACACCTTCTTGCCAGCCAGTGGTGATCTCATCGCGCATCCAAGCCGGCAACTTCGTCCGCTCCTGCGTCAGCCGCGCCTCGGCTTTGATGGTTTGCCGGGCCTCCTGTAACGCGTCGACCGCCCGGCTGAACGCCCGCCGGACCCCCAGACCATCGCGCTGTTGCAAGGTAGTCTCGAGTCGTTTCATGGCCTGGACCGATGCTTCCAAATCGCCACTCGGCAATTTGTATTGCCGAAGTTTCAAGGCAAGCGCCTCGGCTTGTTGGCGAATCTTGGCCTGCTGGTCGGCCAGTCGAGGCGCATTTTGATTCGTTGGCGACGACGCGGGCCCCCGTAAACCGGCCCCGTCGAAACCCGACAGCTTGCCGCCACCGGTCGCACCGCCGTGACTGCTCTTGTCAGAATCCTTGACACTGCCCGCTTCAAATGGCGTCGGCGTCAATCGGGTCGGCGTCTCGCGACCGCCTTTGCCAACGGCGCTGTCCTGCACCATCTGTCCGGTGCTGCGGCCGGTGCGTCCTTCGCCAGACCGCCCGCTAATTTCCATCTGATTCGGCAGTAGGTTGCCGGTAATCCCTTTTGCGCTCATATCGGAGATCGGCCCGTCCATGGCATCCCAGCCGACGCCCTTGTCGATCGAGTCGAGCCACGAGCTGGTCACGTCTTCGACGTCGTCTTTCATCTCTTCTTCCTTGTCGAGCAACTCGCCGGTAATATCCTCCAGCTCGGCTGGCAACTCGGCCAGGGCGATGTCCGCCGGCATCAGTGGTTCTTCCATCATCCATTTCTGGAAATCTGGTTTGTTGGTCATCCAGCGTTCGAGGTTCTGGACAAATTCCTTCGCGTTCTCCAGACCTGACTGCTCCTGGGGCACGGCCAGCTCAACCTTCTTCGCGTAGAGTTCCTTGGCAGCTTTGTCAATTTCCTGAAACACTGCGTTCAACTCCTTGGCGAGCGATCCGTCCGCAAAATCCTGCTGCGGCAACTTTGCAAAGTCCGTCAGTTTCTCTTCCAGAAACTTCGACCAACCGGCTTCCTCGCGCGCCAAATCGCCGAGAATCTTTTCCTCTTCCTTGGTAAGATCCTCGGGCCGCTTGTCCAGCAGTGTTCGGCTGCGGTCCAGAATTTTCTCCTGGTCCCGGACGAACTGCTGGAGGTCATCCTTCATTTCGTGCAGCAAATTCTCGCCAGCCACCAGTGGCGGATTCTGCTCTGTCTTCAGCGCCCGGTCCGCGGGCGGCTTGTCTTTCCGGCTGGCGGCGATTTGGCCGAGCAAAGATAAGAGCGTATTTAAAATGTACTCCTGACGTTTTTGAATCGCCCCCAACAACGCCGGGAGGTCCGCGGGTTTGGTTGCCGGCAATTTGGCAATCTCGCCCAGCACCCACGGCATCTCGCCATCCACAATCGGCCCGAGGGTTGCAGCATACGGCTTCCCTTCCGCCACATTCCGAAACGCCGTCAGCGCGGCCTGGCCTTGCCGATCGGCTTGGACCTGCCGGTCGGCGATGCCCGCCCGGTGCCGGTTCAAATCGAGTTTCGCCAGCGCCTCCTCCAGATGCGCCGTCAGATTCGCCGTCAAGCTGTTCGCTGACTCCTGCAACACAATCGCCCGCTTCAAATTCTCAAACCCTTCGCCCAACGGATCATCACTCGCCAATGTCAACTCGGCGGTCGACCGGACCCGCAGGACAATGGGCCGCGACCTTCCGAGCTGCCCCTTGGGACAAAAGTCGCCGGCCACGGCTTCCAACAAATACGTCGTACCGGCTTCAAACCGCTGCGGGTCCACCACCAAATGGTAATTTTCCTTGAAGGGTCCGGGATTGCCGGGGGGGCCGATGTAGCTCCAAGTTTTCAGAACGACCGGCACGCGCTCCAGCTCGGCGGGTCGGGCGGTAATTTGGATGGTGCGCACCCCGAAATCGTCTTTTGCCTGCACCTCCAGGTTCACCGTTGCACCCTGCATGGTGAATCGGTTTCGGTCGTCCGTCACAAAATCCACTTCTGGTGGATTGTCCGGCTCCAGCCGAATCAACCCGTGGACGAGCGTGACCGGCCGACGCCCGGGCGCCTCGATTGCCAACACTTCATACGGACCGGCGCTGCGAATCACCGTCCGCGCTGTCCACTGACCGGCAACCGCCTGAAACGCCGCCGTGCTGACTGACTCGACCCAGCGCGTCTCGTGGACGCCAGGCTGGATCTCCAAGGTTACATCCAACTGTGAGCCCGGAACCGCTGCCACCGGTGCTGGGGGGCCGGCCAATGCAACCGGTTTCTGACCGGTATACGCCGGGGGAGTCAGCTGAAACATCGCTTTTGTTAAACGCGGTAAAGGCCGGACGTTGACGTGAACGCTCCGCGTATACGTGCCGAACCCAAATACTCGAAAAGCAAATGGCCGGCGCACATCGTTAAACGTATAGGTGTAGGTCCATGGTTTTTTCGGGATCAAATTCATCGGCGCTCCCTCGCCGCCGGCCCGGCTCGGTGGGATCAGATCCACATTATCCTGCCAAACAATTTGGGGCCGGGCATTGGCGGGGTGGCGCGGTT
>Ga0316231_1004981_pt1 | contig 10775 bp, 2 predicted proteins | sample TBH18027metaG_FD_206002 | JGI IMG/M metagenome (GOLD analysis project Ga0316231, IMG submission 206002) | Freshwater microbial communities from Trout Bog Lake, Wisconsin, USA - TBH18027 | ecosystem: Environmental > Aquatic > Freshwater > Lake > Hypolimnion/Profundal zone | place: USA: Wisconsin...
TTATCTGGCCGTCGTAATCGCCAATTTGATGCTGGCTCTCGCGGGGTTCGCCAACAACCCCGGCGGCTTCACCACGCTGGTGACCGCGCCGGTCACGACCGGCACGGAAACCTTCAACGGCCACACCGACAACTACCTCGACAATGGCATTCTGCATGTGTTGATCGAAAACAACGGCAGCGTGGATTCCATCAAGTATCTCAAGCCCGGCTCGGCAGGCACCCCCGAGGCCAACGGCACGGAAACGGTCAGCCAATCGGGCGTGAATTTTGGCAATCACACGGCGATTTATTATTACTGGTATCCGGATGGCAACGGCGATGCGACCTACCTGAACAAGACGGTTAACAGCACGAACATTGACCTCGCCTATTTGCGCACGTACAATCCGGCTTCCGACCAGGTGGTCGCGGACGTGGAACTGCATTACGCGCTGGGCAAGGGCAATTGCGGCCTCTATTGCTACATTATTGTGCGGCATCCGGCGAACTACGCGGTCTATACCAACAACCTCAACATATCCTTCATGCAGTGCATCTGGCCAACCGCGCATGACAACACCAATTTTCTCTGCGAAAACCAGTATCTGGACAACTACACGAAATATGGCCTGTTTATCAACGGCGTGCAGCAACCGCGCAACGGCTTGCAGCCTGATTTTTGGGACGATTACCACACCACCAACGTGGCCGGCATGCCCAAGGAAATCCTGCAGTACACCACCGGCGTTTTCGCGGGTTGCACCAACGGGAAATATTCCTTCACGCTGGACTATCCCAAGTTCAGCACGTTTGGCATGGCCAGCGACACCAACCGGCTTGGTCTCTGGTATGTGTCCGGCGGTCACGAGTATCAGAACAATGGTCCGACGGCGTGCGAATACGCCGGCGGCATCGGTGGCCTGCTGCTATACGAGCCGCTCATCGCGCATTACAACAACACCGGCCTGACGGTGAGTACCAACTCAAATTGGAGCAAAATTTACGGGCCGTGGCTGCTGTATTTCAACAGCCAATCCAACGGCGCGGCGTGCTGGGGGGATTCGCAAAATCAGGCGCTGGCGGAAAAGTCCGCGTGGCCGTATGCGTGGCTGACCAATGCCGTGTATCAAGCGAGAAATCAGCGTGCCGCCGTCAGCGGCAAATTCGTGGTCGCCGACTCGCTGCGCCCGCAGGCGAATGCGGCGGGCGCGTGGGTGGGCCTGGCGGCAACGGATGCTGGTCAGGAAAACGACCCCAATAACTGGCAGTACCAGTCGGACGGCTACCAATTCTGGACCCAATGCGCTGCGGATGGAACTTTCACGCTGCCGCCGGTGACCACCTTCTCACCCTACGGCGGCGCGGCGACGTATCAGCTTTACGCTTATTGCGCCGGGACCAACGGCTCCACCGGCGAGTATTCCACCGGCCCGTTCACCTTCGCCCCCGGCACGATGACGAATCTCGGCACCCTGACGTGGAAGGTGCCGCATCCCGGCAGCCAGGTGCTCTGGGAGATCGGCTATCCCGACCGCACCGCCGCCAAATACCGCCATGGCAATGAGTATGGCCGGCCGGCCCTGTGGCTGGGTTTCAGCAATGAATTCTCCAGCCCGCTGGAATATTACGTCGCCAGCAACAACTGGGCGACGGCGCTGAGTTTCGCCCATACCGTGGACTATACCGCCAATGTGCCGTGGAAATGGCACTTGAATTTCAATCTGCCTTCGGTCAAGCCGGGCAATTACTGGCTGAACATCGCTTACGCCACAGCGGACTCTTACCAAATCATCCGGGTCAACAACGACGGCTCCTTCGTGGCGGATTTCATTCCCGACAACGGCACGCCCGGCACCACCACGATGATCCGGCAGGGCATCCACAGCAAATATATCGTCGCTCATGTGCCCATTCCCTCGACCTCGCTGGTCGCCGGGGCCAACTTCATCACCCTGGATCACGAATATCACAGCGACCATGCCAACGACAATTTCATGTATGACTATCTCAATCTCGAAGCCCCGCAACCGCAATTGACCTGGCGTGGAGATGGCATGGCGAATCTTTGGGACATCGGCGTTTCGTCGAATTGGTTCGATGGCAGCGAATTCATCACCTACAGTGACTTGAACCCGGTGAGCCTGGACGACACCGGCTCTGCGTCACCGGCCATCACGCTCGCCGCCGCCGTGGAACCGGCTGCCGTTGTGGTGACGGCGAACAAGGATTATTCCCTCAACGGCAGCTCGCTTTACGGCACGATGTCGCTTGCCAAATCCGGTACCGGCACGCTTGCCCTGAATAATACGAATGCCTATACCGGCAACACGACCGTCAGTGGCGGCACGCTGTTGGTCAATGGTGTGGTGGCCAGTCCCGTGACCGTGATGGGCGGCACGCTGGGTGGCAGCGGCACGGTTGCGGCGAACGTTGCGTTGCAAGCCGGCGGCGCGCTCGCGCCGGGCCGGGCTGGGCTTCCCGGCACGCTCACCATTGCCAATACCCTAGTCGAGACCAATTACACCGACACCAATGACAACCTCGTGACCGCGTACCTGACCCTGACCAACAATTTGTCGTTGACCAACAACTCACTCTTTTTCCAATTGAGCGGCTCGCCGGCAAGCGGTGGCGGCACGAATGATTTGGTGCAGCTCAACGGCGGCGCGCTCACGCTGGCTGGCATCAGCACGGTTTACCCGCTGCTGACCGCCGGTTTGCCGGCCGCCGGAAATTACCCGCTCATCACTGGCGGCAGTTCGACGACCGGCAGTGCCGCCAACCTTGCCTGGGCCGAGGTTGCTGGCGCCACACGGCAGTCTTACACGCTCGACACCTCGCTGCCTGGCACCGTGTTGCTGTGCGTGACGAATAATGCGGGCGTCCCGTTACTCACCAACCCGCTCGTTTGGCGCGGCACCAACGGAAATGTCTGGGACAATGCCACCACCAATTGGCTCAACGGTTCCGCCGCCGACCAGTTTTACAATGTCGACCCTGTGGTGTTCAACGACACCTCGACCAACGGCAGTGTGTCCATCTCCGGCACGGTTTTCCCCGGCGGCATTTGGTTCAGCAACTCCGCGCGCACCTACACCGTTAGCAACGGCGTTCTCGGTGGGGTGGTCGCGCTGGTCAAGTCCGGCGCCGGCACTTTGAACCTGGCCGGCAGCAACAGTTACACCGGCGGCACCATCATCAATGCCGGAACCATCGTGCTCACCAATGACATGGCGAATCAATTTGCGCTCGGGACGGGCACGGTCACTTTGAGCGGCGGTACACTGGCGATGTATGGCAATTTCGGCACCTACAACAATGCGTATTGGAATCTGGCCGTTCCCGCCGGGTCCATCGGCACGCTCAACGCGGATTCGCGCTGCGATTTATTTGGCAGCCTCGTCGGCAGCGGTACGTTCAACTTGAACATTCCCTCCACGCGCACCGGTTTTCACGGCGACTGGTCCAAGTTCGCCGGCCAAATCAACGTGAATGGCGGCGACTTTCGCGTGGCGCCCGACTACGGCTACCCGGGTCTCGGCAACACCATTCTGACGATGTCCAACAATGCCTCGCTTTACTACGTTGGCATTCTCAATTCCGGCGCCGGCACGATTGTGGACATTGGGGGGCTCATCGGCGATGGTACGACGAAACTTCAGGGCGGACCTTCGACCTCCGGCAATCGGCTTTGCACCTGGCGCATTGGCGCGCGGGACACCAGTGGGATTTTTGCCGGCACGATTTCCGAGCAGGCGCCGGGCACCACCGTCACGTGCATTCTCAAACTGGGCACGGGGACGCTTACGCTCACGGGCAATAACACCTATTCCGGCACCACCGCCATCAACGCCGGCACCTTGCAGCTCGGCAACGGCGGCGCCTCCGGCTCACTTGGCACCAACACGGTCGCCAACTCCGCCGCGCTCGCGTTTAACCGCAGCGATGCCGTCAGCGACGTGGGCTTCGGCCTGATCAGCGGGGCCGGCAGCTTCGCACAAAATGGCTCCGGCACGTTCGCCTTCACGCAGGCGCAGCCTTACACCGGCTCGACTTTCATCAACGCCGGCATCCTGGCACTGTCCGGCAACGGCTCGATTGCCAGTTCCGCCAGCCTCGCTGTGGCCGCCGGGGCGCTACTCGATGTGAGCGGGACGTCGGCGGGCAATCTGACGCTTGCCAGCGGACAAACCCTGTCCGGCAACGGGGCCGTAAGAGGCAATTTGGTGGTTGGCAATGGCGCGACGCATGTGCCCGGCAATCCGTTCGGCCCGCTGACGTTCAGCAACGCGCTTACGCTCGCCGCCGGCGGCACGACGCTCCTGGTCGTGATCCACTCCCCGCTCACCAACAGCAGCGTGAAAGTTTTCGGTGCGTTAAGCAACGGCGGCACCCTCATCGTTTCCAATGCCAGCACGACGGCGCTTGCGGCGGGCGATACGTTCCAACTTTTCAGCGCCGCGAGTTACAGCGGCGCGTTCCCTGGCGTCAGTCTGCCCGCGCTCTCTTCGGGGCTGGCTTGGAACACCAACACCTTGAACACCGCCGGCCTGGCCTCGGTCATCAGCATTGTGCCGAAATTCACCGCGGTGGCCGCAACGGGCACTAATCTCGCGCTGCGCGGCAGCGGCGGTCTGCCCAGGGGCAGCTATTATGTCCTGGCCTCAACCAACCTTGCGTTGCCGCTGTCTGCCTGGCGGAACCTGGCCACCAACCAATTTGACGCCAGCGGCAATTTCAGTTTGACCAACGTCATCGGGTCCAATTCACGCCAGACGTTTTACCGGCTGCAACTGCAATGATCTCCTCCGCCCACCATCCGCCAAGAATGTCCATCAATTGGCAATGTGGTTTATGTTTTGCGCCGAAAGCAATACTCACATAATTATGCGCCAATACATTTTTAAAGCCGTTTTGATTTACGCCTGCATCAGTCCATGGCTGACGGTTGGCGGCGAAGTGAATTCGGCAATCGGGCTTATAACCGCTTTGCAACAAGCGCCCTGCCGAATTGAAGGGACCAATGCTCAGCCACTTTCGGCTCAGCAGGTGCGGCTGGACCGGAAATGGTCCGGCTCCCGCTGCCAATCGGTATTGGTTAACGTTAGCCAGGAACCGCTGCGCCTTGGCAACATCATCCTCTTCGATTTGGCACGGCATGGATTGAAACCTGAGACGCCGATTTATGGCGAAGGTTTTCAGAAACTGGCTCAGACCGGCGGCACGTTGGCGCATCCCGAGGCGATTGGTCATTATCCCGATGCCAAGCATTATCGCATTCCCGAACCGGACGGCTGGCCCACGGTGTATGGCCTGATGACTCTGCACTTGGGGGCCGACCAACAGGTCTTGTTGGGTTTCAGTTCCTGCAAAAAGTTCATTGGGCGGATTTCATTCACCCCGGAGTCACTTCGTATTTCCGTTGACCCGGAAGGGTTGGAACTGTCGCCGGGCGAGGCGTGGCCGCTGGAGGAATTCATTGCGCTCGCGGGCGAAGATCGGAACGTGTTGCTGGACCAACTCGCGGCGGCGATTGGGCGGAATCACCCGCCGCTCCCGCTGCCGGCGCTGACCAACCGCTTGGGCTGGTGCACCTGGTATGGTGTCGGCGGCGCTGGCAACCAGCAAATCGTATCGAACACCGCCGCGCAATTTTCCAGGATTTTGCCGGAACTACGGTTTATTCAAATTGACGAGGGTTATAGTCCCGCACTCGGCGATTGGCTAGAGCCGTTTGCAACATTTGGCGACATGCCGGCTACGCTCGCGTCCATTCGTGCGCAGGGTTTTCTTCCGGGCATGTGGCTGGCCCCATTCATTGCTCAACCCGACAGCAAAGTGCTGGCGGAACATCCCGACTATTTTGTGCAAAATGCCAGCGGCCAGCCGCTCGACTCCAGCAGAATCGGTTTCGGCGGCTGGTCGAACGGCCCGTGGCGCGTGCTCGATGGCACCAATCCCGAAACACAAAAGCATTTGGAAGACGTCTTCCGTACGATGCGCGAGCAATGGGGCGTTACGTATTTCAAGCTGGATGCAAATTACTGGGGCGCGATTCACGGCGGAAAACATTTTGATCCCAAGGCCACCCGCGTTGAGGCATATCGGCGCGGCATGGCCGCCATTCTGTGCGGGGCCGGCCCGGGTACGGTGATTCTCGCTTGCAATGCGCCGCTGTGGCCGTCGCTGGGATTGGTCAATGCCATGCGGACCAGTAATGACGTTGACCGCAGCCGGAACAGTTTTTTTAGCACTGCCCGCGAAAATTTCAACCGTGGCTGGCAGAACGGAAAGTTGTGGGTAAATGATCCTGACTGCGTGTTGCTCGCTGGCAAGAGCGGGAACCATGCGGAAATGGCTACGAACCTTTGGCGACTTCACGCCACAGCCATTCATGCCGTGGGCGGGTTGGTGCTGACCGGTGACCGGATCGAAAACTTGCAGGCACCGCAAATTGCCACGCTGCATAAATTGATTCCGCCCATCGGAAAAAGTGCGCGGTTTGAAAATAGCCGCTTTGAAACGGGCATCACCGATCTGGGCGACTGCCAATATCTTTATGCCTTCAATTGGTCGCAAACCAACGCGGACCGGACGTTTCAATTGCCGGGTCGATCACATCTGACAGACTATTGGACGGATGAAGACCTTGGTGTCCACGAGGGCTCTTATGTGGTCAAGGATTTGCCGGGGGAATCCGCCCGCTTGGTTCTCGCGCAGCCGGTTCATTCCATCCGATGAGACCTTCAAAACCGGTAATTTCATGAAGAATGTACTGATCAAGTCTGCGATTTTTGACAATCCCGCCACCGATCCCGCCACCGAACTGTTCATAGGCGACCCCTTGAGTTCACGAATCCTTTGGGGCAGATGGACTCCGCGCGGCGTCGAGTTTCCTGATCGTGCACGCGATACAGCTCGGTTACCACCTGTTTCAAGCAAATGAAAACTAAAAAACACCTAGTTGGCTTGGTTTTACTCGGCTGTCTGGTTCAGGTCCTGGCACAGGATCAGCCTAAACCGCAGCTCACGCCGCGTATCAACGGGCCGAAAATCTTTGGCGTGCGTCTGGGCAGCCCGTTCCTGTTTCGCATCCCGACCACAGGCGAACATCCGATGGTGTTTGCCGCGGAGAATTTGCCTGTCGGACTTTCGCTTGATGGAAAATCAGGAATCATCACCGGTTCGGTGAAAGCGCGCGGCAAGTTTGCCGTCACTCTGATTGCATCCAATGCGTTTGGCGTGGCCAAATGCGATTTCCGCATCGAAGTCGGTGACCGCATGGCACTCACACCGCCGATGGGTTGGAATACTTATTACAGTTTTCGGAATGCCATCAGCGACAAACTGGTTCGCCAAGAAGCCGATGCGATGGTTGCTTCTGGTTTGGCGGATCACGGTTGGACTTATGTAAACATTGACGAAGGCTGGACAATGAATCCGACATCCAGAGATCCTTTGCTGAATGGTGCTGGGCGCGAGTCGGATGGAACCATTCGTCCGAACGGACGGTTTCCGGACATGGCTGGGCTTTGCCGTTATGTCCACGAAAAGGGTTTGCGAATTGGCCTATACTCCTCGCCCGGGCCATTGGATTGCGCCGGATTTGTTGGCAGCTATCAGCATGAAATGCAAGATGCACAGAGTTACGTGCAGTGGGGTTTTGATTATCTCAAATACGATTGGTGCTCCTACAAGGAAATCGCCAAAGGCGACAGCGTTGCCGAAGCGCGCAAGCCGTATGAGTTGATGAGTGCGGCGTTGTGGCAAAATCACCGCGACATCGTTTTCAGTTTTTGCCAATACGGCATGGCTAATTCATGGGAATGGGCGGCGGAGGCCGGCGCAAATTCATGGCGAACCACGCGCGACATCATTGACCGGTGGGACACGGTCTCGCAGCGTGGTTTTGGTCAGGCCGGACTGGAAAAGTATTCTGGCCCCGGCCACTGGAACGATCCGGATATGCTAATGGTCGGCGTGATGGCGAAAAACACGCCGTCGCGTCTGACGCCGGATGAGCAATACACGCAGATCAGCTTGTGGTGTTTGCTGGACGCACCGCTACTCATGGGCGGTGATTTGCGGAAACTGGATGACTTCGCGCTCGGTCTGTTGACGAATGACGAAGTGATGGAGGTGAATCAAGATCCGCTCGGCCAGCAGGCGTCGCGCGTCACGCAGGATGCCGCGGCGAAAACTGAGGTCTGGGCAAAGCGCATGGAAGACGGATCACATGCTGTGGGCTTGTTTAATCGCTCCGAGCAACCTGCGAACGTGACCGCGAGCTGGGTGGTGCTTCACCTTGAAGGCGCACAAAACGTGCGCGACTTGTGGCGGCAGAAAAAGCTCGGTGTCTTCACCAACGAATTTACCGCTACAGTTCCCGCGCATGGCGTGGATTTAATTCTGGTTCAGGCCACGCCATGAGGTTTTTACCCGCCAATCTCATCTTGCCAATCATCGTTTTCATGGCGGCGTTGGCGGTGCCCAACATTTCGGCTGGCGAACTGCGCGTCACACGCATGACCTGTGATTACCGCGTGGGTCCGCTGGGTGTAGATGCCGCGCTGCCGCAGTTGAGCTGGCGACTGGAGTCGGGCGTGCGCGGACAAAAGCAAACGGCGTATCAAGTGCTCGTGGCGGACTCGCGCGAGTTGCTTGAGAAGGATGCAGGCGATTTGTGGGACAGCGGCAAGGTTGCGTCCGAGGAGAATATCGGTGTCCCTTACGGCGGCAAGCCACTTGCGTCGCGGCAACAGGTATTTTGGAAAGTGCGCGTGTGCGATGTGACGGGCAAACCGTCGGCCTGGAGTTCGCCCGCAACCTGGACGATGGGCGTGCTTACACCGGACGCATGGAACGCGAAATGGATTTCCGCACCGACAAATCTATATGTCGCCGGACCGGCGGTTTATCTGCAAAAGCAAATCACCGTGCCGAAAAGAGTTCGGCGCGCCATCGCCCGTTACTCGGCGCTGGGCTGGGTGGAGTTGTTGATTGATGGCCGCAAGGTTGGCGATGCGGTGCTGTCGCCGGAATTTTCCGATCTGAACCGCCGCGTGCTCTACGTCACGCACGACGTCACCGCGCTGTTTTCCAAGGGCGATCACGCGCTGGATGCGGTCTTGGGCAACGGGCAGCACAGTCCTGTGGCGCACATTGGCGGGGATGAAGCGGACAACATCGTTGTGCCGGGCGGCCAAGGATCGGGGTATCACAATCGCTGGGGACGTTTCGGCGAGCCGAAGTTTTGGTTGGAACTGGAAGTGGAATACGCCGATGGTACGCGCGCGTTTTTCGGCACGGATGAAACGTGGCGGTGGTCGGACGGCCCAATCACTTTCAACGACCTCTGGCGCGGTGAGAAACAGGATTTGCGCCTTAGGCCGACGAATTGGAATCCGGTTGCCGTGTTTGCCTCACCGGCGGGGCGCCTGGAAGTTTCGACGATTCCGCCCGTGCGCCAACAGCAACGCCTCGCGCCGGCGAGGGTCGAGGGCAACCAAGCGTTCTTCGATGTCGTGGCTGCGGGTTGGCCGCGGCTCGTCGTGAAAGGAAAGCCGGGGCAGACAATTTCCATTACGGGAAAAGTTGGCGGCGAATTCACGCTGCCGCCGATGGAATTCAGGTTGCGCGGCGGTGGAACGGAGGTGCTGGAGCCGAAGTTTTATTTCAATGTCGGGCCGCATGAGCTGGAAGTTGCCGGGCTGGATGCGCCATTGAAACGGGAACAAATCAGTTGGCAGGTGGCGCACACGGAGCTGGAGCGCACCGGCGAGTTCGAGTGTTCGAATGAGTTTTTCAACGACCTGCACGGAGCATTGCTGCGGACGCATTTGAGTTACAACTTCGGCCAGCCGATGGATGCCTCGCGCGAAAAGGAGGCCTGGACACAGGACGTGCAGAACATGATAGACTCGGCGGTCTATCTCACCGATGTGCCGGCCTACTATCGCAATTGGTGGCGCGACTTCGCGGCGAATCAGACCGCTGACGGCTACCTCGGCGCGATTGCTCCGATCGCCGGACTGCAGACGCACGCATGGAATGATCCGTGGTGGAGCGGCATGATTGTTTATCTACCATGGAAATTCTACCAATACTACGGCGACCGTCAGTTGCTCGCCGAGGCTTACGAGCCGATGAAATTGTATCTGGATTTTCTCGGTCGCCGCGCGCGGAAAGGCGTGGGTGCCAACACCGGTGCATTACGCGGTCGGCCCACGGACAAAGTGGATGAGGCCGCCATCCGCGACGGCTTGCTGGCTTGGGGCACGGGCGACTGGCAGGGACTCGCCAAGCCGCCGGTGGCGCTGACCTCAACCGCGGCGTGGGCTTGCTACGCGCGCATCGTGAGTCGCACGGCGGCGATTCTCGGTCGCGAAGATGAGGCGCGTTCGTATGCGAAGCTTGCCGAGGAAACTGCGGCGCGTTTTAATCTAAAATTTTTCGATCCCGCCACCGGGCTTTATGCGAAATCGAGGAATAGTCAGAGTGCGTATGTCCTGCCCTTGAGTCTGGGCCTTGTGCCCGGGGAAAGACACTCGCTGGCTGTCGCGCGGTTGGTGGATGCGGTGCGCGGCGCGACCAATCATTTGAACACCGGCTTTGTCGGAACGCCGTTTCTACTCTCATGCCTCACGGACGTTGGCCGCGCGGACCTCGCCGCCGAAATTGTGAATCAGCGCGACTTTCCCGGCTGGGGCACGCTGCTGAACGACGGCGTCTTCAAAGAAAACTGGCGCGGCGAACACGCGATGATGCCGTCCCTCGGTGGGCCGGTTGGCGCGT
>Ga0316231_1004982_pt1 | contig 10775 bp, 9 predicted proteins | sample TBH18027metaG_FD_206002 | JGI IMG/M metagenome (GOLD analysis project Ga0316231, IMG submission 206002) | Freshwater microbial communities from Trout Bog Lake, Wisconsin, USA - TBH18027 | ecosystem: Environmental > Aquatic > Freshwater > Lake > Hypolimnion/Profundal zone | place: USA: Wisconsin...
ATGATAATATTAAATTTATCATTATATGTAGTTCTCTTAGTATTTTTACAACCTGATTTTTCTCATTGATAAGTTGATTTAGTTAAGCAGTTTTATATGTAAGCCGGATAAAACTGCGTAGAATTAAAAGGTTACTTATAAGTAAAAGATAAATATAAGATTACTAAAGAAATAAATAATGTTATAAACACTTTTAATAAATAAATATATGCTAAATTTAAATTACTTTTTAGAAATTGATAATCAGGTTTTAATAATAGAAAAACTTGATTCACAAAAAAACATCGAAGCTTCTGGATTTACTTACGTTAGAGAAGATCCTTTTTATTTTTATTATCGTAAAGATGGGTTATTATATATCTTTGATAAAAGAAGAGATGTTGAAACCGATAATCATAAAATACTAGCAGTAATGGAAGATTGGAATTAATAATAAAGGATAATGAAAACTGATTTCATTGTAGGAAACTCTTATTCAAAAGAAGAGATAGAGGAAGATGGTTTTATTAATACGAAAACTACAACAATAGTAATATTTTATAGAAAAGAAGATATACTTTTGTGTTTTAGTATTCCAAAACCACTCAATCCAAAGTTGTACAAATTAATATCTATAAATAAGGATTAATAAAAAAATGATGTTGGATAAATATTAAATGTTGCTATTTTAAAAAAACTCTTCAATAGTTTTACTTTTTTAGTCTATAATTAAAATTAAAACATAGATAATTCAGTTCAAATCATAGATGATATTTTCTAAACTATGCATGATTTAAATTAAACTATACATGATTCAAATAAAATCATTGATAATATTTTTTAAACTATGCATGATATTTTTCAAACTATGCTAGAAATTTTTTAAACCATGCATGATTCAATTTAAATCATTCTCCTTTTTTTTACTTATATCAACAATCTATTTTATAATTACTATATAAATTGCTAAATATGTGACATAATCAAAAAACACTGTTAAGATATGTTAACAAGAAATGTCGTTAACATTCGTTAACATTAAATAAAACTATAATCAAAATTTCTTCAAACAAATAAAAAAAACTCTTTAAATAATACTCCATTTAATAAAAAGGAACGTTTTTCTGATCACTTAACATTAACTTAACGCAAACTGAAATTTCTTAATATTTATTTAATCCTAAATTAACAGCTAATGCACTTTCTTGAAGTATCTTTGCATAAAATTTAATACATCAAAAAAATGAAAAAATTTATATTAATTTCAGCTATTTTTATTGCAACAACTTGTATTGTTAATGCTGGGAATCCGGTTACAACTGAAAAGAAAGCAGAAACAACACAGATGGTTATCAAAGGAAAAGTACTTGATAAAAAAACAAAAGAAGCTTTAGTAGGTGCAACAATTAGTATAGGGAACTCAGAATTTAAAGTATATACTGATCTGGAAGGTAATTTTGAAATTAAAAATGTAAAAGAAGGCAATTATAATATCGTTGTTTCTTATATCTCATACAATTCAAGTTTAATTGAACAAACAATTGTAAAATCAAATGATATACCATCGTTAGAAATAGAACTTGTAGAAGATACTAAATAATTTTATCCATATCTAACAACATATATACACTTAATACCGTAAAAATATAAATAATTATATCTTTTACGGTATTTTTATTTGCTATTGCTAATCATTTCTAATTAACTGAAGAAATCCTTTCAACAATTTTCACTTTTAATAACCATATAATGAAAAAGACTTTATTAATAATTAGTTTGTTATTTTTAAACTTTTCTTTTCTTTTTTCACAACAACTCGAATTAAAAGATGGCATCTATTATAAAGATAAAAAAGTATATACTGGTAACTACAAAGAGAATTTTGCTAATGGTAATCTTAAAATGGATCTTAACATTTTAAATGGAATAAATAATGGCATTTCAACTTATTATTATGAAAATGGTAATAAAAAAGAACAACAATCATTTAGTAAAGGCGAAAAAGATGGAATCTGGATTACCTGGAATGAAAATGGAATAAAGACTGCTGAAGCTAACTTTATGAGAGGGAAAAAACATGGGATGTGGTTAATTTGGGATGAAAACGGTAAATTAATCCGTGAAATGAAATATGAGAATGGAGAGAAAACAGGTGTTTGGAGAATGTGGGATGAAAGTGGCAATTTAATACAAGAAAGAAAATACTAAAGATATAATTTCGTATTACTAAAAAGGCAGTTTATATAATTAAACTGCCTTTTTATTTTAATTTTCAATTCAGTTAAATAAGTTTACATACTATTGAGTATTTAATAATCTTGATGCTAAAAAACACTTAATATTAAGATAACAAATTACAAAAATCTTAATGATATAATAATATATACTTATCATTAAATTAATCCATTTCTACAGAATTCATACTACTTTTGACCCATCAAATTAAAGTATTTTTATAATGGTTAAAACAGTTTTTAAACAAAGCAATTTACTAATGAAAATTTATTTATTCATATTATTTTTAATGATAAATCTATCATTGTTTGCACAGCATAAACAATATAAATATGAGATTACACATGATGATAGTTTAGCATTGGAAAATGTTATAATTGAAAAATATTATGTTTCCGATTCAACTGATCATAATGATACAATAGAAAATTCACTTCCAAAAGGGTCAATAACCTATAGAATATTTATTGATATGAAACCTGATTATAAACTTCAATTAGTTTATGGAAATCAAAAGCATGAACTTTTACTCGAAACGACAACTAAATTTTTTAATGATAAAGAAGCAGATGCAATAACAGGATATAATGTTAATATAAAAAAATTAAATAAGGGTAATATTGCATTAGATTCATGGATTACTATGGGTGCTGCTGCTAGAGGTTTTACCGGAATACCAAGATCAGAAGATACAGTTGGATTTACTTTAATAACAAACAGACCATCATTAAAAATTGCAGATGGATTTACAAAAGGGATATTACCGGATTTTAAAGTTTTTAATCTTGATATGGGGTTCTTTAATAATGATAGCACTGCTACAAGATTCTATACTAATAACGGAGGTTGGGCTGCTCCAGGCGGAGTTAAAGGACCAACTCCTGAAAATAGAGTACTGATTGCTCAACTTACTACAAATGGCAAACTTTCATTTAAATTAAATGTGCAAATAGGAACACCTACAGGTGGATATATGCAATTTGTGTGGGGAAATCCTGAAGGTTCAGAGATACAATTTAACGGATTAATGTGTGAATAATTTTAATATAAATAATATACATAATATAAATTAAATAAATCAAATTTTATGAAGTCAATTTTTACAAAAATATTTTTTTTAAGCATGATTTTAATGCTTTCAAATGCTTTAGTTAATGCACAGAATGGTCTTGACACAGTTATTGTGGAAAAGTACTATATTTCTAATGCTGCTGATTCAGCTGGAAGCATTGGAATTTTACCTGTAGGTTCAGTAACCTACAGAATATATGTTAGTATGCTTCCTGGTTATAATTTTCAGATGGCTTATGGAAATGCAAATCATCCACTTTCAATAACAACTACAACTTCTTTTTTTAATAATGAAGATTATGGAGCTACAACTCCAAGTTATACCAAAACAAATGCTAAAAAAAATACGGTAATGCTTGATTCATGGCTATCCGCAGGTGCTGCTTGTGTTGGTAATTTTGGTGTTCTTAAAACAAAAGATGACGGTATCGCAACAGTTGTAAATGCAAATGGATTATTACAAAACGCAGATACTTTAGCAGGGATTCCATTAACAGTTCAAGATGGATTATTAGCAGGTACACCTGCTACAGTTGGGACAATAGGTATTGATACAGCAATTGCAGTATTTGATGCAACTAGTCAATTTGGGAATTCATTTATTATAAACAATGGAGCCTGGTATTGTTTAGGTGGTGCTTCTGGTCCTGACACAAATAATAATCAGGTGTTAATTGCTCAAATAACAACAAATGGCAGATTAAATTTAAAATTAAATATTCAAATTGGAACACCAACTGGAGATATTCAAAAGTATGTTGCTGATAGTATTACAGGTGGTAGTGCCAATGGTGAAATTCAAAGAAGTTTTTTAACTTATGTCTCAGATAGTATTCCGGTTGTTGTTGATAAAATAAATAATTTGGAAATTAATAATACTATTTCAATTTATCCTAATCCTTCAAAAGGTATATTTACATTAAATATTAATGCAAAAAACCAAAACACAGATAATTATTATAAGATTTATAATATTCTTGGAAACATTCTTTTGACGAAAAAAATCAATAACATTCAGGATAATTATAAAGAAAATATTGATTTGAGTTCTTTTACTCAAGGAATTTATTTCTTAGAAGTTTCTCTAAATGGAGTTAAAACAACAAGAAAATTAATTAAAAATTAAACTTCCTTTCCTCTTTATTAAATTATCAAGGAATCTAAATAGTTTTAAGTATGAGATTATTATTAGTAGTGATAATTTTAAATATAATAATTGCTTCAAATTTATTTGGACAATGTGTATTAAGAGGAAAAGTTACAGATAAGAACGGAGAGACTCTTGTTGGAGCAACTATATTTCCTAAATCAAAAATGAGTTTAGGTGTTACTACTGATTTAAATGGTGATTATTCATTAAAATTACCTAGTTCTGGTTCTGAAGTAATAGTTATTAGATATATAAGTTATCAAACTATAGAAGATACCATTAATTTTTCTAAAGGGATATTAGTTAAAAACTATGTTTTAGAATCCGCTTCACAATCTTTAAACACTGTTGTTATAGAAGCAAAAGCATTTAGAAATAGCGATACTCCACTAGAAAGAATTAAAATGCGATCTAGTTCTACCATTGATTTTATTTCTGCTGAAACCATGAAAAAAACGGGTGATGCAAATCTAGCTTCTGCTATTGCACGTATCACCGGAGTTTCAACAACAAGTAGTGGATTAATAACTGTACGTGGAGTTGGAGACCGATATGTGAAAACAACAATCGATGGTGCTCGTATTCCAACTTTAGACCCATTTACAAATAATATTAAATTAGATATGTTTCCTTCAAGTTTAATTGATAATATTATTATAACTAAAACAGCAAGACCAGACTTACCTGGTGATTGGGCTGGAGCTTATCTATCTATTGAGACCAAAGATTTTCCTGATTCACTTTCTATTAATATGGAAACTTCTTTAGGCTATAATGACCAATCATCGTTTATAGATGTTGTTACATCTCAATCAAGTTCTACAGATTGGCTTGGATTTGATAATGGATTTCGTGATTATAATCATAATAATTATATCCCATTTAATAACAATCCATCTACTTATCAGGAATTTATTGCTTTAGGTTTAGGTAATTACTTTAAATCTTTAGGTGTTACAAATAATACACCATGGAATGATACTTATTACAAATTAGGACTTATTCAATTAGGTCTTTTAGGAAATGCACAAATAAATGACCAAACTGCATTTCAGAACGCCCAAAATCAATTTAATACTCTTTCTTATGCAGGTAAAGCATTTGATTTAATTAATGCTAATGCTGTTGCATCTGAAAAACAATTTCCTAATAATTGGAATACAATTACAAAAGAACCATTATTTAGTAATTTTAGTCAAAGTTTTTCGATAGGAAACCAAACAAAATTATTTGGTAAAACTCTAGGATATATTTTTGGATTCCGATATTCAAGTTCAATTCAATATGATCCAAATTCAATTAAAAATGACATTGAATTTCAGTCTGATTTGCCGGATACTTATACTAGTACATATACAAAAATTCAAAAAGTTAGTAAAGAAACAAATGGTTGGAGTGGTTTAATAAAATTCGCATATAAGTTAAATAATAATAACAATATATCTATAATGTTTATGCCTAATGTAACCGGAACAAATTATGTTAGGGATGCAGAATATCTTGAACCTAACACTAATGATCCTACAAATAATCTCCCATTTCTAACAGTTTCAAAATATCAATATTATGAATCACGTAAGCAATTAATTTATCAATTAAAATCTGAACACTATATACCTCAGAGAAAAATAAAAATTGAATTTAATGTTTCCTATACAAATGGGAAAAGCGATGCTCCCGATTCAAAGAATTATATCAATAAATTTGCAGGAGGTTTTTTGCCTAGTGATTATGAATTATACTTCACATATCCAACTGATGTTAATAGATATTTTAGATATTTAACTGATAATATATTTGATTCTCGTATATCAGCAGAGATGCCTATTGGTGATAAACCTGAATTAGTAAGAAAAATAAAAATTGGAGGAGGATACATAAATGAAAGTATGCAAAATAAAAGTTATGTTTATCAATTTATGAATAGTACAGGATTTGAAAATCCTACAGTTGCAACATTAGATTCATTGAATAATCATCAGAGTCCTATATTTGATATAGTTACTACTCAATATAACGGACAAGCTATTCGTTCAGCTTATGGATATTATTATAAATATTCTTCTCCAGCTGATAATTTCTTTGGCTCAAGCGATATAATTTCCGGTTATGCAATGATAGATTATGCTTTTATTCCCAAATTAAGATTTTCAGGTGGACTTAGAATTGAAAGTGTAAAAATATATACCGATTGTTTTTTGTTCGACTCATTAGGAATGTCTCCAAATGATTTTAGAAGAAAAATCACTGATGTTTGGGGTAATACTATGGATGTACAGCCGGGGAATTTGCAAAAAATAAGTTATTTACCAAGTGCAAATTTGATTTATAAACTTAACAATAATGAAATATCGCCTATAAATTTAAGATTAAATTATAGTCAAACTGTTGCCCGCCCAAGTATAAGGGAACTTTCAGAAACTACATTTTATGATTTTGAATCAAATTCTTACGTAAAAGGCAATTCACAACTTAAAATGGTGCAAATTAATAATTATGATTTAAGATTAGAAGCATATTTTAAATCAGGTGATAATATCTCAGTTAGCTTATTTTATAAAGATTTTATAAATCATATAGAATTATCTAATTTTGGATTTATCTTATCTTGGTTAAATAGTCCTGATAATACAAGTTTAAAAGGGATTGAAATTGAAGGTAAAAAAAATATTTTTAAATTTCTTGAATTCAGAGCTAATTTAACTTTGGTAAGTTCTAAAGAAATTCTTAAAGGTGGGACTATGTATGACCTCGATGGTCATGTTTTCAATTTAAAAGGAGGTGAAAGACCAATGTTTGGACAAGCTCCTTATATAATAAACACTATGGTGTCATACAACTCAAAAAAATTGGGACTTATTACAACTCTTAGTTATAATTTACAGGGTAGTAAACTTGTAATTATTACTGATGTTACTAAACCAGATATATATGAATTACCCAGACATTTGCTTGATTTCAAAATATCAAAAGTAATTAATAAACACTTTGGTGTGAACTTTAAGATACTTGATATTTTGAATACTGCAGTGACAAGATCTTACATGAATGTTAGTAATGATTCTTATTTTAAAAATATATGGAACGAAATTACTAATAAAAATAAAGAAGCAGATAATATTATCTATAGTAGATATAGATATGGGTCTAATTATATTTTTTCATTAACTTATAAACTGTAAATTAATATCCTAATATATCATGAAAAGAATCTTTATTATTATTATAGCATCATTTATTGCAACTTATGCACAGTCACAAGATGCAATAAAAAAAGTAATAGTTGAAACCTACTATGTGTCTAATGCAAATGATGCTTCAGATACTACTGGAGGTATATTAGAATCAGGTTCTAAAACTTATAGAATCTATATTCAAATGAAACCTGGTTGTAAGCTAACTAAAATATATGGAGATATTAACCATACACTAAAAATAGCAAGTACTGCTAATTTTTTTAACAATCTAGATCGTGGCAAAACCTTTGGCAAAGATATTAGTAAAAGCAATTATAATAACAATACTGTTGCATTAGATACTTGGTTAACCTTAGGAGAAACAACTAAGAGTTCAGCAATTACTTATTTTGGGATCTTGAAATCACAAGATAATAATGGCTCTTTTGTTGGAGGAGTAAATAATGATGGAGGAAGTGCCGGAATTATAAATGGATTACTTACAAATAATGATTCACTTGCTGGTATTCCTTTAACGATAGCTGATGGTATGGATACTATGACTAATATCCCTGGAAATTGGTCAAATAATGGGTTCATAGATTTAATATCAGGTGTAGATTCTACTATTTTTGGTTCTGTAAAAATAGGGAATGAATTTATTAGTAACAATGCATATTTGCAGAATTCAGGTGTTACTGGTGTTATTCCTGATAGCAATCAAGTTTTGGTCGCACAGCTAACTACTAAAGGAGATATTTCATTTGAATTAAATGTTGAGATAATTGAAATAGATGGAACCGTTTCTAAATATGTTGCTAATAAAAGTATAGATTCACTAAACACAAACCTTTCAGATTGGTTAAAATATCCTTTTGAATGTGGTTGTAAAGATCCTAATTATTTTGAATATAGCCCTGATCTAATTTGTTCTGATCAAAGTAAATGTCACACACTTATTGTACTTGGTTGTATGGATTCTAACGCATGTAATTATAATATCAATGCAAATTATAATATTCAATCTTTATGCTGTTACCCCGGCATGTGTGCTGATCGTGATATTAGTCTAGTATGCCCTTCATTACAAGAAAAAGGATTAAAAGTAAATTTAAATCCCAATTTATATCCTAATCCAGCATATAATGAAATAACAATTCAGATATCTTTAAAGGATAATGAAGAAACAAAATATGTTGTTTACAATTCGTTAGGGAAAATTGAATTTGAAATGGATTTAGGTGTAATTTCTGGGTTAAATAACTATGACCTGAATATATCAAAATTAAAACAAGGAATCTATTTAGTTCGATTGTTTACCGGCAATAATGTTAGTAGTAAAACATTTATAAAATTATAATTACTAATGTATTATTGTAAGAATAAGAATTTAATTAAACCTTTTTTTAATAAATTTATGAAGAATAGAAACAAATTAGACAATTCAATAATTCTAATATTGATATTTTTTATTCTTATAAATAGTTGTAAAAAAGATAATAATAACTCTACAATTGAAACAGGAACTCTTACTGATATTGATGGCAATATTTACAAGACTGTTAAAATTGGTACTCAATGGTGGATGACAGAAAATCTTAAAGTGACAAGGTATCGTAATGGAGATTCAATAATTTATGTGTCATATATTAATTATGATTTAGATTCGGCAAAATGGAATAACTTAACTTCCGGAGCTTACTGTATTATTAGCAGTTTAGATAGTACTTCACAGAATTACCAAGGGAAATTATTTGGGTTTTTATATAATGGTTATTCAGTATCTGATATCAGAAACTTAGCACCACAAGGTTGGCATATACCAAGTGATGATGAATGGAAGTTATTGGAAGAAAATTTGGGAATGAGTGTTGATGATGCTAATAAAATGAATTGGCGTGGAACAGATGAAGGAAATAAAATGAAAATCTATACAGGGTGGAAAACGCCAAGTGATATTTATAATACATGGGGTACAAATGAAAGTGGATTCTCTGCTATTGGTGGTGGATGCTGTATGTTTTTTGGAGTATGGGGTGATCCCGGAACATTTTCAACAGGGTTTTGGTGGACATCTTCAAAATACAATAATAAACCTTTATATAGATATCTGGATTATAACAAACCAAATATTTTCAGATACTACGGATCCAATACTTATGGGTTTAGTATTCGTTGTGTAAAAGATTGATTAAATAATATCCAAAGGTAGTTTTATCAAACCCCTTAATCGTTTTATAGTATTTTTTAGTTGATAAAAGATCGTGTAAAATCGTTTTACGTGATCCTTTGGTTATGTTAAGATATCATTTGATGACTTTAAGATATCATTTGATCGTGTTATGATATCTTAAAGTCATTTTATGGTCGTGTGAAATCGTTTTACGCGATGTATTAGTCGTCAATAGCTCGCGTAAAATCGTTTCACGCGAGGATGAAATCGTTTTATGCTTACTTAAAATCATTTTTAGATATCTTAAAGTCTTCGAATGATCGCATAAAATGGTTGAATGATAGCGTAAAATGATCAATAGAGAGCATTTTTGGGAAGTGTAAATTATAATTAAAGCATCGGAAAGTAGTGAAAATCTAAAAATAAATATGTAAGATTATAAAAAGAATTAGAAAGAAAAAGCTATTGCATCAGATAATGAAAAGAATATTTTTACGGAACTTTAGAAATAAATTAACAAACTAAGTTTTATTGTATTTTATATCCAACTAATAATTAACATAATAAATAAATTGCATACATTAAGTTTACATACATCTTAAAATACTCACTTTGTCTTAATGTTAAAATAATTATTTGATGAGGTTCTCTTAATTATGAGTTAACATTCAGGTTGTAATTTTGCCGAGTAAATTAAACATTAAAAATAATTTCAAACAAAAAAAAATTCTTATTAAAAATTCAAATTAAAAAAAATGAACAAAATTTTTAAATTCGTTTCGGCTATTGTTATTGTAGCCATGTCGGTAACTACAAGCTTTGCGCAAGTAGGGAATGATCAAAACAATGGAGCAGAGTGCGGATGCCCTGTTCCAGTAAGTTCTAGAACAGTAGTAGATCTTGCAACATTAGGTGTTGCAATAAATTCTGCTCAAGTGGAAATTCAACAGAATACCACTCTAACATGTGATAACATATACACTTTCAACAA
>Ga0316231_1004983_pt1 | contig 10775 bp, 4 predicted proteins | sample TBH18027metaG_FD_206002 | JGI IMG/M metagenome (GOLD analysis project Ga0316231, IMG submission 206002) | Freshwater microbial communities from Trout Bog Lake, Wisconsin, USA - TBH18027 | ecosystem: Environmental > Aquatic > Freshwater > Lake > Hypolimnion/Profundal zone | place: USA: Wisconsin...
GGGTGCAGGGGCGAAAGCGACCATCAATGCCAATGTCTATGGCAGCTCGGGACTGACGAAAACCGGCTCCGGTCAACTTATCCTTCCGTTTCCAAATTACAGCGGGAACACGATGGTTGCCGGAGGGACGCTGACGCTTTCGGGGACAACTTATGGCAGCACCAATTTCAATTTGGCTTCCGGAGCGACCTTGGAACTTTATTTGTCCGGCAATACTTTGGACGGGCCCGGCACGATTTTTTCGGGAACCGGCACTCTGCTCAAGACCGGGCCGGGAACCTTGATTTGGGGGGCCGCCGCCACGACCTTTGCCCTTGGCGCGGGCGCGCGGATTGATGTTGAAAACGGCACTTTTACCGGCGGGAGCTACGGCAACGAGGTTTGGACGAATAACCTGTCGGATCTGAATGTCGGCGGGTATGGCTCGTTCGACGGCGTGGAAGCCAATGTTTGCGTCAATGCCTTGACCGGTAGTGGAACCGTCAAGTCGGGCTTCAATGGTTCCGGTTACTTGAACTTCACCTTTGGGGTGAATGGCGGCAGCGGCACTTTCAGCGGGACGCTCAGCGATAGCACTTCTTCTGGAAGCTTCGTCAAGGCTGGCGCTGGCACGCAGATATTGACGGGCATCAACACTTACACCGGCTTCACCACCATCAGCGGCGGCACCTTGCAGATCGGCGACGGCACGACCGACGGTTCGATTGCCAATACGAGCGTGATTAATGACAACGGCACGCTGGTCTATAACCTGTTGGGCACCCAGACCTGCGCTGCCTCAATCGGGGGCACTGGTAGCCTGACCAAGAACGGCCCGGGCACGCTGACGCTTTCCGGCACGAGTACCTACACCGGCGCGACGACCATCAATGCCGGCACGCTGTATGTGAGCGGTTCGCTGGCCGGCGGCAGCACGGTCGTGAATGGCACGGCTGGCGGCATGCTCGGCGGCTCGGGCACCATCAACGGCCCGGTGACGCTGCAAAACGGCGGCAGCCTTCAGCCGTCCACTTCGGGCGGTGTCAACACCCTCACGCTGGCCAACGCCATCGCGCCCGTCTTCAACGCCAGCAGCAAGCTCAAGATTCGCGTGCCGACCAGCACGACGGCAGACCAGATTGCCTTGAGCAGCGGCACGCCGGTCTTTAACCCCGCCAATCTGGATCTAACCATCGACACCACCAGCTTGCCCGGCAACGCCACTGGGCTGACGATTGTGTCAGCAGCCAGGGGCAATGGCGGCATCGCTGGGAATGTTTTCCACAGCATCAATTTAGTTGGCAACACCAACTACACGGCGACCGTTCATTACAACACCACCGTCGGCACCATCACGGTGGACCTGTCGTCCACGCTCTACACGGTCACCTACAATGCCAACGGCGGCACCGGTTCCCAGACCGACCCCAATGTTCTTTACACTTCAAATGCGGTCGTGACGGTGCTGGAGACGGGAACCATTACGCGGCCGGGCTACCAGTTTATCAATTGGAACACGCAGGCTGCGGGTGGTGGCACGGCTTACAATCCGGGCAACAACTTCAGCATAGGATCTAACATCACCTTGTATGCGCAGTGGGCCATCACCACCACCGGCTTCAATCAAGCGGCGGCCGGCCCGTGGGACTACAACACTGCCACTAACTGGGTCAATAACACCATCAACGGCATTTGGAACGCCAACTTAACCTTGAGCGCCGGTCAAACCGTCACCTTTTCAACAAATATCATTTTGACCACCGGCCTGACCTTCAATTACCTCGGCAATTATGCCCTGACACTGAAAGCGGCGGCGGCCGGCACAAATCTGCTCACGCTCGGCGGCGACATCGGATTGAACACGGGCGGCGGCACCGCCGCCAACGTCACCATCGGCAACTCGGCCAACCATCTGAACATTGATTTGGGCGGCGCTACGCGAATCCTGACCATCGCCGGCAGCCGAACACTGACATTTAACGATGCCATTTCCGGCACTAATGCTGGCATCATCAAGGATGGCAGCGGCACGCTGTGGCTCACCGTCTCGAACTACTTCAGCGGCGGCCTGGTTATCAAGAAAGGCGCACTGGCAGTCGCGACGAATCCGGGCAAAACGGGCGTCTTTGGCACCACCACCAACCCGATTACTTTGGGCGATGCGGCCGGCGGTCCCGCCTCGTTGTTGCTGGGTTGGCAAACTTACGTAAATCCAATCACCTTGGGATCCAATGCCGTTGGCCCGCTCACCATCGGCGATTGCCTTGACGATGGGGGCAACAACTCAGTCGGTGTGAATGGCGGGATCAACCTGAACGGAAATAATCTAAATCTCATCAAGACGGTCGGGACTCTGAATCTTGGCATCAGCGGCACTGCCATCACCGGTTCGGGCAGTCTGACTCTCAGCAATTTAAATAACACCGCCAAGGGCACCATCTCGGTGTCCGCTCCGGTCAACCTCACCGGCAGCATCACCAATGTTGGCATCGGCACCAATGCCACCATCATCAGCGGCAGCATCGCCTCCACCGTCACCGCCGTCGTCCAGAACAGTGCCACCGCGCCGCTCTTGCTTTCCGGTGCCAACGCCTATGCCGGTAACACCATCATCACTTCCGGCACGCTCAAACTCGGCGGCATCAGCGCCATTCCCAACGGTAGCGGCAAGGGCAATGTGTTGCTGAACCCCACCACCGGCACGGCGACCCTTGACTTGAATGGAACCAACGGGACGATTAACGGCTTGTCCAGCAGCGGCGCGGGTAGCAGTTTGGTGGACAACTCCTCCAATGCCGTCAGCACCTTGACGGTGGGCGCCAACGACCAGTCCAGCACCTTCGGTGGCGTGATTCAGAACTCCGGCGCTTCAGCGAAGTTGAACTTGACCAAGACTGGCGCCGGCACTTTGACACTCACCGGCACGAACACCTACACCGGACCAACTACGGTCAACGCGGGCACGCTGTTGATTAACGGTAATTCCTCCGCCGACACGAACACTTGGACGGTTGTGAGCGGCGCGACGCTGGGCGGCACGGGGAAAATTGGCGGCGTGGTGAATTATCAAAACGGGTCGGCGGCCTCGTTCACGGTCACCTCCACCAACACGCCTTACCGCAACAGCACTTACCTGACCTTCACCAACGCGGTGTTCATGACCAATCTGGCGGTGCGGTTGACTTTGCCGGCCAGCGGCTTGAGCAATGGCTTTTATGTGCTGAGCACTAACTCTGTCGCTCCGACCGTGAACGGTGCTTTCGGCACGCCGGCGATTATCAGCGGTTCCTACGGGTCGGGTGGCACCGGCACCGTCAGCCTGAATGGAAAGAACCTGGTGTTGACCGTCAGTGGGGTAGTGACCGGCCCGCCGGTTTTCAGCGGCGTTAATGCGAATGGAACCGCGTTAACGCTGCGCGTCACGAACGGAATTCCCAATGCGGCGTGGACCTTATTGCAAAGCACAAACCTCGCCTTGCCATTGAGCCAGTGGATTACCAACTTGACCGGCAGCTACGATGCCAGCGGTAATATGACCACGAATATTATTAATGCCGTCACCAACCCTGCCGGCTATTTCATCTTGAAATAAAATGAAGCTCCACCTCCCAGAATGATTTGACAATAAGATGAAACAAACATTACTCATATTTTCATTTCTGGCAGCTTTAGTTGGCTGCGCCAGCAAAGCCGAAGCTTCGGGAAGCCTCGTAATCACAGTCAAAAATCAGGTGCTGCATCCGCTGAATCCCCGCCTATTCGGCCAATTCATGGAGCGGCCCGCGTTCAGCGGTGAAATCGGGCCGGAGGCGGCGGTGATTCCGGGCACTTCGCAACTCCAGCCCGAAGCGGAAAAACTCATCCGCGAGATGAAAATTCCCGTGCTGCGTTTTCCCGGCGGCACGGATGTGGACTTTCTCGACTGGACGGACATGATTGACCGCGCGCCCGGCCGGAGCGGCGACGCGCGTCCGGTCAGCGCGCCGCGCGGCAACAAGGTCACGAACGCCTTCGGCTACGATGAGTTTTTGCGGATGTGTGAGCGGAACGGTTCCGAAGCGATCATCGTTGTGAATTTTCGTGACGGACTGCTCGGAGTGAAGCCGCTGGAGGAGGCGGCCGAACATGCCGCCGCCTTGGTGGCCTATTGCAACGCGTCTCTCGACTCCGCGCTGCCATCCTCGCTCGCGCAGTGGTCGCAATTGCGGGCGAAAAACGGCCACCCCGATTCTTACCGAGTGAAATACATTCAAATCGGCAACGAGACTTGGATGTTCAACCCGGAAGTGGAGAAGCGGTTTTCGGCCGATCCGTTGGGCCGTTGGCACCAATGTTTGCGGGCTTATATCAAAGCCATTTTGGCGGTTGATCCCTCCGTCAAAATCATCGTGGATGCGACGCCCGCGCCGGTGGTCGCGAAAATTCACGCGGAATTCCAGGACGCGATTCACGGCTACGCGGTGCATGCTTACAAGCCGTGGGGCATCCGCGAGGTGAAAAAGGGCAATCAACCGGTGCCGGTGGCCAAACTCTCTGCGGAAGAAATCTGGAACAGTTGGGTCGCCGTCCCGGCTATGGACGAAAACGGCCAGTCCGTGTTGAACGATGAAAATTTTGTCCAAGCCCGAAAGCTCGGTTACAAAATTTCGATGACCGAGTGGAACTGGAACGGTTGGTGGGCTGCGGACAAAGAGCAAGCCGCATTGGACTCGCTATGGGCCAAAGGCCTGGGTGCCGCCTCCTACCTGCACGCCATTTTGCGCCAGGGCGACCTCATCAATCTCGCCTGCCAGTCCATGCTCATCGGTCGTGAATGGCCCATCAACGCCATCCGGGTGGATCCGGCCAACCGTCGTCCCGCCTATCAGTTTCCCAGCGGCATGGTGACCGAAATGTATTCGCAAAATCACGGCGACGAAATGCTCGCTGTGGAAATCGCCAACGCCGAATGTTATCAACAGCCTTATTCCATCGGCCAGTTGGCTGCGCCGGGCAAAGTCGCCTATGTGGATGTGATTGCCACCCGGAGCGCGGACGCCCTCATCGTTCACCTGATCAATCGCCGTTTCGCGGGAACGCAGCCGGTCGTCATTGATTGCTCGGCGTTCCATCTCAAGCCGCAGACGGTGGAGCTGACAATACTGGAAGGGCGCTTGAATGACCAACCGCTGGCGGGAGAACCCGCTTCTCCCGCGCAGCTCCGGCACGAAACCGTGGCGTTCACAGGCAATCCGCTAAGGCTCGAACTTCCGCCGCGCACCGTGGTGTTCGCCCGTCTGGCCACTGCCAGCCCCAACAAGCGAGGTGCTGGCGGAATGGCGTTGCCGGAAAGCGGGGTCAGTTGGTCTTACAATTGGCGGCCCGAACCCAAAGGCCCGCTGCCGGACGGCGTGGAATTTGTTCCCATGATTTGGGGCAAAAAAGATCTTCCCGTTAGCGGACAAATAAAGGGCAAAGTCTTGCTCGGCTTCAATGAACCTGATCGGGAGAAACAGGCGAATATGACCGTCGAAGAAGCTCTCCAAGCTTGGCCCCAATTGGAGGCGACCCAGATGCGCCTCGGCAGTCCGGCACCCGCCGGCGGCCCAGCCCGGCCCGGTGGATGGTTGGATCGCTTCATGACCGGCGCCAGGGAAAAAGGTTACCGCGTGGATTTCATCTGCGTTCACTGGTATGGCGAAAACTACGACCCGAAAGCCGCGACCAAACAGCTCAAAGCGTATCTGACCGCCGTGCATGAGCGTTACCAAAAGCCTGTTTGGCTCACCGAGTTTGCACTTTCCAATCACGGCAAGGGCGCGCCGGCGACCGTTGCCGAACAGCAGGCATTCATGGCTCAAGCCCTGCCCATGCTGGACGCGCTGCCGTTCGTGGAAAGGTATAGCTGGTTTGTTTCCGGACCCAACAAAAAGGGAAAGCCGGAGAACTGGTTTCTCCTCGCTCCTGACGGCCGCCTATCTGAGCTCGGCCAGACCTACGCGAACACTGCGCCAGTAAAGCTGCGGGAAAAATAATCATCGCCGGAGCCACCCGCAGCCGATTCAGCGCGTGGATCAGCGCGCCAGCAATTCAAATTTCGCCACCGCCGTCGCGCGGCTGTCCGAACCGATGAACACTTCGTATTGGCCCGGCTCCGTTCCCACCGTCATGTCAGCGCGCAGAAACTTGAGTTCGTTCTCGCCGATGGAGAAGGAGACCTCGCGGCTTTCGCCCGCCCGGAGTTCAATTTTTTGAAAGCCCTTCAGCTCGCGCACCGGCCGCGTCACGCTGCCGACGAGGTCGCGGAGGTAAAGTTGCACGACTTCCGCGCCAGCGTAGTTGCCGGTGTTGGTCACTGTCACCGTCGCCTGAAGTTTTTCGCCGGGTTTCAGTGTGGCGCGTTCCAGCCGGACCTCGGAATAATTAAAGGTCGTGTAACTCAAACCGAAGCCGAACGGATAGAGCGGGTCGTTCGGGCAATCGAGATACTTCGATTTGTAAACATCTTTCGGATTCGCCGGATCGAGCGGACGGCCCGTGTTCTTCGCCGCGTAAAAAATCGGCACCTGCCCGACCGCGCGCGGAAAAGTCGCCGGCAACTTTCCGCACGGATTGTGCTGCCCGAACAAAACATCCGCCGCCGCTTTGCCGCCCTCCGTGCCGGGGAACCAGGTTTCCAGTAGTGCGTCCGCCATTTGTGATTCCTCCTCCAGCGCGAGCGGTCGCCCGTTCATCAGCACCACCACCACCGGCTTACCGGTCTTTTTGATTTCGCGCAGCAGTTCCGTCTGCACGCCGGGGAGACCAAGGCTGGTGCGGCACTTGGCTTCGCCGCTCATCTCGCAACTTTCGCCCAGCACCAGCACGGCAAGGTCGGCTCGTTTCGCCGCCGTCACGGCTTTGGCGAACCCGGCGCGGTTCGTCGAATCAATGTCGCAACCGGCGGTGAAAGTCACCTTCGCGCCCGGGTTGTTGCGTTGGATGCCTTCGAACACGGTCTCGCAAGAATCCGCCTTGCCCTCGGCAATCCACGAGCCGAGCAAATCACGCCGCGAATCCGCGAGCGGGCCGATGACGGCGATGTTCTTGCCGACTTTCAAGGGCAAAGTCTGGTTGGTGTTCTTCAGCAGCACGAAGGATTCGCACGCGAGGCGATACGCCGTGGCCAGATTTTCCTTGGTGTAGAATGCCTGCTGTTCGCGCTGTTCATCGCAATGCCGGAACGGATTGTCGAATAAGCCCAACTTGAATTTGATTTCCAGGATGCGTTTGACTGCGGCGTTGATTTGGGCCTCGGTGATTTGGCCGGCGGCCAGCCGTTCCTGAAGGTGGTTCAGAAACGCGCCGCTCTGCATATCCATGTCCACGCCGGCTGGGAGCGCCTGGCGCGCGGCGTCGCCCTCGTCCGCCGCCGAGCCGTGCATCACCAGTTCGTTGATGGCCGTGTAGTCGGTGACGACGAAACCTTGAAAGCCCCACTCGTCGCGCAGCACCCGTTGGAGCAAAAAGCGGTTGGCCGTGGCGGGCGTGCCGTTCAATTCGTTGAACGCCGACATCACGCTCAACGCGCCGGCGTCAATCGCCGCGCGATACGGCGGGAGATACACCTCGCGCAGCATGCGCTCCGACAGGTCTACCGTGTTGTATTCGCGGCCAGATTGCACGGCGCCGTAGGCGGCGAAATGTTTGACGCACGCCAGCAGCGTGTCCGGCGCGGCAAGATTGGTGCCCTGAATGCCGCGCACCCGGGCCACCGCGATGGCCGAGCCGAGAAACGGGTCTTCGCCCGCGCCCTCGCAAATGCGGCCCCAACGCGGGTCGCGCGCGATGTCAACCATCGGCGCAAAAGTCCAGTCCAGTCCGGCGGCGGCGGCTTCGGTGGCGGCGACGCGCTCGGAACTTTCAATCAAGGCCGGATTCCACGAGGCGGCCGCGCCGAGACAGATGGGGAAAATGGTTTTGTAGCCGTGAATCACGTCGTAGCCGAAGAGCAGGGGAATGTGCAGGCGCGTTTCCTCGACGGCGACTTTCTGGAACTTTTTGATTTCCGCGACGGAGATCAGGTTGAACACATTCCCGCAATCGCCCTTGCAGACTTGTTTCAATAGCGACTGCTGGCCTTGTTCCTTCACGGGACCGGTGATGCCGCTGTAACCGGTGAAGAGCGTTAGTTGGCCGATTTTTTCCGCGAGCGTCATCCGTGCCAGCAGGGCATCCGTCCGCGCGCTGACGGTCTCCGGTTCGACTGCCGGGGCTGTGCTGGCGAAAAACAAAAACGCCGCGAGGACAGCGAGCGCGAGGGGACGCCCGGCGAAACGGGCCTGAAAAAAAGGTGTCTGGAAGGCCGTGAAATCTGGCATGGCCGTAGCTTACGTCAACCGGTAGAAAAGGAAAAATAAAAATTGCCAGCCCGCCCGCTGGCTGGGTGGCGGCGTAACTTAACTAATAACTTAACTAAAGCGTAACGGTGGTTTTTTTTGGCGGAAGGTGGTCTGAGGTTCTATATTCTTGGTGAGCATCGCCACATTTTTAACCCAAGCTGTTAACATGAAAATGAACACCTCCTTGGTTCGCTGGGTTGCCAGCGGGATTTGGGGTGTTGGTGCTTTACTTGCGGACGGTTCAATGGCTTTTGGTGGCACGCCGCAGATGCTCTCCCCCAACGACATCACGGCTGATGCTCCTTTTGTGGGCATCCTTTTCATCAAAAAATATAAAAACACCGGTAACCCCAAATGAATAATCAATTTAACTTTTCCGGCACCGCGCCGAAGCCCGGTCGGCGGCGGTGGGGATTGCGTTCATTCACCGCGTTCACGCTGATCGAGTTGCTGGTGGTGATTGCCATCATTGCGATTCTGGCGGCGATGTTGTTGCCGGCACTGGCCAAGGCCAAGGCCAAGGCGCAGCAGACCGCCTGCCTGAACAGCCTCAAGCAATTGGGTTTGGCCGTTCAGATGTATGCCGATGACAATCAGGGACAGTTGACCCCCGTTTGTTATAAGCCGGTCGCGGGAAATCAGTATGGTTGGATGCACCTTTTGGCGTCCTATGCTGGAGCTAACAATGTGAACGCGGCTGGACTGAACTTTAACTGGACCAACCGGAATTCAATCTTCTGGGGTTGTCCAACCTATAAAAGCCTTCCCGCGTCGGCAGCATTGGCAGCCACTAGTTGGTTAATTGGCTATGGCTTGAACGGCTACCCGGACTATGGCACTGGCAATACCCCTATTCCTACTGGCAAAATGAATCTTTACGACGCTACGGGTGGTTATGGTCCGGGTGGCCTCACCTACACCCCTTTCAAGTTGGATAACATAACCTATAAATCCACGCGCCCGCTGATTGGCGATGCCACCGGTGGCAGTGGGATAACGCCGCCCCTCTCGCTGGCGGCGGCCAATGAGGCCATCACCCGCCACAACGGTCAGGGTAATTACGTTTTTTTTGATTCGCATGCGCAGGCGCTGAAGCCAACGCAGGCGGCCAATGCTTTCACCAATCCGGCGGCGGGCTTTTAGCCAAGCGTTTAACTAACCACTAAACTAACCACTAAACTAAACAAAAAGTCACATGTTTTATTCCCTCTCCCCTGTGAATTTTGGTTAATTAAAGGCAAAGCAAAACCGTAAAATAGCGAGACCATGAATTTACGAATCTTCGTATATTGTTAGTGAGGATGATTCGACTAATATTGTCACAATAATTTAGAACCTATTAGTAAAACCGTTCCGGACCCGGAAATTACAACATTCATTACCAGCATGAAAACCAGGCTCAATTGCTCCACCCTCACTGCCTTGAAACTCGCCGCCGCGCTGTTTGTTTCCGCGACCCTGCCGGCGTTGGCAACGGAAACTTTCACCAACAACACCGCCGCCACCGGCTTCAACTGGCAAGGGACTACCAACTGGAATGGGGGTGTTCCGCCGGGGGGCACCAGCGATTCGGTTCAATTCTTCCCTGATACCACCACTGCGTTGCTCAACGGGACATATTCCATCACGAATGACCCCGCCACCTTAACGCTCAACACGCTCACGCTTGATGGTTTGGGTGCCAGCGCCACCGCTGCGACGACCGTCAATATCGGGACGGCGGCGAACACTTGGACCTTCGATGGCACCACTCCAACCATCAATCTTAATGGCTTGACCGGCACAAGAGGACTGACTATCACCGTGCTGCCAAAAATCGCGTTAAACAAAGCTACAACCGTCACAGGTAATGGCACTGCGACCTTCGTTTTTAGCGCAGCAATCAGCGGCGGCTTTAGCTTGACCAAGAGCGGCACCAGCACGGTGAAACTCTCCGGCGGTAACACTTACAGCGGCGGCACGACCATCAGCGCGGGAACATTGAAGCTTGGTAACGGGACTGCCTTGGGCGCCGCCGCCGGTGCGGTGAGTGTCAGCGGCACGGGGGCAGCGTTGGATTTGGGCGGCGTCACGATGACGGCGACCAACGCCCTGACCTTGAACGGTTCGGGTATCTCCGGTGGCGGCGCGATGACGACCGGCAACAGCCAGCCGAGCGTCTATATCGGTCAGGTGACGCTGGGCAGCGCCAGCAGTATCATTGCCACCTCTGGCGACATCATTTTGAACAACGCGAATGCGATTTCCGGTGCTTACGGGTTGACGAACGGTGGCGCCAAGAACACTTACATTTACAGTCCCATTAACACCGGCGTCGGCACCCTCACCAAGCAGGACGCCGGCGCGCTCAGCCTCTTCGGAACCAACACCTATTCCGGCGCTACGGCCGTCAACGGCGGCCGGCTGATCGGCGTCACGGGCGGCTCCTGTTACAAC
>Ga0316231_1004988_pt1 | contig 10762 bp, 9 predicted proteins | sample TBH18027metaG_FD_206002 | JGI IMG/M metagenome (GOLD analysis project Ga0316231, IMG submission 206002) | Freshwater microbial communities from Trout Bog Lake, Wisconsin, USA - TBH18027 | ecosystem: Environmental > Aquatic > Freshwater > Lake > Hypolimnion/Profundal zone | place: USA: Wisconsin...
TGTTGTTCGCGCGTTTGCAGGGCGAGCCGGAGCGCCGGGTGCCCCTGCGCGTCCTTCGAGACGCCAATGAGCCGGCCGGGCATGTGGCGTTTGTACGCATCCCGCGTGGCAAAAAACCCGGCATGGGGGCCACCGTAGCCGAGCGGTACTCCAAACCGCTGGGCGCTGCCCACTACGACATCCGCACCAAATTCTCCGGGCGGTCGCAACAACGTGAGCGCCAGGAGATCCGTTGCCACCACCACCAGAGCGCCGTGTTGATGCGCAGCGGTGCAGAGCGCGGAATAGTCGTGGATCGTCCCGTCGGTAGCCGGATACTGGACGACGAGACCAAAAACATTGCCCGTGATTTGAAACTTGCGATGATCCCCAACAACGATTTCGATGCCAAGCGGTTTGGCGCGAGTCTGGATGACGGCAATGGTTTGCGGGTGACAACTTTCCGAGACGAAGAAAATGTTCGCCGCATCATTCTTGCGAACTGCACTGCACAAATGCATGGCTTCAGCGGCCGCGGTGGCTTCGTCGAGCATCGAAGCATTGGCGATGTCCATGGCAGTCAGATCCATGATCATCTGCTGGAAGTTGAGCAGCGCTTCCATCCGACCCTGCGAAATCTCCGCCTGATATGGCGTGTAGGCGGTGTACCAACCGGGATTTTCCAGAATATTACGCTGAATGACCGGTGGAGTGACACAATCATAATAGCCCATACCGATGTACGACCGGCGGAGCTGATTCGCGGACATGATGCGCTTTAACTCGGCCAACGCTTCCGACTCGGTGGTCCCGGCCGGAATCTGTAATGGGCCGGTGCGTCGAATATTCGCCGGGATCGCTGCCTTGACGAGTTCGTCGAGTGATGAAAAACCTAATTCCGCGAGCATCGCGGCGTGGTCCGCCGGTGCACCAAGGTGCCGATGCGTAAACGAATCGGTAGTTTGCATCGAAAACTTAGGCGCCAATGTGCGCGGCGTAATCAGTGGGGCTCAACAGCTCGCCGAGTTCGGCGGGATCACTCAGCTTGACCTTGAACATCCAGCCTTTGCCATACGGGTCCTGGTTGACCAGCTCAGGGGTCCGAGTCAATTCCTCGTTCACGGCAACAATATCACCGGTGACAGGCGCGTAGATGTCGCTGGCAGCCTTGACGCTTTCGACTACCGCACATTCTTTACCGGCTTCGACGCGGTCGCCCATGGGGGGGAGTTCGACGTAGACAATGTCGGTCAATTCATGCTGGGCGTGATCGCTGATGCCAATCACGGCAGTCTCACCTTCAACCCGAACCCATTCGTGGGATTTCGCATATTTTAAATTATTGGGAACGCTCATGAGCCTCGTTTGTACAGTGGTTTCTTGGCAATGGTTGCCGGGAATAATTTCCCGCGCACTTCAACTGCAATGGTTGTTCCAACCTCCGCCGATCCGGCAGCGATGTACCCCAAGCCGATCCCGCACGCCAGGGTCGGGGACTGCGTACCGCTGGTGACTTCGCCGATTTTCTGGCCACCGTCAAGGATCGGATAATGCTGCCGCGGAGGTGGACACTTGGCCGCCGTCATCCGGAAGGCCGCCAGCTTGCGAGCCACCCCGCGATCGCGTTGCTGAAGCAAAACGTCGCGCCCGCTGAAATCGCCTTTGTCGAAGGCCACGAACCGGCTCAGCCCGGCTTCGATGGGTGTGGTGTCGACGGCAATGTCGTGACCGTGCAGCGGCAGACACGCTTCGAGACGCAGCGTGTCCCGGGCCCCGAGCCCGCACGGCGTTGCACCGCGTTTGAGAAATTCGTTCCACAGAAAAACCGCGTCCGTGTTGTCGCAGAGGATTTCGTAGCCGTCCTCACCAGTGTACCCGGTTCGGGCAACCCAGCAGGTTTTTCCGAACACGGCCTGCCGCGCGACATGAAACGGCGCGAGTCCGGAATCAAGGATCTGCCGAGCCTGCGGACCTTGTAACGCGAGCGCCGCGGTCTGGTTGCTTTGGTCGGTGACTACCAGGTGCTGACTAAGCCACGCAAAATCGGTGGCAATGTTGCCGGCGTTGACGATGAGCAGAAAAACAGTGGGCTGGATCCGGTAGAGAATCAGATCATCCAGAATGCCGCCCGCCGCATTGCACAGGAGCGTGTACTGGGCTTGACCGACCGCCACTTTGCGGATGTCGTTCGTAAAAAGTCGGTTCAGCGTGGTTTCAGCAGTGGGGCCCACGACGATAAACTCGCCCATATGCGAGATATCGAACAAGCCGACGCGTTGACGGACAGCGAGATGTTCCGTAAGAATCCCCGCGTATTGCACCGGCATATCCCACCCCCCGAAAGGGATCATCTTGGCACCTAGTGCAACATGCGCATTGTGGAGGGGAGTTTGTTGAAGTGAATCCGACATCGTAGATGATACCGTACCGGCACCGGCCAAACCTGTCAAAAACAAATGCGAGGTGAGCGGCGTCTGCGAGTGTGTTTTAAAATCGGAGGGACGCGCAGAGCCTGGACTGAGCCACGAAGCATCGCGTCCGTTTGTCTCATCACTGTGGCCACGACGAAGCGTAGCCCTCCGGGCGGCACAGGGGCAAAATTAATTTCAAAACATGCCCTGAGATCACGCAGCGCGAAACCGGTGCATAGCATGGAGCCGCGGCCGTCCCGGATGCTCTGGTTCGACGGCGACTTGGATGTCATCCCGTTAGTAGAACGAGCGTCCCGTTCGTTGAGTTGTTTAGCGGGACAGGCGGGACGCCTGTCCTACTATGAAACGAGCGGGACGCTCGTTCTGCTATTACGGCTCCACTGCCAGCGTCGCCAACGGATCGCAACCAAATCAAATATGCCGGCTGTCGTCGGCATCTTTGGTAGTGTATCCCGAATCTTGCCGGGCCAGATTCACCTTGTGTTTCTTGGCATAGGCTTCGCTGAAATCTTCCGGGGTCATTTCGAGGACTTGAGCAATGGAAATCAAAAAGTGCAACAGATCCACTACTTCCACGCGGGCATTTTGTTTATCGAACTTCTGGTACTTGGCCCACCATTTCCACGGCACGCTATCCGTCAACTCAGCAATCTCCTGCGTCATCGCCCGGCAATAGTTCAGCACCCATTGCACACGCTGTTCGTCGGTCATATGGGCGGTATCCACCCCAATTTTCAGGTTCAGGGCTTGTTGCATTTGGAAAATTTCGTTGAGTTTATCGGGAGCTGTCATGCGAATAGTATGCGCAAATTTAGCTGAAAGTGCACTTACTTTTTGCTAGATTACTCACGTTGATTTGACCGAATGAATTTTTCAAGCACAACCTCGCCCCACCCCCGTTCCACGCATGACGCGCGGTTAACGGCAATTAATTTTGTCGCCGACGCCATCAACCGGGCCCTGGACATTCGCGAGATCGCCAGTAACGCGCTGGCGGCCATGACGGCGATCACTCACATGGAAGCCGGGGCCATCTATCTGTGGGACCTCGACGAGCAGGTGTTGAAACTCCACACCGCGCACGGGCTTGCGACAACTCTCGCCGCCCAATTGGCGCGAATCCCGCGCTCTGCCGGCGGACTCGTGGATGCCGCGCTGGCCGGCCAGATTCAAGTGGTGACCGATTTCGCCAGAATCCCCCAAAACGAACAGGCTCAACTGGTGGCCGGCGCCGGCTTCCGTTCCGCCCTCTTCTGCCGCCTCAGTGATCAGGGAACTGTCGCGGGCATGCTGGTTTTAGCCTCGCAAGCACCCCAGGAATTTGCCGGGGACGACAGGGGCGTCATTGAAGTGATTTGTAATCAACTTGGCAATTCGCTGACCCACGCCAAATTGGAAAGCGCGGTCCGCAAAAATGAAGAGCTGTACCGGTTGCTCGTCGAGAACTCGGATGACGCCATTTACATCACCCGAGCCGACATGCGCCCCCGCTTTGCTAATCTGGCATTTGAACGGGTCTTTGGCTATCGGTCTGGCGAATTGGCAACCCTCGATCCGTACAGCCTGATCCAGGCCGCGGATGTCGCGGCGGTGCGGCAGGCCCACGCGCAATTGCTGCAGGGCGCGCCAATCCACAATCTGGAATACCTGTTTTGTCGCAAAGATGGACACTGGGTGGTGCTTCAGTGCAATGCCGGCGTCCTGACGCGAACCAATAATGCTGCCAGTGAATTTCAATTTGTTGTTCGCGATGTGACCGAATCGCACCAGCGCCAACAACAACTCATTCGCCGGAATGCGCAACTCACCGCCCTCAGCACGTTTGCCGCAGTCGCGAATACGTCGTTGCGCCTGGAAGATATTGTCCGGGGCACACTGCAAGTCGTCCTGGAAAGCGCCGCCATGACAGTCGGCAGTGTCCATCTGCTCGATGCCTCGCGCCAACAGCTCCGACTCTATAGTCAACTCGGCATGCCGGAGGATTTGGCGCTGGCGGTTCGCGAACTCAAAGTCGGCACCGGTTTGGCCGGCACGGTGGCCCTGACCGGCGAGACCAGCGTGTTTACCGAAGGACCGATGACCCAATTTAGGCTCCAGACGCTGGTCGTGGTGCCGCTCAAGACCCGCGGCGAAGTGCTGGGGGTCCTCAGCCTGGCCAGCCCCAGCATAGCCCCCCTCGAACCGGACCTGATTAAAATGTTAACGGCGATGGGACACCAACTCGGGAGCGTCATCGCCAACATCCAACTGTACGAATCCCAGTTGCGGGAAAATGAAAAATTGACCGCGCTGCTTGCCATCAGCGGCGGCGAGACCCAGGCGCTCGAACTCGATTCTCTGCTGAATCGCATCCTTCAACAAGCGGCAGTGCTGCTGCATGCGGATGCCGCCTACCTCTTGCAATATCATGACTCCCAAATTAAAGTGGTGGCCGCCACCGCCCAGTTGCGCAATTTGATTGGCACCCAATTCCCGGCCACCGCTGAATTTGCCGAACAGTCACGACTCACCCACCAGGTCCGGATTTTTTCACGGGAAGAAATTTGCCGGGATCCAACCAATCCGATTGTCCAGCAACTGAATCCCCAGGCAATTCTGCTGGTCCCCTTGCTGGCGCGGGATCACAACCTGGGAGCGTTAGGGTTGGTGCGTGGCACCAGCGACACCAGCGCCTTCACAACCGATGAATTGGATCTGATGAGCGCCTTCGCCGTCCGCGCGGCGCTGGCGATCGATACCGCCCAACTCCTCCATGACCTGTCGGAAAAAAACCAGCAGTTGGAACTGCTCATCGAAGAAGCGCATCACCGGATTAAAAACAATCTGCAAATGGTCTCCGGCCTGCTCCAGCTCGAGGCGGCAAACAATGCCGTCATCTCGCCGGCCATTGCCCGGATCCAGGCCATTGCAAAAGTTCACAATCTGCTCAGCCGTGAGATGCCGGATAAGGTCAACGCCCGGCCGTTGATCAGGGCCATCCTCGACAGCGTTATCTCCACGGCCCCCACCCCGCCGGTGCTGCGCCTCGACCTGGCACCGGTCTGGCTCAGCCCCGACCATGCCACCGCGCTGGCTCTGATCGTGAATGAATTGGTTGCCAATGCCGCCATTCATGCGCACCCCCGGCCCGATGCCGGATTGCAGTTGCAGTTGCACTGCCGGCAGACCGGCGATGAAGTGCGGCTGGTGGTCTCCGACAATGGGGGCGGCTTGCCGGCGGATTTTGACTGGCGTCAATCCACGCGCCAAGGGATGAGCATCATCCGTCAGCTCGCCCGGACCAATCTCGGCGGCCAAATCGACTTTACCAACCACAACGGCGGCCTGAACGTCGAATTGAAATTTAAAAACATATCGACCGGTCGTACGTTGCAGGCTTGACCGGCCCTTCTAAGTGTGGGAAAAATTACGTTATGAAGAAGTTGCGTGTGCTGATTGCCGATGATGATGGTGTAACCTTGATGACCCTGCGGAAAGTGTTGACCGATTTTGGGCACGAGGTCGTTGGCGAAGCGGGCGACGGCGAACAAGCCGTCCTGTTGGCTGCCGCGTGCACACCCGACCTGTGCATCCTGGACATTCGCATGCCAAAAATGGAAGGCATCGCAGCCGCCAAACAAATTCAAGCCCAGCGGCCAACAGCCATTATCATATTAAGCGCCCACACCGAGTCGGGCCTAGGCAGCGAAGCGGCGGCGGTGGGCGCCCACGGCTACATTGTCAAACCGTTTACCCCCAACCAACTCAAGCCGGCCATCGAACTCGCCTTGACCACTTTTGAAAAATCCCAACAACTCGAAGCCCAATTGCAAAAAGCCACCGAAGCTGTCGAGCACCGCAAACTCATTGAACGCGCCAAGGGAATCCTGATGCGCCAATCCGGACTCGACGAAGAAGCCGCCTATTTGCACCTCCAAAAAACCGCGCGGACCGGCAATCGAAAGCTCGTGGACGTTGCGAAAGCCCTCATTCTCGCGGACCAGACCTTTCGCGACACCGGCCGGCCCCCTGCCACGCCTTCCGCCAACCGCTAACTCAACCCGTTCTGCAACTGATTAACTGCTTATGGAAAACGTCATTATTATCGGCTCCGGCTGCGCGGGTTGGACTGCCGCCATTTACACCGCGCGCGCCAACCTTAAGCCACTGCTGTTGACCGGCGGTCAACCGGGCGGATTGCTCACCACCACCGGCGTGGTCGAAAATTTTCCCGGATTTCCGGAAGGAATGGACGGCGTCGAACTGATGATGCGGATGCAAAAACAGGCGGAACGCTTCGGCACCCGCGTGGAGTATGGCGTTCAGATCACCAAAGTTGATTTTTCGAAACGGCCCTTCCAACTCTGGGCAGACGATCAATTATTCGAAAGTCAGACAGTCATCATCGCGGTCGGCGCATCGCACCGGCATCTCGGCGTGCCCGGCGAAGAGGCGCTGGAACGCAAAGGCGTCACCTACTGTGCGACCTGCGATGGCGCGCTGCCGACCTTCCGCAATCAGCCCCTGGTCGTTGTGGGCGGCGGCGATTCAGCCTGTGAAGAAGCGACCTACCTCACGCATTTCGGCTCGAAAGTTTATTTGATTCACCGTCGCGATCAACTCCGCGCCTCCAAAATCATGATCGATCGCGTTTTGGGCAACCCCAAAATTCAACCGATCTGGAATAGTGTGGTCGAAGAGGTGCGGGACATCCAGCAGGATAAAGTGACCGGCGTTAAACTCCGCAATGTGCAAACCAACGCCCTCACCGAACTCCCCTGTGCCGGGGTCTTTGTTGCCATCGGTCACGTTCCCAGCACAAGCCTTTTCAAGGGACAGATCGCGCAAGCAGCCGACGGATATATCACCTGTCAATCCGGAACGAATACCAACGTCCCTGGCGTGTTCGCCTGTGGCGACTGCGTCGACCGCACCTACCGCCAGGCAATTACTGCAGCCGGGACCGGCTGCGCGGCGGCCATTGACGCCGAACGTTTTTTAACCAGTCATGGATAATTCAAATTTAACGCAACGCCCGGCGTGGCAAGCCCTCAGCACGCACTATCCGAAAATCAAGGACCGGCAGCTCCGGCAACTCTTCGCCGACGATCCCGACCGGGGCGATCGGCTGACGCTCGAAGCCGTCGGGCTTTATCTCGATTACTCGAAAAACCGGGTCACGGATGAGACCCTTCGGTTGCTCGTCGCGCTCGCAGAGGAATGCCGATTGCGCGAGCGGATCGAAGCGATGTTTCACGGCGAGAAAATCAATCTCACTGAAAATCGGGCCGTGTTGCATACCGCCTTGCGCGCGCCGCGCACGGCTCGCATCCTCGTAGATGGGAACAACGTGGTGCCGGAGGTTCACGCCGTCCTTGACCGGATGGCGGCATTTGCGGACCGCGTCCGGGCCGGCCAGTGGTTGGGGCACACCGGCAAACGGATTCGGAACATCGTCAACATTGGCATCGGCGGATCTGATCTTGGCCCGGTCATGACCTACGAAGCGCTTCGGCACTTCAGCCAGCGCGATTTGACCTTCCGCTATATCGCGAATGTGGACGGCACCGATTTTGTCGAATCCACCCGGGATCTTGCCGCGGACGAAACCGTGTTTATCGTTTCCTCAAAGACGTTTACAACCCAGGAAACGATGACGAATGCGCTTTCGGCTCGCCAGTGGTTGCTGGCCGCGCTGCACGATGAGCAGGCGGTTGGAAAACATTTCGTTGCGGTCTCCACCAACGCGAAAGAAGTCCGCCAATTCGGCATTGATACCGCCAACATGTTTGGGTTCTGGGATTGGGTGGGCGGCCGCTATTCACTGGATTCAGCGATTGGCCTGTCGACGATGATCGCCATCGGCCCGGAGAATTTCCGTGCCCTGCTGGCCGGTTTTCACGCGATGGACGAACATTACCGGACCGCGCCTTTCGCGCAGAACCTGCCGGTCCTCATGGGCTTGTTGGGAATCTGGTATACGAATTTCTTCGACGCGGAGACGGTGGCGGTATTGCCCTACGACCAATACCTCAAACGCTTTCCCGCTTATCTCCAGCAACTGACGATGGAGAGCAACGGCAAATCGGTCACCCTGGCCGGCACGCCCGTGAACTACCAAACCGGGGCAATTTACTGGGGCGAGCCCGGCACGAATGGCCAGCACTCGTTCTATCAACTGATCCACCAGGGCACCAAACTCATTCCCTGTGATTTTATTGGTTTTACCAGGAGCCTGAACCCCACCGGCCCGCACCATGATCTGTTGATGGCGAATCTGTTTGCCCAAAGCGAGGCGCTCGCGTTTGGCAAAACCGCCGGGCAGGTAAAAGCCGACGGCATTCCCGACTGGCTGGTACCCCATCGGACTTTTGCCGGCAACCGGCCATCCAATACGCTGCTCATCGACCAACTGACGCCAGCGGCGCTGGGCAAATTAGTGGCGTTGTACGAACACATCGTCTTCACCCAGGGCGTGATTTGGGATGTCGGCACATTCGACCAGTGGGGGGTTGAACTGGGCAAGGTATTGGCGAAACAGATCGTGCCGGAATTACAAGCGCCCATCGCTCCCCCCCTCCGCCACGACAGTTCGACCAATTCGCTCATCCGGCGTTACCGCCAATGCCGGTAATATACGAGTGCCAGCGCTGCACGGCGTGTTGCCGCTGGCCGGGCCTGGTCCACGTCACCAGCGCAGAAATTGATCAGCTCGCGAAATTTCTCGGATTGCCCGTGGCGGACTTTATTCAACACCATACCCGGCTGGCGACGGACCGCCGCGGTTTGTCCCTGTGTGAAACGGCGACCGGCGCGTGTGAGTTTTTGGATGGCAACGACTGCCGGGTCCAGGCGGTCAAGCCCCAGCAATGCCGGGATTTCCCAAACGGCTGGAACTTTCCCGGCTGGCAAATAGAATGCCGGGCGATTCCCCAGGTTGAATTGCCAGCCACCGGGAATCTCCCCAAGTCGTCCACCGATTCGTAACTGGGGGCATCTTGGGACTGCCGCCGTAGGAGCGTCCTTCCGGGCGCGATGTCGCTTTCACCTGCCGGTCGCGCCCGGAAGGGCGGTGGTGTCCAGATGCACCCTTCGCAACTCCACCCCTTGCATTTCCAATCGGAAGGACTATGTTTATGTTGAATTGCGAGGAGTGGCATGCCAAAGGCTCAACATGAAGTCGAGTTGACCGTGCGACTTGGGACTGAACCGGGAGCACTGGGACAGGTTCTGTCCGTGCTGGCCGACCGCTCTATCAACGTCCTTGCCTACTGCGCCTACACGGAACGCCATGAAAGTATTTTGCTCCTAGTCAGCGACAGCCCGGTTTCAGCCAAGGAAGCATTGACGGCGGCCGGTTACCCGTGTCGGGCAAATTCCGTCGTCCTTGTGGGGGCTCCCGATCACGTTGGCAGCGCCGCCACGGTGGGAGCGCGGCTGGGGCTAGCCGGCGTCAATATCCTCTACTCTTACGCATCGTCGGCGAGTGCCGATCGTTTTTTCGCGGTCTTTAAAACCAATGACAACCAACGGGCACTGGCGATTCTCAATGCCAGCGAGCGGACCGCGGACCGCGCTGCGTAAATACCGGCAACCTTGACCCCGTCGCCACGTTTTAGTACGTTGTCGGCCATCTGATGAAATCAATTACGAGACTGCTGCTGTTGCTGGGTGCCATTGGGATGTTCTGGGTCGCGTTACCGCAAGATTGTCCGGCAGCGCTGGTCTGGCGCAAAGGCGAAGGCTGGAGCTGGGAGCGCGAGGGCTTGGCCATCGCCAACAATCCCAAGGAGCAGCTCGACATCGCCCGGAAATTACAGGAACAGAAAAAATACTCCGTCGCGGTGACCGCCTACCGCCGGGTCATTGTACGGTGGCCGACGTCGTTTTCCACCCAAGAGGCGCGGCTCGGATTGGCTCAGTGTTTAGCGCAGCTGAACTACCTGCTCAAAGCCTCCAAGGAATATCAGAATCTGATCGAGAAGCACCCGAATAGCCCCTATTTCGAGACCGCTTTGCAAGCCCAGTTCGACCTCGGCTGCCGCTTCCTCAATGGCGAGAAGCATAAAGTTTGGGGACTCCATATCTTCAATGGCCTGGAAAAGTCTGTCGAAGTCTTTGAACAGGTCATCAAGAACGGTCCGTACAGCAAGCTCGGCCCGGCCGCCCAATTTCGAATCGGCCTCGCCTACGAAAAAGAAAAAGATAACATCGCCGCTGTGCATGCCTACGAAAAATTGCTGGAGCGTTATCCCAAGGATCCGCTGGCCGAGGATGCCCAGTTCCAAATCGGCTGGGCGTATAAAGCCGAAGCCCAGCGGGCGGAATACGACCAGAACAACGCCAACCAAGCCATCGCCGCATTTAACGAT
>Ga0316231_1004990_pt1 | contig 10761 bp, 9 predicted proteins | sample TBH18027metaG_FD_206002 | JGI IMG/M metagenome (GOLD analysis project Ga0316231, IMG submission 206002) | Freshwater microbial communities from Trout Bog Lake, Wisconsin, USA - TBH18027 | ecosystem: Environmental > Aquatic > Freshwater > Lake > Hypolimnion/Profundal zone | place: USA: Wisconsin...
GGGTTGCTCACGGGCTGCTATCCCAATCGCCTGGGCCTCTACGGAGCCCTGGGACCCCATTCCAGGATCGGCATCTCCGATAAGGAAATGACCATCGCCCAGATGGTAAAGCCCTTGGGCTATGCCACCGCCATTTACGGCAAGTGGCACCTGGGCGATGCCCATCAATTCCTGCCGCTGCAACACGGCTTCGACGACTATTTCGGCCTGCCGTATTCCAACGATATGTGGTCCCCCAACCACGCCCAGAACCCCAACTATCCGCCGCTCCCGCTGATCGAGAATAACACGATCCTCAAACCGGAAGTCACCCACGAGGATCAGAACCAGCTTACCACCTGGTACACCGAGCATGCCGTCAAATTCATCGCCCAGCACAAGGATCAGCCGTTTTTCCTGTATGTGCCCCACAGCATGGTGCACGTGCCGCTGCACGTATCGGACAAGTTCCGCGGCAAAACCACCCGCGGCCTTTTCGGCGATGTGGTCGAGGAAGTCGATTGGTCGGTGGGGCAGATTCTTGACGCCCTGAAACAAAATGGCCTGGACAATAATACGCTGACGGTTTTCAGTTCCGACAACGGCCCGTGGCTGTGCTATGGCGATCATGCCGGATCCGCCGGCCCGCTGCGCGAGGGCAAGGGCACCAGTTGGGACGGCGGCGTGCGCGAGCCGACGCTCATGCGCTGGCCGGGTAAAATCCCCGCCGGGGCCACCTGCGATGAGCCCTGCATGACCATCGACCTGCTGCCGACGATCGCCCGCCTGACCGGCGCCGCACTGCCGCCCAACAAGATCGACGGCTTGGACATCGGGCCGCTGCTGGCCGGCGAAAAGAATGCCCACTCGCCGCACGAGGCGCTTTATTTTTATTATCACCAGAATGACCTGGAATCCCTGCGCAGCGGCAAGTGGAAACTGGAACTGCCGCACACCTACCGCTCCCTCAACGGTCGTCCCGGCGGAACCGGTGGCAAACCCGCCAAATACGAGGAGTTGCAAACACCCTTGGCGCTGTACGACCTGGACGTGGACGTGGGTGAAAAACACAACGTGGCCGGGCAGTATGCCGATGTGGTGCAACACCTGCTGGGCCTGGTGGAAAAGGCCCGCGCCGACCTGGGCGATAATCTCACCGGCCGTGAAGGTTCGGGGCGGCGCCCACCCGGGCGCATCGGGGCCGGAGTGGTTAAGTAGTTAAATAGTCAATTGAGTTAGTGGCATTGGGGAAATGTAACGCCAGAGAATCGCCGTAACCCCTGCCCCCGTGCCATACGGTATACTCAAATGCTGTTGTTTCCGGAGGTGCGATGCGCTGGTGCATTTTGATTATCCTGGTGGGCATGCTGACGGCGGGCCTGACCGTCCGCGCCGGGGTCATTCAGACTCGGGACGGCAAAATTTATCATGGAACGATCAAGTTCTGCGCCGACGGCAAGATCACCATTACCCAGGGCGCCACCACCACGCTGGCCCCGGCCGATGTCGTGCACCTGTTGATGGCCGATCCGCCGCCGCGCCGCATTCATGGGCTGCTGGGCGAATATTTCCAGGGCGCCGACTTCACCAACCCCAAGGGCCAGCGCGTCGATCCCGTGATTGACGTGCGCTGGCCGCCCGGCACCGAAGTCATTCCCGGCATTACCAATGACGTCTATGCCGTCCGCTGGACCGGGCAGATCCAGCCGCTCTACAACGAGCAATACACCATCAGCACCGTCAATGACGACGACGTGCGCGTCTGGATCGACAACAAGAAAGTCGCGGAATCCTGGACCGGCAGCCAGGGCACGGCCAGCGGCACGATCAACCTGTTGGCGGGCAAACGCTACGATATCCAGATCGATTTTGTCAACCGCCAGCTCGACGGCGTGCTGCGGCTGTCGTGGTCCAGCCGCAGCCAGCCGGAAGAAATTGTGCCCGCACGCTGCCTGTTTGCCAACGTGGCGGACAATCCCAACGCGGGCACCGGCCTGCGCGCCGAATACTTTGCCAACAGCGATATGCAGGACCTGCGCATGACCCGCCTGGATGCCCAGATCAATTTCCACGGGCGCACGCTGCCGGACATGATCATCAAAGGCGGCAAAGAACGCTACGCGGTGCGCTGGTCGGGCTATCTCCAGCCGCGGTATTCCGGCACGTACACCCTGGCCACGCACAGCAACGGCGGCGTGCATCTGAAAGTTGCCGGCCAACTCCTGATCGATGACTGGCAGCGCAAGGTCCCCCAGGACCACAGCGCCACGGTGCTGCTGCACGCAGGCCAGAAGGTGCCCCTGACCATGGAATACGGCTATGGCGGCTATAACGCCACCGTGGAACTTTTCTGGTCCAGCGACAAACAACAGCGCGAAGTGGTGCCGCAGGAATGCCTGTTTGCCGAGGAAAAACCCGCCGCCACTGTACCCCCCAACGAATTTGCCAGCGAAGCGCCCCTCCCCCCGCAGGGCATTATTCTGACCGACGGCACCGTGCTGCCGGCCGTGCCCGATGAACTCCAAGCGCGGCAGACGGTGAAACTGCGCTGGGGCACGCACGACCTGGCCCTGCCGGCCGAGCACATCGCGGTGGTGTTTTATGACTCCCAGGTGCTCGACCCCGGCCGCACGTGGCCGGCGGACAATGGCGTGTTAATGCGCCACGGTGATTTTCTCGAGGGGAGTATCCTCGCGTTCAAACACCGGAATGTGAAACTCAGTTCCATCTTGTTTGGGATCAAGAACGAGGGGGCCGACACCCTGCGCGCCGTGCTGTTTACCAAGCCCGCGCCCGCCAGAACGCCCGTGACGGTCTGCACCACCGATGGCTCCGTATTCCCCGCCGGCACGCTGACCAGCGCCGCCGACAGCGTCACGATCACCACCGAGAACCTCGGAACGTTGACCCTTCTCGCCGGCGATATTTTCAGCATCAAAACCAATCCCTGACCGGAACACGGCGCCCCGACGCCCGATGCGCAGCGGGACCAAGCGTTGCCCCTCAGCCCGCGCCCGCCAGCGCCCGCAGGTAACTCTCATGCGCGACCGGAGCGGCTACCAGGTAGTCAACCCTGGTGCCGGTATAACCTGCGAGCGAAAAGGGGAACATCCGGTCGCCATTGAGGCGTGTGACCACCCCGCCGGCCTCCAGCAAAATGGCCGCCGGGGCCACAATATCCCACAGCTTCGTGTGCACCTCGATCGAACCATGCGCCACCCCCTGGGCCACCTGCATGATCTCCAGTGCCGCCGAGCCCGTACACCGGATTTTCCACGAGCTTTGCGCGTAGAGCCGCTGTGCCCAGAGCGGCATTTGATTGACTTTTTCGCCCACATTGCTGGCCAGCATCAGCAGGGAGAGCCCCCCCGGCTCGTCCACGCGGGTGGTGGCCGCATGTAAACGCCGCGATCCTTCCCACGCCCCCTGCCCGGCGCAGGCGGTAAACAGCCGGTCCTGGCACACATCCAGCACCACGCCCACCACGGGCATGCCCTTATCCAGCAGCCCAATGCACACGGCAAAGTGCCCGAATCCCGTGATGAAATTATTGGTGCCGTCGATCGGGTCGATCACCCACGCCCGACCGGCCGGATCAACCCGGTCGAACGTGATGGCGTCTGCCTGGTCGCTCTCCTCGCCAATCATGCCATCGGCGGGAAACTTCGCGCGCAATCCGGCAATGATGAAACGCTGCACCTCACGGTCGGCCTCCGTTACCGCCTCGGCATCGCGCTTGGTCAGCCGCGCCACCTTGCCATAGCGGGCCCGCACAATTTCTCCCGCGCCCCGCGCCACCGCGACGGCACACGCCAATGAGTCTGTGTAATCCATGGCATGGTTTTACCATAGCCCCACCCCAACGCAACTGCCTTGCGCCGGCAGACACCAATTTTGTTTTTGATTACCGCCGGCCGGGGCTAAGATACGCTGATGAGAAATCCTCGCGCGAACCCAATGAAACTGACTCGGCTGCTATCCGTTGCCACCATGGCCGTCCTGTTCCTTGCCGCCCCCCGCGCCATGGCCGCCACCGCCCTGATCCTGGACGATCCGGCCCTCCCGCACCACGATCCGCGCCTCGCCGCGGCACTGGCCGGCACACTCGAGCGCGCCGGCTACACCCCGCAACGGGTTGCCACCGGCAACCTCCCCGAGGCCCTGACCCATTGCGCTTTGCTGGTGCTGCCCGCCGCGGCCGAACTGCCCGCGCCGTTGGCCGCTCCGGTCCACCATTACCTCCAAACCGGCGGCCACCTGCTGGCCCTGGGCGCCCCCGCGTGGAACACCGCCTTGGAAAAAGATCCCGATGGCCACTGGCTGCCGCCCGGCGAAGGGTGGGCCCTGGTGCCGCCGCCGCACATGCTTTTCGACATCGTCGATCCGGCCCCCTGGCAGCACATCAGCAACGCCGGTGGGAACAAAGCCACCCTCGCGGCAGAACCAGCCGAAGCCCAGAGCCGCCACGCCACCGCCTTCCACGCCCAGATTCCCAACCTCACCGGCTACGATCTGTTTCGCTCCCCACCGCTGGCCAAGCCCGGATTCCCCGCGGGCCATACCATGACCGTCTTCTCCGCACGCGGCGGGCCCCAGACCACCGCGCTGGCGATTGACTGGATCGAGCGCGACGGCTCCCGCTGGATTGCCACCGTTCCGCTGCGCCCCATCTGGCAGCGCTACCACCTGCCGCCCCAAGCCTTCAAATCATGGTCCAACCCACCCGAACGCACTAGCGCCGGTTTTCGTCCGGAAAATGCTTCACGCCTGACCTTCGGCCTGGGTTTCGACCATACCGGCCACAGCCCCGGCACCCACGAATTCTGGGTCGCCCAGCCCGGCACCGCGTCAGCTCGGGAAGCGCCCGAGATTTCCACCGGCGAAACGCTGCCCCCGCTGGAAACCCTGGCCCCCGCATACAAGTTCTTCCCGATCCACGGCCCAGTCCAGTTGCAAGTCGATCCGTCCCAGGTGCTAGTACACTCAACTGGCACCATAACTGTCCCCGACGCGTTAATTGCCGCCCATCCCCGCACCAGTGGTGCCGGCTTTGCCAAAGGCCGCCCGTGGCGCTCGATCCCGATCCTGCAAGCCACCGCTGGCACCCAGTGGCGCGGCAACCCCGGCACGCTCCTGCTCTATCCACCGGGCAAAAACGCCTTCGGCGGCGGCCTCTGGCTGGTCTTTACCCCAACCGTTCCAGCCTTCTACCTCCAGCCGGCCATGCAGGAGATCATCGAACAAGCGGCCCGGCGATTGCGCGACGGCCTGCTGTTGACCGAAGGCGGTGCGGAATTTTATGTCTGCTTCCCCGGCCAGAGGGTGCGCCTGGGCGCCGGCGTCGCCAACACCGCGGCGGAAGATGGCCCGCAGCACCAGGGGCACATGTCCGTCACGCTGACCACCGCCGCCGGCGCTGCCGTGGCGACACAAAGCTGGCCGGTGGCACTGGGCCGCGGCCAAACCCTCCAGCAACAATTCCTCTGGACCGCTCCGACCACCGCGCCGCCGGGCGGCTACCTGGTCACCACCGAGCTTCGCGAAAATGACCAGGTTGTCGATCGCCTGCAACAGACCTTGACCATCCAACCGGAACCAACCCACCCCGAGTGGGTCACCATCGGGTCCGATGGACATTTTTATCGTCAGGGCAAATTGTGGCGTATCAACGGCGTCAACTACATGCCATCCTCCGGCGTAGCCCTGAACGATGGCCACCTCTACGAAGACTGGCTCAGCGCCGCCGCCTACGACCCGCAAATCATCGAGCGCGACCTGAGCCATATCGAAGATCTGGGCTTTAATGCCCTGAGCGTATTTATTTACCGCGACGCGGTGGAATCCCAGAATCTGCTGGATCTTTTGTGCCGCTGCCGCCACCACCACCTCGGCGTCAACCTGAGCCTGCGCCCCGGCGTGGCAAGCTATTTGCAGCATGCCGACCGCAACCAGGCCCAGGACCAGGCGTGGGACACCTTCCGGCACATCATCACGCAAAACCGCCTCGCCCAGGACGACACCGTCTTTGCCTACGAGATCGATTGGGAGCCATCGTTCACCACCTTTGGACGCACGCAACGCACCGATGACGCCTGGGCCGCGTGGGTCACCGCCCGCTACGGCAGCATTGCCGCCGCGGAAAACGCCTGGGACACCAGCGCCCCGCGCAACGCCCAGGGCCGCCTGACCGCCCCGCCACTGCCGCAACTGCAAAAGCCGGGGCCGGGAGGCGTAAAACTCCCCGCCGCTTACCGCCGTTTTCTGGATGACTGGCTCGCGGAAACCTACGCCCCCCTGGTACAAAAGATCCACGCCCTGGCCCCGCATCAGCCGGTGAGTTTCCGCATGGCCGGCGCCAGCGATCCGCTGTGGGAAAGCGCCGACCTGAACTATCAGTTTGAAGGGTTGGCCCGCGCGGTCGATTTTCTTTCACCCGAAAGCTACGGCCCACTCGAACACGATGCCCGCGAGGTAGCGCTCCAGTTCCGCGTCGCCTACGGGCGGGCCGTGGCCCCGCACCAGCCGATTATCTGGGCCGAAACCGGCATGACCATCTGGAACAAAGCCCTCCAGGCCGACGATCCGGCGGGCCTGATTTCCCAAGGCGATTATTACCGCCGTTTCTATCAACTTGCCGGCCAGGCCGGTTCCGACGGTATTTTCTGGTGGTGGTATCCCGGCGGCTTCCGCGTCGGCGAGGACAGCGACTACGGCCTGATCAACCCCGACGGCACCGACCGTCCCGCCACCACCGCCATCCGCCAGGAAGGGCCCAAGTTCCTGGCGCTCCCGCCGGCCCGCAAACCTGACGTTGTTCTCGATTTTGATCGCGCCGCTTATCCGGATGGCGCACGCGGAGTTTTCCACGCGCTCCAGCCGCACTTTGCCCAGGAATTAGATAACGGCCACGTCGTCGGGCTGCGTGCCCAACCTGGAGAATAAAGGAGATTGCTGATGCCATGCCGAGCAAGCCCTCGGCCGCGCAACGCTGGAACCCGGTTCCTTTGCCATCCGCGTTGCGGCTCAGGAAATCACCGGCGAAGAACTCTTCCGCCAAGGTAGCGTGATATTAACGCCGGTTTCGGATAAATTGCACCGACAATAAACTTGACAAACATAACATAATATTGGATGGTATTCTGCATGATGGACGTGCGATTCACAGATGAGGCACGCAACGATTTTTTCGCACTGCCGCTGCCGATGAAGGACCGCGTGGAGAGTCTCTTGGAGCGTCTGGCACGCTGGCCGGATGTCAGCGGGGCCAAGCCATTGGTGAAAGCGTGGCGCGGCCACTACCGGCTGCGAACCGGTGACTATCGCCTCATTTTTCGCGTCCAGGGAACGCAGGTGTTGGTTGTGCGCATTGCCAATCGCAAGGATGTTTATGAGGACTGAAATGCAAAGGGGTCAAGCCATGACGATTCGCACGTTGGAATTGGAAGGCAAGGAATTCGTAGTGCTGTCACGCAAGGAATTCGATGCGCTGATGGAGCGCGCTGGCGTGCTGCCGCCGCTGCCTCCTGCCGACGCCGGCGGAACCTTTCCCGCGCTGGAAACGGCCCGTGCCGCGATCGCGCGGGAGATCATCACACGACGAATCGCGCTGGGCTGGACGCAGCAGGAACTAGCCCGCCAAGCCGGTCTGCGCGTCGAATCACTCAGCCGCTTGGAATCGGGCAAACACAAGCCGCAGCGCGAAACGATTCTGCGGATCGACCAGGTATTAGTACGGGCCGAGAAATCGGCGGTACGAAAACGCGCCGGATAACTGGTAGAAGAACCCGTGACACCACAAAAGCACATCATCCAGTTGCTTGATGTCGTTGCGCTCACGGCCGATCTACCTGGCAAAGGGCTGCTTTGCGGCCAAGTCGGTACGGTTGTGGAGACTCTTGCGCCAGGCGTCTACGAAGTGGAATTCTCTGACGAGCAAGGCGAAACCTACGCCCAAGCGGCGCTCTCGCAGGATCACCTCCTGGTTCTGCGCTACCAACCACAACACGCCACCTGAGGACCACCTGAAAGCCATCCGCCGACAAGTTTCCTGTGCACACGTCAGCTATCGCATTGGTCGGAATTGCAATAACGGCAGCGCAAACGCGACTGCGTCCCGCAAAAATGGCCGGACCGCGGGGGCTTGCACCACCGCGGTCCGTTTTTGGAATGACGCATAAGCCGAATTCTGTAACCGTTGCCGGCGGCGACCATTTATCTGGGAGTGCTGTTACCAGCACCCTCGAGCAACCTACCCGGAACCTGTGCCATCCGGCGTTCCTCATACCCTTGCGGGCACTCTGTACTGGCCAGTCAGCTATTCCGCCACCGCGTTCCATTGACGGGGGCTTACGGCGGCGGACGCGGGTCGGGTCAACCCTTTGGTTCCCTATTTGGTCTTGCACCCGGTGGGGTTTACCATGCCGCTGGTGTCGCCACCAGCGCGGTGCGCTCTTACCGCACCATTTCACCCTTACCGCAATCCCGGCAAGCCGGGAGTGCGGCGGTATATTTTCTGTGGCACTTTCCCGCGCCCCTGCCACCCCTGCGGATGGCCTGGACGGGTGGGCGTTACCCACCACCGTACCCTGTGGTGTTCGGACTTTCCTCCCGGCTTTCACCGAGCGATCGCCTTGTCATTCCACGGTAAATCGTACCATAAGAAGGATCCCTGTGGCGAACGGAATTTCGCCAAGGGATTCATTTCCGCGAATCAGCGTTCCGGATTCCGAGCTGCATTCTCTTGGGCCAGTTTCCATGCCGCATCCCGCTCCAAGGCAGCATCGAAATAGGCCGGCTTTATTTGGAACGAAGTCCGCGAGAGGGCCGTGAAAGCGGAAGTAAGATCAAGCAACCCCTGGCGGGCCGCAAGTTCAAGGACCGTGATCGTACCCAACACAGTGAATCCCTGTTGTTGTGCGATACGCCGCCCCCGGCGTTCATCCATCAAAAGCCCTACGGCGTGCAACTCTGTAGCCAAGGCGATCGCTTGGGCTTCGCCGAGATCCAATGCCGCCGTCGCCGCCACTTGAGTGCTGGGAATGCCGATATGTAACCAACTTGGCGGATCCTCAGCCCACCGTTTAACCATCGCCGGGGTTCGCGGATGCTGCAACTCGCGCATCACGCCATCGGGCACATGAATGTCTAAAAACAACTTTGGCAGAACCTCAATCGCATCGATGAGGATTAAGTAATTCAGCGGAGAGGTATCGGAGACGACGATCACTTTCGCAGCAACTCCATTGCTTTCCGCAGATCATCTTCTAACTCTTCGGCCGTCGGCAAGTCTTCCGTCACATTATGCTTCTTGAGCACGCCGTCAGTTTCCATGCGACTGATCCCCAACGCCTGCGCTAATTCGCAACGCGAAATCTTGTCCTGACGATACATTTCGATGAGCATCGCCTCTTTGGCCTCCGCGTCAAGGTTCGGAGTATCCTGGCGCAGGCGTTGCTCGACATCAGCCGGAAGTTGAATAGTTAAGGACATAACGCACCTTTCACGATCACTCTGCGCTGGCGAAACTGAAAACTCGCCGCGCGATGCCGGCGCCGGCAACGCATCCGCCAAGCCAACGCCTATTCCAACATAGATTATACCACAATGGTCCACAGCGTGAGGTACCATTGGTTCTATCGCGCCGCCTCCGATTCCACTTCCTTGCCGGCCCGCGACAGGTCGTTGCCGGCCAGGTGCACGCCATCGGTCTGCTGCTGCACGCGCAGGAAAGCCTTGCTGCCGGCCGGGGCAATGCAACCCCGCAGCAGTGCGCCGTGCACACCGTTGAGCAGCACCACCGGCGCGGGCGTCGCGCTCTGGGGCTTAAAGCCGTTGATGTCCAGATCCGTGACGTCATCGCAGATCAGCGCGGGGCGGAACTCCCCGGCGCTACTGCGGAGGGTCACATTGCTTAAGGACAGCCCCGCCACATGACGGCAATACAAACCCCACGCGGGCAGTTCGTGGAACATGTTGTATTCCGGATAGCTCTTTTCTTTTTCCGCAATGGCCGCAAGCTTATCCAAGGCGATTTTCGCCAGCTCCGGCCGGCCCGCCAGGGTATAGGTGATATTGATGTTGCTCAGCATGACATCATTTACCGGATGGCCCGGCAACCCCGTGATATGGGCCGGCAGCGGGTTGCGTCCCTTGGCGCCGTGGTCGGTTATCGTGGCGGTGATATTGCTGATCGAGACGTGGCTCAGAGTGCCGATCGCCGGTGCGGGCTGGCCCTGCTGGCGCGCGCGGGCCGCATTGCCCAGCTTGATGAAGATCGGGCAGCCCACATCGTTCATGGTTATATTGGAGATGGCGACATTCTCCATGGCTCCGCCATCGACAATTTCCAGCGAAATGCCGCTCAGCCCATTCTCGTAGATGCTGCAATTGCTGATGGCGATGTTCTTGAAACCCCCGTTGGAGGCTGTGCCGAACTTAATGGCGCTGCAGTGCGAACTGATCAGGCAGTTGCTCACGACGATGTTTTCGCAGGTTTTGTACTGGGATTTAAGGCAGATCGCATCGTCCCCGCTGCGAAAATCGCCATCGCTGATACGCACGTTGCGGCAGCCGTCGATATCGATGCCGTCGTTGTTGCCATTGACCCGCGCGCGCACCGTGATGCCGTTGACGTAGACATCATCACAGTCCTGGTAGACCTGCGTCCAGGCGGCGGGATCTTTGAGGGTAACACCCTGCACGTGGACGTTCTGGCAGCGCACAAACGACAGCACAAACGGGCGCGAGAGCACGCTGGCAAAGTCGTCCATCCCCTTGCGCCCA
>Ga0316231_1004997_pt1 | contig 10743 bp, 8 predicted proteins | sample TBH18027metaG_FD_206002 | JGI IMG/M metagenome (GOLD analysis project Ga0316231, IMG submission 206002) | Freshwater microbial communities from Trout Bog Lake, Wisconsin, USA - TBH18027 | ecosystem: Environmental > Aquatic > Freshwater > Lake > Hypolimnion/Profundal zone | place: USA: Wisconsin...
GCGGCATGCATTTCGCCGAGGGAACCACCGATGACGGTGAAGTCCTGGGCAAATACGTATACCAGCCGGCCATTCACGGTGCCGTAGCCGGTTACGACGCCCTCACCGGGGGCTTCTTCTTTTTCCATGCCGAAGTTGACGCAGCGGTGTTTGACGAATTGGTCCAGTTCCACGAAGGTTCCCGCATCCAGCAGTTTTTCAATCCGCTCCCTGGCTGTCATTTTGCCGCTGGCGTGTTGCTTTTCAATCCGCTTGGCGCCTCCGCCGAGGGATACTTTTTCTTGCATTTTCTTGAGTTGTTCAATTTTTTCCTGAATCGTGGCCATAACACACCTCCATCTTTAGACACTGTTCTAGAGTAGACCTACTTGCGCTGAGAAAGCTCCAGCAGTATGCCGCCGGTAGACTTGGGATGAATGAAGGCGATACTGGCGCCGCCGGCGCCATAACGAGGCACTTCGTCAATAAGGCGAACACCCTTGGCTTTCAGATCAGCCAGTGCGGCTTCAACATTGTCTACTTTGAGGGCAAGATGCTGGATGCCTTCGCCGTTCTTTTCAATGAACTTGGCGATAGGGCCTTCCGGAGAAGTCGATTCAAGAAGCTCAACTTCGCTGTCGCCGCAAGGGATGAAGCAAACTTTTACTTTTTGCTGTTCAACAACTTCTTCACCAAGAGCAGGCATGCCCAGCATTTCAGTATAGAATTTTTTGGCTTGTTCCAGGTCTTTCACCGCGATACCGATATGGTCAACTTTCAGCACTTTAAACATACTATTTCCTCCTTTTTTACTAACGCAACATTTCCGTCAGAAGAGTATCCACTATGGTATACGGATCCTTTGTCCGCTCTTCGATACTAATCACCAGGGAGTCAAGCTGGCCGGATGCTGTGATCTTGCGGAATACATGCCGGCCGATTTGTTCCTCAAGGAGTGCCAGTAGTTCGTTTCTTGTTCGCTGTTTACGCCGTTTGCCCAGTTCTCCCGAACTCTCCAGAAAGCTCACATGGTCGGCAAGGGCGGCCATCAGTTCATCAATACCCGTGCCATCGTGGGCGATGGTCCGCTTGACCGGCGGTTTCCATGCAACTGCGCTCTGGTTAAGGTCGAGCATCATCTCGATTTCAGTGTTGAGCCGCTCCACGCCATCGCGATCGGCCTTATTAATCGCAAAGACGTCTCCGATTTCAAGAATCCCGGCTTTGATGGCCTGAATATCGTCGCCCATACCGGGAACAAGCACTACCAACGTGGTATCAGCGGCTTTCACGATATCCACTTCCGATTGTCCCACCCCTACGGTCTCGATAAAGACGATATCTTTACCGAAAGCATCGAGGATTTTGACCACATCTGCCGTCTTGCGAGACAGGCCGCCGAGACTGCCCCGGGTTCCCATGCTGCGGATGAACACTCCTTCATCAAGGGTCAGGTCATTCATCCGGATACGGTCACCAAGGATGGCACCGCCGGAAAAGGGGCTGGTCGGGTCTACGGCGACGATGCCGATGGTTTTCCCCTGCTTCCGGTATTCTTTGGCCAATTTGTCGGTGAGAGTGCTTTTCCCCGCTCCAGGCGGCCCGGTGATTCCGATCACATGGGCCTTGCCGGTGTGGGGGTAAATTTGTTGCATGATTGAAACCGCTTCACTGGATTCATTTTCTACCGCCGTAATGGCACGCGTCAGGGCAAGCCGGGAGCCGGCCAAAAGTTCTGCTGCTATATCCAATCGCTTTGCACCGCCTCACAAACCGTAAACTGGGGCTTTCTAGCTTTACCGGCAGCCGGGCCCAAACCCGGCTGCCTGCATTATTGCTGTTATTTTACGTTGGCTTTGATGAATTCCACGATACTTGCTGTAGGCGTGCCAGGGGTGAATATTTCGGCTACCCCAGCTGCTTTCAGTCCAGGAATGTCGGCGTCGGGTATTACGCCACCACCGATAAGCAGTACGTCTTTCAAGCCCTTTGCTTTCAATTGAGCTACCACTTTCGGGAAGATGGTGTTGTGGGCTCCGGAGAGCAGACTGAGAGCCACCACGTTTACGTCTTCCTGCAGTGCTGATTCGGTGATCAGCTCCGGGGTCTGGCGAAGTCCGGTGTAGATTACTTCGAAGCCGGCGTCGCGAAGAGCGCGGGCTACGACTTTGGCGCCTCGGTCATGACCATCAAGACCCGGCTTGGCTACCAATACTCTAATACGTTTTTCCATCGTTGTCCCTCCTATCTCTTTCGCTTTACAAGCTCACTGTCGCTTTGTATTCACCGAACACTTTGCGCAGTACGCCGCAGATTTCGCCAAGGGTTGCATAGGCTTTGACCGCATCAACTATGAGCGGCATGAGGTTGGTGTCTTCGTTTTTGGCGCCGGCTTCCAGGGCCGCCAGTGTGGCTTTCACAGCTGCATTGTCGCGCTTGGCGCGCAGCTCGATGAGTTTCTTCTTCTGCATTTCGCCAACCGAGGCGTCTACACGAAGCAGACCTTCAACCGGCTTTTCTTTGATCTGGAACTGGTTGACGCCAACAATAATGCGTAGTTTGGACTCCACATCCATCTGCCACTTGTAGGCGCTTTCCTGAATCTCTCTTTGGATATAACCTTTTTCGATGGCTTCAGGCGCACCGCCAAGGTCGTCAATTTTCTTGATGTAGTCCCAGCACTCTGCTTCGATTTTGTTGGTTAGGGCTTCGATAAAGTAAGAACCGGCCAACGGGTCGACCGTGTCGGCCAGGCCGCTTTCGTAAGCCACGATCTGCTGGGTACGAAGCGCCACACGAACCGAATCTTCAGTCGGCAGGGCCATAGCTTCGTCTTTGGAGTTGGTGTGCAGCGACTGGGTTCCACCGAGAACGGCGGCCGCAGTTTGCAGCGCCACGCGGACGATGTTGTTCTCAGGCTGTTGGGCGGTGAGCATCGAGCCGGCAGTCTGGGTGTGCACCCGCAGCATCCAGGATTTCGGGCTGGTGGCGCCAAAACGCTCTTTCATGACTTTGGCCCATACCCGGCGCGAGGCGCGGAATTTAGCCACTTCCTCCAGCACGTTGTTGTGGGCGTTCCAGAAGAAGGACAGGCGTCCGGCAAAGTCGTCGACATTGAGACCGGCTTTGATGGCGGCGTCGACATAGGCGATACCGTCGGCGATGGTGAAAGCGATTTCCTGGGAAGCGGTCGAACCGGCTTCGCGGATATGGTAGCCCGAGATGGAGATGGTGTTCCAGTTGGGAACATTTTTCGAGCAGTAGGCAAAGATGTTGGTAATCAGCCGCATCGAGGGCTTGGGAGGGAAGATGTAGGTGCCACGGGCGGAGTATTCTTTGAGGATATCATTCTGGATGGTGCCGTTGAGCTTCTCAGGGCTTACACCCTGCTTTTCGGCAACCGCGATGTACATCGCCAGAAGTACCGAAGCCGGAGCGTTGATGGTCATCGAGGTGGATACTTTACCAAGATCGATGCCGTCAAACAGGATTTCCATGTCGGCCAACGAGTCGATGGCCACACCCACTTTGCCTACTTCACCTTCAGAGATCGGATCATCAGAGTCGTAACCAATCTGGGTCGGCAGGTCAAAGGCGCAGGACAGGCCTGTCTGGCCTTGCTCCAAAAGGTACTTGTAACGCTTGTTGGACTCTTCGGCGCTGGCAAAGCCGGCGTACTGGCGCATTGTCCAGAAACGGCCCCGGTACATGGTAGGCTGTACGCCACGGGTGAAGGGATATTCACCAGGAAACCCCAGGTCGCGCTCATAATCGAAACCTTCGATGTCGAGCGGGGTATACAGTCTTTCGTACGGCAGGTTTTTACGCTCAGGGCCTTTTGCCAGAACTTTTTCCACTTTGGCGTTGTACGCGTCCTTTTTGGCTGTTAAAGATTCATTAGCCATGCTTGTATCCTCCTTTACTTTACTTAACTTTCATGGATCCGGTTGATAAGAACCGGCTATGCCAGGATAGAGCTTCGTCGAGAAGATGCGGGGTATGTACAGGCCCGAGCTTCTGAATGGCTCTGTCCAGGTAATCGGTGAGCATGGGCTGATAGTCGGGGTGGGCGCAGTTTTTGATGATAACCCTGGCCCGTTCTTTCGGACTCAGACCCCTTACGTCGGCCACGCCGCGTTCGGTGATGAAGATGTCGATATCATGTTCGGTGCTGTCGATATGGGAACACATCGGGACTATCGAGGAGATGTCGCCGTTCTTGGCTATCGAGTTGGAGAAGAAGATGGTCAGGTAGCCGTTGCGGGCGAAGTCACCCGAGCCGCCGATACCGTTCATAATCTTGCTGCCCATAATGTGGGTGGAGTTGACGTGGCCGTAAATATCGAATTCGATGGCGGTGTTCATAGCAATGATCCCGAGCCGCCGCGCCGTTTCCGGCCCGTTGGCGATCTCTTGCGGCCGCAGCATGATTTTTTTGCGGTATTCGCTAAGGTTGGCATACATCCGCTTCAGACCGTCAGGGGAAGGAGTCAGTGAGGTGCCGGAGGCGAAGTCTAGCTTACCGGCGTCAATCAGGTCGAACATGCCGTCCTGGATAACTTCGGTAAAAACAGTCAGATTCTTGAAAGGAGAGTCCACGAGGCCTGCCACAACGGCGTTGGCCACTGAGCCGACTCCTGATTGCAGCGGCAGGAGATTCTTCGGCATACGGCCGGCTTTGATTTCGCTGTTGAAGAACTCGATCAGGTGCCCGCTCATCGCCTTGGCGTCGTCGTCGATGGCCGCCAGCGGGCGAACAGCATCAGGGATGTCACAGGCGACTATGTATGTGATTTTGTCCAGACCGCACGGGATATATGGAGTCCCAATCCGGTCGTCCACTTTGGTGATAAGGATGGGCTGACGGTGGGGGGGATCCAGGGGAACGTAGACGTCATGCATGCCTTCCAGTTCCAGCGGTTGGGAGGTGTTTATTTCAACAATAACGATGTCGGCGCTTTGTACATAGGAGGCCGCGTTGCCCAGTGAGGTGGTGGGAACGATATGTCCCTCTTCGGTGATGGCGCAAGCTTCGACAATCGCTACATTCACCTTGCCTCCTAAATAGCCGTAACGGGACATTTGCGCCACATGCGAAAGATGCAAGTCAGTATAAGCAATTTTGCCGCTGTTGATCTGTTTGCGGATGGCGTCGTTGGTCTGGTACGGAAGACGTCTGGCGATACCGTTGACTTCCGCCAGGGCACCGTCCAGTTCCTTGCCTACCGAGGCGCCTGTCCACAGGTTGATCTGGAAAGGTTCCTTTTTCATTCTCTCCACCAGCGCCAGAGGCACTGCCTTAGGATAGCCCGCCGGAGTGAAGCCGCTGGTTCCGATGTTCATTCCCGGCTTGATAACCGCCGCAGCTTCCGCAGCACTAACAATCTTGGCGTGCAGGGCTTTGTTCCGCACGCGATCCCGAATGTCGATCATATAATTTCCCCTCCCATATAATTTGGTATCATAATTTGGAATAACCAAATTCAAACCCGCAAATTATGGTCACATACCGCAGCCGCTTCTATATTTTTTGTATCTTCGCCATTTTCCCGGTAATTATGACCTGTATTTCGACACGAGACAAATAAAAACACCAAGGTCCAATTAAACCCAGGTGTTTACCGCCTCAGTTACTTACCGCCGTAAAAGCGGCAAGCCGTTGGTTACACGTGTTCGCGCTGCTTTCGGACAGGCGTATAGCCTTCCCGTCTGCAAAATATGTAATTTTTCCCTCTGGCGTCACTACCGGTTCCGTCCCCGCTGAACGACTGATCCCGTGGTTGCCCGGTTGTTCCCGCTTCGGTCTGCTTGCTAACAGGTTACCCTCGACAAATTCAACATCGTAACCGATATCATGAGAAAAAGACAAATGAAAATGCCTGGTTGACTAACAACCAGGCATAGGCTTCTTTTTATCTGCTACCGGAAAGGTACCAGACCGTCAGCTTAGCGGCTTGTGCGATACGCTTTCAGAAAAGCCGCAGCCTTTCCGTCCGCAATCTTTGTGAAATTGAAGCACGTTCAAAACCTAACTTACTCTGCAAGATAATACTAGCATATTAATCAGCGATTTACAAGAGTTTGCTTTAGGTGATTTTCATTTTATTTTCATTTTTCGCTCAATTCTATCATTTATGCCTTTGGGTTGGTTTACTTCGTGTTTCTCGATAAATAATATGAAATACTTGCAAGACCTATCGACAAGTCTTCACTCACCAGTCGGATATTATCCGGGACGTTTAGTTTGACTGGAGCAAAATTCCAGATACCGCGTACTCCGGCGGCAACCAGACGATCGGCAAGTTCTTGAGCGTGGTGGGCCGGCACGGTGAGAACGCCGATATGAATACTGCGTTCTTTGACCAGTTCCTCCAGTTTATCGATACTGTTGATTTCAACGCCATCAATGAATTGGCCGACTTTTGCCGGATCAACATCAAAAACGGCGACTAAATTAAACCCAATGGAGGAAAAGTTGCGATAATTCGCCAGCGCCCAACCGAGATGGCCGACGCCGATAATGGCGATATTCCAGTTGCGGTGCAGGCCGAGAATCTCGCTGATATTGCGAATCAACTCCCGGACAAAATAGCCGACACCCTTTTTGCCGAATTCACCAAAGGATGCCAGGTCTTTGCGAATCTGCTCAGGGGTGACGCCGATGCGCCTGCCGAGCTCTTCGGAAGAAATAATTTCTACGCCTTCCTGCTGGACTTGCCTGAGGGTCCGAAAGTATACCGGTAGTCGATCGATCGTGGCCTTGGAGATGACGCCGGGGTCTTTCAAATTAAAAGCCTCCTTATAAAAGTCCGGTATTCGGGCCTTTATCTCTTCGCAGACAAAAGCGAAAATTCCTTCCTTTGTCCATCTGCACCGGTGGCATCGCGATTATTTCGGAATAATATACAGTTGTGGCTTTGTCCAAATTATTATAACCAAAAATATTCCGGTTGTCTACTATGCCCCGGCAAGAAAGATTCGGCCGCGGCGGCGAACTGGCGGGAAGCCTTATCTTGCTCCGCCGAAAAGAAAAGAACCGGGAGTAATCCCGGTTCTCAAAAGTGTCTATAAACCCCAGGCTGTTCAAAAACGAGCCTTTTTCAACTGCCGTAAAACCTATCCGCGTTTTTGCTGGTGATAATGGGTATGCAGCAAATGATGCGATTTTTCACCCAGCGGTTTGCCCAGCCAGGTGTCGTAGAGCTCTTTAACCGCGGGGTTCTCGTGGGATTTGCGCAGCGTGCTGCACGAATCGCACTCATAGATGGCGTCAATCCGTTTTTGCCGGGTTTCGCCGCAGGAGACGAAGGGCTGGCCGCCGCCGCCGATACACCCGCCGGGGCAGGCCATCACTTCGATGAAATGGTAGTCGGCTTCGCCGGCACGAATCTTATCTAAAATGATCCGGGCATTGGCCAACGTGTGGGCCACCGCAACTTTGACATTAAGGTCGCCGACCGGCACCACAGCCTCTTTCAAACCGGTGAGCCCACGGACGTTGTGGAAATCGATGCACTCCAACGTCTTGCCTGTAACCACTTCAGCCACTGTCCTGAGGGCTGCTTCCATAACCCCGCCGGTAGCGCCGAAGATTACGGCCGCGCCGGTGGAAATGCCCAGAGGCGCATCGAACTCTTCCTTTTCAAGAACATCAAAGTCGATGCCGGCTTCCTGGATCATCCGGCCGAGTTCGCGGGTGGTCAGTACATAGTCTACATCCTGATAGCCGCTGGAATTCATCTCCGGCCTCACTGCCTCCGCCTTTTTGGCGGTACACGGCATGATCGACACCGAAACGATGTCTTTGGGATCAATGCCGTTTTTCTCGGCGTAATAGGTCTTGACCAGAGCGCCGAACATTTGCTGCGGCGATTTGGCGGTGGAAAGGTGATCCAGCAGATCGGGGTACATAATTTCGATGAAATTGACCCAGCCCGGGCTGCAGGAAGTAATCATCGGCAGCTTGCCGCCCTTGGTCAGGCGGTCGATGAATTCTGATCCTTCTTCCAGGATCGTCAGGTCGGCGGAAAAATCGGTGTCAAAAACCTTGTCAAAGCCCATCCGCCTGAGCGCTGCCACCATCTTGCCTGTGACAATACTGCCCGGACCCATGCCCAGGGCTTCACCCAGCGCCACACGCACCGCCGGAGCGGTCTGAACAACAACATGCTTCTTCGGATCGCTCAGCGCCTTCCATACGACTGCTGTATCATCCTTCTCGACAATGGCCGCGGTGGGGCACACGCTGGCGCACTGGCCGCAATACGTGCAGGGAGCTTCCTCAAGCCCCTGATCAAACGCCGGGGCAACCGTAGTGCCGAAGCCGCGGTTGATAAAGCTGTAAACATGTACGCCCTGACGTTCGCTGCAGGCGCGGATACAGCGGCCGCACAAGATACACTTGTTTTGGTCCCGCACCAGCGAAGGATTACTGGCGTCCAGGGCAATATCTTTTTTCTCGCCAACAAACCGGACGTCGCGCAGACCAAGCTCGGCGGCGATGGTCTGCAGTTCGCAGTTGAGATTGCGTTGGCAGGTGAAGCAGTCTTGGGGATGATTGGCCAGCAGGAGTTCCACAACCATTTTGCGGCCTTCGCGTACTGCCGCGGTATTGGTGCGGACCACCATGCCCTCGTTTACCGGATAGACGCAGGAAGCCACCAGGGTACGGTTGCCTTCTACTTCCACCATGCACACCCGGCAGGCCCCTTCCGGCCTGAGTTCGGGATGGTAGCACAGCGTCGGCACCTTGACACCGGCCTGCCGTGCCGCTTCCAGAACAGTAGCTGTTTTCGGCACCTGAATCTTGCGGCCGTCGATTGTTATATTCACGGTTTCCATAATATCACACTCCCTTTCCGTCAGGTTAGCCTTTAATAATCGCTTTGAACGGGCATTTGCCCATGCAGGCGCCGCACTTGATGCATACAGCCTGATCAATGGCATGAAGCCCTTTTATTTCACCGCTGATGGCCTCAACAGGGCAGGCTTTCTTACAAAGGCCGCAGCCCTTGCAAAGTTCGGTGATGGAATAGCCGCTCAGTTTGGAGCAAGCTCCTGCGGGGCAGCATTTATCTTTGATGTGGGCTTCGTATTCAGCCCGGAAATAACGCAGCGTGCTGAGCACCGGATTAGGTGCCGTCTGCCCGAGACCGCATAGCGCCGTGGCTTTGATATTCTTAGCCAGGTCTTCCAGCAGCGCAATATCGGTTTCTTTGCCTTCTCCCTCGGTGATACGGGTGAGGATTTCCAGCATCCGCTTGGTGCCTTCCCGGCAAGGGGTGCATTTGCCGCAGGACTCCGACTGGGTAAAGGTCAGGAAGAATTTGGCCAGATCAACCATACAGGTGGTTTCGTCCATGACGACAAGGCCGCCTGAGCCCATCATCGCGCCGGCCTGAATCAGCGAATCGTAGTCCACAGGCAGGTCGAGGAGCTCCTCAGGGATACAGCCGCCAGAGGGTCCGCCGATTTGTACGGCCTTATATTTTTTGCCGTCTGGGATACCGCCGCCGATGTCAAAAATGATTTCCCGCATCGTGATACCCATCGGCACTTCCGCCAGACCGGTGTGGTTAATGCGTCCGGTGAGGGCAAAGACCTTGGTCCCTTTGCTGCGCTCGGTACCGATGCTGGCGTACCAGTCAGCACCTTTGGTGATGATCTGCGGAACGTTGGCAAAGGTCTCAACGTTATTGATGTTGGTGGGTTTGCCCCACAGCCCGGAGATTGCCGGGAACGGCGGCCGGGAACGCGGCATGCCCCGTTTGCCTTCAATAGAGGCCAAGAGAGCCGTCTCTTCGCCGCAAACAAATGCGCCGGCCCCTTCTTTGATCTTCAGACGGAAATTGAAACCTGAGCCGAAGATATTGTCACCTAGGAGCCCCAGTTCTTCAGCCTGCTGAATAGCTATTCTGAGGCGTTTGATGGCCAAGGGATACTCGGCCCGGACATATAAGTAGCCTTCGTCGGACCCAATGGCATAGCCGCAAACCGCCATGCCTTCGATAACCCGGTGCGGGTCACCCTCTAGCACGCTGCGGTCCATAAACGCCCCAGGGTCACCCTCGTCGGCGTTACATACCACATACTTCTTGTCGCCGACAGCGTTTTTGGTAAACTCCCACTTCATGCCGGTCGGGAAACCGCCGCCCCCGCGACCGCGCAGCCCCGATTTTTTCATTTCGGAGATTACATCTGCGGGTTTCATTTGGGTGAGAGCTTTAGCTAGGGCCTCATAGCCGCCGTTGGCAATGTATTCTCCAACGATTTCGGGGTTGATATGACCGCAGTTGGCCAATACCATCCGCATCTGTTTTTTATAAAAACCAAGTTCGTTATAATTAGGAATGCTTTCATGGGTGACAGGTTCTTTATACAGCAGGCGCTCGACAATCCGGCCTTTATACAGGTGGCTTTCCACCAGCTCGGGCACATCTTCTGCTGTGACCCGGACATAGAAAGTACCTTCCGGATAAACGATCACCAGCGGTCCGGCTTCGCAAAAACCGTGACAGCCTGTTTCGACTATTTTTATTTCTTTATCCAGTCCTCTTTTCACTAGTTCCGCCTGCAGAGCTGCTTCGACTTTTTTTGATCCCGAAGCGACACAGCCGGTACCAGAGCAAATTAATACATGAGCTCTAATATGTTGCATGTTCATCCCTCCCTCTTTCTCGCCTGGTCAGTCCGCGATTTTTCCGACAGCCAGTTCTTCCACAACGCGTCCGTTGACAACATGTTCGGCAATGATTTTGGGCACCG
>Ga0316231_1005000_pt1 | contig 10735 bp, 5 predicted proteins | sample TBH18027metaG_FD_206002 | JGI IMG/M metagenome (GOLD analysis project Ga0316231, IMG submission 206002) | Freshwater microbial communities from Trout Bog Lake, Wisconsin, USA - TBH18027 | ecosystem: Environmental > Aquatic > Freshwater > Lake > Hypolimnion/Profundal zone | place: USA: Wisconsin...
TTCATCCTGTCAGCTCGCTTTGTGAGAATCTGAAAAGTATGCCACTGTGCAAGGATCATCACGCTAGCAATCTGCTCGATGTATTGGTCGGGGACCTTGTGGTGGAACAGGTCACTCATGGAGTTGACAAAGATCATTCGCGGTTCCTTCCACTTCAAAGGCTCGGCGAGCTTCTCTGGAACAAGGCGGACGTCGAAACCTTGTTCGAAGGGGTGTCCCGGGATTCCACGGAATCGCTCTGCAAAGCGCTCCGCATAGCAATGCTTGCAGCCAGCACTGATCTTGCTACAGCCGCGCACGGGATTCCACGTTGCATCCGTCCACTCGATTGATGTGCCTAGCGACATTGTGCCCTCCTGGTCAGAACAAATCCCTTTGAGGGTTTGAGTATTTTGACGCCTGTTGCCAAAAATGTTTTGCCTTGTTGTCCTTTGAAAATAGTGCCAAGTGGTAAAGCACTCTTCCGCCGTCGTCTTTAATCGTTCTCATCTCATGTAATTCGGTAGGCAAATAGCCCAAACTCTCCATTTTGTGGCTGAACTCTCTACATATGAAGTCGCCTAGATTTGGATCGCGCGCCAACCCACTTTTAAATTTCTCCCAGTCGTCTCTCCACGTTTCCGTACCAAGCAATAGATCAACCTTCTTGCATTCTTCCTTCGGGTAATTATGTGGATTGCGCCCTGCATCCATTCTCGATGCCAAGAGACATAAAAAGTCGATTTTTCTGCCTCTGGACAGAGAGCAAATTGTACTGAAGTGGATGTCAATACTATATGGATCGACGAAACACAACGTAAGAGCACGATTTGCGATTTCCCCGCCAATCTTGAAGGTGGGGTCATCGCAATCACCATGAATAAACTTAACTTTTGCCTGAGAAAATCGCTTGCTGACACGTTCTTTCAAGGCTGCGAGCTTCTCTTGGTTCTTTTCACAGAATACATACTGGTCGAACTGAGTATCCAGAGACAGCGCAATCAATGGTGAGCCCAGTAGAATCTCATTCGTTCCCGGCACGCGGCTCTGACCTGTTCCCGCATATAAATCTAGATAAGCGAGAGAAGGCCATTTGCCTTTCATCCCCATTGTGAATTGATGTGCATAGAGCTGAAACTGTCTATATTTTTCGGCAGTCCACGACCCTACTCCTTCCTCATTCATAACGAGACCGTCTTCTTCTCCGAGCATCGTCTCATTCTTCACTGGAACTCCTCCAAGGTGATTGGAGCATACGTCAATCGATAGGCAAAAGAAAAGCGAAATCGATGAGGCAGAGCAAATACTACCACGATGCAGTTTGCTAAGTCGCCCATTTTCCTGCATACTGAAAAGAGTGTCTCCGCCTTGTGCGGGGGCCAGTCCCATGTACCACGGCCGAACGGCTCATCCAGCCAGCAGTTGAAGACAAGCATCTCCGGATGGGTTCAGCGCGCAACAGTCGCTGCCAGGTTCGAGCGGTGGGAGACGAGGAAATATGGCAAGAAAGCTGTCCAAGAATGTGGTGAAGGCGCGTGCGTTGGTGGAGCGGCGGCCCTACACCCTGATCGATGCAGTTCCACTCATCAAAAAAGCCAAGTATGCCAAGTTCGACGAGACCGTCGATCTGAACATCCGTCTGGGCGTTGATCCCAAGCACGCCGACCAGATGGTGCGCGGGACGGTCGTGCTGCCGCATGGGCTGGGCAAGACGAAGATCGTCGCGGTAATTGCCTCTGGCGACAAGATTGCCGATGCGCTGGCTGCCGGAGCGGAGTTTGCCGGTGGCGACGAGATGGTAGAGAAGATTCAGAAGGAAGGCTGGACCGCCTTCGACGCGCTGATTGCCACGCCCGACATGATGAAGTCGGTCGGTCGGCTGGGCAAGGTGCTCGGGCCCAAGGGCCTGATGCCCAATCCCAAGACTGGCACCGTGACCATGGACGTGGTGGCGGCGATCAAGGAGATCAAGGCCGGCAAGGTGGAGTTCCGCACCGACAAGACCGCGCTGGTGCATGTCCCGGTCGGCAAGCTCTCGTTCGCCCCGCAGAAGCTGGTGGACAACGCGATGACGGTGATCAGCTCGGTGCTGAAGGCCAAGCCTTCGGCGGCCAAGGGCAAGTACGTCAAAGGCATGACCCTCAGTTCGACGATGGGCCCCGGCGTGCAGCTCGATGCGGCCGTGTTGGATCTGGCGGGCAAGGTTTAGAGGCAGTCTATATAGATAGGCCCACTCTGGCGCGTGAGCGAGGAGCGGGCGGCGAAAGCAAAGAGGATTCAGTCATGGCATTAACCAGAGCAAAGAAGACCGAGAAGGTGAAGGCGCTCGCAGGCGAACTGGAGCATTCGACTTCGGCCATCGTCGGCACATTCACCGGGCTGACCGCGGCCAAGGACTACGGCCTGCGCAAGGCGGTCCGCGGAGCAGGCGGCAGCTACCATGTGGTGAAGAACAAGCTAGTGGCGCGCGCCGGGCAGGGGACCAAGATCGAAGCGGCGCTGCTGGGACTCAAGGGCGTCTCGTCGGTGGCGTACACTTCGGGCGACCCGGTGGCGCTGGCCAAGGCGCTGGCGGGCTGGGTCAAGGACAACTCGGAGTTCTTCCACTTCAAGCTGGGAATCGTCGAGGGCAAGCTGCTCTCGGTGGACGAGATCAAGGCGCTGGCTACCATGCCGGGCAAGGAAGAGCTCTTCAGTAAGCTGCTCTTCCTGATTCAGTCGCCCGCGCAGCGGCTGGCCACGGTGATCAACGCCGCGGGACGCGATCTGGCAGTAGTGATCAACCAGGGCGTGGAGAAGGGCAAGTTTGCCGGAGCAGCAGCCGAAGCAGCAGTTGCAGCGGCGCCTGTCGCCGAAGCAGTTGCTGCCGAAGCTCCTGTCGTCGAAGCACCGGCAGCCGAAGCGCCCGTCGCAGAGGCCCCGGCGGCAGAAGCGCCGGTTGAGGAAGCGCCGAAGACTGAGGGCGCATAGAGTTTGGCTTCGTTCCCCCCTGGGTGCGCTTGGCGGATTGCTTGTCTGGGCATCCACCCCGCGCAACGGAAACCCGGATGGGGATGAGGCAGCCGAAGAGTTTCTCGTCTTCGGAGACGCAAATCCGTAGCATGAACGCATAAGTTTCTGAATCAAAATAGTTTAGGAGAGAGAAAATGGCAGACATTCAGCAGTTGGAAGATCAGATCGTAAGCCTCAGCCTGCTTGAGGCATCGGCGTTGGTGAAGAAGCTGGAAGAGCGTCTCGGTGTCTCGGCGGCGGCGGCGGTTGCAGCCCCGGCGGCGGGCGGCGGAGCAGCCGCAGCGGCCCCGGTGGAGGAGAAGACCGAGTTCACCGTCATCCTGAAGGATGCCGGCGCGAACAAGATCTCCACCATCAAGGCAGTTCGCGAGGTTACTGCCCTGGGCTTGAAGGAAGCCAAGGACCTGGTAGACGGCGCACCGAAGGCCTTGAAGGAGAACATTTCCAAGGAAGACGCGGCCGCCATCGCCAAGAAGTTTGAAGGCATCGCAACCGTCGAGATTAAGTAGTTACCCCTCCGACTTGCACACTGGGGCAGAAAGCGTTATCCTTATCGATGGAGAACCGCCTCTGCCTTGGTGTGCTAGTAGGCAGACAGCGCTTCCGGACACCTCAGCAATTTAATATTCCACAATTCGGCATGGTCGATGCTTCGGCATCGCATGTAAATTTGGCATCCAGCTAAGGCTGGTCAGGCATCAAAATAAGCGGCGTATACGGCAACTCTTCCGGTCCATCCCGCCTGCGCGGGCTACGGGGCCGGCCACTCTGCAAGTCTGGCGGCGGACATGCACGGTGACACAGGAACAGCAGCGGCAGCAAAACCTTGAGGCTAGGCGAGCTTCAAAGGGTGGCAGGCATCCAGTTAGGTATAGAAATAGTGCACAAGTCGATCTTTGCGCTCACGGGGCATGCTGTCCCTGCGGGCGCATTTCTGCGTCTTACGCTCTTCCCCATGGAAGCAGCCGCAATCGGGCTTCCGCGGACTTTATAGCAGTTCCCGCAGTCCAACGATAGTTAAATATTTTCGGGATGGATAGCACGTTCAGAAGAAATCAGCAATAAGCGCACAGGCCATACCGCATCGAGGGTGGAAGGCGAAACAGGCGCGATTGGAAGCAAACCCGGAGAGCTGCACGGCGGCTCTCCACCATCGAACGCGACCGGAAGGGTCACACTCCGGCACGGTCCACGGTAGGCCTCGAACAGAAGTTTCAGGAGACAGAGCATGTCCAGCGAAATGCGCGCGGTCCGCAGCCGCCTCGATTTTTCCAAGATTTCCACCTCCATCCAGATTCCCAACCTCATCGAGGTGCAGCGCCGCAGCTACATCCGCTTTCTGCAGATGGACAAGCTGCCCCAGGAGCGCGAGGACAACGGCCTTCAGTCGGTGTTCACTTCCGTCTTCTCCATCACCGACTTCCGCAATGTGTCGGAGCTCGAGTTTGTCGACTATTCGATCGGCAACTGGGAGTGCAAGTGCGGCTACCTGAAAGGGCTGAATCACCTGCGCACGGCCTGCTCCAACTGCGGCCACATGGTGATCACCGATCCGTTCCATCCGGGGGACGTGCTATGCAGCTTCTGCGGCACCTATAACAAGAACACGCCCGACTTCTGCACCAAGTGTGGCGACCCGGTCGGCCTGCAGTTGAAGTACGACCAGGCGGAGTGCGAAGAGCGCGGCATGACCTACTCGGCGCCGCTGAAGGTGACCATCCGCCTGAAGGTCTACGACAAGGACCCCGAGACCGGGGTGAAGAGCCTGCGCGACATGAAGGAGCAGGAGGTCTTCTTTGGCGATATTCCGCTGATGAGCGCCAACGGGACATTCATCGTCAACGGCACCGAGCGCGTGATCGTAAGCCAGTTGCACCGTTCGCCGGGCGTCTTCTTCGAAACGGCCAACAACCGCACCTACTTCCTGGGCAAGATCATCCCCTATCGCGGCAGCTGGGTGGAGTTCGAGTACGACCAGAAGAACACGCTGTACGTGCGCATCGACCGCAAGCGCAAGTTCCTGGGAACCATCTTTCTACGCGCTCTGGGCCTGCGCACGGACGAGGAGATACTGAAGACCTTCTACACCGTGGACACTATCCAGGTGAAGGGCGGCAAGCTGTTCTGGAACGTGGCTCCCGAGGCGCAGTCGACCAACCTGCTGGGCACGCGTCCGGCGGTCGGTATCACTTTGAAGGGCGAGGAGCTTGCTCCGGCGACGCGCAAGATTTCGCCCCATACGCTGAAGCAACTGCGCTCGCACAAGATCGAGTCGGTGGAGGTTGAGGCCAGCGAGTTCGACGGCGCCATGACGGCGTCGGACGTAGTCGATCTGACCACCGGCGAGCTGCTGTACGAGGCCAACCAGGAGCTGAGCGCCGACAAGCTGCACAAGATTATGCAGTCCGGCGTGACCACCCTCGAGGTCTTCTTCCCGGAGCGCGACGATGTGGGCAACATCATCAGCAACACGCTGCGCCGCGACTCGGTGCGCAAGCCGGAAGAGGCGCTGATCGAGATCTACCGCAAGCTGCGTCCCGGCGACCCGCCCACCCTGGACACCGCCAGCGCGCTTTTCGAGGGCATGTTCTTCGACCAGCGCAAGTATGACTTTTCGCGCGTGGGCCGGCTGAAGTTCAACATCAAGCTCTACGAGAACCAGGACGCCAGCGGCCTGGACAAGCGCACGCTGACGCCGGAAGACTTTTACGGCACCATCCGCTACCTGCTGAAGTTGCGCAAGAACATCGGCATGGTGGACGACATCGATCACCTGGGCAACCGCCGCGTGCGCGCCGTGGGCGAGTTGATGGAGAACCAGTTCCGTATCGGCCTGGTGCGCATGGAGCGCGCCATCAAGGAGAAGATGAGCGTGTATCAGGAGATGTCGACGGCGATGCCGCACGACCTGATCAACGCCAAGCCGGTGATGGCGGCCATCCGCGAGTTCTTCGGATCCAGCCAGCTCTCCCAGTTCATGGACCAGACCAATCCGCTGTCGGAGATCACGCACAAGCGGCGTCTCTCGGCCCTCGGGCCGGGCGGTCTCTCGCGCGAGCGCGCAGGCTTCGAGGTGCGCGACGTCCATCCCACGCACTACGGGCGCATCTGCCCCATCGAGACGCCGGAAGGCCCGAACATCGGCCTCATCAGCTCGCTCAGCTGCTTTGCGCGTATCAACGAGTACGGCTTCATCGAGTCGCCCTACCGGCGCGTGAAGGACGGCCGTGTGCTGGACTACTTCTCGGTGGTCAACGCCGGCGAGAGCGTACTGCGCCAGGGTGATCACATCGAGGCCAGCGAACTGCGCAAGCTGAACGACCGCCTGCGCAAAGAGAAGAAGCGTACGGTGGAGGTCGAGCCGTACAGCTTCTATTTGTCGGCGTGGGAGGAAGACCGCCACACCATCGCGCAGGCCAACATCGAGTTGGACGAGAAGCTGAACATCGTGCAGAACGTCGTCGATGCGCGTCGCCAGGGAAACTTCGTGCTGGTTCCCAAGGCCGACGTGGACTACGTCGACGTATCGCCGAAGCAGCTTGTCTCGGTGGCCGCGTCGCTGGTCCCGTTTCTGGAACATGACGACGCCAACCGCGCGCTGATGGGCGCCAACATGCAGCGCCAGTCCGTGCCTCTGCTGGTCAGCGAGGCGCCCTACGTTGGTACCGGCATGGAGGGCGTGACCGCGCGCGACTCCGGCGCCGTGATTCTGGCCAAGCGCAACGGTATCGTGGATTCGGTCGACTCCGAGCGCATCATCGTGCGCGTCGAGGGCGAGCACCATCCCACACAGCTTTCGCGTGAAGTCGGCTCCGACATCTATCAGCTCACCAAGTTCAAGCGGTCGAACCAGAACACATGCATCAACCAGAAGCCCATCGTCCGCCAGGGCGACCGCGTGGTCAAGGGGGAGGTCATCGCCGACGGGCCATGCACGGAGCAGGGCGAACTTGGCCTGGGCCGCAATGTTCTGGTCGCCTTCATGCCGTGGCGCGGGTATAACTTCGAGGACGCGATCCTCATCAGTGAGAAGCTGGTGCGCGACGACTACTACACTTCGATCCACATCGAGGAGTTCGAGATTGAAGCGCGCGACACCAAGTTGGGACCGGAAGAGATCACGCGCGACATTCCCAACGTCAGCGAGCATGCACTGCGCGATCTGGACGAGTCGGGGATTATCCGCATCGGTGCCAGCGTCGGGCACAACGATATCCTCGTCGGCAAGGTGACGCCCAAGGGCGAGACCCAGCTTACGCCGGAAGAGAAGCTGCTGCGCGCCATCTTCGGCGAGAAGGCGGGCGACGTTCGCGACGCCTCGCTGACCTGCCCTCCGGGCATCGAGGGAACCATCGTCGATGTGCGCATCTTCTCCCGCAAGGGACAGGAGAAGGACGAGCGCGCCAAGCAGATCGAGCAGGAGCAGGTGGAGAAGCTGGAACGCAACCTGGCTGACGAGATCCGCATTCTGACCGACGAGCGTCTGAAGCGGCTGGAAGGCATTCTGGGCGCCAAGGAGGTGCTCTCCGACCTGCACGACGAGCGCACCAACAAGAAGCTGCTCAGCAAGGGCGACATCCTCGATCGCGACACCATTGAGCTGATCAGCACGCGCAACCTGAAGCGGATTCGTTACGCCGACAAGGACCCGCGCGTGAACGAACAGATCGACGAGATCGAGGAGATGACCTCTCGCCAGATCGATGTGCTGCGCAAGATCACCAACGACAAGATCGGCAAGATGCAGAAGGGCGACGAGCTTTCTCCGGGCGTCATCAAGATGGTGAAGGTGTACATCGCCATGAAGCGCAAGCTGTCCGTCGGCGACAAGATGGCGGGACGCCACGGCAACAAGGGCGTCATCGCCCGCATCCTGCCCGAGGAAGACATGCCGTACCTGCCCGATGGGACGCCGGTGGAGATCGTGCTGAACCCACTGGGCGTGCCTTCCCGTATGAACGTCGGTCAGATTCTGGAGACGCATCTGGGATGGGCCGCGCACGAACTGGGCAAGCAGATCGCCGAGGCTGCCGCCGAGATGCAGTCGGTCGGCGAGGTTCGCGAGTTGCTCAAGGCGCGCTTCGCGGGCACCGCCGCACTCACCCAGTTGATGGACCTGGACGACGCGCAGATCGTTCGCGCCGCCGCAGGCATGAAGCGCGGCATCTGGTTCGGCACCGCGGTCTTCGACGGTGCGCGCGAGACCGAGATCAAGGCGCTACTGAAGGCGGCAGGTCTGCCCAGCTCGGGCAAGACGCAGCTCTACGACGGCATGATCGGCGAGCCGTTCGAGCAGCCCGCGACGGTCGGCTACATCTACATGCTCAAGCTCTCGCATCTGGTGGACGACAAGATCCACGCGCGTTCCATCGGGCCGTACAGCTTGATTACCCAACAGCCCCTGGGCGGCAAGGCGCAGTTCGGCGGACAGCGCTTCGGCGAGATGGAAGTCTGGGCGCTGGAAGCCTACGGCGCGGCCTACATCCTGCAGGAGCTGCTCACCGCAAAGTCCGACGATGTCTTCGGCCGCACCAAGATCTACGAGGCCATCGTCAAGGGCGAGGCCGCGATCGAACCCGGCGTGCCCGAATCGTTCAACGTTCTTATCCGCGAGTTGCAGTCGCTGTGCCTCGACGTCGAACTGATCAAGCTCGTCGACCAGAAGAAGGTACCGCTGCCTGAGCTCGCCTTAGCGGATTAATGCAGTACGGAGGGAGCAGGGGGCTTTAGCCTCCTGACTCCCGCCACAGATTCAGAGGGGCTTTAGCCCCGGAAGTAATACGGCAACACCACAATCGAAATAGGCACCTGCAACAGAACCAAAGGCATCGCGATGCGCCGGAAGTCATCGCGGAACAGATTGAGCAACCGCAGCCAACCCGCTGCTCAAAACGGAGACGCAAACTATGTTCCGCTCCAGCCCCTTCGAACTCACCGGACCGATCCTCGACTTTGACGCCATCAAGATCCAACTGGCCAGCCCGGAAAAAATCCGTTCCTGGTCGCATGGCGAGGTGACCAAGCCCGAGACGATCAACTACCGCACCTTCAAGCCGGAGCGCGATGGCCTGTTCTGCGCGCGCATCTTTGGCCCCATCACCGACTGGGAGTGCCTGTGCGGCAAGTACAAGCGCATGAAGCACCGCGGCGTCATCTGCGACAAGTGCGGCGTTGAAGTCACACTCAGCAAGGTTCGTCGCGAGCGGCTTGGCCACATCGAACTGGCCAGCCCCTGCTCGCATGTGTGGTTCTTCAAGGGTTTGCCCAGCCGCATCGGCCACCTCCTGGACATCAGCCTGCGCGAGTTGGAGGCTGTGCTCTACTTCGAGTCCTACGTCGTGGTCGATCCGGGCGACGCTCCGGTCAAAGAGCGCGAGGTGATCAAGGACGAGACCCGCTTCCGCGAGCTGGACGCGCAGTACCGTCCCTCCGGCTTCAAGGCGATGATGGGCGCCGAGGCCATCAAGGAGCTGCTGAAGAGGGTCGATGTCTCCGAACTCTCTATCGAACTGCGCGAACGCATCAAGACCGAGACCTCGCTGCAGAAGAAGCTCAAGTACTCCAAGCGGCTCAAGATCGTCGAGGCCTTCCGCAAGTCCGACAACAAGCCGCAGTGGATGATCCTGGACGTGATCCCTGTGATTCCGCCCGAGCTGCGCCCACTGGTTCCGCTGGATGGCGGACGCTTCGCCACGTCCGACCTCAACGACCTGTATCGCCGCGTCATCAACCGCAACAACCGGTTGAAGAAGCTGATGGACCTGCACGCGCCCGAAGTCATTGTGCGCAACGAGAAGCGCATGTTGCAGGAGGCGGTGGACGCGCTCTTCGACAACGGCCGCCGCGGCCGTGTGCTGCGCGGCGCCAACAATCGCCCTCTGAAGTCGCTCTCCGACACGCTCAAGGGCAAGCAGGGCCGCTTCCGCCAGAACCTCCTCGGCAAGCGTGTGGACTACTCCGGCCGCTCCGTGATTGTGGTCGGCCCCGAGCTGCAACTGCACCAGTGCGGCCTGCCCAAGAAGATGGCGCTGGAACTCTTCAAGCCCTTCATCTATCACCGCCTGGAGCAGACCGGCCACTGCACCACCATCAAGCAGGCCAAGGAGATGGTGGAGATGCAGGAGTCCATCGTCTGGGACATTCTGGAAGAGGTGATCAAGGACCATCCGATCCTGCTCAACCGCGCACCCACGCTGCATCGCCTCGGCATCCAGGGGTTTGAGCCGGTGCTGGTGGAAGGCAAGGCGATCAAGATCCACCCGCTGGTCTGCACCGCCTTCAACGCCGACTTCGATGGCGACCAGATGGCCGTGCACATCCCGCTCTCGCCCGAAGCCCAGATCGAGGCCTCGGTCCTGATGCTGGCGTCGCACAACATCCTGTCGCCCGCCAGCGGCCAGCCGATCACCGTGCCCACGCAGGACATGGTGCTCGGCCTCTACTACCTCACCAAGGCAAAGGTCAACGCAATCGGCGAGGGCCGCGTCTTCGCCAACATCGAAGAGGTGCTGATGGCCCTGGAGGCCAAGCAGGTCGAGACGCTCACCCCCATCCGCCTGCGCTACACCGGCCCGGTGCTGGACATGACCACCGCCTACGACGATCAGGACCTGAACCACACCGAGGTGGTGCACTTCAACAAGCAGTTCCTCTCCACCACGGTGGGCCGCGCCATCTTCAACGACTCGCTGCCCGATGGCATGCCCTACGTCAATGGCCTGCTCAAGAAAAAGGGAATCGGCCA
>Ga0316231_1005007_pt1 | contig 10720 bp, 6 predicted proteins | sample TBH18027metaG_FD_206002 | JGI IMG/M metagenome (GOLD analysis project Ga0316231, IMG submission 206002) | Freshwater microbial communities from Trout Bog Lake, Wisconsin, USA - TBH18027 | ecosystem: Environmental > Aquatic > Freshwater > Lake > Hypolimnion/Profundal zone | place: USA: Wisconsin...
TAGGTGAGAAAGTCGCGGACGGCTTGACCGACGGATGACTTGCCGCTGCCATTTTCTCCATACAGTAAAAGGCTGCGACCCTGTCCACCGGGGGTGGCGAGTTTGATTTCAACGGGATTGGGGAAACCGCGATAACTGCAAATGCGGATGGCGGCTAGGCGGAGCGGCTTTGGTGCTGCGCCGCTCATTTTGCAGCCTCCGCTTCGGCGGCGAGTTCTATCGAGCCAAAGTCATACAGCACAGCACGCAATGGCTGATTTATGTCGTAGGCAGTTTCCAGAGCAGCGCGAACGGCGTCCATTGCTTTGGCGTCTGGGATTTTGTCAGGGTTGGGCAAGCGAGCAGCTAGCACGAGCTTGGCCGCATCCAATCCTTTGGCCCGAAACTTTTCCGGGAAATATAACTGTGCAACCAGCGCGTCGCTCAACGCCTCCAAAAATGAAATGAGCAGTTCGTCGCGAGCTGTTCGCGCCTGCGGATGGCGGCTGAAAAATTCTAAAATGGAAATGATTAGACTTACAACGGCAATGATAGGGGCTTGTTGCTCTATTTTTACATCAGGAATTGGGATGGCTTTCCAGTCATCTGGATAAACGTGAATGTTACTTCGACGCCGTGCGCGGAGAAAAGAGTGCGCGACGGAAGAGTTCATTACGGCAATTAAATACTTCACTTGAAAACGGCGGCTGACTGATTCCAAATCTTCTCGTTTGGGAAGATCAGCGCGCACGGGCTTTTCCCCCGCATACTTTGCTACTTTTTTGAGCGAGTTGTTTTTTACTCCCGCCAAGTCATGCCAGAGAATAAAACCAACGCTGCTCTCGGTGTAATGCAGATGTTGATTGTCAAAGCAGGCTTTTGGATCTGGTCCTGGGCTACGCTGAACAAGAATTTTCTCTGGGACTTCATATAGTTCAGGAAATGTAGGGCGACGAAATAGTTTTGGCGCGCGGTCTGTCCCCCACTCAAGCCAACTATTTCTGGCTGGCCACCATGAGTCTAAATCTTTTCCCTCTACAAAAGCCTTTGGGTGCTTTTTGTCTTTTTCGGGTGCAAGCAGGTCTTCCATGCTAAAAGCACCCGGCGCAAGCTTTTCATGAGCATTAACAACCATGCCGACCGTTGCATAGCAAATCTGATCAAGATTCACTGTTTTTGCCGATGAAAAATGTGCGGCTTCGCCATCGGGGAAAAATAACCGGTGCGTCGCGCCAGCCTGTGATTCGCTCGGCAACAACTTAACATTACCAAACTTACCAGAATGAAAACGGCGTTCGGGAACATTGGTTGATCCATCACCTTGCTCGTAGAAGAAAATCATGTTCTTCACGCCCGCGTCAAAAATCTGGAGCTTGCCCAGAAAATCGAGGCGGCGAACGATGGCGTTTTGCAAAAACCAATCCTGCGACTTGATGGCGTATTTGGAATGGCAATACGCATCAGACACAATCATGGCTTCAACACCACCGGGCCGGAGCAAGCGGTGGCCGTGTTCGATGAAGGCAACGTAGAGATCCCATTTTTCCCAAAGCGTCAGGAATCCACCGTCGGCCAGAATCGCCTGCCGCTGGGTCATGAAGTCCGGGTTGTCCGCCCGCACATAAGGCGGATTGCCGATGACGATGTCAAAACCACCGCGCCCCTTGGGTGGTGCATTAAGGATGTGGCGAAACCACAGATGCCAGAGGAAAAACGGACGTTCGGCGCGCGGGTCTTCCAACAAGGCGTGCAGCTTGGCCTTCTTCACCGCCAACTCATCAATCTCCGCCTGCATCCGGTCGCGCGCTTTTAATTCCTTGGGCGTAGGCTCGTAATCCTTCTTCAGCTTTTTTTTACGCGCCAATTCCCGTTCCCAATTTTTCAATGCCGCCGCAAGATTGGTGTGGCGGTCTTCCAGTTCCGCGTCAATGGCGCGGAGCACGGCGCGGTCAATCCGCTGGCGGAGTTGGGCCTTGGCCTCCGGGTCATGCAGCAGGAAATATTTTTCCTGAAGCGCGGCCAAGTCTTCCCGCTCCGCCGGTGAAACGGTGATTTCACTTTGCACGGCGGTAAAACCCATTTCGCCCTGATCACTGCCGAGCAACGTGACCCCGACGCGGGCGGGCTGGGAAATCTTGGAGAGGTCAAGCCCCTCGAACGATTCGAGGAGGCTGTTGCCCTGCATGATTTGGTAATCAAGGTTGGGCAGCGGCAACGGCTCAACTTCATCCACAATCAGCGCCAGCCAGAAACGCAAGCGGGCGATCTCCACCGCCCCGGCGTCAAGGTCAACGCCGTGGATGGAACGCTGGATGATGGCGCGCTTGGTCTGCGCCCGTTTAAGCGCGGGATGCAACGTCAGCTTCGTCCAGAAAATTTCCTGCAACAAGCCGATGGGAAACGCGCCTGAACCGATGGCGGGATCGCAGATGTGGAGGTCGTCGAGAATTTTTTCAAGGTCGCTGGCGTGGCTGGCGAGCCAGGATTCTTTTTTTGGATCAATGGGTTCTTTGAGCCGGATGAGGGCTTCAATGCCAGCGCGGGCGGCATCATCGCCGGGGAAATGGCCGGTCAACGCCTGAATAAGCGTTTGCTGGCACATATACTGGACGACGGCCTTGGGGGTGTAGTAAGCGCCCTTGTCCTTGTTGTCCTCCAGCAGGTTTTCAAAAATGTGACCGAGCATTTCCGGGTCAATGCCGATCTCGTGGTCGTCCGGGTCGTTCTCGTCGATAGTGAAATTGTAGTGGCCGAAAAATTCCAGCACGTCGGCGAACAGGCTGGGCGGGAAATCAATTTTCTCCACGCCATCGAAATCTTTTTCAAACAATCCGCCGTTGAGATACGGGACGCGCGTGCCGGTGACGGCAAAGAGGTCGCCTTTGCGCTCACGATTGAGCGTGTCAAAAAACAGCGGGATGAGGCGGCGGGAATGAAAGCGTTCCTGCTCGCGCGCGGAAGATTCGCGAAACAGTTTGGCAAGGAAATCAGCTTCGCCATTTTTCCAGTTGGTCGCGGCGGCAGGACAGCCAAGCCAACCTTTCTTTTGCAGGAAATGGAGAAAGACGAGACGGCCCAACAATTTTTTGACGAAGTCGCGCACCGGCTTCAACGCTTTATCGCGGGCGTGGTCATCCAAGCCTTTCAACTTGAGGCCGAACACCTGCGCGGGAACATCGCTATCAAGCAGGTGATTGCAGAATTTCTGGTAGTGCGCCTTGTAGGTGTCGAAAAACTCGGTGTTGAGTTTTTCAACGGAGAAGGCGTCGGTGACATCCTTCAACTCGATGGTCTCGCGCTTGTCGGAAAGTCCGGCCAACCGGATCGCAGCGGTGCGGCGTTTTTCGCCCGGTCCAAGAATGTATGTGAAGCGGCGGGTCGAAGTCTCTTCGGTGTAAATTTTGAGGTCATCGCCCAGGCGACTTTCCTTGGATGCGTAAGTGAGCCGATAGAATGATTTGTCAGGATGGACGAAAAAGGCGAGCACGGCATGGGCGCTCGCTTCGTCAATGCAATCGGCGACGAGTTTCCGCAGCGCGACGCGGTTGCGAAGCAAATCCACCTTCGCCCTGACATCAACCTCATAGAACGCGATGCGCTTGCCGTCGGCCAGGGCGGCTGAACCGAACTGGCGGCGCGAGGTGGCGATGTTGCGTTCCTGCTCGTTGGTGAGCGGGAAATCATGCGGCTGGGAAAACAATTCGACGCGGGGAAAGAGTTTTGGCAACAGCGTGTGCCAAGTATTTAACTGATACTCTTGCTCAAGGTCAGGCTGGCAGTCCGCTGGATTCATTTGGTGGTGAAGGATTCGGACAGGATGATTTGCGGGATAAATTTGGCGTCCACTGCCGGCGTCGCGGGCGCGGGTGCATCTGGTTCGGCCACGTCCAGCGGATAGGTGCGGATGATTTCCAAGAGCTTATCCAGATAGGCGGAAGTCGTGACGGGCTTTTTATTCACGGCCTTCTGGAACGCATTCAGCTTGCGCGGCAAATCCTGAAACTTGGCGAGCCGGACCGCCTGTTGCGCGGCGATGAACAACGCTTTTTCCTGTGGCGCGATGTTGGGCATGGATTGCGCGGCGGCGAGCACGCGGATGGCGCTCTGTTCGTTCGGCCCGACGGTGTGATCCACGGCACGTTCGCGCACGGCGTCGGCGGCGAGCTTGGTGCGAAAATCTTCCAGCGCGGACATGACCTGCTCGTGGTGCGCGGCGGGCAACGGCGCGGCTGGTTCGGACACTTCGGCGCGAAAGGCGCGGGCCATTTCAACGAAACTGGTTTCAACCAATTCACCATTGATGCGGTAAAACGCATCGCGCCGGTCGTCGCGGATGAAGGCCAGCGTGTGGCCGGCCTGCCCGGCGTCATACCGACCGCACCGGGCACGGAGCGGCAAATTGCGGATGCGGCGGAAATCGTCTTCGTTCGCATCCTTGAAATCGCGCAATTCGGACAAGAAACGAAGGCGTTCGTCGCGCTCTTCTTCAATGGCGCGGTCGAACAAACCAAAATTATCCACTTCTTCGTCGGGCGAATAAATCTGGCTGTCTTCGCCGAGCGCGGTGTGGAACGCCTGCAATTTCAGGAACGCCTTGCGCTGAAGATCGATGTCATCGTCCACCTGCGTGGTGGGATAGAAATTGAAAATGTGGACGGCCTTGGCCGTGCTGCCAATCCGGTTCACGCGGCCAATGCGCTGCATAAGGCGTGTGGAGTTCCACGGCGTATCGTAATTGACGATGACATGGGCGCGATGAAGGTTCACGCCTTCGGCAAGAACTTCCGTGGAAATCAGAATGTGGAAATCGTCCTTACGATTAGCCGCGTCGCCGATGGGAACATTGGCGTCGAAATTTGCGCGGACTTTGGGCATTTCGTCTTTGCGATTGTGGGAATCCACCGTCAGCACCGGACCGAAGCCGGCGGCGTTAAGTTTTTCCGCCAGATAAACCGTGGTGTCGCGTGCCTCGGAAAAGATGACGAGCTTACCCGTTTCGTTAAACGGCTTGGCCAGGAGATTCTGATTGCCGTCCTCACCACGTAAGCACGCGAGAAATTTATCCAGCTTGGGGTCGCCCTGGACTTTTTCCCACGCGGCAACCAACTCGTCGAGGATTTTGCCGTCGTGCTTAAGTCCTTCGAGAAATTCGGGTTTGAAATCCTTGGGCGTGCAAACGGTGATGGTCGGGTCGGTTTCGCTGGCCTCGGCGATGGCCGCGATGAGTTCGTCCTCACGGTCTTCCAAAATGTAATCGGAGACGTGCAAGCTGGGCGCGATGTAGATGTTGCCGCGCTCAAACATGGTAAGCATGGCCTGGGTGGCATCGCGGAAACGGCCGAGACTTTTCTTGAACGCAATGAAACTGCTGTCCAGGCGCTTGACCAGCATGGTCTTCATGATGCGCGCCAACTGCGTGGCGACAAGGTCGGCACGCTCGTATTTCTTTTTCAGCTCCGGGTTGGAAAGAAACGCAATGGCGCGATAACGGTTGTAGGTCAAACCGCCGACATCGGGAGCCTGCGGTGCCAGCATCAGGATGGTGCGGTCGTATAACTGACCCAATCCGTCATCAAGCTGGTAAAGAATGGGCGTGGGTTTTTCCACCTTGGGAAAAATGATGCCCTGCGCGTCGAGGTCGGCTTTCCAGCGTTTATCCTCAATCAAATCCGTGCGGGTGCGGCGGACGGTGAGCGGCTGGACGACCTGCTCGCGGATTTGTTCGTAGATGCGGGCGACGGCGGCGTGCGCGGCCTGCCGGTCGGGCGTTTTCAAGGGATTGGTTGCGACCTGATATTCCTTTATACGCTGCGCGAAGAAATGCTGAAGGTTGCCGATGACGGTGGAATCCTTGCCGTCCTGAAACAGCAACACCTGATTGCGGATGTCGGCGGGACGGTTGTTCAACGGCGTGGCGGAAATCAGGATGACTTTTTTCCTGGCAAATTCGTCATCGGCCAAACGGTGCTTGGTGCGGGTCTTGCAGAGTTTTTGCAACAGGTCGTAACCATCGGCGGTGTCGTTGCGAAACTTGTGCGCCTCGTCAATGATGATGAGGTCGTATTTCTCCGGGTCGCGGATTTTGTGGAGACTGCCGTTGTTGATGATTTTCACGGCATCATCGAGGCCGAACAACTCCATTTCAATTTCCCAATTCTCGCGCAAGGCCGGCGGCGTGATGATCAAGATGCGGGAACGGTGATTCGGGAAGCCGTTGTGATAGTAAAATTTCTTGGCGATGCGCGTCGCGACGACGGTCTTGCCCAAGCCGACGACGTCGGCGAGAAAAAATCCGCCGTGCTTCTGCAATTTGAGCCAGCCGTCGTTCACGGCGTCGCCCTGATAGCTCAACGCCTTGCGGCCTTTGGGCATATCGCGCTCGGAATTGGGATCGTAGTCAATGGCCGGGCCGAAGTATTCAATGAGAAACTTGACGTAGAGTTCAAACGGCGTGAGGTCTTCGCGCAGATAGCTTTCGCGCACGACGCCTTTGACGGCCTCGGGCAAAATGGAAACGCCCTCGCTCCAGAGTTTTTCAAATTCGTTTTTGGCAAACACGACTTCATCGAAATCATGCAGGACGACGTTGAACTCGTAATTGCTGGCGGCATCCTCGACGCCCAAACCGGCGGCGGTAAGATTGGATGAGCCGGTGATGACCGCGCCCGGCTTGTGTTCACAAAAGCCGGTCGGCAAAAAGATGTAAAGCTTGGCGTGGAGCTTTTTGGTGGAGTGCGCCCGGATTTCGACGCGCTTGGCCGCGACATCGGCGACGAACTGGCGGATGCCCTCCTCAATCTCGCGCCGGTAGGGTGCGCCCTGGACGTCCTCGGCAAGTTTGGCGCGAACGAACGCCAGCGTCTTATCCGCATCGCCCAACATGAGCAACCCCTTGCGATGGTGGCGGGCCAGCTCGGTGTCCACGTCAATGCCGACGATGATGCGAATGAGCGGGACTTTTTTCAGATGGGGGCGGAGGGCGAAATAACCGGACGCGCGGAGATAGCCGACGAGGGCATCGAACCGTTCAATGTCCGGATTATGCGCGAACACGCCGGCGAATTTTTTCAGCAGCGTGTTTTCCCCTTCGTTGGTGAAAAACCGTTTGGACATTGCGACTGGCAGGAATCATAAGCCGCAAAAGATTTTAGGCAATCGCGAACGTGTTGGTGGACGTTTTCCACTTTCCACCCCAATTCCCAGAAAGTAGAGAACGGGAATATATGTAGTTTAGCCGTCCCGCCGAACGATCCCCACCCACCCCCGGCCCCTGCGTCTCTTGGCCGCGCGCCCGACCAATAAAGAATGTCACCCTTTTAGCAAAGGGTATCAGAAAACCACGAACACTATTCAAACACAGGGTGTTCGGCGGTTCGCACCGCATCGGTTCTCTGAAAACCATACTGTCCGGGGCAGAAAAACTCCGGTTGGCTAACGAACGGGCGGCGTTCGCAATCCATCGCAAGGTCTGAAACTTTGACAAGTCCGGCGCAAGCCCGACTGAAAACAAAGCAGCGCGATCGGTTGCGGGTTCCCACCGGTGGTTGGCAAGCGGTAAGACGGCGAAAACTCGCTGATGATAACCCGCCTCAATAAAACGAAGGGTGGAAATTGTTGGAAAACGCATGGCTAGAAGCTGTCCCTGAAATTCGATGGCGGCGTGCGTGAGTAGGAACATGGTAAAACCCCGTTGCAAATCCGGCGGCTAATGCACCGTTCAAGTGGAATGATCCACAGCCGGATAGGTGAAAGGCGCGCCTACTGTAAAAGCGCCATTACCCTCGAATGTTCTGCGTTCGAGTTGTTTGCTTTCGAGCCGTCAGGGGCCGTGATCTTTGTTCTGCAAAAGGAGTCCCTGACGGTTCACAGCAGATAATTCTGTCTGCATCAACGAAAGGTTCTTCCATGCAACTCGTCCAAAATAATCCACAGGTTCAATCCAGCATCGCCGCGCTCCCGGTGGGTTTTCTCGTCACCAAGACCGGCACGACGGGCCGGCAAGTGATGAAACCAATGCCGCGCTCGGAGTTCCGCAAGCAGCACGGCTACGGCAACGCCGAGGCGAAGCGCCTTTACGGGGCGCACCTCCAGAAGTTCACGGCGGCGATCTCGGCGGACTTCGCGGCGCAAGTCGCAATGGGCAAGGTGGCGAAGGAGATCAGCGTCGGCGTGTCGGGCCTCCGCACCTACAAGGTGGGCGAAGTCAAAGCGGCCCCGGCGGCGAAACAACTCCCGGCCAGTCAGGAAGAGTTGGAAGCGGCGCTCGCCGTGAAACTCGGCATGAAGGTCGAGGACTTGCGCGGCATGATTGCGCTGACGAAATAACCGCCCCTGATTTGGGCGGCCAGCAGGTGAATAATGCACGGGCATGACGGATAGTTGGCCGTCCGCAAGGACTCCAGCCTCCACGCCGCCGCTGTGTGCTGCTGGTCGCCCTCGGAATCCCCTCCGGGTTAAATGCCCGCGTGGAGGATTCGAGAATTATTCAGACCGGAAAAAGAACGTCCGCCGGTGTTCCCCCTGGCGTCGGGACACCGAGTTCCACGGTGACGACATCCCAGTCAGCTCCTAGCGGACAGTCCGCGCTTGATTCTCATGGGAGACCCAATGAAACACCTAGTTCCTTAACGGATTCGGGTTCAATTCGAGAACCAGCCAGCGAACAAAAAGAAAGTAGCACACGGCGGCGCGAGGTCAACTTCGTCTCCGGCTTTTTTCCCGACCGCAGAGTTCAACCACTGCGTTCGGCAAAGGAACCACAATGACAATATGGCGAACCAAACTGCGCGGCTCCGAGTTCAAGGTGACGCGCTTCAACGACACGTTGCCATCGGGCAGTTCGCTCGATAATCCCGAACGGCTGGTGGATTATTTGCGGCTCAATCTGGCGGCAAGCGTGATCTACCGGCCCGACGTGGAGAATTTCATCGTCGTGCATCTCAACACGCGGCGCAATGCCATCGGCTTTGAAATCATCAGCACCGGCACACTGGACACCTTGCTCGTCCATGCTCGTGAAGTGTTCAAATCCGCCATCGTGACCAACGCTGCGGCCATTGCGCTGGCGCATAATCACCCCAGCGGCGAACCATCCCCATCGGAGGCTGACATCAAGGTGACGCGCGATTTGGCACGGGCCGGTCAACTTTTGAAGATTGAAGTTCTCGACCATGTGATTCTTGGTCAGGCGACCCCGGAACGACCGAAGGCGTGGGCAAGCCTCCGCGAACTCGGCTTCTTTTACTCCTAAACAATCATGCAAATTCCAACCAAAGACCCTGCCGCCGTAATGGTCAGGCAGTTCAACTGGCTCACCTCGGCCATGTTGAAGATTGGCAGTGAGGCAAACCTGCGGGTGGCCAACCACCTCTACGCCGTCACCAACGGCCGGCACCGGCTACTGCCGAACTACCATGCTGACGAACTCATCCCGGTGGAAACCAAGTCGGCGCTCTACAAGCACGTCTTTCGGGCCTGTGCCGGCAATGGCCGCACGCCCAACTGGGCAATGCTGCAAGGGCAGGCCGGGAACGGGAGCAAGCGGGTTGACCCGCTGGATGTGTCGCCGGTGGTTTTGCCGCCCAGCCGTCCGGCGGTCGTGGCCGTGGAGCCGGTCAAAGTCGTCGAGCCACGCACTTTGACGCCCGCCATTGTGTCGCCGATCGGCGGCGATAGCGAAGTGGCGGACTTGCTCGCCAAGCTGCTCAAGGGCCGTTTGGCACCCGAAAATGCCCCGCCAGTCGCTCTGGACGAGGCGACCGTCGAAACGATTGCCGACCGCTGCGCCCGTTCCGCCGTCAGCGAAGCGTTATTGAACGCCGACAATGAGTTTGAGGATAAGCTCAAGCATCACTTGGGCAACGGCTCGTTCCCGACCGACCGGGTGCAGGCGCTCATTGCCGAAGCCATGCGCGACAATGTGAAGTCCGTCAGCCTCATCCTGCCCAGTGGCGAGGTGCGAGCGATCAAAGGACTGGCGCACGAACAGTTCCCGCTGTTGCTCAAGATGGCGGCAGCGCGCGTCAATCTGCTCATCACCGGGCCGACTGGATCGGGCAAGACCCACGCGGCGGAGACAGTGGCCAAGGCGCTCGATTTGCCGTTCTACTACAACGGCGCGATTGATACCGAATACAAGCTCAAGGGCTTCATTGATGCCGGCGGCAAGCTCATCAGCCCGGCCTTCCGCAAGGCGTGGCAGACTGGCGGCGTGTATTGCTTCGATGAAGTTGATGCTTCGCTGCCTCCGGCGGTGCTGTCGTTCAACGGCGCGTTGTCGAATCACCTCTGCGATTTCCCGGATGGCATGGTTCAACGCCACCCGGATTGTATCATCTTGGCCACGGCCAACACTTGGCTCGGCGGCGCGACGTTCGACTATGTGGGCCGCATGAAGCAGGACGCCGCGTTCTCCGACCGCTTCGCCACGCTCTACTGGGGCATTGACGAGAAGTTGGAACGCGCCCTGTGCGGCAATCAGGACTGGGTCAAGTTCGTGCAGGCTGTCCGCGCCAACATCGTGCGGCACGGTTTGAAAGTCATCGTCTCACCGCGCGCCACGTTCAACGGCGAGAAGCTGCTGGCGGCGGGCATCGAACGCGAGGAAGTCGTCAAGTCGTGCGTGAAGAAAGGCATGACGGACGATCAATGGAAACAGATCAACCCCGACAAATGATATGGCTATCCACAAATTTGAATCTGTGGCCGCGCTGGGCCGGGCGGTGGACGCCATCAAGGATGA
>Ga0316231_1005009_pt1 | contig 10717 bp, 4 predicted proteins | sample TBH18027metaG_FD_206002 | JGI IMG/M metagenome (GOLD analysis project Ga0316231, IMG submission 206002) | Freshwater microbial communities from Trout Bog Lake, Wisconsin, USA - TBH18027 | ecosystem: Environmental > Aquatic > Freshwater > Lake > Hypolimnion/Profundal zone | place: USA: Wisconsin...
CAACGGGTTGGAGATTCTTGGGTTCGGTGGCGCAACCGGCTAACAGCACGGCCCCGAGGCCGGCGAGAATCAAATGCTTCGAAATCGTCATCATTTTGAAACGTCCTCCTTGCATGAACGTTATCGGCATATAACATCGCCCGGCGCGATGCGTCAACGTTTTTCCAGCGTTTTTCCAGCAAGGAATGGGGCGGCCGGTGGGACGGGGGCCAAAGGAAATATTAACGGATGCGGTTTGGGATGAACGAGATCCTCCGCCCGGTTCGGCCGGCGGACAACCGGGTGGGGCGGTGAGACTGGGCGCAACTGGACACTGCCACCATCGTCCGGATTGCCTGTCGGGCACGCGATTGCGTGCCGCTCCGACTGATTGATAGCAAAATCGGCACGCAATCGCGTGCCCGACATTCATGGTGGCAGTGTCCGGATGCGCCCGTGCCGACTCCGGTTTCCACTTTTGTTACCCGAGTCAACACAGTATAGTGCCGCCGTGAGTGATTTTGTTTTTACGCCCGTGTTGCATTGGCCCTGGCTGGTGTTGTTGGCGGCGGTGATCATCGCTGCGACCGGGTGGAGTTTATTTTTTGGATTGCGCTCGCAGGGGCGGATTGCGGTGCTGTGGGGGCTGCGGACGCTGGCGCTCGCCGGATTTGTGGTGGTGTTGCTGTTGCCGCAACGCCGGCATGAAGAAGTGACTGTGCTGCGGCCACAATTGGCAGTGCTGGTGGACACATCGGAAAGCATGACCGATCCGGTCGATGACCAGCAGCCGCTGCGCGTGGAGCGCGTGCGCGAGTTTTTCAAGTCGCCGACGATGGTGGCCGCCCGGCAGAATTTTGATGTGCGCGTCTTTAGCTTTGACCAGCAATTGACCGAGGCGGGGCAGGATCTGAGCGGATTAACTTTCAAGGGGGACCGGTCCAACCTGCTCGGTTCACTCCGGCAGGTTGAAGAACGGTTTCGCGGGCAGCCGCTGGCGGCGGTCTGGGTGCTCAGCGATGGATTGGATACGGTCGCCGGGGCGAAAGCACTCGATGCGGCGGTGGCCGTGAACGTGCCGGTGTTTGCCTTTGAACTGGAAAAAACTTTCAAGCCCAGGGTGAAGGCCAAACATGTGGGCATTGCCAATGTCGATTACCCGCAACGCGTCGTGATCGGATGGGAGTCGGAGATTCATGTCCTGGTGAGCGGGTCGGGGATGATCGGGGAAACGGTGGGATTGCAACTGTGGCGGGACGGCCAGAAGTTACAGGAGACCACCGTGGCGTTCGGCGAAGAGGAACAGACGCGGGAAGCGACATTTGCAGTTTCCCATGACCGGGCTGGCGTGGTGCAATACGAATTGCGGATCACGGATCCGGCGGCGGACAAGGAAGCCCAGAATTATCCATTCCTGATTCAAGTGATGGAACTGGGCAACCGGGTGCTCTATGTGCAAAACGCGCTCGGCTTCGATTTCAAGTTCCTCCGGCAGGCGCTGGTTGCCGATCGCAATCTCCAACTCATTACGTATGTGCGGTGGGCGGACAACCGACTGGTGCTGATGTCGGACCGGGGCAAGGTCAATCCCAAAACGCCCCTGCAATTTTCGACCGCAGAGCTGGCCAAGTATTCGGTCATTATCCTGGGCGACCTGCCGCCGGCCGCGCTGGCGACCGCGGACTGGCAGGTGATTCGGGATTTTGTGGATCACGGTGGCGCGCTGGTGTTGCTCGGCGGGGCGAACAGCCTGGGCACTCCCGCCCTGGCGCAAACGCCCTTGCGCGATTTGGTGCCGGTCCGGCTGGGCGCAGCCACCGAATACCGGGAAGGCAAATTCCCCGTTGAAATCACCGAGACAGGATTGCATCACCCGGTCTTTGGTGCGCTCTTTGCCAAGATCAGCGATCTGCCGCCCTTGTTGACTTGTGATCTCGTCGACGGGGTCGCGCCGACCACCGAAGTTCTGGTGCAAGCCAATGTGGGCGGCGCCAAATTTCCGCTGGTGGTGGCCATGCGTTTCGGCAACGGGCGCGTGGTCGCGGTGTTGACGGACACGATCTGGCGCTGGCATTTGGCAGCGAAGAGTTGGGTCGCCGAGCGGTCGCCCTATGACACGTTTTGGGTGCAATTGATGGATTGGCTGATTCCGAAGGAGCAGAACCGCCAACAGGAAAACCGGCTGGAACTGGTCTCGGATCGGTCGAATTATCTGACCGGCGAGAAGCCGGAGTTGCGGGCGATTCTCACCCAATCCGGGGCGGACGCCAAGCGCCCGGCCACGCTGGGGTTGCACGTCCGGACTCCGGACGAGAAGATTTTTGAATACACGCTGCAGCCGGCCCTGCTGCCCACGAGTGATGGGCGGGAGATCCCGGGGTACCGGGCGGTGATTGATCTGGCGGGGGCCGGAATCTACAAAGCCAGCGCGACCGCGGAACTTGGCGGCACGAATATCGAGGGGCAAACGAAATTCGTCGCCCTGCGGCCGGTCACGGAACGGACCGGGAAGCCGATCAACCGCGAATTGCTGGGCCGGTTGGCAGAAGCCAGCCATGGTAAATTCCTGCCGCTGACCGGGTGGGCCGATTGGGGGAAAACACTGCATGTCGAGGAACAGCACTTCTCGCGGCTCCAGCTATTGGACTTGTGGAATCATCCGCTTTTGATAGGTTTGCTGATGTTGCTGTTGGCGGGCGATTGGGTGGTCAGAAAACTATGGAATTTACCATGAAAGCATTGCTGTCAGTTGTGCTTGCGCTCGGAGTGGCCGGAGCCGCGTTCGCCCAGCAGAATCTGATTCCCAATGGCGATTTCAGCGCCAAAGAGCCGTTGCAAGGCTGGCGCATCGATTTTCCCTACCAGGGGCAGTATGTCCACAACGCCGAGTATTGCCGGGTCACGACGCAACTCAGTCGGAAGTGTCTCGAGATCAGTACGCCCCCGGATGTGATTGCCAACCAAGGCGCCAAGGTGGAGACCCAGCTGGTGCCGGCGGTGGGCGGGGCTTCTTATCGGGCGGAAGTGGATTGCCTGGGCTGGGATTATAATGTGAAGGTTTTTGCCGAAGCCTACGTGACCGACCCGCGTACCGATGGCAAGCAGGGGCAAAGCATTTTTGTCATCCCCGGCACGCCCAACAAGGTCATGTGTTGGCGGGGGCAGTTCACCGACCCGCCCAGTGCCGGTAAAAAATGGACGACGGCAACCCGTGAGTTTACCTTGCCGGCCACGATGAAAGTCGCTGGCAAGGAATGCAAACCGGAATGGGTGACGATCAAGGTGGTCGTCTGGGCCGCCAGTGCGATTACCGGTAAATCGTATTTTACGAATTTCCGCCTCGTCAAAATCAAATAGCGATCTGATCGGCACTGGCTCCGGCGGATCCCTGCGCGAGCCCGCTCACGTCCCAGTCTCGACCTGCGGTGCGGTCAGGATGCCCTGTGGACGGAGGACGTATTCGTCACTCCACTGGTCGCCCCAAGTGCGGAACGACGCGGGTCCCCACCAATGGTAATTCGCCACGGAATTGTGGATCTGGCCGCAGGTGTTGATGCGGCTGCCGAAAGCGGTGAGCGCGAGTTCATGCGAGCCGGCGACGACCGTGCCGAGGTCGAGCCGCCACGGCGCGAAAGCGATGCGCCCGGCGCGCTTCCCATCCAAATCAACCGCCAGGAGCGGCGCCCGGAAACGCGGTACCGCCAGCCGCAGCCGTCCACCCGGGGAGTCGAGCCGGCTCCGGTAAGTGACATTGCCGCCATAGAATGGCAAACCCTGGCTTGTCCAGTCGCCCCATGCCAGCGTCTGTGGCGATGCCACGATGCGGGCGCTGCGGCCGGTCGTCTGCACCCCGAAATCGCCGAGCAGGTAGCACCATTCCAAGCCGGCCTGCTCATCGAGCGGCCATTCGATCTCAAGCCGGTGCGTGCCGGCGGCGAGGTCGGGCAGGCTTACGGTGCGGATATCCTCGTCGATCCAGTGGCCGACGTCGCGCACCGCCAGCGCCGTGCCGTCGAGGCGCAACGCGGCGACCTCCGGGCGTTCGAGCGCCAGGCGAGGCGATCGCACGGCGAGGTCGGTGACGATGGTGAACGCGATCGCGACGCGGTGCCCGGTCGGAACCGGCGGCTTGCACCAGGGCTGGGCGATTTCGCCATGGCGATGCGGCCGGCCCACCGCCTCGCGCGCGAGGTTGTCGGCGCGCAGCAATTCATCCTCGGCCTGCCAAGCCCCGCCATCGACGCGCCAGGCGGCGCGGTCGAGCAGCAGGACGTTGGGTTCGTCCAGACTGAAACCTTCGGGCGCTGCCAAACGGTGGTGTTCGGTCCAGCGCACCGTTGGCGCGACAATCACGGCGGGTGCGCCGGCTTGCGCCGGAGACAGGCGGTAGAGCAAATGGCCGGCGGCCTCAATCCAGGTGGGAATCTCGGTCCAGCCCGCGCGGATCACACTGGCCACCGCGCGGATCGCGCCCGTGCTGGTATCGAGCGCTTCCACCCCCCACGAGCCACGGATGCGCACGGTGTCGCCGCCGCCGTTCGCGCGATTGGTGTTGGCGATGAAAAGCCAGCGCAAGTCACCTTCCTCACGGAGTTGATGCACGAGTTCGCCTGCGCGACCCCCGCCATGGCGAACATCAATCTCACGCCACGGGGCCAGGGCGCTGAGCAATTCCGCGCTGTCCAGACCCACGGCGACGCAACGCAAAGCCAAACGCCGGCCGCGGTCACTCGGCACCGCATCGACCAGGGCGGGCACACCCCCGGCGAAGATCACCGTGCCACCCGCGGCAACGAAGGCTTCCAGCCGGTCGAGCGTCGTCGCGCGGATCGTGCGCAGGCGCGGCAACACGACCACGTCGTACGCCATCTTGCCGACTTGCAACGCGGGAGTCGCTGCGACCTGGGACTGGCTCGGCAGCAGGGATTCGCTGATGAAATCGAAATCGATGAGCCCATGCAGCAGCCAGCGCACGGTGTTGCTGAAGGCGGCTTCCTGTGCTGCGGCTTCGTCGCAGTGGCGGTCGTGCGGCCCGCGTTCGACCCAGAACGACTCGATTGGGTGAACCACCGCGACGCGGCAACGCGGCCGGCCGCGTGTGAGAACGGTGTTGAGGCGCGCGTAGTGATCCTCGACCGCCGGGTATTCGCGCCACCAAGGGGACTGCCAACCGATCGCGGCCGGATAGTCGCGCTTGGCCTCACCGGCCATCGAATACCAGGCGAGGTGGTGGACGCGGACAATGATGCCCAGCGCCGCCTGCCAGTCCCCCTGGCGCTTGTGGCCTTGGAAGTCGAAGTCCCAGTTGGTCACGCCGTAGAGTTCGCTCAACAGGCCGGGCCGGCCGGACTGGCGCGCGACCGACTGGGCCTGCTTGGCGGTGGTGTATTCCAGGCTGTCGCAGAGCAAGTCGATGCCGGGCAATTGGAACCCACGATAACTGCGCATGCATTCGCCGACCCATTCCGTCTGGCTGCCGAGGTTCTCCTCGGCCATCAGGTGGCCGGTCGCGGCGATTCCGTGGCGCTCGCACCACGCGCCGATCGCGTCGGCATAGCCGGCGAAGCGCTCGGTGTGGTGATCGTGGAAAAGCCAGCGGTCGCGGCTCGAGATTCCGTCCGCGCGGTCGAAGAAGACCCCGGGGAGCACGTCGAAGATGTCCTGGGCGGTGGCGGCGCGGAACGACTGCGGCAGGTCGTCGGTCCACGCGAGGAACTGGTCGCGATCGTCGCTCGCACTCGCCAATTGCGGCATCCCCCGGAACAGCGGCTCATCGGTGAAAATCGCCGGCACCGTGCTCCCGAGACGGTCGCCCAGGGCTTGGGCGTAGCGCTCGTGGGTGACCTCGATGAAGCGCGCGACGGCTTTGGGGTTCAGCAGATCGGCATAGGCCTGATTGTTGAACCACGAGGTGCTGATGCTGATCTCGCGGTAGGCATACCAGCCGGTTTCGCCCGGAGCGGCGGTCTCGCCCGCAGCCAGGCGGCGGGCAGCGGTCAAGCGGCCTTCGGTGTCGAACTGCAACCCCCAACCCGCCACCCATTCCCGGTCGGTTGTCGGCAGCGGCGCACTGTGGTGGTAATTGGCGTTGCGGATTTCGCCCGGAGCGCAGGGGGTGCGGGTCAGGCGCAGGTGCCGGCACCGCAGGGCCGGATCCTTGGTCACCAGCCCGCCGGCGAAGCCCGACGGCCAGCGGTCCTCATCGTAGAGCCAAAGGTAAATCCCGGTGCGTTTGGCCTCGTCGGCGCAATCGCGGACCAAGGTCAGGAATTCCGGCGAAAGGTAGTCCGGGGCGGACAGACCGGTGCGGGGATGGACGTGCGCTCCGCCCATGCCCATCTCCTTGAGCAGCGCCAATTGCCGAAACAGCCGTGCGCGGTCGAGCCGTCCGTTCCAAGACCAGAACGGCGTGCCCCGGCAGATCGCCGGCGGCGCACGAAAGGTTGCGGGATTGAACGGACGGGTGGCATGGTCAGAAAGCACGTTTGTGGACATGGTGGAAAACATGCCAAGAGTGGTGGAAGATGTCCAGTCCATCGAGCTTGTCCAAAAGCCGCCTTGACGCCGTCACCGGCATCGAACTCGCGTGGGCTGGTGCGACAACTTCCGCTCAAGGCAGCGGGATGTTTTCCATTTTGAAGGGCACCAATTTGGTGGCAGCCGGGGTGGCAAGATACACCATCAACTGCGTATCCGGCCCGGGCAGATGCGTGAAGTTATAGCTACGTGATTGTCCGCTGGACATGGATCCGTGGGTTTCGATCTTCTTACCGGCACCGTCCTGGAATTCGATTTCAACAAGTCGGTTGTCAGGATCCTCAATGAGGAATTGGATGCTGTTCGGACCGGCACCCATGCCGCCAAACATCCCGCCAAACGCTTCCGCCATCGCGGCCCCGAATTCCCCGGCTTCCTCACGGACCGCTTTTTTCTGTTCTTCCACCTGCTTTTTCTTCATCGCCTCGGCGACTTCCTTGGTGACGTAGGTGAGTTTGAGGCCGGCTTTCTTGAGGGCCTCGGGGGCAAGTAACTGGCCGGGTAGATTCATAAAGCCCTTGACAATGACGATACCGCCATTGGCTGCAGTGGGGCTGAAGACCTCGGCTTCTCCTTCGAGCAGGCTGATAATCTTGGCGCTCCGCGCGGGATTGCGCAGGGTCAGTTTCTGTTCAAGGGTACTGCCACCGGATTGGTTGGCGTGGAAGAAGTTGCTGCTCTTCTTGTCTTTCGGGATGAGGTTCCGCCCGGTATCGTCTGTGGCGATTTTGACGTGGATGGTGCGGATACCAAAGGAGTCAGCGAGGATGTCACCGGTAAAGTGCAGGTCGATTTCGCATTCCGCGAAGAATTTACCGGTTGTGCGTTTGTCGGTTACGTCGCCGAGGCTGACCTGCACATCTTGGGCGGACGCGGTAACGCTGAGTACGCTAATGATCAAGGCGGTGAAAATTGTACTGTTCATTGGTCATGGTTCCTTCGTAGTGGTTATTCAATTTGAATCACAGATAAGAGATCGCCGTCAAGGCATCTTCGATGCCCCAAATCCTCGGCTAGGTTTTATTTGTGATGCAAAAACTACCGACGAACGCCACGTGAGGTTTGCGGAGGACCGCGTCTCTCCCACAGCGGCGCGGTGGGACACCGCGCCCTACCACAACCAGACACCATCCAACTGCATGGTTCCGGCTAAGCTGCCGTTGGTGTCCGGCGCGGTGGCGTCGAAAGCATTGCAGCGGCTAAGGTTCGTGTTTCTCCGTCAGCGCGGCAGTCCCGCCATCCACGCCGGGTATTTCAGCGGAATCTCCCGAAGAGTTTATTGCCAACCTGTAATTCGGTCACCCGCATCGGATGCTCCGGCAACTCCGCGAATTTAGCTACGACGTTCGATTTTTGTTAGCCACATACCCGTTGCGAATGGTATATTGACGATATGGCCCTGTCGCCTCAACTGGTTCATGCTCGATTGGAAGAATCCATCCGGCGGTTGCGCTGGTCGCGGAGCAGCCGGTTGGTGCTGGTCGGCGCGGCGATTTCCCTGCTGGCACTGGTGCTGGCCCTGCTCGCGGATGCTTATTTTCATTTCGGCCCCACCGGCCGATGGATTGGGCTCAGTCTGATCATCCTGCCCATCATCGCAGCCGTCAGCGGCGGGGTGCGGGTTTGGCTCCGGCCGATTTCCGCTGCCAGCGTTGCGCGGCGCATTGAAGGGGTCACGGCCGGCTCGCACAACGTCTTGATCAGCGCGCTGCAATTCGATCGTGAATTGCCAGCGGATTCGCTCCTGCGCCGGGCCTTGTTTGCCGAAATGAATGATCCCTTCCCGCACGTGCACTGGCGGGATGTATTCGATGTTCGGTTGCTGCAAAAATTGGGCGCGGCACTCGGCGCAGTCGCCGTGGCGTTGGTGGTTTGGGCGTGGATCAGCCCGGCGCATTTCACGAATTCGGCGGCCCGTTTATTTTTGCCAGCCAGTCACATAGCGCCCCTGACTCGGACGCAATTCCTCAGCCTGGATCCGGGGAATGCGCAGATTATTCACGGGAGCGACTTTTCCGTCCGCGCCACGCTGGGCGGCCAGATTCCGCAGGACGCCTGGGTGTTGTTCCGGGAGGCCGGGGCCAGTTGGCAGCGTCTGCCGATGAATCGGGAGGTGGGCCAGCCGGTGTTCACGTATCACTGGAAGGAAGTGACCCAGCCGATGGCGCTCTACGTGGTTGCCGGTGACACCCGCTCGGCGGTGTATCAGGTGGCGGTGCGGGCCAAGACTGCCATCCGGACGCGGGTGGCCGAGATCGAGCCGCCGGCCTACACCCAGCTGGGAAAATCCTCCATCAAGGATTTTACAGTGCTGCGCAACGTCATCCCCGGCTCGCGGGTGACCGTGAAACTGGCCTTTAATTATCCGCTGACGGAATTGCATCCGACGACCGATGGCGCGGTGCCGTTCACCGCAGAAAATGTGGATGGCACACAATGGCAAATCGGCAGCCGGATCGCGGGGAATGAATCGGTCAAGCTCACCTACCGGGACACAGAAAATCACGTTGATAACGAAGCGTTCCAGGTCGCGGTCAAACCGGATGAGGCGCCGAAGATTCAGATCATTGACCCGGCAGAAGGGAAACAGTTGATCGCCGATGCGAGTGCGGCGTTGGATATCACGTTTACCTGCACGGACGATTTCGGATTGCACTCGGTCGCGTTGTACCGGAGCACGGAAGAGGCGCAGGCGGGTGAACTGGTGCAGGAGTGGCCGGCGGCGGCCGGGCAGCGGACGTTTACGGGCAATGCCAGGATTCCGCTGCACCAATTCAAAGTTGGCACGGAAGGCCGGCTGAGCTTCGTGTTGCTGGCCAAGGACGGAAATGATGTCACCGGCCCCGGGACCACCTTCTCCCGACCGATCGTCGTGCTGACGCGCGACCCCGAGCAGGTCCGGGATCAGACCGACACGGCGACCGCGAAATTGCAGAAAAATTTGGAAGCGCTGATCAAGCTGCAGCAGACCAACCTCGACGAGTCCCGCGGAGTGGCCCGGCTGAAAGTGGCCGGAGCGGACGCATTCACGCCCGTGCTGACCCGGCAAGTGGAGATTGGTGACCTTGGTCGGCAGTTGGCCGGCCTCGCCGAGGGCGGGGCGGCGCCGGTCCGGTTGATGTTAAAAGCACTGACCGAGAATGAAATGAAAGACGCGGTGTTGACGTTGCGGAATGCCGCCAGTGCGCCGGCCGCCGGTCGGACGCCGCTGCTCGCCCATGCTGTGGATGTGGAACAGGTGATTCTGGCGCGTCTGCAAGGTTCGCCCGACCTGGTGAAGTCCAGCGCGCAATTGGAGCAGTTGAAAAATGTTTTATCGGGGCTGGAAGATTTGCTCAAACAGCAGCGGGAACTCCACCGCGACACCCAGCCGGCGGTGGCGGCCTCGGCGCCCGCCTTATCGGCCCGGCAGGACGCGCTGGCCGATGAAGCCATCCAGGTGCGCGCCGGCTTGCTGAAGACCTCCCAAACCGCGGCATTGGCCGACCGGGATTTCAATGCCCGGCTCGTGCAGGCCGCGACACAGATGGGAGAGTTGAAAATCAACGCGGACATGCTGGCGGCTGCGGAAGAGTTGCAGGCGCAAAAAATCCCGGCAGCGACCGGGACGCAAGCCCGGGTCATTACCAATCTCAGTAAGATTCTCGCGCTGTTGAACGAGGCCCGGCTGGCCAATGCCGCGACGGAGATCGGCAAACTGAAGGATGTACTCGAGGGGATGAAGGACAAGCTGGGAAAACTGGAAAGCATCCAGCGGGATATCATCGAAAAAAGCAGGGAACAGGCGCACAAGGATGAGCTGGATCCCAACGACAAGGCAACTGCGCAGGAAATCAAGGCCAGCAAGGATTTGATGGCCAAAGTAGTGGAGCAAATGCTGACGGACGCGCACATCATGCCGGATATCAAATCCGGGGATGTCCTGCGCAACGAGTTGGTCGAAATTTATGAGGACGTCATCCAATCCGACAAAGCGGATGCGGCCGCCGGCAAACTCAAAGTCAGCGAAATGGCCGTCCAGAAAGAGGATGGTATTCTCCAGGCCATGGAAACAGCCAAGAAGATTGCCGATGACATGGAGATGTGGTTGCCGACCACCAATGATACGGCCAAATGGGTGCTGGAAAACTTTGATAAATCCGAGTTGCCGGAAGTGCCGATGCTGCCCTTGCATGATTTTACGGAAGATCTCGTTGGCAAA
>Ga0316231_1005015_pt1 | contig 10710 bp, 7 predicted proteins | sample TBH18027metaG_FD_206002 | JGI IMG/M metagenome (GOLD analysis project Ga0316231, IMG submission 206002) | Freshwater microbial communities from Trout Bog Lake, Wisconsin, USA - TBH18027 | ecosystem: Environmental > Aquatic > Freshwater > Lake > Hypolimnion/Profundal zone | place: USA: Wisconsin...
TCAATCTATACGAAAGTACAAAGGAATTGTCATTACTATGTGAGTGAGTATCATTTGATGTTTGTAAAAACAAAAGAGGATGATTAAATTAATAATCACCCTCTTTTTGATTGTCGTTCAGTTTAAAATGAACATTGTGTGCGGATGAAGGGACTCGAACCCCCACGTCTCTCGACACCAGATCCTAAGTCTGGCGCGGCTACCAATTACGCCACATCCGCTCTTAGGAATTTCAGTCTGCAAAGATACTCATTTTTTTGTTACTGCCAAAATTGTTTATCATTAAAATAAATAATAATTCTATTTTTATAAATAAGAGTTCCCATTAGAATAATAATTAAAGCACTTATATTTACATGTCCTATAACTTTAAGCAGATAGCGGTTATTTATATTAATGTTGCAACTATATATACAAGTAACACTTATATATATCCAGGTATCAGATAGAAGTATATATAAATAAAAAGCCCTCATTAACATAATAATGAGGGCTTTAAAAATCATTTATTAGATTTGTTTGAATAGGCTTATTGAATTATTAGCTTTTTAACCTCAATGTTATCTTTGTTACTAACTTTCATAATATAGACACCTTTTGAGAGATCAGATAGATTAAGTGTAGTGTTATCACCGTTCCAGATAAATTCATTTAACAACACACCCTGTAAGTTATAAACTCTTACATTAGCATTGTCATTAAAACGTCTTCCTGCTGATATATTAAACATCCCTAGTGATGAAGGGTTTGGATAAACATTTAATTTTAAATAATTGAGACTGTAATTAGCAGATGTAACATCTGAAGGGATATTAGGTATGTTTTTATAATAAGTTACTAGTTCGCCTGCTACCATAATACGTGGATTGTCAGTATCAGTACAAGTACACGAAGCACTTGTAACACAGGCAGGATTAAACACACTGCATAGATCAACATAGCTAGGGGCAAATTCATACATCAGGCTAGGAATAGTTCCTTTATTTGATGACACATCATAACGCCAAAGCATAGGAATAGAACCCGGACACCAACCAGCACGGTTGTATTGCCATGTGCCACTTTGAGGACTGCATCCTGTTGGATTTGGATTACATGTTTGCCATAAATCCTGAGAGAAAGCAGTAGCTCCGTTTATTTTGAAATGATGTGTAGCTTCGTAAAACTCAGCAGCATTGCTTGTATTGTTTGGACCACTATGACCTGTACTTACAACTCTTAAAAATGCTGCATTAATATTAGTGTCACTTAAGTTCAATTGACGAACTTCAACTGGCTGAAGAGCAATTCCACCGGTAGTCCATGTTCCAAACGCATAAGAGCCTAACCACAACCTATCCATCCATGAGTATTTATTTACAGGGGTTCCTTCATAATATTTTAAAGTAACAGTTACTTGTGAAGCTGCTGGAAAAGCTACTGCTATATCGATCTTTCCTTGTAATTGAGATGCATAATCAGTTACATCAATACTATCACCACATGCTAAAGCATAGGGCGTAATGTATCTTATTAATTCAACCCATCCACCGTTTGCACCTCTAATATTTACATAACCTATAACATCCCATGCTTCGCAACCTTCTGGAGGGCAATCATATTTAACGATTGCTGTGATCTTAGGATAGATTCCTGTAAAGCTTGGGAAAATTAGTGTTGTATCCAAAACATTTCCTGCTACATTAGCAAAATGAAGTGTATCTATAATCTTATAGTTTAAAGCAGCAGAATCAGGCACAACCTGAAAAGTTACATTTTGTGAATTAGATACTCCAGTCGAACTAATTGCTGTTGCTGTTGCTGTATAGGTTCCGTAAGCAGGAGGAGTCCAGTATCCTATATAATAACCATTACTTGTAGCTTTTGCAGTAATATTCTCGCTGTTTACCAGAAAACTAACTTGTGCTACATTAAGCAAATCACTGTGAGCAATTGAAGTAGCAACAGAAAGAGGTATTGCATCAAGATGAGGTGCACGAACAATATTTCCATCAACCGGATTTTTAATATCTAATTGTGGAGGAACAGTTGATGGATCAATAACATTGAATGTAATAGTATCATTTGTAGCAGGTGCTATTGTTGCATTTCCTGCCTGACTTCCAACTATTGTTACAATACCTGCACTACCTGTTAAAGTTACCAGAGTATCTCCAACTATTGTTGCAGGTCCACTAATAGAACAACTAACAGGCAATCCCTTACTCGAAATAGCATTAACTACAAAAGGAGCATCTGTTGTAAGATGGTTAAGAGGAGGATTTGTGAAGGTAATATATTGATAGATCAATCCTCCGGTATTTGGTTGGCTTATACTTACATTGTCAAAAGCAGAATAACCTCCTAATGCTTGCAAGAACATCTTTGTCCATTTGGCAGGGTCTTTTTTATCTCCTGAACCAGGAGTCATACCAAGATTAAGACTTTGAACTGCAGGGATACTAATCCAGTTACCCCCCGGCTTTTTAGCATACAAACTTACTGCTCCAGCACCACCATTAGCATCAAGATCAAGGAATATTTTCCAAGTATTCCATCCTGCTATGCTATCATAAACAATAGCAGCTCTGGTGCCATCGGGGAAGATAAAATAATTCTCACTAGTTGTTTGTTGATTGATGTTAATCCCAATACCTCCTTCGTTAGTTTCCCAGGTAGGTGTTACTTGTTCCAATCCTTTTAATATGTAGCCATTATTATTGGCATCATATCCAAATCCAAAGAAAGTTCCCCACCAGGCAGTATTAATATCAACATCAATTTCCATAATCCCCCCAATAGTGAAACTAAATGGAAATGCTGTAGTTGTAGTTCTTGCTGCTGTCCTGCCATAGTTACCACCACTGCCATTGAAAAAGATACCTTGAGTATTATCAGGTGTACTTGCTCCTCCACCCTCATTGTAGCCCACTACAAAGTCAAGGGTGCATGCTGTATTGGAATTGGCTACTGTTGACCAGCCATCTTGTCCGTTAAGGTTGCCCATATTAAGACTATTGAAATCGTAAGTATGAGTTACCATTTGTGCTTGAACAAATGACAGCTGCGAGACAAGAAGCATTGTAAAAATAAAAAGTAATTTTCTTTTCATGTTATAATTGTTAAATTGATTAATAATCATGTTTTAATTATATATTCCTCTATTATTCAAATCCTAATTGAAGTAAATTTTAGTTAGATTTGAAGACCTCAAAAGTACAAAAACAAAATGTTAAAATGAAATTATTTCTATTATTTAACATTAAAAAAACAAGTTCTCTATAAAGATTGATTGTTAGTTGAATTATATCTTATATACTTTTATATCATATCTCAGCACTAATTAGTTATTTATTGAGAAACTAAATTATAAATACACAATCCATGCTTAAAAGTTTACTTTTAAACTAAGTATAGGCAATAACAATAAATCGTAGTCATACTTTATGCTACCGCTGTAAACTACATATTTCATTCCTATTATGTTCTTTTGGTTGGTAAGATTGTTTAGATCTAAAGATACTAACCATGAATATTTCTTATGGTTGCTTTTATAATTTATCCCAAAATCAACATTATACACATCAGATGTTATTAAATTATAGTTTTGGTTTGTATAATATATCACATGACCGGCAGCATTTGAAGCAGCAAGGTCAATGCCTTGATAACGCATTCCACCTCTGTACAAAAACCTTGCATTAATGCCTAATATCTTGTTATTTTTATTGCCAAGAGCCCATTCTTTTCCCGCTAAGGCATTAAAAATATATCTTCCATTAAAAGTAGTATTGTAAGTATTGCCATCATTGGGCGTATAGCGAGAATCGTAGAGCGAACCGGTTATCATAAAATAGTAAGCATGTGTAAAATATCTTTCAAATGTAATATCAACACCTACATTTCTTCCTTTGCCTCCATTATCCAAAGGCATGGTTACAAAGCCATAACGAAGATTGACTACTGAAAACTGATCGTTGTCACCAATTCCCGAAGGAATATTATATAGGTATTGATAATATGTTTCTATCCTAAAATGAAGATTCTCAGTAAAGGAGAAATCATAACCTAAAACTGCATGAAATGCCTTAGAGAGTTTAAGATCTTTATTTGGCTGGGTTACAGAATTATTACTATTAGGAATATTTGTCAGATAGATAGAAATAGGTTCCATTCGCGAATGAATACCTACTCCGGCACTTATAGATTGTCTGTTGTTGAGCTGCCAAATCATCCCCAAACGAGGTTCGATTGAGTAATCATTATTCAAAAAGAAATGAAGATAATGCAAACCCGAATTCATTGTAAGCTTGTTGTTGATACGGTATTTCCACTCTATAAAGCTCTGCATTACCCATGTGTATCCACTATTATTAAATATTGAATCGTTTTGTCGGGTGTCGAAATTATAACCTTCGGAATAGAGCTTATAGTAATTATTGCTCACAATAAAACCTGCTCTAACAGTATGTTTTGAACTAAATTTGTGGTTAGCCATAAAAGAGCCGCGTATCGTTCGGTAAGCCAAGTCCTCATTATATATATTATGATCATTAAATTTGAAATCCATTGTATCGTTCGTCATTTTATTATCTTCGCCCATCACTGCAAATGAGGTCTTAAACGAAGTCTTTTTATTCTTAAACAAATAATTATTAGTAATACCTGCAATCCACACATTGCCCTGATCATATTCTTCGTAGCGTTGCGTTTTATCTAAAAGAGTTATAGAGTCTTCGTTAGCTTTAGTGCCTGAACTGCTGGCGCCAATGATGCCAAAGATAGTAGTGTGACCAAAGTTGTTAGAGGGCAGACTAATATTGCACACAAAGTCTTGAAATTTTGGGATAATATTATCAGTGGAAACTTTAATTCCCATATCATTAAGCATAGCGAATGTAGAATAGCGGTAATTCATCAGAAAGGAGGATTCGCGTTGTTTACTTATCGGACCTTCGACAGAAACTTCTGTACCAACTACACTTACACCTACCGAAGATTGATAAAACTCGTCGCTGCCTTTTCTAAGATTTAAATCGAAAACACCGGAAAGTGCATTGCCGTATTCAGCAGGGAAAGCACTTGTAAAGAAGTCAGAATTAGAGATTACGTTAGAACTAAGGATGCAAACGCCACCACCGGTAGCCCCTTCATCTTCGCGAAAGTGATTAGGATTAGGGATTTCCATGCCTTCGACTCTCCATAGCAATCCTCTTGGTGAATTCCCTCGCACAACTATCTCATTATTATCATTTGAAGTAGCTGCAACACCGGCATAGGCCTGTGCCATACGCGAAGGATCGGTAATACCTCCGGCAAAGCGTTGTGCCTCTTCTATACTGAAAGTTCGGGCACTTATACTTGCCATCGAATTCAATGCTTTATCTTTATCAAGCCTTGCTTCGATGACTACTTCTTTTAGATTTTGAACTTTCTCGTTCATTTGTATTGTCAACATGATGTCTTCTTCGGAGGTAACAGGCACATTATGTATAAGTAAATCCTCGTAACCCATATAACTTACCTTAATATTTTGCCTGCCTACCGGTACTTTATTTATGGTAAAATAGCCATCGCTATCAGAAGTAGCTGCAAGGAAATTAGCAGAGTCAATCACCACAACAACAGCTCCCCAAATAGGAGATTTGGAGTCTTTATCAACTACTTTTCCTTTTACAGTTTGATAAGCATCCTCATTTTCCTGACTATAACCAAACAAAAATGAAAATGTAAGTAATAAAAAGAGTGTAATATGTTTCATACCATGTTTATAAGTTTAATAAACTATTCAATTATTCAGTTCATCGCAATTTATTGTATTTAAAGTATGATATTTGGATGTATTGCACTACAAATGATTACTATGTGTCAACAAATCTCCCATTGCATACTTTTATAAATACTAAGTGCAAATGTAAACATTAATAGTATATGAATGCTCTTTTATTTAATTATTTTTATGAAAAGCTATTGATATTGCAAAATTATTAAGATGATTGATTGAATGCTTTCGATTATTTGGTAGCTTTAGATAATATGTAGTACAGTAGTGTTGATATATTCAGCATGTAAATCAATATGTTGAATGATTTTCAAGGTAGGCTGACAGCTTCTCTGAAGTACTTCACAGAACCTCTGAAGTACTTCACAGAGCTTCTGAAGTACTTCACAGAACTTCTGAAGTACTTGACAGAAGCTGTGAACGTGTTCAAAACTCTTGTGAACGTGTTCAACGCTTCTGTGAACGTGTTCAAAACTTCTGTGAACGTGTTCAACGGTCTTGTGAACATGTCCAAAGCTCTTGTGAACATGTCCAACGCTTCTGTGAACATGTCCAACGGTCTTGTGAACGTGTTCAACGGTCTTGTGAACATGTCCAAAGCTCTTGTGAACATGTCCAACGGTCTTGTGAACGTGTCCAACGCTTCTGTGGACATGTTCACAGTATGGGGAAATAATTTCACTATTTTAGTGAATAAATGCTATTATATTATTAATATATAATATGATGTGTAACATATTTTTAAAAACCTTTTTAAAAGCATCAAACACTTAAGTAGTTAATAATACAATAAATATTAACACTTAAAAACACATCCACGAAAGTGTAATCTTTATTTCAGATTTTTATTACTGATAAATCTTTTCTCCTAAAGATATTTTAAGTTTTAAAAAGCTTACACTATAGTCTATTTTAGCTTTTAAAACTGATAATCCGGCTTCAGATAATGATGTTGAAGTATCTAATAGTTCCAGATTAGTAATAACACCGTCTTTAAAACTTGTTTCAGCAAGATTATAAGCTTGTTGTGCCTGTTGTAATTGCAATTCTGATTGTTTGATCTTCTCTAAAGCCGATTCAATGTTAGCCTGACTCTCAACAACTTCATTTACAATAGTACGATGTGTTAACTCTACATCATCTTTGTTGCTTTCGATATCTGCTTTTACCTGCAATAGACTATATTTAGTACGATTAGCATCAAAAATAGGGATGTGTAAACCTGCACCTACTGCAAAATTCCATGTACCTTTGTACATATCAGGAAATAAACCATTTTTAATACCTCCCGAAGCATAAAATTTTAATGAAGGCATGTATTGATTATTCACAACTTGATATTTAAGTTGTGATAACTCTGTCTTTTGCTTTGCCATCTTCAATTCATTACGTGTTTTATCAGCCGAAGTTAATAAATCATCGGTTGAATTAAGTACTTGTATTTGTTGGATTTCCTTTTTAACCAAAAGATTTGATTTATCAGATTGTCCTAATAAAGAATTCATTTGGCATATCTGAACTTTTAAAGAATTAAGAAGATCAGTCTTTTGATTTTCGATTGTTGATATTCTAACTTTAGTTGTCAACACTTCAAATTGAGTTGCTGAACCGGTTTCTTTTTTCTTTTCAATATAATGAAGATGTTCATTAAGATTATAAAGCTCTTTATCCTTAATAGCAATGGCTTCCTGAAGAAAAACGATAGCATAATAAATATTAACTACTGATAAAGACAATCTTTGCTTAAGCAATTCAGTAGAAGTATTTACCATTTCTTTAGATTGATTCTCCACATTAATTGTTTTAGAAGTTTTTCCAAAATCAAATATAGTTTGAGAATAATCTAAAGATGCTGAATAATTATTAGCAGGAAATAAGCTAAAAGATTCAGGACCTAAAGAAATTGTTGAAACAGGTCCAAGATAAGTATCATTGCCATTAATACTAACATCGGGCAGATAACCTGTCTTAGCCATACCAATACGTGCATTGGCAGCATTTAACTCCTGCTCATTTTTCTTTATAGCAGGAAAGTTATTAATTACTTGATTTAATATATTATTTAATGATAATGAATCTGTTGATGTATTTGTTTGAGCATTTATTGGCTCAACAAAAGAAAATACAATAAAAAATATGTATATAATTAATTTAAATGTCTTCATAAGATTATGCATTATGTAATTGTTCTGTTTTTTTCTTTGTACGTAAAATAATTGCTGGAATCAAACCAATAACTGTTACAGCAGCTGCTAATAAAAAGTCATCATCTATTCCTTGTATAAAAGCTTGTGTACCCACATGCTGCATCAACAAGCCTTGTCCTTGTCTGGCAGCAATTGCCATAGTACTTCCTCCATGTGCGTGAATAAAATAAGCCATATTCGACATCACATTCTTAAATTCCTGCGATCCCGATTGAAGAGCATTGCCAAATATCTGTGAATGGAAGTTGATTCTTGAAGTAAGTAAAGTAGTAAACAATGCTACCCCTACACTACCTGCAATCTGACGAATAGTATTTGTAATAGCTGATGCCTGAGCCATCTTTTCTCTTGGAATAGTAAGTAAAGCCAAGGTTTGAAGTGGTGTGAATAAAACCCCCATTGCAAAACCTCTTATGTAAAGTGATGTCATGATATAATTATGCTCAGTTAGAAATGATAGATTTGAATTGATATAAAAACTAATTGCAAGCAACACCAAACCAAGGATAATTGGAGCCTTAGGACTTATTTTATGTGAAGTAATACCTGCAATTGGTGACATCATTCCTTGTATAATACCTACCGGAAGAAAGACTGAACCCGATTGAACAGCAGTGTATCCTAAAGTATTTTGTAAATAAAGTGGAAGTAAGAAAGTACTTCCAAACATACCAATACTGAAAATAAAAATAACTATATTACTTAAACCGAAATTATAGTTCATAAGCAATCGTAATTCTATAAGAGGATGTTCAGTGGTAAGTTCATGCGTAATAAATACCGCCAAAGCAATAATTGAGATTGCAAAACAGGCTAAAATATAAGGAGCAGTCCAACCTTCTGAATTGGTGGCTGCATTACCTTCGGATAAAGCATAAAGTAGAACAGGCAAGAAGATGATAACTGAGATGAAGCCAATGAAATCAAAATCTTTTATCATTTTATTAATATGCTCCCTTTGGACTACGATAGTGAATAGCAAAGCCATTATCCCTACAGGAATATTAACATAAAATATAAGTTGCCAGCTAAAGTTATCAACTAGATAACCCCCAATTAATGGACCAAAAGAAACGGAAGCCGCTGCCGCAATAGCCCAGAATCCAAGCGCAAGACCACGCTGTTTAACTGGAAACTCTCTAGTAATAATAGCCATCCCCAAAGGTTGAATAATACCTGCACCTAAACCTTGAATAATACGTGATAATATTAAAGTATTTTCATCATTAGACAAACCACATAGCAATGAGCCTAAAGTGAAAAGGAACAGTCCCCAAAAATAAATTCTCTTGAAACCGAACTTATCGGCAATCCAACCCGAAGTGGGAAGCATAACTGCCATAGCAAGCATGTAAGCAGTAATAACCCATTCAATTTTGCTAAGACCTACTCCAAATGAAGACATAATCTTTGGTAAGCCCACATTTACAATAGTAGCATCAAGAACAGCCATGAAAGTCCCGATCATAATATTAAACAGGAGCACCCATTTATAAAATTTATGACTAGGATGAATTAAAGAATCGTGACCACGAACCTTACGTCTTATTCTATGAGAAAAAGATACTGTTCGCATTAGTCTTTTATAATTTTAACTACACTTGACATCCCACTAAGGAAATGGTATAATGATAAGTTTTCTCCTTTTTCAGTAGCATCAATTGATATCTTAATAGGAATACGTTGAGTAACTTTTGTAAAGTTACCTGATGCATTATTAGCTGGTATCAATGAGAATTCTGAAGCTGTATTTGAGCTTACTGAGAATATTTTTCCTGTAAAAGTAACATCGGGGAAAGCATCAATAGTGTACTTTGCCTTCTGTCCTAAATGTAGTTTGCCGACATTGGTTTCTTCCAAATAAACAATTACCCAATACTTATTATTATTATTAATGGTATAAACAGATTGTCCTGGTTGCACAATATCACCTGCCAATAACCAACGTTTAGCAATTATTCCGTTAGTAGAAGCATATAATTTTGTATTGTTTAATTGAGTATTGATAACTTCAATTTGAGCAATAGAGCTTTCAATTGTCTTTTGTGAAGTTGTTATTTGTGATTTGGATACCTGAAGTTGTGATTTAGCAGCTTCTAATTGTGCTTGTGCTGTCTCAAGTGTACTCTTTGCATGATCGAAATGTTCTTTGGTGATAACTTCTCCAGCATATTGGCTTTTAGCTCTATCATAATCCTCTTGAGCACGACTTAAACCAACTTCTAATACTTTAATATTAGATTGATCAGATAAGTATTTAGCTTCAGATTGTGCTTTTGAAGCTTCGGTTTGTGCTTTGGCAGCAATAGCTTGTTGCTTTTGTGCAAGCAAGTCAGTACTGTCGAGAACAGCTAACAACATTCCAGCTTTTACTGAATCACCTTCTTCTGCATATATTTTACTTATTCTTCCTAGTATCTTAGAGCTTACCGATACATTATCCGACTCCACATGAGCATCGTCTGTAGTAAAATACTTTGAATAGTCCTGATACCATAAAATACCTCCTATTATTATTCCTAAAACAACAATTGTTAATGGTATGTAAACTTTCAAGTTCGCTTTCTTTTTCATATTGTATATGTGTTTATTTTTAGTTTTAAATTGATTTATTATATAATATTATTATATCTTTTCAGAAGTATTACAACTTCCTGTATGTTGTATTTGAAATATCTTTATAAGAACATCTTTTACCAATTGAGATGCTTCTGAAAGAGAAATTAATTGCTCAGCATCTAA
>Ga0316231_1005017_pt1 | contig 10708 bp, 10 predicted proteins | sample TBH18027metaG_FD_206002 | JGI IMG/M metagenome (GOLD analysis project Ga0316231, IMG submission 206002) | Freshwater microbial communities from Trout Bog Lake, Wisconsin, USA - TBH18027 | ecosystem: Environmental > Aquatic > Freshwater > Lake > Hypolimnion/Profundal zone | place: USA: Wisconsin...
ATACCTGCCGATGAATGATCCGAGCCGCCCGCGTTTCGAGCAGCTGTTCAGGGACATGGCGGACAAGATTGTGTCGCTGCAGCAGCCGGACGGGCTGTGGCGCGCGAGCCTGCTCGACCCGGCGGATTTTCCGACGCCGGAGGCCAGCGGCTCGGCGTTGTTCACCTACGGCCTCGCGTGGGGCGTGAACCAGGGCTTGCTCGACCGCGCGAAGTTTGCGCCCGCCGTCCGCAAGGCGTGGCCGGCGCTGGTGGGCTGCGTGAACGCCGACCGCCGGCTCACGCACGTCCAGCCGGCGGGCGACCGGCCGGTGGCGTTTTCGGCGGACGCCACGTCGCCCTACGGCGGCGGCGTCTTTCTGCTCGCGGGCAGTGAGGTGTATCGGATGGCGGCGTTTGAAGCGCCCATTATACCCGAATGGCAAGGGAGTATAACTGTGGAAAATTTCAAAAGGCGCGTGCTAATCAAAGTAACGAACCCTTCTGAATTTAGACGTGAATGTGAAACTGTAGATATAGATATGGAAGCAAAGAGTCTCGTTGGTCTTTGCCAGCAATCTTCTGGCAAGCTTGCCATTATGGATGGACTGACTTCACGCATTTTAGATTCACAAGTTTACGCATCCAAACATTATAAATGGAATGACAGATTGCTTTTCCAAGTTGATCTTGCACCAGGTGAGTCGAGGTCATTTTATGTTTTGGACGCTTCGGGTCGGCCGGAGTCGGTTGTGCCACCGATTTTAGCCGCCGTGCCGCCGCCCATCGTGAAGACGTTCGCGCGCTTTGTGCCGGAACGCTATGACGATTTCGCGTGGGAAAGCGACCGCATCGCGCACCGCGCCTACGGCCTCGCGCTCATCCCGGCGGAACACACCATCAGCAGCGGCCCGGATGTCTGGATCAAAAAGGATCACCGCCTCATCGTGGACACGATGTATGCCACGAAACATTATCACGAGGACAACGGCGCGTTCATGGACGATTACCGCGTCGGCAACAGCCGGGGCTGCGGCGGCCTCGGCATCTGGGACGGGACGAAGCTGCACGTCTCCAGCAATTATCACAACTGGAAGCTCATCACCACCGGCCCGGTGCGCTCGGAGTTTGAGCTGACCTACGACGCGTGGGACGCCGGCAACGGCCGGATGGTTTCCGAGACGAAGCGTTACAGCATTGACACCGGCTCCTATTTCACCAAGGCGCAAAGCACGTTTGCCAGCGACGACAAATCGCCGCTGACCGTCGGTGTCGGCCTGGCCGAGCGCGCCTGCCCGACCAACCGCGAGGAATCCATCACGCACGATTTGGATGCCGGCTGGCTCGCCTACTGGCAGCCGGAAGACCAGCCGAAAGGCGTCATCGGCGACGCCATCATCCTCGCCAAAGGCAGCGTGCTGGCGTTCACGAACGACAATCCAAATCTGCCCGACGCCAAGCTTCACGCCAACGTGCCGCAGCCGACGCACGAAGGCTATCCGCCCATCCGCAACCAGCTCGCCATCACGCAGGCTGAGATCGGCCGGCCGCTGACGTATTATTTCGGCGCGTGCTGGGATCGCAGCGGCGATTTCACGAACGCCGTGCAGTGGGAAAATTATGTGAAGCGCTTCGCCGAACGCCGCGACCAGCCCTTGCAGGTGACGATTGGAAATTAAAAATCCGGCGAGCCGTTCACGGCTGGAGTTCGTAATTCAAAAATGACAGGCAGTAAATCGCCGCCGTCTCCACGCGCAAAGTGAGCGCGCCGAGCGTGACGGGTTTTGCGCCCGCCGCCTCGATCATCGTTAATTCCGCCAGCGTAAAATCGCCTTCCGGCCCGATCCACGCGCCGGCGCTGTGCGGCAAGCGTCCATGTGATTTTTGAAATTCCAAAATCCATTCACGCGGATGCCGCCGCTCCGTTTGCAATGAGCCGACGAGTGACAATTCAATTTTTTCACCGTGCGCCAGAAATTCCGCGATGGTGTGCGGTGCCTCGACTTTCGGCAGCCACGGCGCGCCGCATTGCTTGATGGCCTCAATGGCGACGGTCTGCCATTTCTCGCGCTTGGCCTCCGCGCCGTCGCCGTCGAGCTGCGTCACGACGCGCTCCGTGAGCAGCGGCACGATGCGGTGCGCGCCCAGCTCCACGGATTTTTGGATAATGCTTTCGATGATTTTTCCTTTCGGAACGGCGACGAGCAGCGTGAGCGGGCAGGGCGGGGCGGGCGTGAATTTCTTTTCCTTCACCGCCAGCCCGAGGGAATTTTTCGTGGCACTCTCGACGTCGCAAAAAAATTCATTGCCCGCGCCGTCGAGGACAGTCACGCGCTCGCCGTGCCGGATGCGGAGAACGTGGAGCGCATGATGCGCCTCGCGCCCATCCAGCCGCAGCAAATCTTCGCGGCAGCTCGCGGGCGGCAGATGGAAACGGTGCATACTTTTAATTTGTAGGAGCCGACGTGAGGAGGCTCATTATTTCTGCAAATGATAATTAGAGACTCGTCACCTCGTCGCCTACAAAATCAGTGAAAGAACTTTTTCGCCTTTTCGAAGAAGCCTTGCGAGAGCGGCATTTCCTTGCCGTCGCAAAGCGCGGCGAATTCCGACAGCTTGTGCTTCTGCTCCGAATTCAAATGCGTCGGCACCTCAACCTGCACGCGGACGTGTAAATCGCCCTGGCCGTGTCCCTGCAAATTTTTCACGCCGCGAGCCTTGAGGCGCAGCAGCGTGCCGGGCTGCGTGCCGGCGGGGATTTTCACCGTCGCCTTGCCTTGTAACGTCGGCACTTCGATCTCCGCGCCGAGTGTGGCCTGAATAAAACTCACCGGCACTTCGCACAATAAATCATCGCCCTCGCGCTGGAAAATCTCGTGCGGCTTGACCTGCAAAAAAACGTAAAGGTCGCCCGCCGGGCCGCCGCGTGTGCCGGCCTCGCCGTTGCCGGAAGAACGCAGGCGCGAGTTCGACTCGACGCCGGCGGGAATGCGCAATTTTATTTTCGAGGTGCGCTCGTGCTTGCCGCTGCCGGCACAGGTCTTGCACGGCTTTTCCAAAATCCGACCCGCGCCTTTGCAATGCGGGCAGGTTTGCGCGATGCTAAAAATCCCGCGCGAGGTCAAAACTTGGCCGCGTCCGCCGCAGGTGCCGCAGGTGCGCGTCTTGGAACCGGGCTCCGCGCCCGCGCCGTGGCAGTGGTCGCACGCGTCCGGCTTGGTGACGGAAATTTCCTTCTCGCAGCCGAGCGCGGCCTCCTCGAGCGAGATCTGCATGTCGTAGCGCAGGTCGTCGCCGCGCTGCGGGCCGTTCGGATCCTGCCCGCCGCCGAAAAGATTTTCAAAAATGCTGCCGCCACCGCCGCCGCCAAAGACGTCGCGGAAAACCTCGAACGGATCGTGGAACCCGCCGCCGCCGCGCGCGCGGGCGCGCGGGTCGAACGCCGCATGGCCGTATTGGTCGTAGGCGGCGCGCTTCTGCGGGTCGCTCAGGATTTCGTAGGCGTGGCTGAGCTCCTTGAAATTTTCCTCGGCGGCATGGTCGCCCGGGTTTTTGTCCGGGTGAAATTTCACCGCCAGCTTGCGGTAGGCTTTCTTGATGTCCTCGTCGCTCGCGCCGCGCGGGACGCCGAGGGTTTCGTAGTAGTCGCGTTTGGCCATGGGAAAATTTACGATTGAAGATTTACGGTTTGCGCGCCGCAATAAATCAGGCGGCCGCCGGCGGTTTCGCCACAATCACCGTGGCGGGCCGCAGCAGGCGGTCCTTGAACTTGTAACCCTTGCGGAGCTGCATGAGCACATTGCCTTCGGCGACCTCGGCGGACTCCTGCTCGGAAACGGCCTCGTGAAAATTCGGGTCGAAGGGCTGGCCGACGGCGTCAATTTCCTCCAGGCCGGTCTCGGCGAGCGCGCTTTTCAACTGTTGCTGGATCATCAGCACGCCGGACTGCATCGCCGCGAGCTTGTCGCCCTGCGCGTTCTGCGCGGCGGCGAGCGCCATCTCGAAATTGTCGAGGACGGGCAAAACTTTTTGGAGCAGCGAGAACGTGGCGTATTGCGCGGACTCGATTTTTTCGCGGGCGGCGCGCTTCTTGAAATTGTCGAAGTCCGCCGTGGTGCGGAGCAGGCGGTCCCAGTTTTCGTCGGCCTTGGCGGCGCGCGCCCGGAGTTCCTCGACCTGTTGCGGCGTGGGCGGCGGCAGGGTGGCCGGCACGGCGTCGGCGGTTTCAGGCTGGGGCGATTCGGCTTTGGTTTTGCTCATAGGCTGGTTGCGTCCAAACATTCGGACGCACACCATAGCAGGGCCGCGCCGTCCGGGCAACGGGCAAGGTGTCTTGAATAGCCTGCAAATTGCGGCGTCCGCCCGGCCAGAGCCCTGCGACGGTGAAAACTATCCGCACATCCTCAAAAACTCCGCCTCGTCCAAAATCTTCACGCCGAGTTCCTGCGCCTTGGCAAGTTTGGAACCGGCTTCTTCGCCCGCCAAAACAAAATCCGTTTTCTTGCTCACGCTGCCGGTCACTTTGCCGCCCGCCGCTTCAATTTTCGCCGTCGCTTCCTCGCGCGTCAGCGTCGGCAGCGTGCCGGTCAGCACAAAAGTTTTTCCGGCAAATAGACCTTCCGGTCGGGCATTTTCAATTTTCTCGCCGTGCGGCTTGATGTTCAATTCGCGGATGCGCGCGAGAACTTTTTTGCCAGCAGTTGAGGCAAAAAAATCCAGCACGCTCGCCGCCGCCACCGGCCCGACTTCCACCAACTTTGATTTCAATCCGCCCGCGTCCAAGCGCGCTTCAATCTCGGCAATTTCCTTTTTTAATTCTTCATCACGCTGCTGGCGAATGGCTTTTTCTTTTTCATCCTTCGGCGGATTTTTGCGCGAGCGCGGGCTGATTTCAGCACGTTCACTTTCCTTCGCGCCGAGTTCGCGGATGTCGCGCAAAACTTCAGAATCGGCAAGCAGACAAAGCGTTTCGTGCGTGGCGGCAAGCTGCTTGGCGGTGGCTTCGCCGACATCGGCAATCGCCAGCGCGTGAATCCAGCGGGAAAGCGGCGCGGTCTTGGCACGCTGGAGCGCGTCGAGAATTTTCGTGGCGTTCTTCTCGCCGAACGTGCGCGGCTCGTCGTCCGTGCCGAGATTCAATTTGCCGAGCACTTCCAGTTTCAGGTCGAACAGATCAAGCGGTTCCTTGACGAGTCCGCGTTCAACCAGTTTTTCCGCGACGATGCCGCCGAGCGATTCGAGGTCGAGCGCTTTGCGTTGCGCAAAATACTCGACGCGCCGCGTGAGCTGCGCCGGGCAGCCCGCGATGTTCTGGCAGCGCCACGCGACTTCTTCTTCAGAAATGGGGAGCGCGCCCGTCTCGGGCGCTGCCGACCGGCGTCCTCGCCGGTCGGTTTCGGACTGGTTGGCGAGGACGCCAACCAGAGCAGGCGAGACGCCTGCGCTCCCTTTTAATTTTTCCTTCGCAATCGGCCCGCCGCACGCGGGACATTTGCCGCCAACGTGCGCGAACAAATCAAATTCCTCTGCGCCAGGCGGGCGTTTGGTTTTCACCACCTCGAAAATTTCCGGGATGACCATGCCCGCCTTGCGGACAACCACGGTGTCGCCGATGCGGATGTCCTTGCGGCGGATTTCGTCCTCGTTGTGGAGCGTGGCGCGCGCCACGGTGGAGCCTTGCACGAAGACGGGTTCCAGTTCGGCAACAGGCGTCAGCACACCGGTGCGCCCGACTTGCACGGTGATCGCTTTCAAAACGGTTTCGGCAGGCGTGATCCACGGCACGGGCTTGTGAACAATCGCGTAGCCCGGCGCGCGGCTGCGGCCGGGAATATTTTTCCAGTCAGCAAGTGAATTTACTTTAAGCACGATGCCGTCAATCTCGTAAGGCAACTGCCGGCGCAAATCCTTGTCCTCGTCGTAATGCGCCACGATTTTCTCGCGGTAGATTTTAAGAACCTCCTCGATGCCGTCGCAGACCCACCAGAGTTTTTGCGTGGGCAAACCAAACTTGGCGAGCGACTCCAGCATTTCGGAATGCGTTCTGAATTCAATGCCGTCCACCGCGCCGACTGCATAGAACACCGCGCGAATGGGGCGCTGCGCAACAAGCTTGGGATCTAGCTGCTTGAGCGTGCCGGCGGTGGCGTTGCGGGCGTTGGGAAAGGGCTTTTCACCTTCGGTGGCGAACTTCGCGTTGAGCGCATCGAAATCCTTGATGGAAATGTAAGCTTCGCCGCGCACTTCGAGCAGGGCAGGGGGATGCTTGAGATTTAATTCCAGCGGAATGCCGCGCACGGTTTTGAGATTGGTCGTGATGTCGTCGCCTTCCGTGCCGTCGCCGCGCGTGACGCCGAGCGCCAGCTTGCCGTGCCGATAGTGGAGGCTGATGGACACGCCGTCCACCTTCGGCTCGATGATGTATTGGATTTTGTCGCGACCAAGATGCTTGCGGATGTCAAAATCAAATCCAGGTAAACCAGTGTAAGCGGGCCTGATTTCACCCGAAAAGCTCTCCTCTAACAGCAGCCGGTTCAGTTGAATGATTTCTCCACGTTCAAGCCGCTTTCCGATCAGCTTGGAAATTTCTGAATCAGGTTTTACGTTCGGAAACAGCGACGGAGAATAAATTGAACTTCCCTCCAAAATCGAATTCAACTGCTTGGCAAGAATCTTTGCTTTTTCTTCTCCAGAAATATCAGGATTCTGGAGAGCTTTGACGGCCTCGGAGCCAAATCGCCCAACAAGAAATTTCGATAAATCGCTGGGCTTGACCTTTTCATTCCGCATAATGCCCAGTTTTTCCAAGAATGATGGAAGCTTGTTGAAATCTTCCACCGAAAAATAATAGAAGCCTGTAGCAGTGTTTTCGTCCTGCATCACGGCTCGTCGCTCCCTGTTTTCTTCTTCTTTCGGAGATGGATGTTCGCACGGTTCGATTTTGTCGAGCGACAGCATCGGCACAAGATGTTTGACGCGGGCAAATTTTTCGCTCGGCGCGCCGCCGACGCGCTGCGTGGGCGATTCCGGCGTGACGAGGTCGGGAAATTGTTTCTCCAGATCCTGAAGTTCCTTGAAAAGCCGGTCGTATTCGCGGTCGGTGATGAGCTGCCGGCCTTCGACATAATAGGCGCGGTCGTGCCGGCGTATCTCGTCGGATAGTTGCGCGTGGCGGTTTTTGGCTTCAGCGTGCGTCACGCGGAAATGATGGGCGCTGGCACGGCAAAAGAAAATTCTTTTTGCAAACCAGCTTGGCAGGACATGGCCGCCACCGCGCCGTGCGCGGTTTGTATTTGATAATCGCGCGCAAAAAAGGCATTAAAACGCGCGCATGAAACACAATTCCTATTTTGAAGGCAAAGTCCAGAGCCTCGCCATCGGCACCGCCGACGGCCCAGCCACCGTGGGCGTGATTGAACCCGGCAAATATAGCTTCGGCACCGATTGCATCGAACACATGCACGTCGTGGCCGGCACGCTCAAAGCCAAATTGCCCGGCGGCGAATGGTCGAGCTACGGCCCGGGCAAATTCTTCATCGTGCCGAAAGGCGTGAAGTTTGAAGTCGAAGCCGTTGGCGATGTGGCCTATCTCTGCTACTACAAACGCTGAAGTTAAAACAATTCAACGAAACTGCCGGATGAAAATTATTTCGTCCGGCAGTTTTTTTATTTTGCCGCTTTGAGCAAGGCGGTGATCAGGCCGTCGGTCGTGTGCTCCTTCGCTTCGAGCGCGGGCTTGAGGCCGAGCGCGGCGATGGCCTTGGTCGTCTCCGGGCCGATGGACGCGAGCTTGAGCTGCGGGAATTGTTTCATTAGCTTCGGCAGATCAAAGCGTGCGTGGAAATGTTCCACCGTCGAGCTGCTGGTGAACGTCACCCAGTCCGCGCCTTCCGCGAGCAGCCGCGCGCCCGCGCCGGTGCGATCCTCCGTCTCGGCCACGGTCTTGTAAATGGCGATGTCGTCCACGATGGCGCCTTCTTCCTGCAGCGCGTCCGGCAGATCCTTGTTCGCCACCTCGGCGCGCAGCAGGCACATCTTGACGTTTTCGATGTCCTGAAATTTCTTGAACGCGGCGGCGATTTTCTGGCCGGTAAATTCTTCCGGCTGCACGTCCACCTGCAAATGCAGCTCGCGCAATTTCGCCGCCGTGGCCGGGCCGACCGCCGCGATGCGCGCGCCGCCGATCTCGCGCAAGTCCTGAAAGCGCTTGAAAAACATGTCGAAAAACGCCGTCACGCCGTTCGCGCTGGTGAAGACAAACCAGTCGTAGGAATTCAATTCCAGCAGGCAGTCAATGATGGCGTCGCGCTCCGTCGGGTGCGTGAGCTTGATGGTCGGCACTTCCAAAACGTCCGCGCCAAGTTCCGCGAGCCGGTGCGCAAAACTTCCCGCCTGTTCCGAGCGCCGCGTGACGACGATGCGCTGGCCGAACAGCGGCTTGGACTCGAACCAGTTTAATTTTCCGCGCAGCTTCACCACCTCGCCGACGATGATGATGGCCGGTGGAGAAAGCTTTTCCTTCGCCGCGAGCTTCGCAATTGTCGCCAGCGTGCCAGCAACGGATTTTTGGCGGCCCGTCGTGCCGCGATGGACGACGGCCACCGGCGTCTCGGGATTCATCCCGTGGGCGATGAGCGACTTCGTCCAGTCGGCGAGATTGTCCATGCCCATCAGCACAACTTTGGTGCCGGGGATTTTGGCGATCTGCTCGTAACGCAAAGCCGTGGTCGCGTCCGCCGAATCGCTGTGGCCGGTGAAGACGGTGAAGCTCGAGCAATGTTCGCGGTGCGTGAGCGGAATGCCCGCGTAGTTCGCTGCCGCCACGACGGACGAAACGCCCGGCACGACTTCGAACGGGATTTTTTCCGCCGCGAGTTTTTCCGCTTCTTCGCCGCCGCGACCGAAGATGAACGGATCGCCGCCCTTGAGGCGCACGACGGTTTTGCCGGCGCGGGCGCGTGCGAGCATGAGTTCGGTTAGCTGTTCCTGCGATAGGCCGCCGTCGCGCTTGTGGTTGCCGCGCGCAATGATTTCGGCGGACGCCGGCGCGAGCCGGAGCAGTTCGGGATTCACCAGCACGTCGCTGATGACGACTTCGGCCTGGCGCAGCAATTCCGCGCCGCGCAACGTGAGCAGGCCGGCGTCGCCGGGTCCTGCGCCCACCAGATAAACTTTGCCTTGAGATTTCACGCGGATAATTTATCTGAATGCGCGCGGCGGGCAATGCTGGAGGTGGGAAGAAATTATTTTTGCCACAGATGCACACGGATGAAACGCAGATGGAAGACCTGCCGGAAAAGAAGATTGACGCTTTCAGTCATTGAGCGTAGATAATCCACAGATAATGAAGCGAAAACCATGAATGCCCTCACCTTGGATCGAGTTTTGACGGACGCCGAAAACCTGCCTTCCGACGAGCGGGAAATTTTGGAAGACCTGCTGCGCCAGCGCCGGGTCGAGGCGTGGCGCGCGGAAACCGCGACCGAGGCCAAAAATTCCGCCGCCGCCTTTCGTGCCGGCAAGCTCAAGGCGCAATCGGCGGACAGCGTCATCGCCCGTCTGCGCGCCGCCAAGTGAGCCATGAGCGAACTCGTCCTCACGCCCCGGTTTGAGCGGGCGTTTCGTCGTTTGGTTGGAAAAAATCCCGCGCTCCAGCCACAAATTGAGACTGCCTTGCGGCGCATGGCGGCGGATGTCAATGATCCCCGGCTAAAGACTCACCATTTGAGCGGACAACTCAAGGGACTTCACGCCTGCTCCGTCGGCTACGACTGCCGGATTGTCTTTTCCCGGCAAAAACATCCCAAGACCGGCGCGGAAGTGCTGCTGCTGGTCAACCTCGGCTCGCACGAGGAAGTTTATTGAGCCAAGAACAATGGTCAGGGCAATGGGAGATTCAGCCGTGCCGGATTTTTCAATTTGCGATTGTGCCGCCCGGTGATTACTTTGGAAGCATGACGGAATCGCAAAAACGATTGAAGCGGATCATGAAGGATGCGCTCCGCATTCAGGATCGTTTTGCCGCCGAACCGGTGCTTGCGCGCACGGGCAAAGGTTATCTCAAGAGCGAAGGCGTGGCGACGCTGCAACGGATCAAGGCCGGCTTGAGGAAATCGGCGGCGCATTGAATTGTTTCCATGTCGCGTCTCGTCAAACCCTGGCTCGCGGCCTTTGACTGGAATTTTGTCACGGAAATCAATCGCGGGCTTTGCCGGCAGAAGAACGCGCTGCACCAGCCCACCTCCGACGGCCATCTGCCCGCCAAAACGCTTTGGGAGAAAAATCAATTTGCCGAACTCGCCCTGGCCGACGCGCTGGACGTTTGCCTGAAATGCCACCGGCTCGCGCCGTTTTGCTTTTACAACGGGAACACGTTTGCCGCCATCGCGCGCGACTTCATTGCGGAATTGTCACCCGGACTGGCCGCCGACCAGACGCACGTTTTGCGCAGCATTGCCGGGCATATTGTGGCGGGGACGGCGACGGACATTGAACGGAAACAACTGGAGGCCATGCTGGCGGCTTTGGGAAAATGAAGCCAATCGGCTTCAGTTTTTTCAACACGCCAAAATAATTTCAAAAAAGTATTGCAATCAATCCGGCGTTTGATAATTTCACCGCTCCTCGCCGCCCGTAAGGAAGGCAGGACAGCATTGTTTGTGAACCGATAACTGACTCCCGGCAAGGGACAGGATTGATGGCTCGCTGACTTCAAAAAGTTGCTGAAAAAA
>Ga0316231_1005018_pt1 | contig 10708 bp, 10 predicted proteins | sample TBH18027metaG_FD_206002 | JGI IMG/M metagenome (GOLD analysis project Ga0316231, IMG submission 206002) | Freshwater microbial communities from Trout Bog Lake, Wisconsin, USA - TBH18027 | ecosystem: Environmental > Aquatic > Freshwater > Lake > Hypolimnion/Profundal zone | place: USA: Wisconsin...
TTAGTGTTGTCACGTCGGAAAACTTTTCCTGTAGATGGAGTTATATCGCTCCAGTCTGATGAATTAGCGGCCAGATAACTCCGTAGCTGATCGAGATAAGCATTCCCGATGTTCCGATTACGGTTTACAAGAATGGCAATCCGATCTGGCGTTGATGGTCTTCGCTCGGTGTCGTTGTTAAATCCTGATGCCGTGGCAGTAAAGAAGAGACCATTATCTGTCAAATCGGCTCCGCTCTCTTCCATGAGCAGGGCAGACGCTAGGTATGCAACAGGTTTGCGGATATATGAAAGTAAAGCAGTTACTTTTGCATCCGGATTGGCTTTTATCATTTCCGATTTCACAAAAGTAAAAGCAGTTGGCCCTAGAATAGTTGCAATCTCAGTGTCTTCAATCAATTGAATGTGCGACTTCATCCTCAGGAATGTCAGCCGGCTTTTGTTTATAAAAATGAGCTCGTTAAAAATGTCTGTTGTCGGTATAAAAGCCGATTTAAGCAGGGTGAAGGCAGATGATTCGGAGAATTCACTAAAATTGGAACTGTTTGTTTCAAGGTATTGCAAAACAGTGTCTAGGCAATTAAAACCATTGGTGCGAAAATAGGTTTTGAGGTTTTCTTCCTGGTATTTAAATAATCCCTTCACCGAAGTCGATTCTGTCCGTTTAAACCCACCATCAGAGATATGGGAATTCAATAGGTCAAAACCGATCCAGTACGCAATATGAATTATAGCGGAATGAACCAGGTGAAGTAATTCTGCTGTTTTTTGCTCAGCTTCAGTAAGATCTTCAACAAATTCTGTTTCATAAAATACCATTAACTTCTCGAACATCGCAGTACCGATAACTGGAATCAGATAATCACGCTCTGCATTGGCAATATGCGGTGCTACACTACTGAAATCGGACGAAGAACTTACAGGGACAAATTCCCGGATCTCTTCCATTTTTTGATTTTTCTCATTGCTGAATAACATATTTCACGAATTTAAATTGAATTACACGAACTTATGAAAGTGTTTTGGTGGTACCTGCACCGGTATCTAGTGTTGTGAGTACCGTATTCCGGAAGCGCCATTCAATGTCTTCCTCTGCACCATTGTAGCGGATAAAAAGTTCAAGCGGGTCTAGCAGATCCTGACGGTCCAGCCAACAGTTTGCAATATTGACCAGGTACGCTTCCCGGATATTGCTGCCTCCCTGGTTCCCGGCATAGGTTCCTCCAGGCATTCCGGCGCCCAGGACATTAGGATTGACCATGATCGAGAACATGATTTCGGAGTTGGCTGCAGCAGAGGTAACAAGGTTCTGCTCGTTACTCAATTTATTCTCCAATGGTTTGATGATCCATTGTTCCTCTGCACGTCCGTTCTGAGGATTGATTTCAAAGAAAGTGAAGATTGGTTTATCGGCATTATCTGTTCCGCAGAGGTTGGCTTCGATACTGTCCATATAGTTCTCGATGGACTGCTTTCGTGATTCGGTATCCGGGAAATCGGTTTTCGGAAACTGTTTGTCCCAAAAAGCATAGGGAATCTGGATATGCCATTTCCAGGTGATCTGGTTTTCGTAGGCTTTTTTCAGAAAAGATGGCACTTTCTTGGCAATGTCAATCCATCCGGCCAGGTAGGCTGCCCACCAAATGGCTGAGCTGTAATACTCACCATTTCCCCATGAGTCGCGAATCACATAGATAAATGATTTTCCGGCAACCTTATTTCCATAGCGACGACGCTGCAAATCGGCAAACGGGTCGTATTCGTCAAGTACATCATAAATCTGGTAATACCCTTCACCTGGAGTATCGGGCCATCTTCCGGAAACAACGCATTGTGTGATTACTCCGTTTTGATCGGCCATGCTTAACCGGCAATATTTTGCATTGATGGTATTTATCCCGACAATTTTGCTGCCATCAGCATTCATAAGTATTTGTACAAAGGCGCAACCAAACTTCAGGTAATCGCGCAAGGCTTTTGACATAAACCTACGGACCAGCCGGGAATTAGCAAACGTGATCAATGTCTTGTCTTTTACGCGTTCAAGGATTTCATTGCCTTGCTCATCGTAATCTGATACTTTACAGGCAAATATTCCCTGCCCCATTGTGAAGTTACGTGTAAACTTCAATCCGGTATTTAGTACACCGACACTATTAATAATTGCATCGGCATTTGTTGGAAAATTATTGGCCGGTCCCCAGGCTGATATCTGGATATTCCCTACAGTGAGTTTATCTTCATCCGGATTTTTAGGCTGTGAAGTATTCTTTGGCTTTTCGGTCGGTGTGCCGGTAGTGGTTGCCTGGTAGCTTTTCCCGTATGCAATTAACGGAATACCGGATTTATTGAATAGGATATCTGCCATTATAGTCTGATTTTTTTTCCGTTCCACTCAATAATTCCATCGATATGCACGGGGGTCACATGTCCGGAACCATTATTATCTCCGTCAACTGGCAGTACACCACGCATTCGTTTGTCTTTCCCGTTAAAAGGAAGTCCTGCAGCAACAGCGCGAGGGATAAAGACAACTTCTCCGTTTTTCTTTACAAACCTGATTGAGAATACAGTCTGTTTTCCGTCCGGAGTTTCTTTTATCTCATACTCTTTCAGTGCAAGGTTGCGCCTGATGGTTTGAATTTCTGTCATAATCTTGTTTTAGGGTAAAGATATCTGACAGGGAGGGGGAGGGAAAGGACAAAAAAAGTTTGGTAGGATAATATTGTACTTTAGTACTTCATCAATTTCCATTTAATGGTTTGTTCTGGAAAGGCTTATCAGTGGTTCTTGGATTGAGTGTTGGTTCGTTTGAATTCAATTGGTACTCGAGTATTGACATTAAGTAGTATATGATGTTATTTGACTTCTTGTCCAGCAGAATTCTTCGAAACAAATCCTTTACCGTATTTAAACATAATTATCACAAGAGCCAACCCATAAATAATTTGACGCATATTTGCAGCAATATTGCTTGGCATACCAATAAATCTTAATACTTCTGGTAATATTACAAGCACCGCTGCTGCAATGGCTGAACCCCATAAGTTTCTCATTCCTCCTATAATAACAAGCGATAATATAAAAATTGATTCATTCACGGTAAAGCTTGTTGGATCGATATAGCTGATGTAATGAGCATATAATACTCCGGGTATAGCTGCCAACATTGCTCCAATCGTAAAACTTGTCACTTTGGCAAGATAAACTTTTTTTCCAAGACTTTTTGTGAATATCTCATCTTCGCTTAATGCAATGAGTATTCTGCCAAACGGTGATTTGGTGATATTTCTGAGAAAATAGAAAACTGCACTGGTAAGAAAGAGTGTGAGAAGAAGGAATGATAATTTACTACTGAATGTAAATCCCAAGATAGTTATAACTGGAATTCCAGGAATACCAAGCGGTCCATTTGTCAACTCCATCCAGTTGTTCATAATTGAAAATGCAACAACCTGAATACCTAATGTTATAATGATAAAATAATCATCTACAGTGCGTAAAGCAATAATCGATACAATTGCTGCAAGTAGACCACTTAAAATCATTGCCAGTGGTAAAGTAATTAGGAATGGCAGTCCAAAGTTAATTGAGAGTATTGCAGATGTATAAGCACCAATTCCATAAAATCCTGCATGTGCCAATGAGATTAATCCGGAATATCCTGCGGTTAATGTAAGGCTTTGAGAAAGCATCACATAAAACAAGATCATGACAAAGATATGCAGGATGTATTCCATTATACTTCAACCTTTTTTAATTGCTTTCCATTAAATCCTAATGGCTTAAATACTAAGAATAATATCAATGTAATGTACGCTATCACATCAAGCCACTTGCTATCTATAAAATAAGCACCTAAATGTTGGGCGATGGCAAGAAGAAAGGCACCTTCAACTAAACCCCAGATATTACCTGTGCCTCCAATAATCATGACTATAGCACCATAGAGGAATAAATTAAAACCCATATTGGGGGCCAAATCAGTTTCGTATGCCACTAGTATACCAGCAACTGAAGCAATTAAAGATCCTATAAAAAATGAACAGATAAACACACGATTAGTATTTATCCCCCAAATATTACTTAAAGAAGAATTTGAAGATACTGCACGAAGATTTATACCCATAGAAGAGTATTTTAAAAAAACTTGCGTGAGAATCATTAATGAACTACTAATAAAGATGGTTATAATTTGATTGCCTGTAATATACCCATTGAAAATTTTATATCCCGCTTCAATATTATCCTGACGTATGGATAATGAAGTGTCGCCCCATATAAGTGATAAGATATTTTGAAAAATAAGATATAAACCTAAAGAGGCAATCATTAATTGAAATGGCTTAGTATCTGTTTTTCGTAATGGCCTGAAAAATAGATATTCACTCGATACGCCCAAAACGGATGATATGACAATAGATAGAAATATGCTTAAGTAGATAATAATATTTAATTGTATCGAAAAAAAATAAACCAAATAAGCACTAAAAGATATAACAAATGCATGAAACAAATTAAAAAACTTTGATATGTAATATTCAATAGTAAAGGACATTGAAATAAGTATATACAAAAAGGCCGTATATAGAATATTTAAAATAATTTGATTCATGCATTATTCAGATAATAGTAATTAACAATCCAAGGCAGATAAAATTTGTTCCTTAGGTTTTGAAAATGTGCTGTTAAGTGCAAATTTGCTCGTTATTTCTTTCATAGCATCTTCCAACATTTCAAAAGAAACATCCGTAAAATGTTTTAACCAGTCACGTTTTAGTTGCTCGTAATCAATAATGTCGGAGGAATACTTTTCTTTCATCCCTTTAATTTTCATTAAATCCTTGAACGCATTACTTCCCGGCATTGGAAACATTATACTCGTAGATGTTTCATTAATATTGCCATAACTAGCTAATTCTTTTGTAAAATCTACGGTTCTGGCTAATGTTTCTCTGGTTTCTCCCGGAAGACCCAATACAAATGAAACTATAACATTGATATCTTCATTTTTTAAAGCCTTTATTGCCCTCCTGGTTGTATTTGTAGTAATTCCTTTACGGGTATTTCTGAGAATTTGATTATCACCTGATTCAGCACCAATAAATACTTCAAACACGCCAATTTCCTTTAAAAGTTTTGCATTCTCTGGATTAATATTATTTGCCCTACCATAGATATGAAGAGAAATATCAAGACCATTTGGTTTTGAGTCTCTAAAATCTTTTAGCCATACCTCATTATCAACAAATGAATCACTTACTTCCCAAAAAGAATTCACTCCATACAATTCATGAAAATACATGATTTCATTCCAAACATGAATAGGCTTCTTATGTGTAACGCCAAAATGTGGAATCATACAAAAAACACATCCGCCATTGGTTTTGTCTCGCCATTCGCAACCCTTCATTGAATATATCGCTAGTGATGAATTGAATGGTTTAAAATTACCGTATCGCTCCCTGTGATTTGAAAAATATTTATCTAAAGGTAAATTACAATAATCCGGGATCGCCATTTCAGACAAATTTGTTTTTTCTGTTTTATTTTTGACAATGCCTCCATTTTTGCGATATGCCAAGTTTGGGATAATATCATATGGCCTATTATCCAGAATCATTTTAATTGATTGCTCGCCATCCCCAATTACAACGCAATCTATGATGGATTGATTTAATAAAATCTCTTCTGCCATGATACTTGCATAAGGGCCACCAAGAAAAACCGTTGCGCCTTTATTCTTAGCAATTATTGAAATTTCTAAAGCTGTTTTGTAAGTGAGTATATTACAATTAATACCGACAAAATCAGCATTTAAGTTAGCCTTAATTGATTCGAGACTTTCAATTTCACCATCAAACAACTCAATCTGGCAATTCGCAACATTCTTTTTAATAAAACTTGCAAGAACGCCTAAATTTAATGGTGGATATATTCCGGTTCTTAATGAATGGGAATACCCTTTATCCATTGGCGGATTTATTAGCTGAAGTTTATTCATTTAATTTATTTTTAAATCTATTTTTATACTTTTCATTATGTCTTGCTTATTAAAATCAGGCTGGTTTATAGTTTTGCCTGTTTCTATTAGCGGATAGAATATACCCTCATCATATTGGAAAGTTTGAGAACAAAAAATATCCTTAAAATGACCAGGCAAAGTTACACATGAGTTGTTTACGAAATAATAAGCGAGTTCCTCTTTATCAATCCTTCGAAAAGTCAGAGAATCATCAAATAAAGCAAAGTCTGCATTTAGCACACTTGAAAATTTGAAGTGCAAATTTGCATTTTGTTGGATAGCAGATTTATCAATGAATGAAAGTTGAAAATTTTTCTGCTCCTGAAAAAACAATTTAAAATTGGTTTCATCAGCTACATTCTCTAATTCACTATAAAATTTTTCTTTATCAAAAATGAATATCCTTTTCTTAATAATATGAGAGGCGATATTATTGTTCATTGTTTTCATGAAGCCTATAACGTCATTTATTTTTATCCCATCATTGTTAGGATCAAAAATCTTTTTTATTGTATATGGATAGGTAAAACTGGCACAATATGATTCTTGTAAATTTTTAGAGCATGTTTCTAAAAGCATTTTGTATTTGCCATCATTAATATTAATCATCGCAATACCTGTTTTGAAATTTGTATCTAGTATCATTGAATCCATAAAAGAGGAATAACCAGGAGGCAAATTACAGTGACCATCAAGTAAATCTTTATAAATTAGATCTGCCTTTTCTAGTCGATTTCTCAATTCATAGATTTTATATGAGTCCTTCGCAACGTAAAACAGAAAAATTATAATAACCACCAAAATTGCTGCATTTAAATCAGGAGCATATTCCCAATATATATTTTTAAGCAAAATTGTCAAAAGAAGTGTAATGAAACCAATAATTAACCCAACAATAAACCTCTCCTTTAGATAAGATATTAGTTGAATTGTATCCTTCCACCAAATTACATTAATGTGTTTCATTTGAATTTCTATTTTGTCATAATAATTTGTGAATGTTGATCAATTACCTTACAAATTGTTAAGTGTTTGATTACATCCCCATTTTTATCAAATGAGAGAATTCCTGAAGCCCCATTATATTCCGAAATTTTATAAAGAGAGGAATGTAGTTTTTCAGAACTCTGTTCTTTAGAAGCCTTTAAAATAGCAGCAATCAACATAACCGCATCATAGGCTTCAGGGGCAAATAGATTTGGTTCTACGTTAAACCGATTTTTATATGAAAGCTCAAAAGTTTTTGCAACTTCGTTGTCATTTTTTGCATACGAGATATAAGTCGCTCCGTTAGCTGCATTGCCTGCATTTTTAAGTACGCTTGGGTCATCTAAAGCCTCGGATTGAAAAAATATTGGTATTTTAACATTCAATTCTGTCACTTCTTTCAATACCATTACTGCGTCTTTAACCTGTGATAAGGCGAGTATAATATCAGGATTTAGTTCTTTTATTTTAGTTAGCTGGGTTTTAACGTTATTGGCATCCGGCATGTAATTTTCAACTCCAAGTACTTTACCTCCTAACTGTTCAAAATATTTAGTAAAACTCAGTTCAGCTCCTTTACCTGCTTCATTATTGATTGCCAAAACAATTGCAGTTTTATGTCCTAAAGAGGCAATATATGCGGCAAATACTTTAGCCCTCAAATCATCAGACGGAATTACCCGAAAGATATAATCCCCGGCATCTGTTATACTTGGATGAGTTGATGCAGGACTTATTAATACAATCTTATTCTTTTCTACAATTGGAGCTATTGCAAGAGTTGAAGCAGAGCATACAGCCCCAACCACAGCTATTGGCTTATCAGCAGATAACAATTTGTTAATTGAATTAACCGCCATTTTAGGATCACAACCATCATCCTCAATAATTAATTCCAACTTCTTCCCATTTATTCCGCCTGCAGTGTTAATTTGTTCAACTGCAAGAAGGGCTCCATTCTTTGGAGGTATACCCCACGCTGCAGCATCACCTGTGAGCGGTAAAATGGCACCGATTTTTATTGAGTCATTTTTACTCTGATTACACCCAATTATTAAAATCAGGGCAAGAAAGAGGAATAAAGCAATTTTTCTCATGGCATTGTATTTTTAATGATTCCTAAATTCATTCTAATTATTCTGCAATACAATTGGCTGGTTTCAACTCTATGTTCAACTATAACAACACAATTGTCCGGTTTTGAAATCGTTTCTTTAAACAATACTAGCAATATTTCAGTGTGCTTAGCATCAACACCAGCAAAGGGTTCATCAAATAACAGAAGTTTCGGTCTATGAATTAGACCCATACAGCAAGCCAAAATTTTTCGTTCTCCCCCACTTAAGTCGAATGGTTTGCGTTTGTTTAATATTTTTAATCCAGTTATTTCGTACACTTCAGAGATTCTTTCGTTCAATTTCAACTTTGGTATAGTCTGACCTGCTATCTGAAGATTCTCTTCAACTGTCAGGTTCTCAAAACAGAAATCCTTTTGCGGTATATAAACTATTCCTTTCCGAATCAAATCTGAGGATTTTAATCCACTTATCTTTTCACCCTCAAAAAAGATTTCACCGGACCATAAAGGAAGAAGGTTATAAATACATTTCAGCAAAGTGCTTTTACCAGAACCATTACCACCAGAAAGTAAAACAGTCTCACCGGAATTGACCTCCAATGAAACATCATAAAGCACTTGCTTCTTACCGTAACCAGAAGATATATTTCTTATCTCTAACATTAATTCAAATAAGTTTCTTTTACCATGGGATCATTGATAAATGATTGGTATGTATCAAACGCAAATACTTTACCGGAATTGAGAAACCAAATATCATCACTAAGAATTTTCACAAAATCGATGTTGTGTTCGATTTGGATGATAGTCCGACCTTCATTTTTTAGCTGCGTAATCAGATTTAATATCCGAAAATAATTGTCTTTGTCAATTCCAGCAACTGGTTCATCCAAAAGCAACAGTTTGGCATCATTCGCCAAACAACAACCAATTGTTAATAGCTTCTGCTGACCATAAGATATCTCTCCTGCCAAATTACCCTCTAATTCTTTTAAATGAACCCTTTCTAAAATTAGATCAGCTTTTCTGTCAAAAACAGTATATTGTTTTTTGAAATAGTTTGAAGGTAAAAATGCATTCCAGATTCTTTCTCCCGGATTGTCTTTAAACGATAACAGAATATTTTCTTTTACGGTCAATTGATTGATAATTCTAAGATCCTGAAACGTTCTAGTAATACCTTTTGAATTGATGGAAACCGGCGAATCTTTGTCAAGACGTCTGTTAAGAAACCATATTTCACCTTTATCTGGCTGTAAGAAACCTGTAATCAAATTGAAAAGAGTTGTTTTACCTGTACCATTTCCTCCCACAAGCGTATAAATCTTTCCCTGTTCAATAAACATACTCAATCCTTTAAGAACTTTTTGTTCACCAAATGATTTTGAGATGTTTTTAATTTCAAGCAATATATTTTTATTTGTAATATCATTACTCATTGGAAAGAGAAAATTTAGGTCGGTCAGTTTTTTTAAACTCTTTTCTTACTCACGCGCAAATATAAATGTACAATCTGTACTCTTTTTTTGAATAGGTGTAAAATAACTACTACATAAAATAAAGCATTAATTTGATTATTTGTAAATTTAAAGTTTTTAATAATTGTTTTTACAAATTACTCCAATTTATTTTCATGTTTAATAGTAAAACAATATTTTCCTCCCCCACGACCAAAAAAAGGGAGCAACGCTCCCCTTTCTTTAAAGATTGATCAGTTCTTCAACCTCTCTGACCTTCGCCTCCAATGTCCTTTTCATCTCATCGATTACAGAGGTGATTACTGACGAGTTGGAAGTTTTGAACTCATTGCCGGCAGCATCGCGGAGCAGAATCACAGAGCTGAGTGAATCGGCACCGATCTGGAATGTTTGCAACTTACGGCGAGATTCGCTGAGTGTCCTCCAGCGGTCGATCACCAGGGTGAGATCTTCAACCCTTTGGATTTTCTCATCCAGACTGAGCTTACGTGGCTCTTCCGGTGCATTTTTTACAATGGTCATCACCGGCATCTCAGGAGCCTCAGTAACAACAACTTCATTTTCTGCCAATTCAACCACAAGTTCGTTGGCTTTTGCGGAACCGTTTAATTTACTCATATTTAATCGCTCCTGCCCTGGAGTCTTATTTTGGCATCTGGCTCGCCGTTAAAATTAAATTTCGGGCAATCAACATTGAGCCGGGCGGATTCTAGTCAAGGGTGAATGTCTGGTTTTCTGAACCCTCATTTCGACTTCGCTCAATGAACGGGTGCAGGAAAGCTGACCGAACACGAAGTGCCGGAGGTTGCTGCTCCGGATGCATCATTTCGCAGCAACCGGAAGGCCCTTGACTTTTCCGGGCGGCGATCAATACCTTTGCTCCGTAATTTGAGTGTAACAAGTTATTTCTATGTGACTTTTTGTCCTTTATTTTACTTTAGGGCATTGAAAGTAAATTATGAGTATTGTTAGTTTACTTTATTTCTTGATTTGGTTTTTCACCTAATCAAGAAATAAGCGACCATAAAAAAAGCCCTGGTCAAAAGGAGGGCACTGAAAAAGTATCCCTTATTAAAGTAATCCACTAAAAATTAGCTGGCAGTTGAAGTCCCATACTTCAACTGCCAGTATTTTTTTTGAG
>Ga0316231_1005019_pt1 | contig 10707 bp, 10 predicted proteins | sample TBH18027metaG_FD_206002 | JGI IMG/M metagenome (GOLD analysis project Ga0316231, IMG submission 206002) | Freshwater microbial communities from Trout Bog Lake, Wisconsin, USA - TBH18027 | ecosystem: Environmental > Aquatic > Freshwater > Lake > Hypolimnion/Profundal zone | place: USA: Wisconsin...
TTCGCAGCGCAACGATTCTCGGATGTTCAGAGAGATTCCCAAGGGTGGTCAATCCCAGTTGATTTAAATCCGCCAAACGCACCCATATCGAACTCTTCAAATCCTGAGCTGCTCCAACCTGATTGCCAGCCCACACTCTGCCCTTGCCTTTAGTTAGGTTAAGGAAGTAATAGGGTTTTCCTAGTGTCTGTCCTTTTCGGCGCTGACGGAGTGTTTCCTTCACAACTGAGGGAACACCATTCACTAGGTCAATGTGAAGTTGGTAAACGATTGGCCGAGCAGGATCATCATGCTCGAAGAATATTTCAAAGGCGATTGGTCCGACAGATCCCTGGGTATGAAGGCGCTCAAATCCACCGCGGGCAGGCTTATCGCAAGCCCCCTCGACGCCTTCCAATAGACAGTCAGAGACGAATCCAAAGGCATCAAGAAGCGTCGACTTTCCGGAACCATTCGGTCCAATGAAACAAACGAATCCTGGAAGAGGCTCTCCTGCACCGTAATCTACCTGGCCAAGCTTCAAGTCCGCGAACGACTTGAAGTTCTTGATTCGAATGCCAAGAAGATGGGCCATAGCTGTCCTCTGAAGCGCCGAGCATAGCCGATGACCAGCTATTTAGCCACATTTGGAAACGGTTTTAAGACAACAGCCCAGCAAGTATTGCCACAGGACGAGGCTACGCTGCATCCTGTGGCTTCTCCACTGCCTGCCGCCGCAGGATGAAATCAGCCGCCTTCTGCGCCCGCGCTGCGGCGGTCACAAAAGCCTGGGGCTCGGCCTTCAGCTTTTCTAGCCACCCCTGGATGTAGGCCGCCTGATTCGACAGGACCGCCTGATCCACGCCCGCCTCGGCACAGAGGAAAGCCGCGCAAAGCTCGGCCACAAGCTCCTCCACTGAGTAGTCCCGCGCCCCGAAGTAGGACCCGGACGTGATCTCCTTCCGGTTCAACCGGGAGGCGTGACCCGTGGCGTGTCCGGCCTCGTGAAAGAGGGTCTCGTAGAACCCCTCGGCCGTCGGGAACGCAGACCGGATAGGCATCCGGATCTGATCAAAGCCGGGGATATAGCAGGCCCGGTCTCCGCCGTAGCGTAGCTCGGGACGCGAGGGCATCCCCTCCCAGATAGCCTCGGCCTCGGCCACAGGATCGAATTCGACGGGAGCCACAGGCGCCTCAGGCTGAACCAGGCTTAACCCGTCACACTGCTCGACGCTGAACACGGTGTAATACCGGGCGAAGGGGATCTTCTTCCCCACGTCCTCAGGAGAGGCGGCGTTCTCTTCGGAGACCTGAAGCATCTTCCAAAACAGCACCGGATAGCCCTTCTCGCCCTTGCGGACACAGCCCCCAAGGGCCACGGCCTGCTTGAAGGTCAGATAGACGGGGTTCGCGTAGGGCAGCATCCCCAATAGGAACCAGTTCGCGCCTTTATAGAGGTTCCCGGCCACATTCCGTGGGCGGGTGCTTCCTGCGGCCCTCAGGGCGCTCCAGGGTCGCCGCCAGGGGATCTTCCCGGAGGAGAGCAACTCGGCAATGCGGTCTGTGATGACTTCGTAAGCCTTGCTCATGACGATCTCCAAAGGAGTCGAGGTGAAGGGGAAGGGACCGCCGGTTCTGCCGGCGGTCCCTGGTTGGACTAGGCCCGAGCCTTCACGGGCTTGGCCAGAAGGAAGAAATTCTGGGCCGCAAACTCAGTTGCGGTGCGGCTGTTGCCGTTCTTGTCGGTGTAGGGGTGCTGGGACTCCTCGCCGTGGACGAGGACCTTGGCGCCCTTGTAGAGGAGGCTGGCGGCCCGCTCGGCTCGCTTGCCCCAGAGGCTGACGCGGTACCAGACAGTGGTCTTGTTGCCCTGGGCGTCGCGCACTTCGGTGGCGATGCTGAAAGTGGCTTTGACCTTGCCGGAATCAAAGGTGTGGGTCTCGACGGCGGCGCCGAGGTTGCCAGTGAGGATGGTGGTGTTGGACATGGAAGCTCCTTTTTGGTCTGCCGCCCGTGCGGCTCGCCCAAAGCCAGCGATGAAGATCCCTAGACCAAAGGACGCTTTCTGCGGGAGACCTGTGCAGGCACAAACAGGAGGGACCCACTGACCCAGAGGGCTGCGAAGCAGAAGCAGAGACCTTGCAGATGACGGGCGCGAAGGAAGCGCAGCCAGGGCCGCCACGGGTCAAGCAGACCTGGAGCCCCTGCCCCCTACCCTCCCCCAGGCAAACCAGTAAGACCCCTGCCCTCATCACCTATTCCGGGGGCTTGCATTTCGCTTTTTGTTCGCCATCATGGATAGCCCAGGAGGCTGCCATGGAATTCCTACAGGGCACCACCCTTGTCGAGCGGGATGAGCTTCGGGTCTACCTCTTCCGCTATCGCCATGCCGTCAATCGTGAACGGTCCATCGCATACGGCCTGCTCAACGACTTCGACCAAGCAGCCAAGCTCCTGCGACGCCTGGTGGGAGAAGAACCGCCGTCACCAGAGGATGGCGATTACATCAAAGACGTGAAAGCCTTCCTCCAAGGTCACACCAACCCTCAGGATTAAGCCATGTGCGGTGGGCTAGAATTCCGACAACGTAACAACGAAACCATCCGGGTTCTCTTCCCGAACCCCAAGGCGACGCTGCTGGTCGATCCGGCCATGAACACCTGGCTGCCCTGGGGACGCCGAAAAGAACAGCCTGGCGAGTGGCCGGATGGTGGCTGGGCACGTTCCGAGAGCTTACACAAAGGCTATTGGAAGCGATGGGGCTCCGAGCGGACCCTCATCTGGCCCGTGCGCTGGATGGAAAAGGACCGCCAGAGGAAAAGCCAGTGGTTCGACCTGCCCCCAGGTCATGCCTTGGTCTGCCTGACGCTCACCAAGGCTCCAGGGACCCCGATCTACGTCGTCACGAGCCCAGCAGAGGGCGACTACCTCAGTGACATCCACGACCGCATTCCCAAGCTCGTTCCTGTGGCCGTCGCGCTAGAAGCCCACCGGCTTGCCGGGATCGGTGGCGAGTTCGACGGCCTCGCGCCCATGGAAGCGCCACCCAGCGGCGATCCCACGTTCGGCATCGAATTGGCGGAAGCCCTGCTCGCCTTCGATATCGAGGAGACCTTCCACTGGACCGAGGTGGATGTGCGGAGGTGGTTCCGGGAGGAGTTTGCCCCCCGGTTCCCGGAACTGATCCAGCCATGGTCTGAGGACGCTGCTGCCAGCTTGGCCTTCAGCGAGATGCTCGTTGGGAAACAGCGGGTGTACGGCAACGCTCCGTCAGGCCCGCGCCAGGAACCAAGGGCGCTTCCCGAGAAGAAGGCCCCCGTGTCCAGGAAGGAAAAGCCCAAGGGCACACCTTTGCCGCTGGGCGACTGACGCGAGCCGCATCATCAAGCGTGATCTGCCCCAGGCGTGCCTGAATAGGCGACATAGGTTTGGAGCCACCGAACAGCTAGCTAAAAAACCCCATGGCAGACTCCTAGGTCACCCTTGTTCCGGTTGTAGGGTCTTCCCTTGGCCTTTTTCTTGATGGTCAGTTCCCATTGAGCAACTTTTTCTTCTGCGCCTCAAACTCAGCATCCGTGAGGATGCCGCGCTTGTGTAGGTCGTCCAGCTTGATCAACTCGGCATAGACATCCTTCGAAGGCGGAGTCGTTTCCTTTGTCTCAATCTTCTGGATGGACACCGTGGGCGATGGCGCCAAGGTGTTCATCCCTTCTAGGGCCGCTGGACTGCCCGGGTCGACTAATCTGAACTGATACGTGATGTCAGCCCAATGCATCGGCGCTGTTGGCGTCTCACGCATGGAAACCGGAATGGCCACTTTCCCTCGTGCAGATGCAAATTCATTCGCCTCGCGGATCACGTCAGCCTTCATTGACTCGGCGTTACCAAAAATTCCTCTGTGGTCCTGCCGGGAAAGCATGTAGACACCCGGAGAGAGTTGAACAATCTCAGGATTCATGCACCCGACCAGACCAAGGATTATGAGCAGGATCGGAACAGCCGAACCCTTCACGATTACCTCCATGTCTTCTTACGGATCTCTCGGACTAGTCTACTCGAACAGGCCCGGCTGAATCGCTATCAGTAAACTCAGTGGTTCTGGCGACTGAACCGCGGCAAGATAACCATTCAGCGGCAAAGCCCAGAATTCATCAATATCTACAACCGTAGCCATCAGTAGTAATATGGGCGCGAATCTAGCACCCACACTTAGGAGGGCTTGTGAACCGGCTTCCGTTTCTCTTACTGGCCTGTCTCGTCATTCTTGGATGTTCCAGCGAGGGAGTCGGAATCAAGGAAGGTACCAAATTCTCTGCTGTCTACCGATCCGTAAAGACCACACAGGCTGCGCTTCAAGTAGGAGTCAATTACAATGGATTAGGAGAGTTAATTCAAAAAATGGCCACTGAAATCTCTATTGTCGAAGATAAAGCTAAGTCGAAAGAGGACAAGGAAATTCTCAATGAGTACCGAAAAATTACGAATATGTATAAGGATAGTCTTAAAGCCTGGGGAATAGCCATATTCCAACGCTCAGATTCAAAACATCTCCCATATGATTTGCCGGAAGGTTGGTTATATATAAACGATGATTTAAGGCCTATAATTTCTATGTACACCATCAAAACGACAGAGCACAAACAGCAAATCAAGGGTGGTGGGACATATCAAATGGTCGAAGCAAATGATGTAAGACAAATCATTTGGGCTCAAGCTAGTCAAGAATTTAAAGTTCTTATTCAGAGTCATCCCTGACGTTGAATCCGAGACAATAATGAATGAAATCACCTGGACTAACTTCCCCGATTTTCTTTGGGAGAGAGTAAATGATAAAAATCATGATTGCTTTGCTTGCTTCATTCTCTTTGATGGCTTCACAACAAATGAACTCAAATGCGGGAAAGGTAATAGCCACCTATCACATTGGCTCAAGTGATGCACAACTTGAGCAAGGGTTGGGGCCGGATGGGAAGGATGTGTGTCTCAATGTCAATTTCTACGGGCAGTATCCAGAAATCTCCAAGTCAGAAAAGACTTGCCGGGCCTTCCTAGCAAAAGCAATCAAGCAATTTCCTTCGAAAACCATTCTGGTTTTCGCATGGCATGGATCACGCAAAGGCATTCCCAAGGAAGACTTTGATGATATCCAGATTTACAAAAGTCTTGGCTTGAAGCCGAAGGTTCCGGGCAAATTCGTAGGCTATCGGATATTGATGTACGAAAACGGCATCGTGAAGGTTGATTGAGAATTCTACTCAACGCCCTTCCAGGGATCTTCCAGGGCTGAAATATGTCTCTCAATCGCCCACGCCACGATGTGAACAGTCATAAACAAAAGGCGCACTGATGCTCTGCCTCGGAGTGCGAATTCCATTCGCCATGCAGGGTCGTCCGATTGGTCGGCGTGCCATGCCAAGGTGCTGGAATCCAGGAAGGGCGCATACCGCGACCCTCCATCGAGGAACGACTCAAGCCAAGGCAACGCCGCCACGCGGGTCCAAAGCCCAGCCTCCTCCAGCCGACGCCGGTAAAGCCGCCGTCGTACCTCAGCCTGCTTTAGACGTTGCCACCACGGGCCTCGCAGGCTCGCAGCGGCGATTCGAAGCTGATTGTAGAGTTCTTCCTGCATGGGCTACCTGTCGAGTTCAGCCGCACCATGAGTGATTTCAGCCCCAAGTTGGACTGCCTTCACGCCGATCCCAAGGATCGGCACAGCGGCAAGCATCGAAAGCCCCTTATCAATGGGGGTGGGGAGTTTCTTGGCGATGCCGATTCCGGCTTCTTTCGCGACACCGACACCACCGCGGGCCACCGCGGTTCCTGCTCCAAGGCCCGCCCTGCCTAGGCCAATCAGGTCGAGGGTGACTGCCGAGCGAACCGCGGCGACAGCCTGCATGGCCACCGCCTTAGCAGTCTGGGCGGCCTGCTTGGCCATCTGAAAAATGGCCTTCCCCTCTGCTCCCCCAGGGATGGAAAGGTCCACCAGGCCTCCCAGGGCCTGCTTGGTGGAGTCTTTGGCGCCCTGGAGGGTGTCCCGGCCAACGGTTTTCGCGGTGGACGTCGCACCCTTTGCGAGGTCCTTTGTGGCGTCCTTGCCCACCTCGCCAAGGCCTTGGCCAAGGGCCTTGGCACCAGCGAGTGGGTTGACGACCCCAATCGCCAGACTCTTCGCGCCGTGTACGGCCGCCCGCACTGCATTCTGGGTCTGGAGCGCCACCTGACGCGCCGCCTCCTGCCCAACAGATAGAGCATTTTTTGCAGCGGTCTGAATCACAGTGACCACGGCAGAAGTGAGCCCGCCGGACACTTTATCGACTTCCTTGCCGCTGCCACCCTTGGCCTGCGTGGCCTTGTCGTGGTGCTCGCGCAGCTTGTCCATGGCATTCCGAAGAATGGACATCATGGCCTGCTTACCGCCGACCCTCACCGCGCGTTTCGGCTCCTTCTGTAGGCGTCCCACGGATTTCTGGAGGCGGTCTCGGTCGGCCTGGTGGCGATCTGCCAGCTCCCGGCGGGGCTGTTCCCGCTCGGGAGCGTCCTTCGCCAGCCCCTGGAGGTCTAGGCGGTGCTCCAGCGAGGCGAACTCCAGGCCATGTCGGGCCTGCATGGACTCCTGAATCATGCGGTAGGCTCCTGCCCTCTCGCGGAGAGAGCCGAATTCCAACGTCCGCTGCCCCAGGCGCTCCTCCTCGCGCAGCATCTCGATCTGCATCGAGTTCTGCTGGATTTCGTGGCGAACCTCTTGGTCTGCGAGACGCTTTTCGAGAGGCTCCTGACCCTCAAATTGGGGTCCAACCTTGAGTGCCCGCTGCTCAAGTTCCTGTGCCTCGACCAGGGCGGCCATGCCCGCGGCAAAAGCTTCTAGGCGACTTTGGCGTGTCTCCTTCAGTTCGGACCATTCGTCCTCGCGTCCAGCCTTCCGGGCTTCGCGAAGCGCCGCCTCGGTCTCCCGCTGGGGCAGCCCGCGGGCGAGAATGGCGCGCTCTTCGGCGAGGATTCTGGCCTCGCGGGCGCGCTGGGCCTCCCTCCCGGGCTCCAAGGCCATGTCGGATCGGTCTCGTGCGAGCTGGGAGTCGTACCGCAGGCGAGCCGCGGTGAGACCTTTGAGCTGATCAGCATGCCGTTTCCGGATCTCCGACAGCCTCTCGTATTCGCTCTCTGGGTCCCGCGCCTGGTCTGCTGCTGCCTGGATTTCGTACCCCTGGGCTTGACCAAGGCTCTGCCCCAGGGCCTCCCAGTCGGGCTTCTCCTCAGCCCTGGATTCCCGGCCTTCGCGCGCAGCGCGGGCCTCCATCTGCCGTTCCTGGGCACGCAGTTCCCGCACCGCGAGTTCCCGTTCGGGCACATCCGGGAGGACGGCGAGACGCAGCGCGGCGGCCTCATAAAGCGCAGCTCGTTCATCCGCCAGGTGGGCCTCACGGAGAGTAGCGCCCTCCTGTTGTGTGGCCTCCAGCAAGGCCAGGTCGTGCTCGACGCGCATCAGGCGAGCCTCCTGGGCGAACCAGGCCGCGTAAGTTCGGCGGGTTTCCAGGTCGTGCTCGGCCTCCACCCGCTCCTGCTTTTCTGGAGACCACTGGGCTTCCGCGAGGCGCTCCTTGAGCGCCTCGATCTCGGCGTTTTTCCCTTCCCGTTTCTGGGGTTTCTCGATCTTCTGCTCCAGGACAGCGGCTGTCCGGTTCGCCTGGCCCTCGCGGATCTGCAGATCCAGGGCGTGGCGTTTGGCCTGAATCTCTAGGGCATTCGTGAGAGCGGCCCGACGCTCATCGGCGGTGTCCAGGAGGTGCGTTCGCTCCTCCTTGAGCGCGGTGATTCGTTCCTGCCTGGACGCTCTCCGCTCCGCCGCTTCGACCTCCCGCTCCATGCGCCCATCGAGGCGCTCCACCACCTCTGGTGAGACCAGGACGGCCTCCCGAAGTCGCTCCCAGCCCTGCCTGGACTGGTTTTTCGCCTCTTCAATCCGCTGGTCCTGGGCCTCTCGGCGGGCCTCCCGGCCTTCCTGCCAGGCGAGGTCCTTCGCGACCTCCATTTGCTCGGCCTCGGCGATTCTGAGGCCCCACATTTCCCGCCTCGCCTCAGCCCTTAACAGGGCGCTGCGGTCGGCCTTCTCGTCGAACGCCTGGGCATCCCATTCCATTCCACGGGAAAAGGCCTGGAGGCGGGCCGCCTCCGCCTCCAGGGCGACCCGGTTCTCAACCGCGGACCGGAGTTCGTCCAGTTCGGGGAGGTCGCGGTAAAGTTCCCGCTCCTCCAGTTCGAATTCGCGGCGGATGCCGCGTTGCTCCTTCGCCAAGGCCCGTTCTCGTTCCTCCTCTGAGAGGGCTTCGGCCTTGGTCCTGGCGGCCTCCAGGGCAGCTTCTCGGCGTGTCCTGAGGTCATCCAAGGCCTCAGTTCCGACCACACGAGAGTAGACCTCGTTCTCGTCGAGCCGGAGCATTTTGGCTTGCTCTTGGACCCAATCCGATTCGAGCCTGGCGGTGTCCTTGAGGTGGCGCTTTTCGAGGCGTTCAACCTGGGCCTCGTTCACGTCGCGACCACGCGCGAGGGCGTCCAAACGCTCAGCTTCAATCTCATTGAGGTGCCGAGCGTGGAGCACCTCTACGGCCTGTTCATGAGCTGCTTTTCGGTCGTCCCAGGAATCCTTGGCGAACGACATCCGGCGCTCCCCGAATTCTCGATGGATACGTGATCTTTCCTCTCTCAGGAAACGATCTCGCTCGTCCTGCGGGAGGGTCTCCGAGTGCAGCTTTGCGCCTTTCAGTGCCTCGGCTTGTTCGGCCTTCAGGGCCTCGCGGCCTTCGCGTCCCTGGAATTGATCTCGTAGGTCGTCCTGACGATCTCGGGAGGCGCCAGCCTCCATTCCTAAGGCTGCAGCCTGGATGGCCGCTTCCTCACGAGTGAGGAGCACCTCCATCGTGTCTTTCAGGTGATGTGCCGAATAGGTTTCCTGCTCCGCCAGAACGGCACTTCGCTGTGCCGCGAACCGCTGATGGATGAGTGCCACTTCCCGCTCGAAATACTCTTTCCGGGCAGCTTCCTTCTGTTCAGAAGTCATGCCTTTTTCACGATCAGCGTAGCGGTCCTTCAGTAGGTCGAGTGTTCGGTATTTGTCCTCGTCGCGATCTACCCGGTTAAGCCTGGTGGTTAGACGGATTTCAGCGCGTTCTCTCTTGCACTCGGCCTCCAAACTGTCCCTGGAGTGGCCTCGGCCCTCTAGCCAAAGGAGGTCCCTTTCCAGCTCAACTTCGGCTTCGCGGCGCCACGAATCGCGGAATCGGTCGCCGTACTTGGCCTTGATCTCGGCAACCGCCAGGTTGGCCTCGGCCTCATCCTTCCAGGCGCCTTTGGTGGCCCTCAGCGCAGTTAGTTTGTCGGTCAGCGGTCGCAACTCGGCGTCCATCTCGGCTTTCACCTGCCGCCGCTCCTCGGCGACGGCCTTCTGTGCCGCAACGGCCACCGCCTGGCGCTCGCGAAGCTGCTCAAGCTCCTCGCCACGGAGACGTTTTTTCACGGGCAGAGTCTTCGCCCAAGCCTCCTGGAAAGCAAGGTCGAGGTGCGCGCCAATGCCCTCCATCTTCTCTAACTTCTGCTTTCCATCGTGGTCCATCGCTGGCTGCCCGTCGCGCCCGAACTTGAGGTACGGGTCGATGGTTTCCATGTGGTAGTGGGCACTACCGTCTTCCTGAACGTGGAGGGCCGCGAGCACTTGACGGCCCTTCCCATGGGCACGACTCAGGTGCTTGCCAAACTGCATCAGGCACTCTTCGCGGTCGAGATATGGAGACCGCTCCTGGAGTGCCTGGAGGTCGGTTGCACTGAAAGCGAAAACCACCTCCTGGTATGGGCGGTCTTCACCTCCCAGGAGCGCCAACGCTTCCTCCTGGGAGATCTCAGTGCCATCCATGTCGAGGAGGCGGGCGTACTCCCTATTTTCATTATAGGCGAGGTATGCGATGCGTCCTCGAAGGCCCTGGAGGGTCTTCATGCCCCGCGCTTGGTTCGCCAGTGACGGGCGGTCGATTTCGACGCCGATGGCCATTTATTTCTCCAACTCCAGGACAGCATCAGCCAATTGGCGGCTCAAAATGCCCTTCTCGTAGGCGCCTTGGCACCTCGGATAAAGGCTAAGCCATCTGTTGTTCTGCTCTTTATTCAGATTGCCGGTACCTAGAGCAACTACGCCTCCAACAACCAGCGCCAATCCTTGCTCCAGGGCTTCAAATCTGGCGTCGATGGCCTCGTCTTTGATCTTCTGGTCCTCCTCCCATTTCCGGAAAAGGGCAACGAAGGCTTCGAGCCGTTTGCCAAGCTCAGAGACGGCATCGCCCTGCCTCCGGAGGTTCTCATCGATGCGCTCTAGGGGTGTTGAAATCGCCTTCCCAGCCGCTACTTGATCCGCGAGTAGAATCGCCTCGCGGATCAAGTCTGTGATGGACTTCCCGCTGCCCAAAGTGAGGCGCCCAAGCGCGACGCGCTCGTCATCGCGGAGCCTCAGGGTCAGCTCTAAGGCCGGACCTGCCCCCTTCCCACGGCCCTTCCCCTTCTGTTGACTTGATTCCATTTACCACCTCCGCCGAAAATGAGCCACCTCTGATATACCTTTTCGGTAAAGGAATTCTTTTACTTGAGATATCTTTTACTTTTTCTTGATACCATTTCGGTATCTGCATTTTCAGTTGTGGCACATGGCGGAACCGCCATGCTGCCACCGAACTAGCGACCGCGGCACCT
>Ga0316231_1005023_pt1 | contig 10704 bp, 7 predicted proteins | sample TBH18027metaG_FD_206002 | JGI IMG/M metagenome (GOLD analysis project Ga0316231, IMG submission 206002) | Freshwater microbial communities from Trout Bog Lake, Wisconsin, USA - TBH18027 | ecosystem: Environmental > Aquatic > Freshwater > Lake > Hypolimnion/Profundal zone | place: USA: Wisconsin...
TCGAGGTCTGGCAAAAGCATCGCGAAGCGGTGGCGCTGCTGCTGACGGATTTGGTCATGCCGGCGGGCCTGAGCGGTTTGGAACTGGCGAGCCGCTTGCTGACGGAGAAGCCCGGGCTCAAGGTTATCTTTATGAGTGGCTACAGCCAGGAAGCCGTCCAAGGCGGGCCCGAGCTGCTGGCCAGCCAGAGCTTCATCCAAAAGCCATTTGCACCCGGACAACTCTTGAAAACCCTCCGGACCAGCCTGGATAAAGCCGCCTGACGGGTTGGTTGGACCTCACCTGACCCCGGCCCTGCATGAACCCGGGAAGAATCCAACATCCAACATCGAGCTCCAAAGGTCCGTTGCACATTTGTCTTCCCACGTGCTGCGGGCCGGGACGGCCCGCGGTCCGAAGATCTCGGACCGCGACCGGTCCCCGGTCGCAGCGCTCCAGATTCACGAACGAGTTCCAAAGGTTCGTTGCACATTTGTTTTCCCGCGTGCTGCGGGCCGGGACGGCCCGCGGTCCGAAGGCAACTGGAGTCAGCGCAAAAAATCCCGCTCCAGCATCTGCATCAAGTCATTCACCGCGAGCATCAATTCACCGCGCCGGTCGGCTTCGCCGGCGATGGACAAATCCACCGGCGCGCTCATCACCCCGGCGTAACGATGCGTCAAGGCCGTCTGCTCCTCGCGCTGTCCGGATTGACGCAACAACTCGCGCACTCTTTCCCGCTTCTCCCTGGCTTGGGAAATTCTTTTGAGGGCCGCGCCGGCCGTCAGTTCGCCGGTTTCAACCCGCTGCAGCAGGCCGCAGGCAAACAGCCGGCAGCGGTTTGGTCGCTCCGCGTAAAGCTTGCATAACTTGCCATCGAAACCGGCGCAGGGCTGGGAAAAAGCCAGCTTGGTTTTGGTTTTCCGCATTACGTCCAGCCCCAGCTTGACGAGCCGTTGCGGATCGTCGCCTTTGCGGAGTTCCACATCCGCGAACAAGGTGCTATCACAGCACAAGCCGCAATTGGGGCAGAGTTGGTCAATGGGATTCATAGGAGCGCGGACATTCTTGTCCGCGTTTTTGGGAACCTTGCGAGTGTACGAACATTCTTATCGGCATTGGGTCATCGTGGGTGCGCGGACGGACAGGAATGTCCGCGCTCCGGCTCATGGGAAGCGGCCTTGGCCTGCCGGACCTGCTCACGCACCATGAACCAGCTTCGAGGACGAGGAGGAGGAGCCCTGTTGCCCCCGGTTCATGGAAAGAATGTTTCATCGCCAAAGATGCTTCGGATACCGGCGGGCCAGTTCCGATTTGAGCTTGGGATAATGCTCGCGCCAGAAATTGGCCAGATCCTGGGTCACCTGCACCGGCTTCATGCCCGGAGTCAAAATGTGGACGGTCACCGGCACGCGGCCCAGGGCGATTTTGGGCGTCTGGTTCACGTCGTATAGCTCCTGAATGCGCAGCGAAATATAAGGCGGTTTACCTGGCTCGTAATTCACCTTCGGTGTGCGCCCGTTGGGCAGCGTGAGCCGCTCCGGCGCATGCCGGTCCAGCAGTTCGCGTTGCGCGGGGGAGAGCCACGACATGACCAGGGGCTTCACCTCGCGCTCTTTGATTTCCTTGTAGCTCGACGCGCCATGGCAAAGCTGCTCGATGAGGTGCTGTTTGTCGCCCTCCGTGATCGCGGGCAGTTGCAGGTCGGCACACTGCTGGCACAGCAGATGCAACCGGGCCAGCCATTGCTCGACACTGTGATCCCAATTGGGCAGCAGCAGCCGGCCCGCCAGAATTTCCGCGGCGAGCAGATGCGCCGCCGCGTCCGCCGGCGGCGGATCAACGCGTTTGGCCGTCAGCGCCAGATCGCGGAAGCGCAGCAGCTCCGCCGCCAGCACCCGTTTCTGCTGCGCGTCGAATTCCACGCGAAGCTCGCGCTGGAGGTCATCCGGGAAGAGCTCGCGCAGCCAATCGGCCTCGATGGCGGTGGCCAGCGACAAAATGGTGTTCACCTCGCGGTCGCGGCCTTCCACTTCGCGAATTTCCGCCGCCACAAGCAGGGGACTGTGCTGCACCCGGCTTTCGCGCGCCAGCACGCCGCGCCGGCCATGCACCAATTCGCACCGCAAGGTTCCCTCATCCAGCCGCCGCGCCACGCGGTCGCTGAACCCGATCAAAATGCACTTCTGCAACGCCTCGTCCTTCACCTCGTTGGGCCGGGCGTCCAGCCCTTCGTCCCTGGCAATGCGGAGAAATTGTTCAAACAGCGGGCCGACCTGTTTGGCGGTGACGGCGTGGATGCCCAGCTTGCGGCAGGCGTCCAGGCGGAACTGGTGGTTGGCGGCAAAGCTCCAGGCGCGCATCACCACCCAGAAATCCGAACCCGCTTTTTCGCCCAGCAAATTTTCGCGCGCGGTTTCCACCTCGCGGCCGGGATTGCGGAGGAGCAGATCGCGTCCCTGCGTCAAGGCCGCAATCAGGCAGGCCTGATGCACACAATGGTATTCCTGCGCGGCCAGCAACATGCGCGCGTAGCGCGGATGCAGGGGAAACGCCAGCATCTTGCGCCCGATGGGGGTGATTTGGAGCGCAGACATTCCTGTCTGCGGACGCTCGGGACTGGCCGGTCGGCCTTCGGTTTCCAATCCCGGGCTTTGGGGACTGGCGCCTGGAGGCCGAAGCCCGGCCTGCCTTCCGCCAGGACCCGCAGACAGGAAGGTCTGCGCTCCGCATCGTAGCGCCCCCAAGTCTTCGAGCAATTCTTCCGCGTGGGTCAGGGCGATTTCATCGGGTTTTTCCAGCCAGCGAAACTGCCGCAAATCGTCCACGCCCGCGGCCTTCAACGTGAGCACGACTTCGGACAAATCGAGCCGGCGAATTTCCGGCAGTTCGTGCGGCGCGCGTTCGTCGTGCTCCGCGCGCGACCACAGGCGAACGCACGTGCCCGGCGCAGTGCGGCCGGCACGCCCGGTGCGCTGGTCGGCGTTCGCCTGCGAGATCTTCTCGACCATCAGCGTGTTGAGGCCGCGGTTCGCGTCGTAGCGGGCGATGCGCGCCAGGCCGGAATCTATAACCAGCCGCACGCCGTCAATGGTGATGCTCGTCTCGGCCACGTTCGTGGCCACGACGACTTTGGGCTGCTGATACCGCGCCACGGCAGCATCCTGGTCCTTCGGCTGCAATTCACCGTGCAGCGGCAGAATAATATAGCCCCGGGCCTCGCCCGAGTGGCGGATGGCTTCGATGGTCTGGGAGATTTCAAATCCGCCCGGCATGAACACCAAGACATCGCCTTCGCCGCCCGCGCGCACGAAGCGCGCAAACTCCTCCGCCGCCAATTCCCACACCGGCGGCGCGTTGAGGCCGAGGCGGCGCGGCAGATACTCCACCTCCACCGGAAACATCCGGCCTTCGGACGCAACCACTTGACAGCGAAAATCCGCACTCCCTATTCCGCAATCCGCACTGGATGTTTGAGCCTCCTCACGCTCGCCGCGCTGTCGCTCTGGCGCAGCGGGTCGGGCGCCACAAGTTGAAAGGTATTTTTCCAACTCCCCGACATTCAGCGTGGCGGACATCACGGCCAGCCGCAGGTCGGGACGCTGCTGTTCCTGCAAGTCCAAGGCGCGGGCAAGGGTAATATCGCCGTAAAGATGGCGTTCGTGAAATTCATCGAACAAAATGACCGACACGCCGCGCAAATGCGGGTCGTCAATCAATTGGCGCAGCAACACGCCTTCGGTCACAAACCGGATTTTGGTCCGGGCCGAGGTGCAATTTTCAAAGCGGATCTGGTAGCCCACTTCGTCGCCCAGTTTCACACCCAGTTCCTGGGCCACGCGCGCCGCGAGCAGGCGGGCGGCGAGCCGGCGAGGCTGAAGAATCACCACCTGCCCGTCGCCGAGCAAGCCGTGCTGCCAGAGCATCTGGGGCACTTGGGTGGACTTGCCGGAGCCGGTGGGCGCCGACAAAATCAGCCGCCGGTCGGTTTGCAGCCGGGCGATGATCTCGCGTTCAACTTCGTAGATGGGCAGGCGGTCTGGCATTGGGCGGAAAGTCTAGCAGGTCAAACGGCTGCCATGAACATGAAAAACATTTGCCTAAAAAAACATTCAACATTAAATATCCAACATTCAGCATTCAACATCCAACATTCAAGTGGCGGGTGGCAGCAAACCAAACGGCCTTACGTCCTGAAAGGACGGCGGAAATAACCACGCCACAATTGCGCGCCATGTCCATCGTCCCTTCGGGACGAATCATTTTTGTCCGCATAACCAGACACTGACGTGTCTGGCTAATATCCGAGGTCGCTTCGCGACTAATACCCGAAATCGCTTCGCGACTAATACCCGAGATCGCTCCGCGACTGCTGGCGGCATGCGCCAAAGGCAACTGATACCCGAAAGGGTGGAAGACACTCGGACTTTTACCCAGTTTCTTCCACCTTCCACCTTCCACCCTCTATCCTCTACCCGCTTCCTTCCGACGCTTTGCCATCGCCAGTCTCGTTCCGAATCCCCTGCGCCTGCTCCACCAGCGTGCGGATGCGTTGGGCGTCGGCCTTGCGGTGGCCGTGACTGGCCAGCGGATCGCTGCCGCCGCTGGACTCGATCAGAATTTCCGACCATAAAATGCCGGTTTTGATGTGGACCGAAGCCACTTTGGAGATGCTGATGCTGATTTCGTCTTTGCTGAACCACGACCGCTTGTGGCGGACGACCGCTTGATCAGTGACCTCGATGACCGTGGGAAAGAGGTGATTTCCACGAGTCCAGCGACTAGCTTTGAATTTTTCCGGATCCATGCGATTAGCTTAAACCAAGACGGGTGATGGGCAACTGGTTTCTATTTTTGAGGTGGATTCAAGCCGGCTTTCTGCAATACTTCACGGCCCATGAATCAAGTGCTGAAACTGTTGCTCGAAGGCGGCAGACTGGACACCGCGCAGATGGCGCAGGTGCTCAATCTGTCCGAAGCCGAAATTACCCGCCAACTCGCCGAACTGAAGGCCCAGCGCGTGCTGCTCGGCTGGGCTCCCGTGCTCAATCTTTCAGATGAGGATGCCGGCCTGGTCTCCGCGGTCATCGAGGTGCGCATCACGCCCGAGCGCGGCGGCGGTTTCAACCGTCTCGCCGAGCGCATTTCGCGTTTCGACGAGGTGGAATCCTGCTATCTCATGTCAGGCGGCTACGACTTGCTCGTCTTCGTGAATGGGGCCAGTCTGCAACGGGTGGCGGCGTTCGTTTCGGAAAAACTGTCCACCATCGAAGGCGTGCTCTCCACGGCGACGCATTTCATGCTGCGCTCCTACAAGGAACACGGCTTCCTGCTGGATGGCAAGACCGAGGAGACCGACCGGCTCAAGGTCGCGCCGTAACCCACTTTCAAATTTGGAATTTCAGATTTGAGATTCATGCGCATGGATTCCACCCATTACATCGCCCGGCACGTCGCCAGTCTGCCCAAATCCGGCATCCGCGACTTTTTTGACATCGTCGCCAAAATGAAGGACGCCATTTCGCTGGGCGTGGGCGAACCGGATTTTGACACGCCGTGGCACATTCGCGAGGCCGGCATCTACGCGCTCGAAAAGGGCAAGACGCATTACACCTCCAACCTCGGCCTGATCGAGCTGCGCCGCGCCATCAGCCGGTACGTCGGAAAAAATTTCTCCGTCAGCTACGCGCCGGAGGACGAAATCCTCATCACCGTCGGCGTCAGCGAGGCGCTGGACCTCGCCTGCCGGGCGCTGATCAATCCCGGCGATAAGGTGATGTATCACCAGCCCTGCTACGTCAGTTATCATCCGGGCATTGCGCTCGCGCACGGCGTCGGGGTGCCGGTGCCGACCTTTGCGAAGGATCAGTTTGCGCTTACGGTGGACGCGCTCCGCGCCGCCTGGGAGCCGGGCTGCAAGCTATTGATGCTGAATCTGCCGTGCAATCCCACGGGCGGCACGTGCGACCACGCGCAGGTGGAAGCCATCGCGAAATTCGCCGTGGAAAAGGATTTGCTGGTCTTGAGCGATGAAATTTATTCGGAACTGACCTTCGAGGGGGTGCATACCAGCATCGCCAGCCTGCCCGGCTTGAAGGAACGGACGATTTTTCTGCACGGCTTTTCCAAGGCGTTTGCCATGACCGGCTGGCGGATCGGGTACGCGTGCGGGCCGGCGGCGCTCATCGAGGCCATGATGAAAGTGCATCAATACTCGATGCTCTGCGCCTCCATCATCAGCCAGGAGGCCGCCATCGAGGCGCTCGTCCGCGGCGAGGACGCCATGAAGAAAATGCGCGACCAATACCACCGCCGCCGCGATTTCATCGTGCGCCGGTTCAACGAAATCGGTCTGCCCTGCCATCTGCCGCGCGGCTCGTTTTACGCTTTTCCCGACGTGTCGAAGACCGGTCTCGGGGAAAAAGACTTTGCCCTGGGATTGCTGGAGGCGGAAAAGGTGGCCATTGTTCCGGGCACCGCGTTTGGCGCGAACGGGGCGGGCTTCTGCCGCGCGTGCTTTGCGACCAGCTATGAGCACCTCATTGAAGCCGGTAACCGCATCGAACGGCACGTGCAGAATTTGGCGGCGAAAAAGTAAGCCGCTTGACCTTCGCATGGCCGCACCAAGCCGGCCGGAAAAACACCTTAAACCAAAGCTCAGTGCCGCGGCGATGGCCCTGGAGGCAATGGCTGCGTCTTACGTTGCCACGGAGGGCGGGTTTATGATCCTCACCAATGCCCAAACGCCAGCTTCCGCCCAAGACCGCCGCGCGGGGGTGAAAAATTTCCAATTTGACAGCGCGGCGGTTTTCCGTCAAAGTGGCATTGTTGACTGCGACTATCCCCTTGCCGATTTGAGACGAGTTTCCAATCGGTCGGTAAATTCAATTTGAACTATTCCTGACGCAGCCCGTCCAATGCGGGAACACATTTTCCGCGCATTGCCCGCTGGCAATCGGAATCGGGTCACAAAACCAAACATAATTTATGCCCAGAGTTTCCACCAAGAAGCCGGCTGCAAAGAAAACGGCCAAAGCCGCCGTTGCGGCTCCCGCCATTGAAACGCCCGCCACCGAGGCAACGCCACCAAGCGAAACGCCGGTTGAACCCGCGGTCACGCCCGGCAAAACCCATGCGGCCAAGGCCCCGACGGAACCCGACGATAACTCCGGTGGTCGAATTGCCGCCGGGCCCGGCAAAACCCATCCGGCCAAGCCTCATGCGGAAAGACGGAAATCCGCGCCGGCGCCGGCATCGGCCAAGACCCCGACCACGCCTCTGGCCAAGGCCGCACCAGAAACGCACGGGCAAGATGCCCGTGCCACCAGCGCCAAGGCATCGGCCCCGGTTCCCGCTCCGATTTCAGCGAAACGAGCCGGGCCAGAAGCCGGCGCTCCAGCGGCAGCTCCAGTTCCACCCCCCATCCCAGCTCCATCCCCGGTTGCCCCCGAAGAAACGGCGGAACGAACCGTGGACAGCGTCAAGGCCTCCGCCCAAGCGGTGGCACAGCGGGAGTCATCCGCTTTTCCCGCGGTTTCCACACCGGAAGAGTTGCGGCCGCCCTCTGCCCCCGTGGAACCATCCGAAGAAGACGCGCGGTTTGCCGAGCGCCGGGGTTATCAGCGCGACAAGATCGCCAGCTCGCTGAACATCGCCAAGTTGCAGGCCATGAGCATGAATGAACTCAATGCCATGGCCAAGGAGTACAGCGTGGAAAACTTCGGCACCATGCGCAAGCACGAGGTCATTTTCCATATTCTGGAAAAGAACGCCCAGCGCGCCGGCGTGCTGTTTTCCGAAGGCGTCATTGAAGTGCTGCCCGAAGGCTTCGGCTTTCTGCGTTCCCAAAGCTTCAATTATCTCCCCTGCCCCGAGGATATTTACGTTTCACCGTCGCAAATCCGCCGGTTCGATTTACAGACCGGCAATCTGGTCGCCGGCCAGATCCGGCCGCCCAAGGAAAAGGAGAAGTTTTTCGCGCTGTTGAAAGTCGAAGCCGTGGACGGCGAAGATCCGGACAAGGCCAAGGACAAGACGCATTTCGACAACCTCACGCCGCTGTTCCCGAACAAGCGGTTCATCCTCGAAACCACGGCGGAGGAGGTCAACACGCGCGTGCTGGACCTGGTTTGCCCGATTGGCAAGGGCACGCGCGGCCTCATCGTCGCGCCGCCGCGCACGGGCAAAACGGTGCTGATGCAGAAGATTGCCAACGCAATCTTGAAAAATAACCCGGAGTCATACGTGTTCATCCTGCTGATTGACGAACGGCCCGAGGAAGTCACGGACATGGAGCGCTCCTGCAAAGGCGCGGAAGTGATTTCCTCCACCTTTGACGAACCGCCGGAGCGCCACGTGCAAGTGGCGGAAATGGTGATCGAGAAGGCCCGCCGCATGGTGGAACATAAACGGGACGTGGTCATTCTGCTCGACTCGATCACCCGTCTGGCCCGCGCCTATAACACGGTGCAGCCGCACTCGGGCAAGATTCTTTCCGGCGGCGTGGACGCCAACGCCTTGCACAAGCCCAAGCGCTTTTTCGGCGCGGCGCGCAACCTGGAGGAGGGGGGCTCCCTCACCATCATGGCCACGGCGCTGGTGGACACCGGTTCGCGCATGGACGAAGTCATCTTTGAGGAATTCAAGGGCACGGGCAACATGGAAGTCCACCTGGACCGCGCGCTGGTGGACCGCCGGATTTTCCCATCCATCAACATCGAACGCTCCGGGACGCGCAAGGAAGAGCTGCTCTATCATCCGGACGAGTGCTCGCGCGTGGTCATTTTGCGCCGGGCGCTGACCGGGGTGCCGCCGGTCGAGGCCATGGATTTGATGCTGGGCAAACTCAAGAAAACCCAGAGCAACATCGAATTCCTGCTCAACATGGGCGTGAGTTAAGGCTACTCATTTCTTGCTAACCGCATGGCAATTTACGGTTAGTCAATGACAAAGAAGGTATCGCCAAACCGAGCCTTCTGCTATATTGTGCGCACCATTGAAATGAGACATTCCTCCGGTTCCAACTGGTGTCCGCTCGCCGCAGCGGCGCTGGCGCTGCTCGCGCTCGCCGCCGGCTGCGGGCGCGACGACGTGAAAGTTTATAAGGTGGACTCCAGCGACGCCGTGGCCACCGCCCCCCCGCCCGCCACCGCCACCGCGCCAGGCACGATGCCCGCCACCATGCCCGACGGACTACCCGCGCCGGACAATTCCGGCCTGCCCAAATTGAAATACACCCTGCCCGGCGGCTGGAAAGAAAAAGCCCTGACGCAATTGCGGGTCGCCAGTTTTGAGATTTCTGAAAATGGCAAGACGGCGGACGTCAGCGTCATTCCGCTGAACGGCCCAGCCGGCGGCGACACGGCCAACGTCAATCGCTGGCGCGGCCAGGTGGGACAATCGCCGCTGGACGAAATGGAACTCAAAAAATCCGCCGCCCCGGCCCAAGTCGGGGATAAGGCCGCGGATTTGTATGATATTACCGGCACCGCCACGGGCAGCGGCGATGCGGAACGGATCATTGGCACGATTCTGCACGCGGAGGAAACTACTTGGTACTTCAAAATGATGGGGGATGCGGCGCTGGTGGAAGCTCAAAAGCCGGCCTTCCTGGCGTTTTTGAAGTCGGTGGAGTTTGAAAAGCTGGCGGCGCCAGCTTCGATGGACCTGAGCCAGTTGCCGGCCTCGCATCCGGCCATTCCCGGAATGGCTCCCGAGACGCCAGCCGCGACGACTGACAAACCAATCTGGACCGTGCCGACGGGCTGGAAAGAAGGCGAGCTGATGCAATTCCTGGTTGTCAGATACGTCATTCAAGGCGCGGGCGACGCCTCGGCCGCGGTGAATGTCAGCGAACTCGACGGCACCGGCGGCGGATTGCTGCCCAATCTCAACCGGTGGCGCACGCAGCTCGGCCAGCCGCCCATCGCCGACGACGACGCGGCCAAGCTACCAACGATTGATGCTTCCGGCGCCAAGGGAATCCTCGCCGACTTCAATGGCGCGGACGCGCGCACCGGCAAGCCCGCCCGGCTCATTGGCGTGGTGCTGCCGCTCAATGGCCAGACCTGGTTTTACAAGCTCATGGGCGACCCGGACCTGGTCGGCCAGCAGAAAGACCCCTTGATCAAGTTCATCCAATCCGCGCAGTATCCGGCGGCCAAATAATTACCCGGGCCGCCATGAAACCAATTGTCGCGTTTTTCACGTCGCTAAAACTCACGGTCGTCCTGCTGGCTTTCGCCATTATTCTCGTATTCGTGGGCACGCTGGCACAGGCGGACGAGGGATTGTACGGAGCGCAGGCGCATTACTTCAAACAGTGGATCGTGATCGGGGCGAACCTGTTCGGTCATAAAGTTCCGCTGCTGCTGCCCGGCGGCTACCTCATCGGCGTGCTGTTGCTGGTCAACTTGGTGTCGTCGCACATTTACCGGTTTGAGTTCAGCTTCAAAAAAACCGGCATCCAGCTCGCTCACGCGGGGGTGATCGTGCTGCTTGTAGGCCAGCTTTCCACCGATCTACTTTCGCGCGAATTGACCATGAGCTTCACCGAGGGGGAAACCCGCAATCATTCGGACAGCGCCACCGAATACGAGCTGATTTTCCAATCGCCCACCGAGATCACGGCCATTCCAGAGAGGTTGCTGAAGCCGGGCACGAAGCTGCAGATTACCAGCCTGCCGTTCCTCATCCAGGTCAAGCAGCACTGGCACAACTCGGAAA
>Ga0316231_1005024_pt1 | contig 10704 bp, 10 predicted proteins | sample TBH18027metaG_FD_206002 | JGI IMG/M metagenome (GOLD analysis project Ga0316231, IMG submission 206002) | Freshwater microbial communities from Trout Bog Lake, Wisconsin, USA - TBH18027 | ecosystem: Environmental > Aquatic > Freshwater > Lake > Hypolimnion/Profundal zone | place: USA: Wisconsin...
TGCTAATCTCAGACGTTGCCGAACTCGTGGACGAGCGGGCCGACCCGCGTCGTTTGGGCGACAAGCAGTTTAATTACATCGAAATATCGGACATAGATTCTCAAACGTGCGTGGTTTATTCCAACCGCATCGAAACTTCAGCCGCGCCAAGCCGCGCAAGAAAACTGGTGAAGGCCGGAGACGTCTTGGTTTCAACCGTGCGACCTGAACGCGGAACGGTTGGCATCGTCGGGCCACATCAAGACGGCTCGGTCTGCACAACCGGGTTGGCGGTGCTGCGACCAATCAGCATTGATTCGCTGACGCTCGCTTACCTGCTCAAATCCGAATTCGTGATTGCCCAGCTTATGCGGAACAATGTCGGCATCGCGTATCCCGCCATTGATGAGTCTTGTCTTTCTGGGGTGCTGCTGCCCGCACGGCAGGAAGATTTGCTGAAGCTTCAGCGGCAGGCTGTGGAGCTTCTCCGGTGCGAAGAACAACTTCACCATACCCGAAAGCAATTCAAGGATGCCATTGAGAATGCCGGGGCGGTGTGGCGGCAGATGAATTTCAAGCCAGCTTCCAAACCTCATCCAGCGATCCAAACCACGTCCCATCGCCAATCTCGCACGTCGGATTTTGGTTCACATGATCAGGAAATTTTTCAGCTCGCGGCAGCCCATACTTCTTGATGTCTATGGGGACTGAACGGGCATACGCAAATTCGCGAATGTTACCGCTGCGCAGGAACAGGCTGACGGCAAAAAAGTCCTGGGTGGCAAATTTGCAACTGCTTGTTGGATAACCATCCGTCAGGCTGTGAATCAAACGCGCAAATTTGGTATTCGTTCCCCAAAGGGATTTCGCCTCAAGCTTCTTGGTGACGCCCAGCTTCTCAACTTCAAAATCGAAGTAGGCGTAGCCGCCGATGTGCTTCGCCATGTCCTCCGGCATCCGGCGCACTTTGTATCCGGCCTCTTTCAAAACTTGAACAAGTGAATACTCGACCAAGCCGCTGAGAACTTTTGCCGACGCTCCATACTGATCAACTTCCAGAAAATCGTCTTGCGAAAGTCCCGCCAGCGATTTCTCAAGCTCTGCTTTCTTTGAAGCCGAGCCTGTGTAGATTTCTCCTTCGGCAACGTCTGCCCGCCGATCCACAGAAAGAATCCTGCCTTTGGCAATTTCCCGCCAGACACCACCTTCCTGGTAGGATTGTGGAACAAATTTGCCCGTTCGACCGGGAGCAACCAAATCTTCACACTCCTTGTTTATGTTGATCGTAAAACTGGCGCGGTAGTGGCTTTGGCCGGGAACTTTGATGATGGTTTTGTCGAGGGTTTTAATCGGAATAAGAACCGGGCAGAGTATGCTCTCAAGAGCTTGTGGAGGTACATCGCCAAAGCGCTTGGTCAACCGCTCAAAAAGAGCCTTGTAATTAAATGCCATAAATCAGTGATTCCAGCCGGGCGGAGTTTAAGAAATACGCGGGAAATGGAAAGTTTATAGGCAGAAAAGTTTGGGTCCATTCAGTCAGACGCTGAACTCCGGCGGCGGCATTCAATTCTCAAGAAATCTTAAGTAGCAGTCCGCACCGCATTTGAACTACGCTGCGGTGATGTCGATTAACAGTCGAAGCCGGAATGACGTTGCCGTAATCAACCAAAATCACGTGCCGCCCTTACAGGCTTGGATATTTTGTGGATGCTATACTCAGGGCGGCGCTCGCCGACTCGCTTTGCCCTGGGCTATCATCTTGCGGGCTTTCAGCCCTCGGAATTTGGAGTGGCTGATTTAGGTCCAACTGGCAACGTGCATTTCAGCGTCAGCGTTCATGTCGTCGAGTATTTTTCCAACTCGAACCCGTTTCGGAATTGCGGTTGTGTTCCTCCAAATGGTGAGACGTGCATCCCGGCCCTCCCTGGGCGAGAGGATTCAGGTGCGGGTGGGCATTCAAATCCAAATTAAATGGAGTCAACTCTGGCCTTTCTTACCTGTGTCCACCGGTGTCCATCGGTGGTTAGGGGTGGGGACGGCTCGTCCCCAGGTTTTCAGCTTGGGATGCCAGCCGACGGGGACAAGCTGTCCCCGCCCCGGTTCTGGGCTCCGCCCTGGATTCAGGGCGGAGCGCTGATTTGCCCCCGGCCATAAATTGACGTGTGCCTGGCAATTTTGATTGACCACCAGCTAAAGTGTAGCATACGATACAATTGGAAAATGAGAAACGAATCCAACGACCAGCTTAAACACGCCAGCGCCGCCATGGCGGTGCTCGCCGGTGCCGCCACGGCGGCGGCGCAGCTCGCCAACAATGCAGGCCCGGGCTTGTTGACCAAGGACGGCCAGCCCGTGCCGGCGCCGGAGCAGGCCACCAATGCCCCGACCGCACCCGCTTTGGAAACATCATCCACAGCCGGACCGCAGCGCTGGAACTGGCACGTGCAGAACACCGACATCATCCAAGGCTATCCGGGATTTTCCTCATCCTATTCCGGACCGAATAGCCTGCCCGGCGGCGGCGAAACGCGCGAAACGGTTTCCTTCGACCTGCTGGCGGGCGTCCGCTTGTGGTCCGGCGCGGAGGCACACGTGGATGGCATGATGTGGCAGGGCTTTGGTTTGCATGACACGCTCGGCGCGGAGGGATTCCCCAACGGCGAAGCGTTCCGGCTCGGCACCGACGTTCCCAATGGCACCTTTTCACGCCTGTTCCTCCGCCAGACTATCGGCTTGGGTGGCGAGCAGGAGGACGTGCCTGATGATCAGCTCACCCTGGCGGGCAAACAGGATGTTTCCCGGCTCACGTTCACCCTTGGACGGTTCAGCGCCAAGGATATTTTCGACAATAACGCGTATGCCAACGACCCGCGCACCCAGTTCATGAGTTGGGCGTTGATGGCCAACGAAGCCTGGGATTATCCGGCGGATGCCATCGGCTATACCACCGGACTGGCGGTGGAGTTGAACCAGCCCAAATGGACTTTGCGCTACGGGTTTTTCCAGTTGCCGCGCTATCCAAATAATTTGACCGGCGACGACCGGTATCTCAAATGGCCGTTTGACGGCTCGGCCCAGGATGGCCCCTTTTTGGATTCGTGGGGCATGGTGGGGGAATTTGAGCGCCGCTACACCCTTGCGGATCATCCCGGGACCGTTCGCTTGCTGGCCTTTCTCAACCGGGCCAATATGGCCGACTACTCGGCGGCGACCGCCATTTTGCTGGCCAACGGGCCGGGCGCGGATTATTCCGCCGCGCGCAGCTACCGCTACAAATACGGCTTTGGGTTGAACTGGGAACAGGAAATTGTGAAAAACGTGGGCCTATTCTCGCGCCTGGGCTGGAATGACGATCAGGAGGAGGGGTGGGTATTCAGCGATGTCGGCTATGCGGGTTCACTCGGCTTGAGTGTCAAAGGCGCGGCCTGGCGCCGGCCGGATGACACCTTTGGACTGGCGGGAGTGATCAGCGGCATCTCGAAGGCGGAACAAAACTTTTTCGCCGCCGGCGGCTTGGGCATTCTGGCGGGCGACGGCAATCTGGATTACGGCTGGGAGAAAATTGTGGAAACCTACTACGACTGCCGGGTGTGGAAAACCGTTCATCTGGCGCTGGATTATCAATTCATCACCGACCCGGCCTTCAATCAGGCCCGCGGCCCGGTCTCTGTCTTCGGTGCGCGCGTCCACTGGGAATTTTGACGCCGCGGCCATTGTCGGAGCCGACGTAAGGCGGCGCAAAACTGAATTTACGATCCCGTTGGTATTTGCAGCCTCTGCCGCCGGTCGCCGCGACCAACTGAAATCCATGAACCACCAGCAAGAATAATGACCCAAATTTATGACTTTCCCCGTGAGGGAAGACCGTGGCGACAAGGGTGCTGGGATACCCGCTGAGGCAGGGCTGACGAGTTTACCTCAGATCACCGAGCACCGAAAGATATTACCTGACCGGTTTGCTTATCCAGCTTGAAAAATCCGTTGCCGACGTGAACCACGAGCGCATTGCTCATCATGAAGATGGAGTCAATCTTGCCGTTATAATCCCTACTGACGTTCGCATAATATAGTGACAAATGGCTCAAAACAATTCGGCCTGTTTCCAGAAGGATTCCACCAGCGTTGGCCGGCGACGCATCCGCCCCAGCGCCTTGCGTGCGGCTCGGCCGAGTTGGGCAAAATCCTTCGGGCAGAGATTGGGAAGTTCGTGCTGTTTGCAATATCCCCAGATATATTCGACCGGATTCAGTTCCGGCGCATAGGCTGGCAGACGCTCCAAATGGATGTCACCGTGCTGTTGCGCAACATAATCCCGGACCAAGCGGCTGCGGTGCGCGGGCAAACCGTCCCAGATGACCGTAAGCCGCCCGCCAATGTGTTGTTGGAGGTGTTGGAGAAACTCGATCACCTGCGGGGCCTTGATGCTGCCGGGGAAGAGCCGAAAGTAGAAATTCCAAATGGTGATGCCTGCGATGGCCGAAAGACAGTTCCAGTTGAAGGAATACTGCAGCACCGGAGTCTGGCCCCGTGGAGCCCAGGTTCGGACCCGATGGGGTCGCTCGCTCAAGCCGCTTTCGTCCACAAACACTATGGTCCGGCCCTGCTGGAGCGCTTTTTTTTTATTTCCGGCCAGCGCACCCGCTTCCACTGCAGGATCGCCGGTTCATCGCGTTGCGTGGCACGCCCCACGGGTCGTTGGCAACTCCAGCCCAAGGCACGCAAAATCCGCCAGACATGTCCGGGATGAAACTTCTGCCCAGTTTGGCGTTCAATCAGATCGGCCACCCGCCACGTGGTCCACAGGGCGGTGCCGTAACCCAGAACTTCAGGACCTGCCTTCAAGCCCTGGCCCAACTGCGCCAATTGAGCGGGCTGCAAGCGGGGCTTACGGCCCGCCCGCCCTGCCTTCACCAGGGCTTTGGTGCCTTGCTTCTTCCAGGCTTGATGCCACCTACAGACCGATTGCCGGTGAACTCCCAATCGGCGAGCCACCTCCCCTTGCTGGAGACCTCGGTCAAACAGCCTGGCGGCTTTAAGCCGTCGCTGTTCGAGTTGTTCAAAATCGCGTTCAACGCCTTTTGGATTACCCATGCCCAAATCCTACCACGAAGAACCGCAGATGTCACTATATTATGCGAACGTCAGTAGTTGGGAATCTGCTTAACAGGGCTATCCTATTGACGGCAGTAGCGCCTTTGGGCCGCGATATATTGCGGCAGCGAGGCTAATTCAGCGCTGCGGGCGGGGGTTACTGCCGTAAATAGGATAGCCCGGCTGCTTAAATTCTGCCGGCTTCCGCAAAATCAGCCGTTTTAAGTCGGGCAAGCTCTGCCGTCGGGCGGGTGCAAACCCTGCCTCGCTCCACTTCCCGCAGCAACCCGCAGCAACCCGGCTAACCTTCTGAAAAACACCCCCGTTTTTCAGAGTCGTTGTCCCCTTGCTGCGGTGGCTGCGTGGCTGCGGCGGAAGCATGCGGACATTTCCCGCAGCAACCCCGCCAATCCAACTGAATCAGGCATCTCCATTAAATTCAAAATTGTTCTCCTCGCCGCGTTCCCAATGCGCTTCTCGAACGAGGTGCTGACCATTGGGCAGTTCCGCGGTCAAGCGGTGTTTGCCATAAAACGCCCTCAGTTTAAATTCGCCCCGCGCATCACTCACGCCGTTAGCTTTCGTCCACCACGCCTTTTTCACCAATGCCAGCATGCGGTCATAAACTGGCTTGGGCGACATGTCGCGCCGCAACCACCCGGCTGGTGCGCCCTGCCAGGCCCCAAGGTCGGAGAAATCCCACCATGTGATCGCGCGCACCCAAAAAGCGTGGTGCAAAAATTCGCCCCAAATTCCGCCTGCCGGGCCTCTTCCTCGGCGGTCGTTTCGCCCCAGTTTTCGCCCGGGCCTTTTCGCGGGCCGCTGACGATGGTTGACTCGGTGAAGTGAATCGGCAGACCGAGCCGGCTGTAACGGTCGCACAGATCCCACACATGGTGCAGCGGCCAGACGCCGTCATGCATGTGGCTCTGGATGCCAACCTCATTGAACAGCAATTTGCCGTCGTCTCGCAACTGATCGAGAATCCGGAAGTAAGCCGGCTCGGTGCGATAATCGTTCACGAGCGGCGTGGCCTTGGGATTGGCGGCGCGGGCGGCCCGGAGATGTTCCGCCACGTAAGGCACCGCGCCTTTGGCTGCCGCCCAGTCGGCCATTTTTGTTTTGTTGGGTTTCTCGGCCAGGTGCGTGGCCTCGTTGACCACGTCCCAAAAATCGATTCGCCCGGCAAAGCGGGAAACGATATCGCGCACACGGCCGACGGACAGTTGCTCAATCACCTTCCGATCTTCCGGCAGCCACGCCGGATTGCCGGCGGGATGATCCCACGCGAGCGGATGGCCCTTGCACCTGATCCCGTGCTCGCGGCTCCAAGCCGCCGTCTGGTCCGTGTAATGGTAAATGGGTTTGCCGCGCTGTGCTTCGTAGCTGGCGCAGTAAAAGGGCAGAGTGCAACAATTGAGCAAGGCGGCAAAACGCGTGCGATAGGCGTCCTCCAGCTCCGGCTGGCCGCAACGGTTGAACATGAAGAAGTTGCAACCGAAAAGAAAGTCGTGCTGAAGCTGCTCCACCGTAACCTTTGCGCCGGCCACCGGCGCGCCGCTGGCGTTGCGAATCCGGATAAAGCCATCTCCTTTGCGGTGCTGCTCGATCCGAGCGTTTGTCTGGCTGAGAATCTCCCCATCGGAAACGGCGTTCTTTGATTCCCCAACCGCCAACGCCGGTGCCGCAGCCAGCATCGCGGCCGTGGCCGCGCCGGCTTTCAGGAAGGTGCGCCGGCTCATCGCGCTGGATTGACCCGAATGGAATATATTTTGTACGGTCATGGAAATGCACTGATTTAAATAGACCACAGATGAACAGATGTGAACACAGATTTCTTCGGCCCCAACGATTCACGATGGGGCTCATCACCGCTGCCATCGGCTGCATGCTTTCAGGCTGCGCCACGAACAACGGCAGTCAGCCCAGCGCGCCCGCCAGCAGCGTCCAAACCAGCAGCGGCACGACGGTGAGCGGCTACATCGAAGTCGGGGGTAGCAAGACGATTCATTGAAGAGGTTCAACCAGGGGTAGCACAGGCGACCCGCCTGTCCCGGCCGGGTGAAAATCTTTGGAGTGCCGGATGTCAGGGGAGGGAAGGGGGTGGGGGACTTGTCAGAGGGGCCGCAACGCGTAAATTCATCTATCTTTTTCTATCACCCGAAACGGATTTTGTTGCATTTAGCCGCATCTTAACTAAAACCCATAAAATGCTTGAAAGCATTGATTCTATTGAACAACCAGTGTTTTCAGGGCTTCCGTTGTTTTGGCCTGACGGAGTTCGAATCTCCCCGCCCCGACCATTTTTCCCCTCATTTCTTGCTTATTCCCTTAATCAATGTGATCAAAGATGAGCAAGTTGTGTCCGTCCTTGATGCGCAGCCGCAGGCCGTCGGTGGTGGCATTCAAGTACTTGTCCTGGCCGTTCACCGTGACATGGATTGAGTAATTGGCGCCTTCACGGCTCCAGTCGCCTTTCCCGTCTTCAGGTTGGAAGGGGGGCTGATTCGGCTGGGTTGGGGTGACGAACTTGGGCAGGTTCTGGATGAAAATCAGATGGTCGGCGGTGAGGAGCAGGGTGGTGTGCGCGTAGGCTTGGGACCACAAGGCCCGGACGGCGCGCATGTCGTTGGCCCCCATTTTGGGCTGTTCCTGTCGGAGCCACGCGAGGGTCACACCGGCATTGAATACCCAGTTGCCAACGATGGGTTCGCCGCTGTACTTCGCCGACTTGCCGGAAATCAAATAATTGGTCAGGTCGGTGAGGTTGGTCAGCACGACGTCCTCAAGCACTTTCGTGAGGTCTGGGTTGGCCATCAGCGTCAGCACCGACGGTTCATTGGCGATTTCTCCCAGGGAGGTGCCGGCGGCCAGCGCATTGGTGAGCGTGGCGTCGTTCACCAGAAACTGCAAGTCGTCGCGGTGCCACAATGAAACCATGCCTGGGTAATCCCCCAGGCGCGATGCCACTTGCGGATTTTGCGCCAACAGGCCTGCCACGTCCGCCAGTTGGTAATAACTGACCGGCAGCCGGCCCACCGCGCTGGCGGTTTGGGAGAAGCCGGAGGTCTGCAGGCCTTTGCCCAGATTGCTCACGAGGCGGAGCGTCAAGGGCTGGCCGGACAGGTCATTCGGATCTTTCGCGACCTGGGTGGACCAATAGGCGAAATTAAAAATGAAGAAGCTGATGAGGACGAAATAGGCCGCGCCATTCAGCACGCCGAGGCAGATTCCCAGCCGGGTGTTGAGCCGCTGCCACAGGGCCTCCCGCAGGTCGCCCGCCCGGTATTTGTAATAATGTTCCACCCGATGGTGGACATACTGCGCCCCGACCATGAACGGGATGGTGGCGGCGAGGAAACCGAACACCGGAGCCAGCGCCCAGGCAGTGAGGGGATTGCTCGCGCCCAAATGCGGCAGCAGGGGATGGAAGAGCCGGCCGAGCGGAACCGCCAGCAGCGCAGCAAACAGGATGCTCACCAAGGAAAACGCCGCGCGGATGCCGCCCTGTCGCCAGCCGGCCAGAGCCGCCGCCGTTATCACCAAAATCGCCAAGATCCAAATGGTCATACCGACATTAAAAATCATCCCACAGAAAATGCACGACGAAAATGAAGGTAGTGGCACGGGCGTCTCGCCCGTGAGTTTCTTCTGCGTGAGAAGACGGCGCTGCTGAAACACACGGGCGAGACGCCCGTGCCACTACTGCCGCGTTGCAATCGCCCCAACACCCGTTATCTTGGCGGCGTGAAGATCTCCGTCATTGTTCCGGCGTTCAACGAAGCGAAGCTGTTGGGCGCGTCGCTGGCCGGCATTCGGGCATCGGCGGGCGCCTTCGCGCGGCTGGGCTGGGATTGTGAACTGATCGTCTGCGACAACAATTCCACGGACGACACTGCCGCCATTGCGCAGGCGGCCGGCGCCAAGGTGGTCTTTGAACCGTTCAACCAGATTGGCCGCGCTCGCAACACCGGTGCGGCGGCGGCCACCGGCGACTGGTTGATCTTTGTGGATGCGGATTCGCACCCCAGCGCGGAATTATTCACGGACGTGGCGGAACAGATTGTTGCCGGCCATTGCCTGGCCGGCGGCGCATCCATCCGGCTGGACGAGGCCTTGCTGGTGGCCGGTCTGATTGCGCGGCTCTGGAATCTGGCCAGCCGGGCGGGGCGCTGGCTGGCGGGTTCATTCATCTTTGTGGAGGCGGCCACCTTTCGCCGGTTGGGCGGTTTCAACCAGGAACTATTTGCGGGGGAGGAATTGGAGTTGAGCCAGCGGCTGAAACGACTCGCGCGCCAAACCGGGCGGCGCGTCGTCATTCTGCACCGGCATCCGCTGGTGACATCGGCGCGCAAAATGCGGCTGTACACGCCATGGGACCACCTGCGGCTGCTGGCGCGGGTGACGTATAATCGCCGCGTGCTAACGAAGCGTGAGGCGTGTGCGCTGTGGTATGACGGGAGACGGTGAGGAGTGCTGCGTGAGCGACCCAATCGTCCTCGTCTTCGTCCTCGAATTTTCCTGTTTTCGATTACGAGGAGGAGGACGAGGGGAAGGATTTGCGTGCGACAAACCCTAATTCTTCTTCCCGGCGGCGAAATAATCCAGGTACCGCATGAGTTGTTCCTTCATTTCCTTGCGGGGCACGGTGGCGTCAATGAGGCCGTGGTCGAGCAGGAATTCGGCGGTTTGAAAGCCGGGCGGGAGATCGGCGTGGGTGGTGTCCTTGATGACGCGCGGGCCGGCGAAGCCGATCATGGCGGCGGGTTCGGCGAGAATCAAATCGCCCAGCGCCGCGTAGCTGGCCATCACGCCGCCATAGCTGTTGTTCGTTAACACGCTGACATAAGGCAGGCGCTGGCGCGCGTGGTAGGCGAGGGCGGCGGAGGTCTTGGCCATTTGCATGAGGCTGAACACGCCCTCCTGCATGCGCGCGCCGCCGCTGGTGGAGATGATGACCACCGGCCAGCCGCCCTCCGTCGCGCGTTCAATCAGCCGCGTCAATTTTTCGCCCACCACCGAGCCCATCGAGCCGCCCATGAAACCGAAATCCATCACGCCGAGCGCGACCCGATGCGCGCCGATCTTGCCGATGCCCGTCACCACGGCGTCGGTGAGCATGGTGTTCTTGCGGTCGCGCTCCAATTTGCCCCGGTAGCCGGCAAATTTGATCACGTCCACGCTGGACAATTCGGCGTCCATTTCCTCAAAGGAGCAGGTTTCGACGAGGGAGTGAATGCGCTCGCGCGAGCCAATGGGGAAATGATGCTGGCATTTGGGGCAAACCTTGAGGTTTTCGTCCAGTTCCTTGTCAAAAATCATGGTGCCGCACGTCGGACATTTGGTCCACAAACCTTCGGGGATGTCGCGTTTTTTGCTGCGCGGCTTGGCATTGATCTGCTTGGGTTTGACGGGGAACGTGGTGGGGGCGTGCGTGATGGGCGGCGTCAAGGCCGGCTCAATCTGGGCAACGCCGCCAATTGTCTTCTTCGTGAACGAAGTGGTATCCATGCTGCGGATATATAGCCGTTTTCGAGGGCTGAAACAAGCGCGAATAAAACGGCGAATGACGAATGACGAATGACTAATCAATGCCGAAGCCCGAATGACCAAATCCTCCTTTCGCGAACATTA
>Ga0316231_1005031_pt1 | contig 10688 bp, 7 predicted proteins | sample TBH18027metaG_FD_206002 | JGI IMG/M metagenome (GOLD analysis project Ga0316231, IMG submission 206002) | Freshwater microbial communities from Trout Bog Lake, Wisconsin, USA - TBH18027 | ecosystem: Environmental > Aquatic > Freshwater > Lake > Hypolimnion/Profundal zone | place: USA: Wisconsin...
ACAACAGACGAGAACGGCCACTCGCTGGTTTATGACGCGTGGAGCCGGCTTGTCTCCGTGAGCAGCGGCTCAACGCTCCTGGCCACGTATTCTTATGATGGCACCGGTCGGCGCACAACTCAAACTGAAGGTGGCGTCACAACCGACCTTTATTATTCGAACCAGTGGCAGGTCATTGAGGAGCGGCAAGGAAGCACGGTAACTAACCAATACGTTTGGGGTCCGTTCTACGTCAATCAACTGATCGTGCGGGATAGCAATCCGGCCTCCGTCGGGGAACTGGGTATCAGTGGTTCCGGCCTGAGCTTGCGTGTATATTTCCAGCAGGATGCCAATTGGAATGTCACCGCTGTGACGGATGTCTCTGGCAGCGTTCTGATGCGTCTGGAGTACTCTGCCTACGGCGTGGCCACGGTCCTGAACGCCGACTGGTCCACCGGCACCGCGCCCTTCGGCAGTGCTGATGCCTACGGCGTGGTCTACGGCTTCCAGGGCGGTCGGTATGATCCGGCCAGCGGGAAGATTAATTTTCAACGGCGGGATTACGACGCGGTAACCTGCGTGTGGCAGGAGCAGGATCCGGCGGGGTACGTGGACGGGCCCGATGTTTACACGGATGTGTGCGAGAATCCGATAGGTTATGGTGATCCGACGGGACAGTGGTCGGATACTAATCCCCCAACAGGGTGGAGGAATGATCAGCCTTTCACACGAATGTCGCGTGCGCAGCTTCGCGCCGCCGAGTTGGAGCTATGGAAGACCGCGCAGCTGAATAAACTCAAGTTGAAGCTCATCGCACTCGGCAAGGGCGCAAAGCTTCCAGACGGGTCGGCCCCCCAACCTGGTCAGCTAGAGGAACAAGCGGCCGTAATTACGGAGGCAGTTGTAGAGTACGTGTATGCATGGCGATGTTTCCACCTCGTATGGTTCTCCGATGATGCTACTTGGCTGCAGGACATTAATACGGACAGCAACAGCAGAGGGTGCGGACAGTGGGCGGAGGGACTCAAGAATGCTGTTGACACGGCGTACGGCACGAAGTACAGCGAGAAATGTCGGATCTTCCGGATGGACGTCGTGAGTTCATGGCACCCGCTTTTTGGCGTGTTCTCATTTTGGCACGTCAACCATCATTGGGTGGAGGTTGCCCTTGCTATGAATCCACGGCCGGGAGCTAACGCCATCGAGCCCCCCAACAACAACCCGATGGTGCAGCTCGACCCCTGGGCCACCGCTGGAGTCGGCGATATTAACACCAATGAATCAACGAAGAATTACGTTGGCCAACCGCGTGACACGGGGGATTAGAGGCTTTCCATGGCTTGGGATTCGGATGTTGTCGGGCGGCAGCCTGAGCGCGTGAGGCGTGCCGGGAACTTGGCTGCTTGGCTCTCGCTGCGGGTCATCTTGTGCGGCGCTGCTTTCCTGGCTCGACCACCTGTTGCGCGGTGCTCTCCGAACTACGTACGCCAAGACGCTGACGACAACGAGCTGCTATTTACCGTTCCGCTAGGCCCGAGCACTTATCTCATTCATCCGACACGCGCGGCGGCGAAGCGAGAGGAAGTGCTCGCTCGTCTGGACCCGGGGGCGTGCGATTACGAAATAGTCGAAGTCTATCCTTCGGGATCGATGCGCAGACTGCTGCTCGGCATCGACTCGCTCGGTAAGAGCGGCAGCGTTATCTTCGGGCGATCGCTTCACGGCTATTTTACCCGGGGACAACATGCTTCTGTTCGCACAGACTGGTTTTTTCTACTGGAAACATCTGGTCTGGGTATTGAACATGAACCTCGCTTCTTCGCCGCCTCCAGTGAGTTGCGCGCGGCCCTGGTTGAGTTGGGCGTTCGGGATCTTTCCATGTCTGCGCCGGCAGGACTTACCAGCGGTCTGTCTGACCCGGAAATGCGCCCATGGCGTTATGTCATGTTCAGGAACCGATTCAGCTTGGCTGATCCGATATGGGCTGTGGGCATCGGTGCCTTCGGGTCGCTTATTGGATTGCTGGCGTCGCTTTTTTGCGAACGTCGACCGGTGCGAGTGAGCGCTGTTTGTTGCGGCGTCATTGGCATTGTCCTGGCGCAATTGGTCTGGCCTCCCAGAACTTACGCCGGTAGTCTCGGATTCCCATTCTTTCCGACGCTCTTGGTGCTGGTTGCCTCGTGGATGCACGCCAGGAAGAAACTTCTCTTCGACTTTGGTTGTACCTGCTTCATAGGGAGCGCTGCCGCGAAAGGAAACTCGCTTGCCATCGCACTGCCATGTGCAGGCTCGGTGGGCGACGTTCTGACAGCTGCAACGCCACCCGTGTTGGATTACGAGAACCCGAGAACCCGAGTCCCGCTGAAGTGTGGGCCTTTCTATTGGGCTCTTGCAGCGGCGATCACCGAGCATCTGGTAGTTGCGCTGGCAGCCGTTCTTGCCACGAATAATGGAGATGCCGGTCAGTTGGCACGGCTCTCGGCAGCCGTCGCGATCGTGTATTGGTGCGGTCTGTTCGTCTTTGCCGCCAGCGGTCGATGGAGGAGGGCAAGCTGGCGGCTGATCTACGTGGCGATCGGTTATCCTATGATGCTCGCCCCAGCAGCGCGTACCCTTTTGGGATGGTAGAAAACCGGAGAATACCGGGAATACCGGGGACAGGCAGGGATAAAAGTATTATGATACGCGTGCGAATGTAGAATGGTCACTGATTCTTACATTTCCGGCCGCTGTCGGTATCGGCACGCCCCCGTCAAGGCCAGCACGACCTCAGTACAATACGCCTACAGCGACCCGAACGATAACAGCCGCCTAACTTCCATGACCTATCCCAATGGGCGCATCCTCATCTGCGGTTACAACGATAACGCCCTGGATGACGCCATCGGCCGCCTGGATTACCTGGCCGATGCTGGTGGCGCGATGGCCGGGCACTTGGCGGATTACCAATACGTGGGCCTGTCAACTCCGGTTTCGCAAGCCTTTGCTAATGGCGTGACGGAAAACATCACGTTTACCAACTTCGGGCAAACCGCCGAGGTCAATTACGTAAACACGAGCACATCGACTTCCACGGATGATTTTGCGTACGGCTACGATGCCGATGGCAATGTCCTGTACAAGAACAACATGCTCAGCCCGGCCAGCAGCGAGCTTTATCACGCCAACAGTACCACGACAGGGGATGACAATTCCGCCTACGATCCGCTGAACCGTCTGGTTGCCTTTGCTCGCGGCACGTTGTCCGCGAGTGGGGACAATGGTTCCAGCCTGGACACGGTCGCTAGTGCCAGCGCCACGCAGAACTGGTCCTTGAACGCCGTGGGCGACCAAAGCTCCGTCACGACCAACGGCACAACCACCAGCAATGCCACCAACAGCCAAAACCAGTTGACAGGATTCGGCTCGGCCAGCCTAGTTTATGACAACAATGGCAATATCACAACAGACGAGAACGGCCGCACGCTGGTTTATGATGCGTGGAATCGGCTTGTTTCCGTCAGCAGTGGCACCACCGTTCTGGCGAGCTATTCGTACGATGGCACCGGTCGGCGCACAACTCAAACTGAAGGTGGCGTCACAACCGACCTTTATTATTCGAACCAATGGCAGGTCCTTGAGGAGCGCCAGGGTAGCACAGCCACAGCGCAATATGTCTGGGGTCCGTTCTATATCAATCAACTCATCCTGCGGGATAGCGGCTCGAGTTCAGACGGGGAACTCGGCATTACCGGCTCCGGTCTGGGCTTGCGGCTGTATGTGCAGCAAGATGCGGACTGGAACGTTACTGCTGTGACGGATGTATCGGGTAGCGTGCAGATGCGCCTGGATTACTCTGCCTACGGCGTGGCCACGGTCCTGAACGCCGACTGGTCCACCGGCACCGCGGCTTTCGGGAGCACAGACGCTTATGGCTGGATCTATTGCTTCCAAGGCGGTCGGTACGACCCGGTCAGTGGGAAGATTAATTTCCAGGAGCGGGATTACGATGCCGCGACCTGCGTCTGGCAGGAGCAGGATCCGGCGGGGTATGTGAATGGACTGAACTACTATGAATTTGTAAATGACACGCCAACTGGGTTCGTTGACCCCGGCGGGATGAGGCCTCAAAGCGATGTGGAGCAAGCATTAATAGGAAAGCTACAGAACATGGTTAATAACCTTAATGCTAAGGGGAAGGAAGAAGACGTAGCGTCAGCCCAGAAGGTCCAATCGTTTATTACTATGTATAGCAACGAAATCGCGGCGGTCCCGAATGGGGCTGCTGACCCTTTGTACCTCGCGGTCATCAACCAAGCGCTGGTAAAGTGGAAGGCTCAAGACGCGACATCTAACCAGAACGTCTTCTCGAAAGCCGGATCCGGGGCAAACGGGCAAGGCTACGTGGTGGGACCAGACAAATGTAACCTCTTCGTTGCGGCCGTCATCGCCGATGCTGGTGGTCCGACGTTAGAAGATACTGGCTGGCATAGCAACAAGAATCCTCCGTCAGCGAAGGACTGGAGCGGCAAGGCGCAGGCGAAGCACAATCATTGGGGTTGGTACAGGACCGGCGATCCCGGCTGGGGCAGTATCATCAGCGAGCCGAACGACATGGGCCAGGATAACGAGCGTCACCACGGCAAGCATGTCGGCATATATCTTGGATTCGGCCTATACGTTAGTGCATCGGGTGCGGGAGATCTGACCAGCGGGGTTGATCAGCCAACTGATGGTGTGGTCATCAAGTTGACAACTCACATGATAGCCGCCGATGGTAGGTTCTGGGTAACGGATATCTATCCCCGCGAAAAGCGAGCGCCAGCACCAACCACGCAGCCAGTGGGAACGACGCAACCAATCCCATAGCCAGCGGTGCCACGGCCCGCGAACTCACGGAGGGCGCATTAGGTGGCCTCGGGCGACAACAGCAAGAAAGCGCAACCTTTGGAATATGAGGCACGACGCGCGCCGCGACGGCGGCGTGCCTTGGTAGTGGTCGCTTACGGTGCGTTAGTCATGATTGTAGCTAACCTGCTCACAGCTTGGACCGGAGGGGTCTATATTGGTTGCTCGTGGCACTCTCGCGGGATAGCCATCGCAATGTTTCCCAATCATACTGTGTGCTGTGCCGAGTACTACTACGATGAGGAGCACGACCTAGTCGAAGCTGGCTTTGGGTGCCAGGGATTCGCGCGAAAGAACGCTTTTTTCCACATTAGCCGCCACGATAATGGTTTCCGCTCGTACTACGAGGTCGATGTTCCTTCGGTAGTTGTTGATTCAATTGTGGTAGTGACCTTGGTGCCATTGGTAGTCGCATGGTCAAAAAGACGTGTCCGCTAAAGGAACCGAACCTAATCTAGGGACAGCTAGCCCAGAAATACCGGGGACAGGCAGGGATAAAAGTATTATGATACGCGTGCGAATGTAGAATGGTCACTGATTCTTACATTTCCGGCCGCTGTCGGTATCGGCACGCCCCCGTCAAGGCCAGCACGACCTCAGTACAATACGCCTACAGCGACCCGAACGATAACAGCCGCCTAACTTCCATGACCTATCCCAATGGGCGCATCCTCATCTGCGGTTACAACGATAACGCCCTGGATGACGCCATCGGCCGCCTGGATTACCTGGCCGATGCTGGTGGCGCGATGGCCGGGCACTTGGCGGATTACCAATACGTGGGCCTGTCAACTCCGGTTTCGCAAGCCTTTGCTAATGGCGTGACGGAAAACATCACGTTTACCAACTTCGGGCAAACCGCCGAGGTCAATTACGTAAACACGAGCACATCGACTTCCACGGATGATTTTGCGTACGGCTACGATGCCGATGGCAATGTCCTGTACAAGAACAACATGCTCAGCCCGGCCAGCAGCGAGCTTTATCACGCCAACAGTACCACGACAGGGGATGACAATTCCGCCTACGATCCGCTGAACCGTCTGGTTGCCTTTGCTCGCGGCACGTTGTCCGCGAGTGGGGACAATGGTTCCAGCCTGGACACGGTCGCTAGTGCCAGCGCCACGCAGAACTGGTCCTTGAACGCCGTGGGCGACCAAAGCTCCGTCACGACCAATGGCACAACCACCAGCAATGCCACCAACAGCCAAAACCAGTTGACAGGATTCGGCTCGGTCGGCCTGGCTTATGACAACAATGGCGATACCACAACAGACGAGAACGGCCACTCGCTGGTTTATGACGCGTGGAGCCGGCTTGTCTCCGTGAGCAGCGGCTCAACGCTCCTGGCCACGTATTCTTATGATGGCACCGGCCGGCGCGTCACCGAAGCGGAAAACTCCGTCACCACGGACCTCTACTATTCCAACCAGTGGCAGGTTCTGGAGGAGCGGCAAAGCGGCACTGTGACGGCGCAGTATGTGTGGGGTCCGTTCTATGTAAACCAGATTGTGCTACGCGATAGCAACCCAACCTCGCTTGGGGAGCTTGGCATTACCAGCTCCGGCCTGAGCTTGCGTGTATATTTCCAGCAGGATGCCAATTGGAATGTCACCGCTGTGACGGATGTCTCTGGCAGCGTTCTGATGCGTCTGGAGTACTCTGCCTACGGCGTGGCCACGGTCCTGAACGCCGACTGGTCCACCGGCACCGCGCCCTTCGGCAGCGCTGATGCCTACGGCGTGGTCTACGGCTTCCAGGGCGGTCGGTATGATCCGGCCAGCGGGAAGATTAATTTCCAGGAACGATATTACGACGCAGTGACGGCAGCGTGGGGCCAACAGGACCCTGCGCGGATCGGCACAGATGTCTACCTTTTCTGCGGGAACAGCCCGATTGACGAGACAGATCCGACGGGGCTGTGGTCGGATACTAATCCCCCAACAGGGTGGAAGAATCAGCCTTCAACGCGCCCGGCGGCGGCTCAAAGTCCCGGCTTCACCCTCGAAATTTGTAAAGTCGCAGAGCGGATCGTTGAAAGTGGCTCAATCGGTTTGGGAATAATAATGAATGAGGCTGGTGAAATCAGGCTTGAATATGATGCGGCTGTAAAAGCATTAGAACAAGCAGGGCTTTCGAAGGCCGAAGCGAGCGCGGCCCGAGACCAACTTAAGCTGGGATTTCGAGAAAAGCAGAATGGACTCGGAAGGGCCCTCACTGACAGGATTCTCGCAGCGAGAAAAGCGGCTGGAGTGGTAGCGAAGAAAAACAGCCCATTCAAACCAAACGCTGGTCTCTTCGGAACGGCAAAACTAATGAAGGTGGCTGGCAAAGGATTGGTTATCGTGGGCCTGACCCTGGATATTATCGACGTCGCCACGAGTGACGAGCCGGCAGAAGAAGCTGGAAAAAAGGGAGGGGCGCTCCTCGGTGCCATAGCTGGGGCTGAAGCTGGTGCCCTAATCGGTGCTTGGGGAGGCCCCTGGGGAGCTGGTATAGGAGCATTTGTCGGTGGTGCCGCTGGTGCTTACGTAGGAGAAGAGGCTGTCGCACAGTTTCTGAACTCGCTTAAGAATCCCGGCCAGGGGGCGCCCCCAGCAGAACCAGGCCCAAGGTTGGGCCCGGATGAATTTGAGGTACCGGAAGGTATCATCTTTGGCGGCCTCTATCAGCGGGGGATTCCGGGAATCCCCTACTAATGGATCACGCGGATGACGGCAGACGTCTAGCCAGTGGTGTAATGCAGGGCTAACGGTGCCCGCAGGAGTTCACGACCCAGATGCGACAGGAGGCAAGAAACGCACGCCTCGCATAATCATCGCCTTACATGCTTAATGCCATTACAGCCTGACCCCCTTTTCAATAATATTGGGACACTTCTGAGGTAATCTTTTGGGCAGAATATTCGAACACATTCGTGCCGCGTTGTCAGCAATGATGTCGGTGCTTCGAGGACCGCAGCTCATCCCGCCACAGGAATTCCGCCTGTCGCAGTTACGGCGCGCCGTCGAGCAGCGCGCTGGGAAAGACGAGACTTGCTGGCAGGGTTGCCTTATTGGTCTATGCACCTTCGGGGATCAAAAAGCGGCAGAGGAAATCAGAAAGACTATCAAAACCGGGCGAGGCTCGTCACTGTCCAACGCGTCTGCCGATTTCAGCAAGGATATTTTGCGCATCTATTTAGCGTGGCCCGTTTCAAGGCACCAACATCATGCCGGAAGGGATGCGATAAGAATTGACATGGTAGATCCCAATGAGCTATCTGACGGCGATTATGTTGTCGCTGTCGAGCGGGAATCTGACGTTGACCCAAGCTGGTTCGAGCTACCGGCGTTTAAAATCTTGTAGTGCCTGTGACAAAAGAACGCCTAAAGGGTCAGGAGTCACACTTTTCATTGAGCCTCGCCTCGGTCTAGGATAAGCTGCCGGCATGGCGAATCGGTTGTGCATTACCTCATGTGGACTGGCGTGCCATGTCCGCAATAGTGCCCATGCCCGCGCAGAGGCGGAAAAGAGGACAGGTCTAATTGATGGCGTACGCTGACGACAAGCTGAGCGATGCCGGGGGGAACTTCAGCCTTACGGAAACCGCCAACGATAATCACACGGTAAGCACCACCGGCAACAGCGTCGCCGGCACGCAGACCGTAACCACCACCGGCCAGGAAACCGATACCATATATGAGACCAACGCCAACGGCTCGGACAACTACGCCCTCAACGGCGGTGGCGTAAACACCTTTACCACCACCGAAACCGATGACACGACCGCTGGCACGGCTAACTCGACGACCACTGGCAGCGATGTGTACGGCCTGACGGAAACCGGCCAGCATGGCGCGATTGTTTACACCCAAAACCTCGGCGGTACGGACGTCTACACCACCACCGTCCAGCAGGATTCTCTGACCGGACTGTTCAGCTCAATTACCAGCGGCGCCGATGGTTATACCCGCAATGAATCGGGCACGAATTCCGGCACACCGTTCAGCACCAGCGACTCGGGCTCCAACCTCTTCAGCAGCACGCTGATCGGCGACACCTTCAGCGGCGCGGTCAGTTTGAGCCAGACCGGCACCAGCCGCTATGGCCTTCTGGAACAGTTCAACAATACCTCCGCTGCCGCCAACGGCGGGGCTGGCATGGGGGATTTCGCGTCGGTGGGGTTGCCCATCCTCATGGGCCGGGCCAGTGTACCGGCTGGGACGTTCCGCAGCATCGGCGACGCCCAGTACCAATATTGCTTTGCCGCCGGTACGCAAGTGCTCATGGCCGACGGCACGACCAAGGCCATCGAGACCATCGAACCAGGGGCTATGGTGCTGGCTTGCCCAGAGAACGATCCAGAGAGCAAGCCCGTGGCTTGCCGGGTGGCGGAGGTTTATCGTAACCCGCCAGCCAAGCTGCTGGCAGTGACCATACGCTTTGAGAACGAAGTTGCGGATGCCGAGCCGGTGTTGACCACCGGAAACCATCCGTTCTACGTGCGTGGCCAAGGGTGGATGCATGCTGAAGACTTGGTCCCTGGTGACAGCCTCCGCACCGATGACGGGGCCTGGGCCCAGGTCCAGCAGGTCAAGCCGACCGGACGCACGGAGCCGGTGTTCAACCTCCAGGTCGAAGAGAGCCATACGTACTTTGTGAAGCCAGTGGATAGCTCCACAGCGGTGTTGGTGCACAACGACTCCAACGACGTGCCAGCTACGCCCGTGTCACCTTATTTGGCGGAGATTCCGCGCATACGGGCAGCGGATTGGCAGAATTGGCCCGTGGCGCCAGTGAACGAACACCGGTTGATCATAGAGCCGGCAAAATGGGCCATATACGACTGGAAGACGGGACATCGCTGGCGTGCTGCAGTTTGCGCCGCCGAAACAATCAATGAGGCATTAATTATATCAAGTATAATAAAGGGCCTCGGCAAAATGCTGGTGAGCGCTCCGTCAACCTTTCAATTATTCACATCTTCTGGGGCGGCTGCCACAAGTGAAGTAACACTGAGTCAGATGGTGCCGAAGACCATCGCACGAGTCGTTCCAGGCAACATCAACCTGACAACTCTGGGAATCACAGATCAGGTGTTTGTGACGGATGCCTTTCTATTAAGAGGCTTGAGCGCAGCCCAGATTGCTGAGAAACTGGAGATACCCGCGACTAGCTCGTTTAAGGTCATCGAATTCAGTTCCGAAGGTATTAACGGTATTGCCGTTCCTATTAGGAATCCAAGTCCGGGCTTTGTTGGGAAGGGATTTACATCGGGAGGCTTGTCGGAGTTCGTGATGCCCAACGGACCGATCCCGTCAGGATCTGTCATTAGGAGTGTGCCATGAAGCTAATAGAACCAGGCGAAGTGCGCCTTGAGGGGCAGTGGTTGAAGGTCGGTGGTAAGGTGATCGCCGATGACACCGCGCTTCGAATTGATGAACTGATACGCGGTGCATTAACAAAGCTTGCCGAATCGAAAGATGGTTGGGATGTCCTCTATCTTGATAGGCGGGACGGAAGGATGTGGGAACTTACGTATCCCCATAAGGACTGGCACGGCGGCGGCCCGCCATCACTAGATCACGTGATAAAGGATCGTGTCAAGGCGAAGTATGGGATTTGAGCAAGGATGAACATCGATTCCCTCTTATTGGCTTCCTCCGAGTGGCCTTGGCTGGCTGCGTCGTTGCAGAGGCGGAAAAGAGGACAGAGGCGGAAAAGAGGACAGGTCTAATTGATGGCGTACGCTGACGACAAGCTGAGCGATGCCGGGGGGAACTTCAGCCTTACGGAAACCGCCAACGATAATCACACGGTAAGCACCACCGGCAACA
>Ga0316231_1005034_pt1 | contig 10685 bp, 10 predicted proteins | sample TBH18027metaG_FD_206002 | JGI IMG/M metagenome (GOLD analysis project Ga0316231, IMG submission 206002) | Freshwater microbial communities from Trout Bog Lake, Wisconsin, USA - TBH18027 | ecosystem: Environmental > Aquatic > Freshwater > Lake > Hypolimnion/Profundal zone | place: USA: Wisconsin...
GCGCCCCTTCTGGTCTTTCATTCCGGAGTAAGCCATGGCCACCGAACTTTCCCCTTTTGATCAGGGCCGGCAGGCGCAGGCCTTCTTCGCGACCCGCCCCACGGCCCTGACCCGCTTCATGCGGACCTGCATCCCTTGGCAGATCTGGCGCTTCGTGGTCATCAACGTGAAGATGATCCGGGTCATCCGGAAGAGCCATCACTGAACAGGTCAATAGCCTTCGCCCTCCAGCGCGGCCTGGGCCTTGCCGCTGAACCGGCGGAACAGCATCGTGAAATAGCCCAGGACGAGGGGGAAGCCGAGGATCCACCAGACGAACCCCTTGCGCAGCCCGGCTCCGGCCGAGCTGGCATTGTGGGCCGTCAGGCTCCAGGAGGCGTTCAGGGTGGACCCCAGCATGACGGGCCAGACGCTGGCGGCGCTGGCCGCGAGGATGCCGAGGATGAAGGCGGAAGACCCCAGGAACGCCAGGAGCGGTTGCCCAGCCCGCAGCCCACGCACGACCGCCAGCAGACCCCCGAGGTAGATGAGGGTCGCCAGCCAGGCCAGGGGCGCCCTGGACCAGCCTTGGAACAGCGCGGGGTTCACCACGGCCGTGGCCAAGGTCGTGCCCACCCAGAGCACGCCCACCAGCCCCCACAGGGGCAGGCCCGCCTTGAGGCACCGGGCCTGGACGGGACCGTCGGTCTTCCAGGCCAGGAAAGTGGCACCGTGACCGGCCAGGGTCACCAGCACAAAGACCCCCATCAGCACCGTGTACCAGTCGAGGATGCCCACCGGATTGCTGGGCCTGAACCCGGTGAAGAGGGGGATGTTGAAGTAGCCGGTGGCGTCCACCGGCACCCCCCGGATGACGTTGCCGAGCGCGGCGCCCAGCAGGATGGGCAGCAGGGCGCTGGACAGGGCGAATACCGCATCCCAGAAGGACCGCCACATCGTGTCTTCCAGATGGCTCCTGAACTCGATGCTGATGCCCCGGAGCACGAGGCTCCACAGCACCAGGAACATCGCCAGGTAGAAGCCCGAGAAGCCCGAGGCGAGCACCTTCGGAAAGGCCAGGAACAGCGCGCCGCCCCCCGCCAGGAGCCAGACTTCGTTGCCGTCCCACCAGGGGCCGATGGCAGCCAGCACCTGACGCCTTTCCCCGGGCGTCCGGGCCACGAAGAGGTGCAGGATGCCTGCGCCGAAGTCGAAGCCATCCATCACCGCATAGATGGCGATCATCACCGAAACGAGCCAGAACCAGAGCATTTCCATGACCATCTCCTCAATGCCCATGGCCGCTGGGCGCGGGACCCCGGGCGATCTCGCGCCCTACCAGAAACAGGAAGAGGAGGCCCAGGACGAAATAGAGCCCCAGGAAGCCCAGAAAGGTGAAGACCGTTTCGCCACTGTGGACCAGATGGCTGGAGCCCTGGGAGGTGCGCATGAGGCCGTAGAGGATCCAGGGCTGGCGTCCCAGTTCCGCCGTCATCCATCCTGCCGAGTTGGCGATGTACGGGAAGGGGAAGGCCAGCATCAGGCACCAGAGCAGCCAGCGCTGGGACGGGAGCCGGCCGGTCCAGGCCATGAGCGCCGAGAGGCCCATCAGGAGGATGAACAGGGTGCCCAGGCCCACCATGATGTGGAAGGCGTAATACAACGGTTCGATGCTGGTGGGCCACTGGTCGCGGGGGAAGGCCTTCAGGCCATCCACTTCCGCGTTGATCGAGCCGTAGGCGATGAAGCTCAGGACGCCCGGCAGCTGTACCGGATTGTCCAGCCGCGCTTCAGCCACATTCGGCTGGCCGATCATGTTCAGGCCGGCCCTGGGCCCGCTCTCGAAACGCCCTTCCATGGCGGCCAAAGTCGTGGGCTGATACCTGGCCACCAGCTTGCCCTGGAAATCCCCGGTGGGGAAGGCCACCAGCAGGGCGCCCAGCAGGCCTCCGGTGATCCCGGCCGTCAGATTCACGCGGGCCTGTTCAAGGTGCACACCGCGCAGGGTCCAGTAGGCACCCAGCGCCGCCACCACGAAGGATCCGGTCACCACCGCGCCCATCATGTCGTGTAGGTACTGGATCACCGCCCAGGGATTCAGGAGATAGGGCCAGAACCGGTCCAACTGGAGCGTGTTGTTGGAGGCGACCAGGTAGCCTACGGGGTGTTGCAGGAAGGCGTTGGTGGCCACGATGAAGTAGCCGCTCAGCCAGCTTCCGAGCAGGAGCGCGAGCGATGCCTGGAAATGCCGCCGGGGACCAAAGCGCTTCTCGCCCCAGATCAGGATGCCCAGGAAGGTGCTTTCCAGGAAGAAAGCGAACATGCCCTCCATGCCCAGCGTCTGCCCGATCACCCCGCCAGAATAGGCACTGAACCGCGCCCAGTTCGTGCCGAACTGGAATTCCAGCGGAATCCCCGTCACCACGCCGACGGCGAAATTGATCCCAAGGATCCGGATCCAGAACCGGGCCGCGTCATTGTAGTGCTCCTGACCAGCCCGGCGCCCCATCCATTTGAGCGCCGCGATGATGAGCGCGAGTCCCATGGTGAGCTGAGGAAAGAGGTAGTGGAAGGTTGCAGTGAAGCCGAACTGCAGCCGGTGCCAGAAGAGTGGATCACCCATGGGGCCTCCCAGGAAAGCGGAACCGTTTCAGGATAGAACCATTTTGAACATATGCTCTAAATCATTTTATGTTCAATTCACTCAGTCAGCGAGAAACCGAAGAAAACCTGGACCGTTTCCGCCCCTGGGTTGTGGTAGGCGATGCCGCCGTTGGAGTAGTGGCTGACGGCGAGTCCCGTTCGATACCTGCGCCCCAGGCGATGCAGGACGTAGGCGGTCGTGCGGAATTCCAGCTTGCTCCCCAGGTTCAAGGCCTCCTGGTCCGAATACCACCCAGGGCCAGTGCTCAACCCGACGCGCCAGACCTTGCCGATCGGCACACTCAGCAGGGGGCCCAACCCCAGGTAGGTCCCCTTGGAGGACAGATCCAGGGAGAGCCAGGAACCAAGCCCCATCCCTTCCGCTTCATGCATGAGTCCCACGGAACCGTAATCCAGATGCTCATGAAAATAACGAAAAGGCCCATACCCAAGCCCCGCGAGTACGGTGGTATCGCTGCAATAGGACGGAAGCCCCAGGAGCATCATGGCAAAGCCGCCGCCAACGAGCCTCCTGGCCAGGTCACGGACGCATGAAGCGGCCACCATGATGTTCACCGGACCCCCCGAATCTGGACCTTGACTTGGCCCGTCCATACAATACTCTATACCTAAATAACCAGTTGGTTATTTAGCGTAATCACCAACCAGGAGTGACCGATGACACAACCCAAGCGCATTGTCATTGTCGGCGGAGTGGCAGGAGGCGCCTCCGCTGCGGCCCGAGCCCGGCGCCTTTCGGAAGACGTGACCATCACCCTCCTGGAACGAGGGCCCGATGTCTCCTTTGCCAACTGCGGCCTGCCCTACCATGTGGCGGGCATCATCCCCGAACGGGCCCGCCTGCTGGTCCAGACCCCCCAAAGCCTCAGCGCCCGTTTCGGCATCGACGTCCGCGTCCATGCCGAGGTCATGAGCGTGGACAGCGCGGGCCGTGAGGTAACCGTGAAGGATCGCCTCAGCGGCGCATGCTACCAGCTTGCCTATGATGCGCTGGTCCTGAGTCCAGGCGCCGAACCCGTGCGCCCACCCATCCCCGGCGCTGACGATCCTCGGGTGCGAACGCTGCGCAACATGGGGGACATGGATGCCATCCTCAAGCTCCTGGCGGGAACGGACACGGGTGCCGCAGTCATCGTGGGCGCGGGCTACATCGGCCTGGAAATGGCGGAGGCCCTCCGCCACCGCGGGCTTGAGGTCGTCCTGGTGGAGAAGATAGGCCAGGTCATGGGCGTGGCTGATCCCGAGATGGTCGTGCCCCTCCAGGAAGAGTTGGTCCGGAAAGGCGTGGATCTCAGGCTTGGCCTGTCGGTGGAGGCCTTCCAGGCCCCGGATGGCGGCCCCCTGCGAGCCTTGCTGACGGACGGATCCAGCATCCCTTGCCGCCTCGCCATCCTGGCCATCGGCGTGCGCCCTGAGACCACCCTCGCCCGTAGCGCCGGGCTCACCCTGGGCACCACGGGCGGCATCCTGGTGGACCAGGGCATGCGCACGTCCGACCCCCACATCTGGGCGGTGGGCGACGCGGTGGAAGTGCGCGATGCCCTCCTCGACGTGCCCGCCCTGATTCCCCTGGCCGGCCCTGCGAATCGCCAGGGGCGCATCGCCGCGGAGAACATCCTGGGCCGGACCACCCGGTACCTAGGCACCCAGGGGACGGCCATCTGCAAGGTCTTCCATCTGGCTTTCGCCATGACCGGCCAGAGCGAGAAGGGACTCCTCAGGAGGGGCCTGCCGTTCCGGAAAATCTATGTGCATCCCGCCGACCACGCCACCTATTACCCCGAGGCCCACCCCATGAGCCTCAAGCTGTTGTTCCATCCAGAGTCCGGGCAGATCCTGGGCGCCCAGGCCGTGGGCCCCGCCGGCGTCGATAAGCGCATCGACGTCATCGCCACGGCCATGAGGGGCAAGCTCACCGTGTTCGACCTGGAAGATTCCGAACTGTGCTACGCGCCGCCCTTCGGCAGCGCCAAGGACCCTGTGAACATGGCCGGGTTCGTGGCTGCCAATGTGCTGCGTGGCGATGCCGAACTGTGGGAGACCGAAGAACTGGCCCACCTCAGGCCGGACCAGGTGCTGCTGGACGTGCGTAATCCCGGGGAATTCGCCAAGGGGACCATTCCTGGCGCCCGCCTACTCCCGGTGGACGACCTCCGCGCCGAACTGGCGCAACTGGACCCCGCCAAGGAATATCTGGCCTTCTGTCAGGTCGGACTCCGGGGCTACCTGGCTTGCAGGATCCTCACCCAGCGTGGTTTCAAGGCAAGAAACCTTTCCGGTGGCTACAAGCGCTACCAGATGTGGAAGGGGGTCCAATAGACTGAGCCCACCCCAAACCCGCGAACACAGGGGAATCAGCCTGCATGGGGGCCCAGAGCAGTCTGGCGACCTTCGCGTTAAGCTATATAATTAAATAAATAACTCGGAGAGTTTAATGGCCCATATGCCCCTTAGTGATCCGATGATTGAGGACGTTTCCAAACTGTTCCTCGCCCTCGGCGATCCGTCGCGGCTGAAGATCCTGCGCAGCCTGCTCATGGCCCCCGAGCCTCAAAGCCAGATGGCTGTGGCCGACAAGACGGACCTTTCTCAGGCCAATACAAGTAAGCATTTGGCGTTCCTGGTGCGGGTAGGCCTGGTGACGCGGGAACCCCAGGGGAACTCTGTCTTCTTCTCTCCCGTATTGCCGCTGGTCCAGGAAGTGTGCGATCTGGTTTGCAATCATGTTGCAGAGCGCGTCAAATGCGCATACAGGGCTATCAAATAATTGGCGGGGGTCTCATTTGGCTAGAATGGCTTTGTGAGTGCTGGCCAACCTTGATTAAACCTGAGCCATCCAGGCCTATGTGGAAGGACTAATTCCCCCTCTATGTGAACAGTCCACACCTTCGACCCCTAAAGGCAAAACCGTTCAAACACTGAAATACAAATGTTTATAAATTTCCATCTCAGCTTGAATTTAGATTTTCCTCAGAATGTCCTCAGGTGCTTGGGCCAATAGAATGGTGCTCTGACGGAGGCAGGCGCGCCCTTGGGCAGGATGAGGCATTTTGAAGCCGCCATCCGTGGTGGCAGGCTTCGATTGTTTTCAAGCGCGACTCAGGTACACACCACCTGCGGTGGCTCTCTTCCGCTTAGCGAAGGGCTGTGTCCTTAACCAAGGAGAGATCCGGCCTGGCTCTGTTTCAAGGTGTTCCTGGCGTTCTGTGAGCACGATGGGAGAACGGCCTGCAGGTCAATCAGCAGGCCGTTTCAGGGCAGAAAGGGGCCCTGCTTGCCTTTCGACGGGGCTGAGATGCCCTTGTGCTGCCTCACGTGCTGGGCCTTCCATAACAGCATGGGCATGGACTGAATTCGCCCCTGGGTATCATGATCCTCCGTCAGGTATTCAGGACGGATCTCGCCACGCTCCCAAAGGGCATCCAGAAAGGCTGCCTCGGAGGACCGTATAGGCAAGAGTCTGGCGAGTCCTGAGCGGCAAGCATCCTGCATGGCACCAAGGTTCAGGTCGGTCCCCCGAACACGGAGTAACGGTTCCACCGATTTCCGGAAGTCCTGTTCGTCAACGGTAGTGCCACCGGCGTGAACGACACGCAGGTCTTTGAGGGTCGTGCCCCCTTTCAGGGCCAAGCGGGAGGCTAGCTCAGGGTGCCTGAAGATCGCATTCAGAAGGCCAACGAGCCGAATCACTTTTTCCAAAGACTCGGGGCGGAAACCGGTGGCATTGGCCTCTTGAAGAAGGCGATCAGAGGAGAGCTTCACTGCGGTTCCTCCCAAAGCCTAGATGCTACCCGCTCCGGCACGATCAGATTCCAGCGCTGGGCCAGGCGGCCACCCTCACGCGGGTCCATGTAGTGAACGCCGGCGGGCCGAAGCTTTTCGAGAGAAACCAGCACAGCTTCATCCACGGCAAGAAGGTCCCGATGTTGCTCCAGGAAATAGCCAACGCGGCTCGCGGTGGTCGCATTGGCCAGGCGCATCGTATAGGCCACGATTTCGCCAAAGGAGAGGACACTCAAGCCTTCAAGAGATCGCCAGATTTCTTCCCAACCTCCGCCGAGGTCGGGACGGTCAAGGACATCCACCAGTGTGCGTTCCGGAGTGGTTACCGAAACGTCCTGGCCCCCTCGATCCATGGGCTGGACGCCAAGGGTCAAGGCCTCGTCACCTAACGCATGGGCCGTCTTGATCGTACGGAACTCGATTCCTCTGAAAGCCCAAGAGTGCAAGGTTCGGGTCGAAATCATCTGGATGGTTTCAAAGGTGGAATAGGCCAAGCCATGGAGTTCAAGCGCCGAATGGTATGCCAGGATGCCACCCGGAACGCCCTTGGATGCCACGAGGTAGGAGTCAACAGGGCACGTTTCCGGCGAGAACCCGGGTCGAACGAAGGCATACAGCCCCCGTCGGACAGCCAGCAAATGGCCCCGGGCCTGGTGGTAGCGCAACAGTTCTCGCACCGTATTGGGCGATTGGCGTCTGTTTGCCCGTGTCGTCAAGTGGCTGACCAGTTTCTCCCGGGAAAAGACCGGGTGCTGGAAGAAGAAATCCTGGATCCGTGAACGTTAGAGAGACCCGGTCCGATGGGCTCCATTTAACCAGATCGCCCCACTGGCAGGGCCGCCCGTCACGAAGTTTTTCGACGCTGGACCCTCCCGGCCATGCGCAGGAAGCAGGCATGGGCTTTGGCTGAGCCATTCCGGCTGAGCCTTCGGCCAGGGTGGGGATGGCAGATGGTCGATCTACTGGTGGAGGTTGCCGTCAGGCCGGACTTGGAAAGGGGGCTGCCAGGCTCCGATACAGGGCGAGGAAGGCTTCGCGGCCATGAAGGACGTGACCGATGTCCAGCTTGAGTTGGCCGGAGCCTCGCAGGATCCGGGCAGGTATCTGGATCAGTTCCTGGATGATCGTCTTCATTCGACGACGTTTGGCGGGACGACGGTGGCGCATGACGCCCTTCCCGAGGATTCCAAGCAACCGGAGCACGTTGTAGGCCAGCATCCCCAGGCCCAGTACGAGGGCGTTGGTCTTGAACGCGCCGCTCGGCATCCGCGCCAGGTCCAGTTCGCTCTTGATCTCAGCGTGGTACTGCTCCGCCGTGGCGTGTTCGCAATAGAGGTCGAACAGCTTCTCGCCGGGCAGGTCCAGGCTGGTCACCCAGGTCTCCATTTCATACATGGGCCAGCGGTTGATCAGCAGCCTCTGGCCGAGCGGCACGTCTCCCAGTTCCCACTCCAACCTCTTGGTGATTTTGAGGATCCGTCGCACGGGGATCTGCTTTCCTTCGAACTCACGCATCTCCATCCGGCTGAGGTAGGCCTCCCGGCGGTTCCGGCCTGTGCGCGTCCATGCTCGACCGGAGAGCGCCTGGGCCTCCTCCAGCCAGTTCCAGCGCACGTGCGCCGGGTTGCCCTTCACCAGGAAATCCACCCCCTCCGCCTGGGCCATGGCGTAGTTCTCGGCGGCGTCAAAGGCCGAATCCAGCCGAATGAGGATCAAATCAGCGCCCAGGTTGCGGAGATCCTGGATCGCTGCCCGCAGGACCGCCGTGGCCCCTTTCTGGCCGTGCTGCTTGCCGGGGCGGAATTCCTCGCGGAGGCACCACCCCTCGACCCCCGCGAACACGAACATCGGCGCGAAGCCATAGACGTCCGGCATGTAGGTCCGGCTCACGCCCTCCTTCTTGGTCTTGCCGTTGTCCTGGGGCGTGGTGTCCCCGTCCAGGCAGACGTGCCCGGTGCTGCATGGCGTGATGGATGCCCCTGATCTGCGAATGAGATCCAGGCTGGCCTGACGGACCATCCCCAGCGCCTCCTCCAGGTGGCCGTCGGCCAAGTTGTCGAGGTGCTGACGGAGCGTTTCCGGTGAGGCCACGCGGTCGATCCGGAGAGCCTTAGCCACCCACGCCTGGCCAAACCAGGGCCGCAGGGCCTCGTAGTCGCTCTTGCCGGTGGCCAGCGAGGCCACGTAGGGCGTCAGCACGTCGCCCCATGCGATTCCGCCTCGGCCCTTGTGGAAGGTCCGGGTGAAGGTGGAGCGGAAGTCCGTGTAGCGGCACAGGGCGTTCCCGACCAAGGCGATCCCGCCTACGCCCGTGAGCGCCAGTCCCTCGGATCCTCGCATCCCAATCCCACTCATCCAGCCTCCCTCAAGGAATGTGACCGTTGAAGGCAAAAGGATGTTTATCCTAGTATTGAAATATTTGGTTTTGATTCAGACTCTCGCAACATTTAGTTCACATTTTCATAATCATGTTATGTTCATACACTAATTTCGAACCAGGTTTCGAACCAGGTTGTTGAATTTATCCGGCTTTCGCTCAAGTCCTTGAACTGCGAGGTTCCCATGCGTGTGATCCGTTTCAACCTGATCCTGGCCCTGGGGCTATTCCTGATCTTCGGGGTAGTGGGTTGCAGTTCAGGGAGCGGTTCCAGTTCTAGCAGCAGTTCCGCTTCCGTGGCACCCTCCATCGTGACCCAACCATCCGCGCAGTCGGTGACGGTGGGCGATCCGGTGACCCTGACGGTGGCAGCGTCGGGGACCGCGCCCCTGAGCTACCAGTGGTATTCGGGAACCAGTTCGACCACGGTGACCACCCTGATCCCTGGGGCAAATACTGATTTCTACACGCCCTCGACCGCCTCGGCAGGGACCACCTATTACGCCGTGACCGTCTCGAACGGCACGCTCCCGAACGCGACCAGCAGCCCGGTGGCGGTGACCGCGAGTGCTGCGCCCGTCGCTCCATCCATCACAACTCCTCCCGGCAGCCTGACGGTCACCGAAGGCCAACCCGCCACCTTCACGGTGACGGCCACGGGATCGGCCACGCTGAGCTATCAGTGGCAGGACAACGGCGTCAACGTGGGGACGAATTCCGCGACCTACATCCTCGCCTTGCCCCTGAACAGCAATTCGGGCGACAGCATCACCGTGACCGTGTCGAACGCCGCTGGGAGCGTGACCAGCAGCGCCGTGACGCTGACGGTGAATCCTTTGGTGGTCACGCTTGGCAGCAGCATGCCCCTGAACCTGACCGCCATCGCCGCAGGGACCTTCACGATGGGTTCGCCTTCAAGCGACCCGGACTACTATTCAGACGAGACGCAGCATCTGGTCCAAATCAGCAAGAACTTCTACATGGGCACGTATCTGGTGACCCAGGCTCAGTGGGTGCAGATCATGGGCGCAAACCCCAGCTATTTCCAGACGACGGGCGAGGGTTCCCCCACCAACAACCTGCAACGCCCGGTGGAGCAGGTCAGCTACACCGACATCACGACGGCCTCCACGGGCTTCCTGGCTCTTTTGAATCAGCATGCGATCGTCAGCCCCGCGATTCCCACAGGGTATGTCTTCCGCCTGCCCACGGAAGCGGAGTGGGAGTATGCCAGCCGGGCGGGAACGACCACGCGGTTCTACTGGGGCAACCAATCGGATGGGGACACCACGATCAATAGTTATGCTTGGTATTCTGGAAATGATGACACCACGACTGAGCCGGTGGGCGAGCTGCTCCCTAACGCCTGGGGCCTCTATGACATGGCCGGCAACGTGTTTGAGTGGTGCCAGGATTGGTATGGCACCTACGATAGCGGGCCCGACACGGATCCGGCGGGTCCGACGAGTGGTTCATACAGGGTCATCCGGGGCGGGAGTTGGAGCAGCGACAGTGGCTACTGCCGCTCGGCCTTCCGCAACTACTACACTCCGGGCTTCCGCTTCGGCCTCATTGGTTTCCGGGTAGTCTTGGCGCCCCCGAGGACCCCTTGATATGCCAGAACCGTAGCGCGGGAGCGCCTCGGGTGAGCTTTTGGGGTCCAGATGCACGCCTGGGACGGAAACCCGGCCCGAACACAAAACGTTCCGGGTGGTCTGGCAGGGGCAACCCGAAGGCCCTCCCGGAACACTCAGCAACATCCGCTATCCAGGCCAGCCTATCCGTTCCACTTCCTCGGCATCCCCTTCACCGCTTTCGTGAAGTTCAGAAACAGCAACTTGTGGATTCTATCGCTGAAATGATTGGTCTTGGAGTGTTTGAC